>WNGJ01020889.1_pt1 | contig 10222 bp, 10 predicted proteins | sample 5400611 | NCBI WGS metagenome assembly WNGJ01 (sample SAMN13153375, study PRJNA577476) | soil metagenome | isolation source: 40 cm soil or saprolite under Garry oak tree replicate 1 | place: USA:California | collected 2016-06-15
TCGATAGCGAATTCGTCATGCGCTACGAAAGCGAACACGCGCGCGACGGCCTGCCCCCGGGCGAAGGCGCGTTTCTCGCTTGCAGCTTCTGGCTCGTCGACAATTACATATTGCAGGGTCGCCACGCGGAAGCGCGCAAGCTGTTCGACCGGCTGCTCACGCGCTGCAACGACGTGGGCCTGCTGGCCGAGGAGCTTGATCCGCTCACCGGCCGCATGCTGGGCAATTTTCCCCAGGCTTACAGCCACGTCGGTTTGATCAACGCCGCGCTGAGCCTGAGCCGCGAGATGGGCCCGGTAGCGGACCGCGCCGAGCCGCAAGAGCTCCCGGTCGCCGCTGCGCCCGCGTAACGCCCCGCTGCCGCTGCGGCAGCCGCCTGTATTGTGGCCGGCTCCCCTCAACCAAACGCGAGGTCATCCTGAAGGAGCCGTAGGCGGCCTGCGGCCGCCGTTTCTTCTTTGAAGAACGCCGACCCGAAGCGTTGGCTACGGCGAAGTGCCGAGTCCATTCGTGAATTCATCTCAATAGAGACTGCAGTAAACCCCAGCTTTTATTTGGATGGATCGTCGATATCTCATCCCAGCGCACGGAGTTTTACCGCCTCGGCGAACAAGGAGTCATTTCCATGAGGAACCGCGGTACCTATCCAAATATCGGCAGTTCAATGAGGCGGCGCGCTGCCCTGCGCTCGCTTCTCGGCGGAATCATCATGCTGTGGGCGTCGATCGCGGTCGTGCACGGTGCAGAAGTCCGGCAACCAACCCGGGGTGATGTTAACGGCGCCGGCCAGGTCCAGTCCGATGAAAATGCCCTGGCTAAGCGGATCGAAGAGGAAAATGCCCGGGTCGATCGTTTGCTCAGGGGCATTTGCCGAGGTTGCTGAGCCGAAGAAGGAAGGGCCCGACGTCGGCACGCGCGACCGGTGCCGCCGGATCGCTCCATTGCTGAGCGTATCTCAACAGAGAATGCAGTAAACCCGCGATTTTCATTTGCGCCGACCGTCACTATCTCGTCGCACGTCAGTCTCACTCCCACGGCGGGTGGACCATGATCAACTTCTTCATCGAACGACCCGTGTTTGCCTCTACCGTAGCGATCATCATGGTGCTCGCGGGCCTGATCTGCCTGCGCGTGCTGCCGATCTCGCAGTTCCCCGAGATCACGCCGCCGCAGATCGTCGTGAAGGCGACCTACCCGGGGGCCAGCGCCCAGGTGGTCGCGGATACCGTGACGACGCCGCTGGAACAGCAGATCAACGGCGTCCCGGGCATGATCTACCTGTCGTCGGTCAGCGCCAACGACGGCACATCGACGATAACCGTCACCTTCGACGTCGGCTATTCAGCGGACATCGCGGCCGTCGACATTCAGAATCGCGTCTCGCAGGCGGCCGGGCAATTGCCGAGCATCGTCAACCAGGGCGGCGTCACCATCACGAAACAGAATCCCAACTTTCTGGTGATCGTCAATCTGTTCTCGCCCGACGACTCGATCGACCTGGTGACGCTGAGCAACTACGCCTACCTTCAGATCGTCGATCCGCTCAAGCGGCTGCCGGGCGTGAGCGACGTCTCGATCCTGGGCGAGCGGCGCTACTCCATGCGGGTCTGGCTCGACCCGGACAAGCTCGCCGAGCTCGGCGTCACCGCGGTGGACGTGCAAAATGCGATCGCGGAGCAGAACGTCCAGGTTGCGGCGGGCAAGCTCGGCGACGATCCGGCGCCGCCCGGCACCGTCTTTGATTACCAAATCAACAGCCCGGGCCGATTGAGCGACCCGGAGCAATTCGGCGACATCGTGCTGCGCGCCGGAACCGCGAGCGAGGCGACGCTGCGGCTGCGCGACGTCGCGCGCATCGAGCTGGGCGCGCTGCAATATAATTCCACAACATACCTCAACGACAAGCCGAGCGTCGGACTCGCGGTCTATCAGCTGCCGAGCGCCAACGCACTCGATCTGCAGAACCAGATCACGAGCAAGGTCGAGGAGCTGTCGAAACGGTTCCCCAAAGGCCTGCACTACGCCATGGCGTACGACACCACGCGTTTCGTATCGGCATCGATCCGCGACGTCATGATCACGCTCGGCGCAGCGATGCTGCTCGTCTTCGCCGTCGTCTATGTGTTCCTGCAGAGCTGGCGAACGACGCTCATTCCAGGCATCGCCATCCCGGTCTCGCTGATCGCCACGCTCGCGGTCATGAAGGTGGTCGGTTTCTCGATCAACACGGTCAGCCTGCTCGGGATGGTTCTCGCCATCGGTCTCGTGGTCGACGACGCCATCGTGGTGGTGGAGAACGTCGAGCGGCAGCTCGAGGCCGGGCTTGCGCCGCTCGAGGCGGCCAAAAAGGCGATGAGCGAGGTGACCGGCCCGATCATCGCGACGACGGCGGTGCTGATGGCCGTGTTCGTGCCGGTCGCCTTCCTGCCCGGCATCACCGGGCGGCTTTACAACCAGTTCGCGTTGACCATCGCGATATCGATGGCCCTGTCGGCGATCAATTCCCTCACGCTCAGTCCGGCCTTGTGCGCGGTGTTGCTGCGCCATCGCGGCAGCGCGCGCTTTGCGTTCTTTCGCAAATTTAACGACGGCTTCAATCGGCTCGCCCACGCTTACGCGAACGGCGTGCGCCATGCGATCAGCGCGCGCTGGCTGGTCCTCGGCATCTTCGCGGGCGGGCTTGTCTTCGCCTACGCCATCTATGCGCGCATTCCGACGGCGTTTCTCCCGGTCGAGGACCAGGGCTATTTCTTCGTCGTCATCCAGCTTCCCGACGCCTCATCGCTGCAGCGCACCGACGCCGTCGCCGAGCGCGTGCGCAAGATATTGCGCGACGAAGAAGGCGTTTCCGACGTCATCACGATCAGCGGGCTCAACTTTGTGACGCGGGCGAACCAGCCGAGTTCCGCGGCGGTGTTCGCGATCCTCAAGCCGTGGGACGAGCGGGGGAGCGCGTTGACCGGGAGCAAGATCCTCGCCGCGGCGCGGCAAAAGCTCAGCGCGATCCCGGAGGCAAGGGTGCTCGGCTTCGAACCGCCGTCGATACCCGGCCTCGGCACGTTCGGCGGTTTCGAATTCCAGGTGGAGGATCTCACCGGCAAGGGAAGCCAGGCGCTCGACAAACTCACGCAGGCGCTGATTGCGGAGGCGAGAAAACAGCCGGAGATCAACGCCCAGACCGTGCTCACGACGTTCGGCACCTCCACGCCGCAGTGGGCCTCACGCTGCCCGACGTCGTCAGCACCCTGCAGATCTATCTGGGCTCTCTCTACGTCAACGACTTCAACGCGTTCGGGCGCACGTTCCGGGTGACGCTTCAGGCCGAACGGGATGCGCGCGCCGTTCCGACCGACCTGTCGCAGCTCTACGTGCGCAATAACGTGGGCAAGATGGTTCCCTTGGGCACGTTGGGAGAGCTGAGGCCGACGGTCGGCCCCGAGACCGTGCCCCACTACAACCTGTTTGGAACGGCTCTCGTCAACGGCACCGCCGCCCCCGGCTACAGCTCGAGCCAGGCGATCGCGGCGATGCAGCGCGCCGCAGCAAAAGTCCTGCCGGCCGATTTCGGCTACGAGTGGACCGGCGTCACCTACCAGGAGCTCAAGGCCGGTTCTGTCGCGGCAATGATCTTCGGCCTCGCGATCGTGTTCGTGTTTCTCTTCCTGGCGGCGCAGTACGAAAGCTGGTCGATGCCCTTCATGGTCATCCTCGCGGTCCCGCTCGCCTTGCTGGGCGCGGTTCTCGCGCTATGGCTGCGCGGCCGGCAGATCGACGTCTATTCGCAGGTCGGCTTCGTCATGCTGGTCGGCCTTGCCGCAAAGAACGCCATTCTCATCGTCGAGTTCGCCAAGCACCAGCGCGAGGAAGGCAAAAGCATCGTGGACGCCGCGATGGAAGCCGCGCGCCTGCGCCTGCGGCCCATTCTGATGACGGCCTTCGCCTTCATCCTCGGCGTCGTTCCCTTGATGATCGCCTCGGGCGCCGGCGCCGCCGCCCGCCAGTCGATCGGCACGACCGTCTTCGGCGGGATGCTGGTCGCGACGCTGCTCAGCCTTGCGTTCGTGCCGGTGTTCTATGCGCTCATCGAGAGGCTGCGCGAGGGCCGCGGCGAAGCAGACGCACCGAGCTTGCCCCAACAGGTCGTGGTGGAGACACATTAGAGCGGGATGACTTTTCTTCGAATCGTCATCCCGCTCTAACTTATTCATGGAGCATGATCTTTTTCCGAAAACCGGTACCCACTTTTCGGGATCATGCTGTAGGAGACGTGGTCATGCGCAAAGTCCCAATGACGATCGGGCTGCTCGCCGGAGCTGCCGCGGCGACGTTGGTCGCCTTTTACGGCGTCGCGGGTGCGGGGAAGCCTTCCGATGAAAGACGCGGGCGGCCGGCGCACGACCTGAGAGCGCCTTGTCGGTTCCGGTGAGGGCGGTGGTCAAAAAGACCGTGCCGATCTTCCTCGATTACGTGGGGACGACCGAGGCGATCCGGAGCGTGACGCTGCAAGCGAAAGCGACCGGGTACCTCGCGCGTCAGGCGGTACCGGACGGCGCCGACGTTAAACAGGGGGATCTGCTCTACGTCCTCGACCCGCGCGACTACCAAGCGGCGCTCGATCAGAACAAGGCGCAGGCAGCGCGGGATTCCGCCGCTCTTGACTACGCCCGCGCGCGCCAGGGGCGCAACGCGGTGCTGAGCAAGCAGGGCTGGGTGTCGAAAGATACCTTCGACCAAGTCACGAGTTCGCTGGACCAGGCCGAGGCTGCCGTTGCCGTCGATCGCGCCCTCATACAAACAGCCGAGCTGAACCTGGGATATACCGAGATCCGCGCGCCGTTCGCCGGGCGGCTGGGCCGGAGCCAGGTTCACGAGGGTGCCCTCATCACCGTGGCAGGAACGCCATTCAACACCCTCGTTCAGCTCGACCCGCTCTACGCTACGTTCAATCCCCGCGAGACGGATCTCGACCGCATCGGCAAGGCCGCGGCCGGCGGCAGCGACGCCGAAATTCTGCTCAGCGGGGACGCCCGCGTGAGACTGCACGGCAAGGTGTCGTTTCTCGACAATAATGTCGATCGCGCGACCGGGACGATCACGGCCCGCGTCGTCGTGGACAACCCGCGCCGGACCGTGCTGCCGGGCCAGTACGTGCGCGTGCACCTTCACGTGGGAGACATGGACGGCGCCCTGCTGGTGCCGCAGGCCGCCGTCGGGTCGAGCCAGATCGGCAAGTTCGTCTACGTCGTCGGCCCCGACAACAAGGCGGAGCAGCGCTACGTCTCGCTCGGCCCCACCGACGGCGACCTTGTGGTCGTAACGAAGGGGGTCAACGAGGGCGAGCGTGTCATCGTCGGCAACCTGCAAAAGCTCGGCCCCGGCACAGTGGTCCAGGCCAGCGCAGACGAACGGCAGGGCTCTTCCTGAGCGCGCACACGCCGATCCGAGCGTGTCGGCCCGTTGTGCGCGACACCGGGGTCACGGAAGGAGGAGCGCGACGCGACTGCCAACACGCGACGCATGGTCGGACGAAAGATGTCCGAGCCGGTGCGACGGTAAGCCAACTTGTGCATTCTAGCGGGTGGATAGCTGAGTTCACGTGTCGGCCGACAAAACCGCGGCCGGCTCGGCGATCAGTGCCCATACGCTTTCGCAATTTGGCCCACGAGCTTGGCCCAATCCATCTCGATCGCGCCATAGACCGCGCCGGCCTCCGGCCGAGCGTTGTCTTTGAGGATTTCGATCATGAGAGTCGCATAGTCCGACACGACGACGCCGGCCTGCATCATCCGCAGCAGACCGACTTGTCGTTTGGTCTGGCTGAATGTGCCGCAGGCGTCCACGGCGACATATGCGTCGAGGCCCTTCCCAACGGCCGTGATGGCAGGGAATGCGGCGCAGACTTCGAGCGACAGGCCCGCAAAGATCAGCTTCTTGCGGCCGGTCGCTTCGATCTCGCGCGCGACCCGCGGATCATCGAAGGCGTTGACCGTGGAACGGTCGATGATGTGGACGCCCGGCAGGGCTTCGACCAGCTCGGGAAATGTCGGTCCCCACATGCTGTCCCGGGCCGTCGTGGTCACGACGATCGGGAGCTTTAGCGCCGTCGCAGCCTTGGCGAGGCCGACAACGTTATGCTTCAGCTCCGCGATCGAATAGTCACGCACCCCGCTCATCAATCCGACCTGATGGTCGACCAGGACGAGAGCTGCATTCTCCGAGGTCAGGGGTTCGTAGGGACGGGTGTTGGGCATGGCGTTGTCCTTTGAAACAGGAAGTGGGGTCGCTGCGTCGGCGTTTGGTGCGATGCCGAGGAATGTCGCCGCCGCCCCGAACAGGGTTGATTGGAGGAACTCACGACGCTCCCTTTGGATTGCGGGCGGGCATCGCTGGGCCGCCCGGTCGCCGCTGGTCGGCTGTTACGGCCACTTTCTAAGCCTTGACTCCGCGGCCAAGAAGCTAGCAAGAATTGAACATATCGTCCAGTCGGTTGGACGATGGGAGGGCGCCGTGCTGGACTTGAACGACTTCTTCTATTTCGTGCAGGTGGTCGACCGGGGCGGATTCACGGCTGCCGGGCGAACTCTCAGAGTGCCCAAATCAACCCTGAGCCATCGCATCCAACAGCTCGAAAACCGTTTGGGGGTACGGTTGCTCAACCGCACGTCTCGAAGGTTCGGGATGACCGATGCGGGTGCGGAGTTTTACCGCCATGCGGTGGCGATGCTGCGCGAAGCCGAACAGGCAGAGACCGCGATAAGGCACAGGTTAACCGAACCAGTCGGAAGCGTTCGTTGCACGGCCGCCGTCGCTACGGCCCAGTTTGCAATGCGGGAGATGGTGGCTGACTTTCTCATTCGTTATCCGAAGGTCGACCTCACCTTGCACGCAACGGACCAAAAGATCGACATAGTCGCGGAGAACTATGACGTCGCGATCAGGGCGCACTCCGATCCGCTGCCGGATTCCACATTGGTGCGGAGGACGCTCGCGCCCGCGCCATGGTTCTTGTTCGCCGGCGCAAAATACCTCAAAGCTAGTGACCCTCCGAAAACGCCTCAGGATCTGATGAAGCATCCGGCGCTCTTCATGATGCGTACCGGCTTTGCACCGGCGTGGCGCCTTCGGCATTCAGGTAAAGGCAAGGAAGAATTTGTCGGGCCCCTCAAACCGCGTCTCCTGAGCGACGATATGATCGGCTTGAAGGAGGCGGCAATCGCCGGTTTGGGCATTACCGCGCTGCCGGGCTATGTATGTCGGCAGGAGGTGCAATCCGGAAGTCTCCGGCGGGTGCTGCCGTCCTGGCTTGCGGATGATACGACCATTACGGCACTGATACCCTACCGGCAAGGGCTGCTGCCGGCCGTGCGCGTGTTCCTCGACCATCTTGCCGCGGAATTCCCCAAAGCGGTCGTGATGTAGTCGTCCACGCTGTTGGACGCTGTGTTTGTTTCTCGCGAACTTCTCGCTGACCGGGCCGGCCATTAGGTTTGCCTCACGAACGGAGGGAGGCCGCTGTCGGATGAAGCGATGCTGAGACCGCATCGGATCGGCGGACAATCACCCCAATGCCCCAAGCGGGTTGCGCGGCAAGCCACACGGGAGTTGCCATGAAGAAATCATTCGTGCGCGGGACGTGGCAGAGGTCTCGCGCGTTCTCCCCAGCGGTGATCACCGAGGGAGGCAAGGTCATCTGGATTGCCGGCCACACGGGGCAACAGGACCCGGCTGGCAATTCGCTCGCCGGCGACTTCGACGCGCAGACGCGGCAGACCTTCAAGAACATCGAAGCGACGCTGAGGGAAGCGGGGGCGTCGTTAAAAGATATTGTCACGATGACCGTCTTCCTCGCCGATTCCCGCTACACGACGCGGATGACCGAGATCCGAACCGAAATATTGGGCGAAGACTTCCCGGCAAGCGCGGCGATCACCGTCACGGGTTTCGCCGATCCAAGCATGCTGATCGAAATCCAGGGCATCGCGGTCGTCGGTTGACACAAGCCGCCGAGAACGGCAGGGCTGCGGCGTAACGGAACCGAGCAGGCTTCTTGCCTGGTGAATTGGCGCTCCGATACGACCATGGAAATAGAATGAGTATCTTGCGCAGCGCACTCGGCGTCGTCGTGCCAAGCTCCACGGAGGAGTTTCGATGAACATTGCATCGACCCTTACATTCGATGCGGCGGAACGCGAGTACAATGAGGCCTGGAGAGCTCCCGCGAGCACGCGCTTCGAGCTTCGGCCGGTAGACGTCAACAAGGTCCTCAAAGAGCGCTATCGGGTCAGCCCCGAGCAGACGGTGACGCGTACTATGATCTGGGACATGGAGAGCAAGAAGGCCTGGGACCCGCTCACCTATATCCCCTATGTAGTTTCGCAGGCCCGCTCATGGGGCCGAACGACCCTACGCGACGGCTCCACTCAGTTCTGCCGGTCGTCAATGCAGCGCGGATGGATCACGTCGGAGGAAGGACACGTCCTTGAGGACGTTTTCGTCAACGACGGCAAGCAGACCATCTATTTCCTGGGTCGGCCGAGAATGGTTGAAGAAAGCGGCAAGACTCTCGTGGCGAGTCCATTCCAGCCCCACTTTCATGTCCGACATGCCGTCGGCGGCTCGGAGCAGGCGCCTTTGAACCTGTGGAGCATCGTCCTTCTGACGGATGCGCCGGATCCGCGTTATTGCGAGCCGTTCGCGCAGATGGTCCGCGCCGGATTGTTGCCAGGATTCATCGAGATCTACATCGAACGGGACCTTAAGCTGAGGTTGAGCCGGATCTGACCGTGATCTTGGCATGAAGTCGTCGATGGCGATCCCGCGCAACTTGGCTCCTATGGGGCCTTCCTGAGCATGATCGATACCTCGCGCGCGGGATGGTGCTGACTGACTGAGGGCGAGGGCGGCGAAATCTATACGGCGGTTCTGCCGCCATCGACCGGCAGAATCGCACCCTGGACGAAACTGGCGCGGTCGGTCGCCAGGAACACGATCGCCTCGGCAATCTCCTCAGGCGCGGCCGGACGCCCGGCCGGCGCTTGCGCCGCGAGCTGTTGCAGCGCGTCGCCCATTGCCGCCGTGCCTTCGGTGCGGGTCGGTCCGGGACTGACCGCATTCACGCGGACGCCTTTGCGGCCATATTCGGCCGCCCACGCTTTGGTCAGCAGATTGATGGCGGCTTTGCTCGATCCATAAAGGCTCAAGCCCACCGCGCCGTAATCGGCGACCATCGTCGAGACGTTGATGATTGCTCCTTTGCCTCGCTGCGCCATCAAAGGGGCAAGCTCGGCGACGAGGAAATAGGGAGCCTTCACATTGAGCGCATAGACGTCGTCGAACGACTCCTCGCTTGTTTCGTGCGTCGGGCCGAATGGAAACACGCCGGCGTTATTGATCAGGATGTCGACATGGCCGTTTCCCAGCTCGACGGCCTTTCTCGCGACCGCACGGGCGCTCGCAGCGTCGCGAAGATCGGATGAGATGAAATCGGCTTTACCGCCCGCCGCCCGTATTTCGGCAATCGTCTTTTCACCGCGTTCCACGTTGCGGCCCACGACCATGACATGAACGCCCGACTGCGCCAGTTTGTCGGCTGCCGCGCGGCCGATTCCGCTGGTCGCTCCGGTGATGAGGGCTGTCGTCGTCATTGGCGCACTCCTTCTTTCGTTTTTTCAGCCGCCGGCCTCCCGGCCAGCTGCGAGAGAAGATGACGTCGAAGGGGCGCGGGCAGTAGACGAGCGCCGCGTATCTGACTTATACGCCAGGCGTATGAGTGATCGGCTCCAGGAATTGACCGCCTTCGTCCGCGCCGGCGAGACCGGCAGCTTCTCCCGCGTCGCGCGCGAACTCGGGGTGTCGCAGCCGTCGATATCGCGCATGGTGGCCAGCCTCGAGGCGCGGGTGGGTGTGAAGCTTCTCTTGCGCACCACACGGCACGTCACGCCGACCGATGCCGGTCGGGTGTTTCTCGAACGGGCGCGGCAAATCCTCGGTGAACTCGACGACGCCGAAAACGTAGCGCGTGGAGTGGAAAGCCTGCGCGGCACGTTGCGGGTGGCGCTGTCGGGGGCATTCGGAATTCGTGAAGTCATCCCCCGTCTGCCTGGTTTCGCGGAGCAGCATCCGAAACTGGGCATCGAGCTGTTGATGTCCGACCGGACCGAGAACCTGATCGCCGAAGGGGTCGATATGGCCCTGCGACTGGGCCCTCTGGCCGATTCCGGAT
>WNGJ01027627.1_pt1 | contig 10222 bp, 16 predicted proteins | sample 5400611 | NCBI WGS metagenome assembly WNGJ01 (sample SAMN13153375, study PRJNA577476) | soil metagenome | isolation source: 40 cm soil or saprolite under Garry oak tree replicate 1 | place: USA:California | collected 2016-06-15
TAGAGCGGTCGACGGAGTGCACTTAACGTTTCCGGGTAAATGAAGGATGACGAGAAAACCAAGCCGCGCCTGGAGATCGCGCATGTCTTGTTCATCGATATCGTCGAGTATTCCAAGCTGCTGACCGATGAACAATCAGAAGCGCTTCAGGAGTTGAATCAGATTGTCCGCAATACCGAAGCAGTGCGTGAAGCAGAAGCAGCGGGGCATCTGATCATCTTGCCGACCGGCGACGGTATGGCCCTGGTCTTCACCGGTTCGGTGGAAAGGCCTGCCGAGTGCGCTTTGGAAGTCAGCCGGGCTCTGCGTGCGCAACCGAGCCTGCCGGTAAGGATGGGAATCCACAGTGGGCCGGTGCAGCACGTCAGGGATGCTAACACGCGCGAAAACATTTCCGGAGTAGGAATCAACATCGCGCGTCGGGTGATGGATTGCGGGGACGCAGGTCACATTCTGGTGAGCAAACGCTTCGCGGATGATCTGGCGCAGCATCGTCGTTGGCAGCGTTACCTGCATGAATTAGGTGATGTGGAAGTGAAACACGGAGTTGTTGTTTCGTTGGTCAACCTTTATGCCGAGACGATTGGCAATCCCGCGCCCCCGGCGTGTGTCGCCGGCTTACAACGCACGGCGCCTGGCGCCACCACCACGCGGAAAGGACTTTCTCCAGTTGCGAGCGCGACCTTTATCATCGCGGCGTTGCTCCTCGCACTTGCCATTGTGTCAGTGATTTTCGCGCCGGCGATCATGCGCTCGGTTGATAAGAACAGAGCGACGTCAGCACCTCAACCAAGCGCTACTGCGTCACCTTCGTTTAGCGATACCATTCAGAACGTGGTCAAACAAAGAATCACAGATGAGTTGCAGAAAGGCCTTTCCGGGAAGAGTAACGCACCTAAACCAAGCGTAGCCTCGACCCCGGGCAGTCAACCGACGCCCCCGCCGCCCCCGTAGTTCGAGCGCTCGGCTCGCCCATCTATGTCGCTCCACTTCCCGCGGGCTCCATTCAGCGTGTTTGCGACGACACCCTGGATTTCATCCAGGTGCCCGACTTCCCTAGTACGATTAGTCTCTTCGCGCTCACGCACTCCCGCCGTATTGTTGTTCAACGCTAGCGGTGGCTTATGATGTTTTCTTCCCGCGAAAACACCCTTCGGGCTTCCCGTCCATGTCGCACCGCTTCCCGCAGGCTCCATTCTCTGTCTCGTTAGGTATGCGAGTCGCGATTCTCGGCAACTCTGGATCCGGCAAAAGCACCCTGGCAAAGAAACTTTCGGGCGATTCTTCGCTTCCGTCACTGGATCTCGATACGATCTACTGGGAGCCAGGCCAAGTCGCGATCGAACGCAAGACTTCGGATCGCGAGGCTGACCTACGCCGCTTCTGCTCCGATCACGACCACTGGGTTATCGAAGGTTGCTATGCTGACCTTATCGAAACGTCCTTTCCTTGGCGCCCCGAGCTAGTTTTGCTGCACCCAGGATGCGAGGTCTGTGTCCAAAACTGTCGCGACAGGCCACACGAGGCTCACAAGTACCCCACAAAAGAGGAGCAAGATCGGAGATTGAGTTTCCTACTTCAGTGGGTATCGGACTACTACGAGCGCGACGGACCAATGTCATTGAGAGGACATCTCGATCTCTTTGAGCGATACGATGGCGCAAAGCGAATTGTCACCGATCTCAATGACGCCTAACCACTCAGTCAAGCCAACCCAGCCACTTGCGTTACCCCCGCAGTGGAATCCAAGCCTTTGCTTCAAGTGGCTGGGTGGCTTATCTCTTTGACTCATGATCTTCCCAGCTCATTCGCCCTCTCAGGCTATCCCGTCCATCTCGCAAAGTCTCCATCTGCTCGATTCTCGTTAGATCCAAAGCCAGACACCACATGAAACGGCACTTGTAGCACGCAGAGATTTGAATGACCCAGTGGGAAATAATCGCTCAGATAATTGCGCGGAGAAGAGACTGTGGCATCGCATCGCTACTCGTTTTGGCCTGATCGTCACAGTCGCGCTTTTGACGGCGGCGAAACTAGCCGCGCAGCAAACGCCCTTCGCCGCCGGTCCGCGTTTACAGCCCGATAACGGCAGCGAGGAAGCAGCGGTCAAGCGAGTGGTCGACGGCATCATGCAGCCGTACTTGGCCCAAGGACAACGTAGCCTGCCCCGCGGCCGCACATGGAGCCGTTCTCCCAATGTGGGAGCGATCGTCGCGGTTTCACTGAACGGCCATCGTTACTTCTTCCCCTATGGAAAAGCTACTAATGCGGGTGCTCCGTTCACGTCCGACACCCTGGTGGAGATCGGCTCCTGCACCAAGACGTTCACCACCACGCTCTTCGCGCTGGCTATCAACCGCAACCAAATCGCCCCTGACGCTTCCGCTCAGAAATACATGCCCGAGGGCTACACGCTCCAGGCGCAGCAGTTGACACCGTTGGAGCTGGCGGACTTCACCTCGGGAATGCCGGACGATCCGACCAACCTGCCGCGCTTGCTAGAACGGCGAAGCATCGATTACTACACGGTGAACGACTTTCTCACTTGGGGTTCGCGCTACGAACCGACAAGCCAATTGCCCGCGCCCTATCGCTACTCCAATGCCGGAATTGGGCTGCTGAGCTACCTGGTCGCGACCGCGACCGGCAAAAACTGGGAAGATCAGGTGAACTCCGAGATTCTCCAGCCGCTGGGCATGGCCGACACGACGCTGCGGCCCACGCCTGAACAGCAGAAGCGCCTGGCACAGGGACATAACCGCGCAGGCCAGGATGCGCCGCGCTGGCCGGTCTTCGCCTGGTATGCTGCGGGCGGCCTGCGCTCGACGGCACAGGACATGATCAGCTTTGGCGAGGCCTATCTCGGCCATAAGGAAGTGAACGGCAAAACGGCTTCTGCTGAATTGATCGAGGCGATGCAGCTCGCGCAGAAACCGATCTTTACCATGCCGAATGGCAACAAGCAGGCGATGGCCTGGGTGAACAATATCGGCGGAGGCAATCCCAACCTGCATCCGGTGATTATGAAGAACGGAGGAACGGCGGGGTTCGGCACTGGGATCGCGATTAATCCAACCAAGGACGCGGCGATCTTCATCGGCATGAACCAGGCCGGAGCTCAGCCAATCGCGAAAGGGGTTGAGATCCTGCGGCATCTCCCGTAGGGATCGGTTACTTTCTCGTTAGGCGGATTCCACCGTAGGAAACAAGCTGACCAATGATCTGATGAATGCTGAAACAATCAGGCAAGATATTCATCCGACGTCCGGTTCAGACCAGGATGGGCCGATCTGGGGCTATCATTTTGTGCCCAACCAACCAGCACGGTCAATCACTTCGGAGGAAGCCGTCCAGTTCTTGACTGCGCAGGGTCCCGCGGTACCGGGTGAATTCCTCTGGTTGCATTTTTCGCTTTCCAATGTCTCTTCCGAGCCTTGGCTACGGCGGTATCTCACCTTGCCCGATACCTTTTACGAATCGTTGCATAGCGACGTAGACTCCACTCATTTGGAGCAGGACGCAGACTCACTGGTGGCTCGTATCCACGATGTGCTTTTTGATTTCACCTTTGACGCGCCGATTGCGACCACCAGTCTTTGCGTAAAGCCGCGCGTGCTAGTAAGCGCGCACGTCCGGCCCTGGCGCTCGATTGACCAACTTCGGACAGAGGTGCAAGCGGGCCAAGTCTTTTGCTCGCCAATTGAAGTTCTGTCGCGTTTGTTGCGAGATCAGGCCCGTGTGTTGGGTGGCATTGTGCGGAAGTCCACCAAGCGAGTGGCCCCAATGGAAGAGCGATTGCTGGCCAAGCACGTTTCCGTCAGTCGCAGCGAATTAGGTTCTCTGCGGCGGATGTTGGTTCGACTCCAACGGCTTTTGGCCCCGGAACCGGCTGCATTCTTTCGCCTTCTTAGTCGGCCTCCTGAATGGATTGCAGAAGAAGAGCTTCAGAACCTGCAACAAGCCGCAGAGAAGTTCTCCACCGCCATCAACGACACAGCGGCCCTGGTTGAGCGGGTCAAACAGCTTCAGGAAGAATTGGCCGCCTTTGTCAATGAGCAGACCAATCGCACTCTGTTTGTGTTAACGTTAGTAACTGTGCTGGCCTTGCCGATCAACCTGGTGGCGGGCTTGTTTGGCATGAACGTAGGTGGTATTCCTCTAGCTCAACACCCGTACGGTTTCTTTTTGGTCGTGGGCCCCCTGCTGGTCGCGACAGCGCTGCTGGCGTATTGGGGATTGGGCAGACGCCGTGACTAAGAATTTCGGTAGACTCGCCTTGGAAGTCGTAAGTGTTGGGCGATGTATAGCAAACCATCTAACCGGATCATACAACTAACGGCTACCCGGCGTGGGTTTACTTTTTTGATGAGTAAAGCATCATCAGCTTTCAGTTCGGCCACGGTGGCTGATCTTGTTCTCGTTAGGCCGAACATTTGAATCGATATGCGTGGAGTTCAGATTAGCTACCTAATTGAGCGCCCAGAATACATCCCGCAGTTGGCGCAGTGGCTATTTGAGCAGTGGGATTCTATTCTTGGCGAAAAAACCCCTGAGGCTCGAATCAAGAAACTAAAGGCGCACATGAATCGAGATCAGTTGCCTATTGCCTGGGTTGCGCATGCGAACGGACAACTTCTAGGAACTGCCGCCCTTCGTGTCCACGATCTTGAGGGACGCGAAGACCTGACTCCCTGGCTCGGCGGGGTATTTGTTAATTCGCATTTTCGCCGCCAGGGTATTGGTGCCGCACTCTGTGCCACCGTCGAGGACGAGGCTCGGTCGCGAGAAATAAGCACGCTGTATTTGTTCACGCTCGACAAGCAGGCATGGTATTCACGCCTAGGCTGGACAGTACTTGGCCCGTGTGTTTGGCACGAACGGTCCGGTGAAATAATGTGCAAGCACCTGCAAATCGTCTAACGAATCGATCGGGTTTCTTTTGGAGCTTGGATCGTTGCTGTCTTGCAGCGCGGGCTGCGCGGTGATTTCAGGCGCGCACTAGAAGCAGCGCTCTCGTCCTCGACTGCAGGCCTGGGTCTGAAATTGTTGCTCGTATCATGTCGGAGCTCCCGCTAAAACAGGTTTCTATGGCTCTGCTTTTATTGGGTCCTCCCCAGGCGAGGAAACGGATTGGATCCAAGATTTACCTGTTCAAAGACGCAATTATTAGGCCGAATTCTCGTTAGGCGCACGAATCACTCGACTTATGCCCAGCAATCGCTCGATGCCTCCAGGTCCCGTAATCCCAGAACTCCCCTACGCCGATGTCCCCGTCGCTGCGCGTTGGCTGTGCAGCGCTTTTGGTTTTAGGGAGCGATTGCGAATCGGCAGCCATCGCATTCAGCTGCATGTCGGCGCGGGTGCCATCGTCGTGGTAGAAGGGAGTGCGACGCCAGATGCCTCCGGTTGTCGGGTCATGGTGCCGGTGGCCGACGTGGACGCGCACTACGCCAAGGCTGTCGCTGCTGGGGCTCGCACCCTGGGCGAACCGACCACATATCCGTTTGGAGAGCGACAGTATTCGGCACTGGACTTGGGCGGGCATCGCTGGACCTTCTCGCAGTCAGTGGCAGACAGTGATCCGGCCTCGTGGGGCGGGGAGTTGGTCAACCTTTAGCGCCCGGAAGGTTTGTGTGGGCTACCTAATCGCGTAGGGGACGAGAAAAATAGAAGCCGACAATGGGAACAAGGACGATCGCCGTGCTGGTCACCATTGCCTTCAGCGTGATCGGCGTGCTGGGTGACTACTTCCTCAAGCTCGCCAGCGGGCGCGAGCAACCGCTGCGGACGGGTTGGTTTTACCTTGGCTTCGCCCTCTACGCCTCGACCGCGTTCGGCTGGGTGTTCGTAATGAAGCACCTGAAGCTGGCCACCATCAGCGTTCTCTACTCTGTCTCCCTGGTGCTGCTTCTCACCGCCATCGGCGTTGTGCTGTTCCGGGAGTCATTGAACTACTTTGAGGTGATCGGAATCGTGTTAGCGCTGGTCTCGCTCGTGCTGTTGATGCGCTTCTCCTAGCGACCCACCCTTAAGTAATGCCTTCGCAAAAACCTAATCACTGGCTGAAGCCAACCCAGCCAGTTGTGTCACGAGCGCGGCGAAAGTCGAATCTTTGCTTCACGTCGCTGGGTGGCCTATCTCTTTCCCGTCGGGCTTCACAGGAGGTTCGCAGATGAAAATGAATGCATTGTTTCTCGTGCTTAGCCTTGCGATCGCGTACTGTCCGGCACAGGGCCTCACTCAAACAGTCAACCCGCAGGAAGCAGCAATGAAAGCGACCTACCTCGTCGTCTATCGGCCGGGTCCGGCATGGTTGACTGGAAAATCGGTAATGGAGCAGCCACTTAAAGAGCACGGAAAGTACATGCTGAGCCTTTACATCAAAGGTTCCATGAAACTAGCGGGTCCCCTTACTGACAATGCAGGTGGAGCCGTCTTGCTGGAAGTTTCTGACGAGGCAGAGGCGAAGGCGATAGTGGCGAACGACCCGGCGGTAAAGTCCGGAATTTTTGTATACGAAATGCATCCTTGGAAACTGCAGCCATGGGACGAGTTAGCGAAGAAAGCGAAAGGCGCCGGCCAGACTCCCCGTCCGGCGGCCGACAGATGAATTTCGGTATTGGACAGACGGTGACAAACAAGCCTAAGAGCGCTAGTCCTCCGAACGTGGAGTCGGACGTGGCCAACCTCGGTTTCGTTCGGCCGCCCCTCATTTATCTAGTTTCACTCGCCGTGGGGTTGTTGATCCAGCTGGTGATACCGCTTCCTGTCCTTCCTCGAATCCTTGCCATCCCTCTCGGGGCGTTTCTGGTGGTGCTTGCCATACCGCTGGTCTCGTACTCATTCAGCCGCAACCCGATCTATTTAGCCTTCTCGTTATTACAGCTCGGTATCGCGATCTGGATCAACAGCGTGTGGCTGCTGGTCACGCTCGTTGGGGCGCTAGCGCTCATGCACTATGTCGTCATACCGAGGGAAGAGCAGTACCTGGAACGGAAGTTCGGAGCGCAGTACTTGGACTATAAGACCTCCGTGCGCCGCTGGCTATAGAGATCATGAGAACGTCCGTTGCAATCTTGGCGATGTTGTTATCCACCAATTTCGCACGCTGCGCGGACGCTGACCGCAAGCAACCCGATGAGGACTCCTTGCGAAGCTACATGGTTGGAGAATATGATCTCATCGGACGCAAGCCTGATTCGACTGCGACTTACACCGGACACCTAACGCTTCGAGAAGAGAACGGAGTCCTACAAGTCACACGAACGATTGACGGTAAGACGGACAAATGCGTTGCTCGATTCGATACCGTCGCAGGCGACGATCGTATTCCAGTGCTAAGAATGCATTTTCATCTCGACGGCGTGGAATATGATGCCACTTACCGCTGGCAATCTGATCCCGACAATTATCCACGGTTTACCGGCTACGTTTATCTTGCCGACACCAAATCGCCTGGACTCGAAGCGGTTTTTCCAATCCACCGATAGCCCCAACGTGTTCCGAACGTGAAAAGTGGGTTATGATTTTTTGATCTTTTCGTTAGCGCAATGTGATGCGCGTCACTATGAAGCCTGGTTCGACCATGCGTGTAGCTCGGCCGACTGATAATCTGGCCGCGATTGCCGAGATGTATGCGAAGGGCCTTGGGTTCACTGTGCTTGCCGAATTTAAAGATCACCGCGGTTTTGACGGCGTTATTCTCGGTCATCCCAGGCAGCCCTACCACATCGAATTCACCTCTCAACGAGAACACCAAGTCGGCAAAGCTCCGACCCAGGATCATCTGCTGATCTTCTACGTTCCCAATAAGGACGAGTGGGAAGCAGGGTGTGCACAAATGGTATCAGCCGGATTTCGCAACGTGCCGTCATACAATCCGTATTGGGACCCGCAGGGCAGGACGTTCGAAGATATCGATGGCTATCGAGTAGTCTTACAGAATGCGGCGTGGAATAAGTGAGGTAGACAATCTTGTCTGCCCTCGTTGACGTCCATCGCAGGCAGGATTGCCTGCGCCACTGACGCTATTTCGGCGAGCGCGAATCGGCGTGCGTTTTGACGTCGCGCCTTTGCTTGTCCACCACGCGACGCAGTTCGCGCTCCATCGTTTTGAATGCGTCGTGGATCACCTTGTTGAGCGGTTGGTGTGAGCCATTGTCCATCTGCTTCTCGTCAGCAACCAGCTCGTGCCCTCGCGACACGGTCACATCGATTCGGCACCGGTACGGATTACCTTTTTGATGAGTGTGATTGGTTTGCTCAATCGCCACGTCACAGCGATTGATATGATCGCAAAATTTTTCCAGTCGCGCGGCATAATCCAAAACGAGATTGTCGATCTGGTCAGATTTTTCCAGACCCCGATACGAGATCTTAACAGGCAGTTGCATAGGTCATAAGATTTTAAACTCCGACGAAACTGGCGCGCGATAAAAAAACGCGATGTCATCCCGAGCCGCGCAGACGGCGAGGGACCTCCCAATCGAAGCGATGAGGGCCGTGGGCTGATTGCGTAATCCATGAGTCTGTGTGAGGTCCCTCACGTCGTTCGGGATGACGGTTAGCGTGCGCATGGACTATTCACATTTGCTGCAGTGAACGAAATCGCGAAACGAGTTTCGCCGGTTCCACTTTTACCAAATCCGATTTCACGTGTTCGACGATCCGGTCGCGCACCGGCGGAGGCAGAAGATCGACAATCGCCCCGTGAATTTCAGCCGGCGCGGCAAACGACCATCCCTCTTTTTCATTAAGCGAAACAATTTTCGTAATTTGATCGGCGAGCTCCTTATGAATGCGCCGGTCCATTTCTGTTGCCAAATGTGTTCGTTCGGCAATGGACCCCGGCCCGTGATGAGTCCCCGCGCCGTTGGTCACAGGAAACCGCCCAGCCAAATCGCTTACTTTGTCCACTAACCTTCCGTGCGCATCGGTGATGTCGAATGCCTGCACCAATTGCAGGCTCGGTCCGCGCGTTGGCGTCTCGTTCACCCGATATGCTTTTAAGCTCCCTCGATCAGTGACGATGATAAGCGAACTCGGTGTCATGACGAATCACTGACCAAAAAATTTGGCCGCGCGCATCAAAATATGCGCTCTACATCTCTATAGACTAATTCGTTTCTGGCAACAAGATTGCGTTGCCGAATTTCTCTGCCGCACAACGCGCTACTCGCGACGGGCGCGCTCTTCTTCTGCGCTGAGCGGAGGAAACTCGACGCGACGTTTCTTCCAGGATTCCTCGCGGGCCTGAGCTTGCGTTCCGCTTACGAGCTGGAGCAGGCAGATGGCGCGACCGCCAAGATCGACGTCGTCGCCCGAAGCGAATTTTTTTGGCTCAGTGAGGAAACCGTTTGCGTCCATTGTGTCGAGAATCAATTGCCACTTGAGATGCTCCTGCCCGGGCAGGACAAAGGGGATCGGTTCGTAATGCGCATTGATCAGCAGCAGAAATGTTTCGTCACGGATCGGCTCGCCTTCGAAACTGAGAACGTCGCTGGTATCGCCACTCAGCAGCATCCCAACACACCGAATGAATGGCGACGCCCATTCTTCGTCGCTCATCTCGCTCCCACCCGGATTGAACCACATCGCGTCGCGAATCTCAGACCCGCGTATCCGGCGACCCTGAAGAAACTTCGACCGACGAAACACCGGGTGCGCGTGGCGGAATCCAATCAGCTTTCGCGTGAACTCCAGAAACTGATTTTGCTTTTCGTCGTGCGTCCAATTGAACCAGCTGATCTCATTGTCCTGACAATAAGCATTGTTATTGCCTGTCTGTGATCGTCCCCACTCATCTCCGCCAGTGAGCATCGGCACGCCCTGTGAAAGAAAAAGCGTGGTCAGAAAATTCCGCCGCTGTCGTTCGCGCAACGCGTTGATCTGCGGATCTTGGGTTGGACCTTCCGAGCCGCAATTCCACGAGAGATTATTATTGTCGCCGTCTTTGTTTCCGTCGCCGTTCGCTTCGTTGTGCTTGTCGTGGTAGCTGACCAGGTCGTTCAGAGTGAAACCATCGTGCGCGGTGACAAAATTAATACTGGCGTACGGTCGCCGGCCATTATGCTGGTATAGATCGGGACTGCCTGTGAGCCGGTAACCCATCTCGCCGATTCGGCCTTCATCGCCTTTCCAAAAACTGCGAACGGCGTCGCGATATTTCCCATTCCATTCCGACCACGGCGCAGGAAAATTTCCAACTTGATAGCCGCTCTCG
>WNGJ01009768.1_pt1 | contig 10221 bp, 7 predicted proteins | sample 5400611 | NCBI WGS metagenome assembly WNGJ01 (sample SAMN13153375, study PRJNA577476) | soil metagenome | isolation source: 40 cm soil or saprolite under Garry oak tree replicate 1 | place: USA:California | collected 2016-06-15
CCACGACCGGCCCAGCCACATCCTGGTCCCGGCCATCCACCGGAACCGGGCCGAGATCAGGGAGATCTTCCGCAGCCAGATGCCCGGCGTGCCGGCCGGGCTGACCGACGACCCGCCGGCCCTGGCCGCCGCCGCACGGGCGCACCTGCGCCAGGCGTTCCTGTCCGCCCAGGTGGGCGTGTCCGGCGCGAACTTCGCGATCGCCGAGACCGGCTCGCTGGTGGTGGTGGAGTCCGAGGGCAACGGCCGGATGTGCGTGACGCTGCCGCGGACGCTGATCTCGGTGGTCGGCATCGAGAAGGTCCTGCCGTCCTGGCGCGACCTCGAGGTGTTCCTCGCGCTGCTGCCCCGGTCCTCCACCGCCGAGCGGATGAACCCCTACACCTCGACCTGGACCGGGATCACACCCGGGGACGGGCCGGAGAACTTCCACCTGGTGCTGCTGGACAACGGCCGCACCTCGGCCCTGGCCGACCCGACCGGCCGCCAGGCACTGCGCTGCATCAGGTGCTCCGCCTGCCTGAACGTGTGCCCGGTCTACGAACGGACCGGAGGCCACGCCTACGGCTCGCCGTACCCGGGCCCGATCGGCGCGATCATCTCCCCGCTGCTGCGCGGCGTCACCTCCGCGGCGGACGCGTCGCTGCCCTACGCCTCGACCCTGTGCGGCGCCTGCTACGAGGTGTGCCCGGTGGCGATCAACATCCCCGAGGCGCTGGTGCACCTGCGGGCCAAGGTGGTGGACGCCAAGAGAGAGAAGAATTTTTCCGCCGAACGGGCGGTGTTCTCGCTCTCCGGACGGGTGCTTCGCTCGCCCCGGCTGCTGGCCGCCGCGCAGCGGGCCGCCGCGGTCAGCGGCCGGCTGGTGGCCAGGTCCGGCCGGATCCGGCGGCTGCCGCCACCGCTGTCGGGCTGGACCGAGACCAGGGACGCCGCGGCCCCGCCGCCGGAATCGTTCCGCGCCTGGTGGTCCAGAACCCGGGGGGGATCGGGGGGGTCGTCCCCCCCGGAGAGAGCAGAGCCCCGGTCATGAGCGACACCGCCAGAGATCAGATCCTGGCCAGGATCCGCGCCGCCAACCGAACCGCCGGCCTGACGGCCGGCGGCGGCCCGGCGGCCGGCCAGCGCGCGGACCGCGACGCCGACGCTGCCTACGCCACGCTTGCCCGCCGGTACCTGCGCGCCCACCACGACCCCGCCGCGCACGACATCGCCGCCCTCTTCGCCGAACGCGCCGCCGACTACCGCGCCGTCGTGGAGCGCGTCCCGGAACCCGGCCTCGCCGCCGCCGTCGCCCGCGTGCTGGCCGCCCGGTCCGCCGCTCCGCCCGGCCCGTTCGTGGTACCAGACGGGCTCCCCGCCGGATGGCTGGCCGAACTCACCGGCGAGATCACGCTGGTCCGCGACGAGCCCCCGCTTTCCCCGGCCGAACTCGACCGGATGAGCGGCGTCGTCACCGGCTGCGCGGTCGCCATCGCCGAGACCGGGACCATCATCCTGGACCACGGCCTGGGTCAGGGCCGCCGCGCGCTCACCCTGGTGCCCGACTTCCACCTGGTCGTGGTGCGCGAGGACCAGATCGCCGCGGACCTGGCGGACGCGTTCGCCCGGCTCGACCCGGCCCGGCCGCACACCCTCATCTCCGGTCCCTCCGCCACCAGCGACATCGAGCTCATCCGGGTCGAGGGCGTGCACGGCCCGCGCAACCTGCACGTGCTGCTCACACAGGCGTGATGTAGCCGACGGCCAGAAGGATGTTGGCGTAGAGCCCGCGCACCATCTCGTGAAATTCGTCGCCCGCCCCGCGCTCTCCCATGGAAATTCCGCCGCAGACCGGGGTGTTCGCCATGATCGCGAAGACTTTTGGTCCCAGCAGACTAAAGATGCTTCGTGATCATGAAGAGTCCGCTGTCGCGGGCGCGGAGCAGGGTGGCCGAGACGCGCGCAGCCCTGTGCGGAGGCGCGGAGCCCCAGTACGGCGGCGCCGGACCGGTCGGCCGGCCGCGTGCGGCGGTACCCCGGGGCGTATCGCTTCGGGCGAACGCCCAGCGGAAATTTCTGAGGGCTCTTCTTTCTTGAGTGTGTATGACTCAAGCTTTGGAGGCCATCAATGAGTGAAACACTCACGCTGCCGGTGCTGCCCGTCGACGACGAGGTGGTGCTGCCGGGGATGGTGGTGCCGCTGGAGACGTCACAGCCGGAAGTTGGCGCAGCCATCGACGCGGCCCGGATGCCGTCCCGGCAGGTTCCCGGCATGCGTTCGGAGATAAAGGCGCGGGTGCTGCTCGTGCCGAGGCTGGCCGATCGCGGACTCGCGGGCGTCGGCACGCTCGCCGTGGTCGAGCAGGTCGGGCGGCTGCCCGGCGGGCAGCCCGGCGCGGTAGTGCGCGGCACCGCCAGGGTCAAGATCGGTTCGGGTACGACCGGCCCCGGCGCGGCGCTGTGGGTCGAGGGCACCGTAATCGAGGAGACCAATCAGGGCCCGCGCGCCGACGAACTGGCTCAGCAGTACAAGACACTGATCACCAGCATGCTGCAGCAGCGCGGCGCCTGGCAGGTCATCGACGCGATACAGCAACTCACCGACCCGTCCGCGATCGCGGACCGCGCGGGCTACTCGAGCTACCTCTCGACCGAGCAGAAACTGCAGCTGCTCGAGACCGCCGACCTGGTCCAGCGCCTGGAGCTGGTGGTCGGCTGGGCCAAGGACCAGCTGGCCGAGATGGAAGTGGCGGAATCCATCCGCAAGGACGTCTCCGAGGGCATGGAGAAGCAGCAGAAGGAATTCCTGCTCCGCCAGCAACTCGCCGCGGTGCGCAAGGAGCTCGCCGACCTGAACGGCGACTCGGCCACCGAGGAGGACGACTACCGGGCCCGCGTGGAGGCGGCAAACCTGCCGGAGAACGTCCACGAGGCCGCGATGCGCGAGGTCGACAAGCTCGAGCGGACCTCGGACCAGTCGCCGGAAGTCGGCTGGATCAGGACCTGGCTCGACACCATCCTCGATATCCCGTGGAGTGAGCGGACCGAGGACGCCTACGACATCGCCGGCGCGCGGCAGATCCTCGACGAGGACCACACCGGGCTCGACGACGTGAAGGACCGGATCATCGAGTACCTGGCGGTGCGCAAGCGGCGCAGCGACCGCGGCCTCGGGGTCGTCGGCGGCCGGCGTTCCGGTGCCGTGCTCGCCCTAGTCGGCCCGCCCGGCGTGGGCAAGACCTCGCTCGGCGAGTCGGTCGCGCGGGCCATGGGCCGCAAGTTCGTCCGGGTCTCCCTGGGCGGCGTCAGGGACGAGGCGGAGATCCGCGGGCACCGGCGCACCTACGTCGGCGCGCTGCCCGGCCGGATCGTCCGGGCCATCCGCGAGGCGGGCACGATGAACCCGGTCGTGCTGCTCGACGAGGTCGACAAGGTCGGCAGCGACTACCGGGGCGACCCGGCGGCCGCGCTGCTCGAGGTGCTCGACCCGGCGCAGAACCACACCTTCCGCGACCACTACCTCGAGGTCGACCTCGACCTGTCCGACGTGGTGTTCCTGGCCACGGCGAACGTGCTCGACTCGATCCCCGGGCCGCTGATCGACCGGATGGAACTGGTCCAGCTGGACGGCTACACCGAGGACGAGAAGGTCGCCATCGGCCGGGACCACCTGCTGCCCAGGCAGCTGTCCAAGGCGGGCCTGAACGCCGATGAGATCACGCTCACCGATGACGCGCTGCGGCTCATCGCGGCCGAGTACACCCGCGAGGCGGGCGTCCGGTCGCTGGAGCGGGCCATCGCCAGGGTGCTGCGCAAGGTGACCGCGAAGGAGTCGCTCGAGCCGGGTACGCTCCCGGTGACGGTCTCCCCCGAGAACCTGCGTGACTTCCTCGGGCGGCCCCGGTTCACCCCGGAGACCAAGCTGACGTCGAGCGACCGCCGCACGGCGGTGCCCGGCGTGGCGACCGGCCTGGCGGTGACCGGCGCGGGCGGCGACGTGCTCTACATCGAGGCGTCCCTGGCCGACAGGGAGACCGGCGAGACCGGGGTCACGCTCACCGGGCAACTCGGTGACGTGATGAAGGAATCAGCCCAGATCGCGCTGTCCTACCTGCGCTCGCACGGTGCCGAGCTGGACCTGCCGGTCGGCGAGTTCAAGGACCGCGGCGTGCACGTGCACGTGCCGGCCGGGGCGGTGCCCAAGGACGGGCCGAGCGCGGGCGTTACGATGACCACCGCGCTAGCATCGCTGCTGTCCGGGCGGCCGGTCCGCTCCGACGTGGCGATGACCGGCGAGGTCTCGCTCACCGGGCGGGTGCTGCCCATCGGCGGCGTGAAGCAGAAGCTGCTCGCCGCGCACCGGGCCGGCATCACCACAGTGCTCATCCCGCAGCGGAACGAGCCGGACCTGGACGACGTTCCGGCCGAGGTGCTCGAGAAGCTGGACGTGCACACCATGGGCGACGTCCGTGACGTGCTCGCGCTCGCGCTCGAGCCCGTGCAGGTCCCGCAGGTCGCGGGGGCGGCTGCCTAGCGGCCGGATACCGCGAACTCAGCTGGCGCCGGGATCGCCGTCCTCACCGACGGCGCCCGGTGCCTCTGTCGGCGGGCCGGGATCGGCGGCGGCCGGGAACACGTCCGTGGCGGCCAGGTCCCAGATGTAGCCGGGGTTCTCGGCCGGCCCGGCGCTGACCGGGGTCCGGCTGGCCGGGGTCCGGCTGGCCGGGGCCGCCTGGCCTCCCGCGGCTGGCGAGGCGCCCGGCGCGGTATCGGCGCTGAGGACCAGGCCGGCCGCGCGTGACGGCACGGTGAAGTCCGGGGCCTGCGGCGGCGCGTAGTCGACCGGCACCGGAGCCGCGGCGAAGCCGAGGCTCTGCCGGGTCGGCAGGGCCGCTCCGCGCTCGTTGGTCGCGGGCCGTGGCGGGAAATCCGGGTCCAGCGACGCGCTGACGTCGAACGGCGCGGGGAGCATGGCGTCGGGTGGCAGGACGGGCATCGCCGTCATGTCCCCCGGCACCCTGATGCCAGGTCCAGGATCCGGCGGAAGCGAGCTGTTCGGCGCCGACGGCAGCGGCCCGAACGTCCGCGCTGGCTCCGGCGCGGGCGCCCAGGGCGGGCCCGCGGAAGACGGGGCCGCCCTGGGCGCCGTCCTGGACGGCTTCGGCGCCGGGGCCATGGCCGGGCGGAACGGCTCGGCCGGGGGCGGCTGCATCTCGCCTAGGCTGCTGCCGCCCTGCCAGCCTCCGGCGGCGGCCCAGCCGCCGGTGCTGGCCAGTCCGGGCGGCGGAGCCAGCTGGGACCGGCTGGAACCCTGATGCCCGAGGACCGACCCGGACGCGGGCTCCGGCCTGCGCTGCTCGTGCTGCCCGCGGGGGCGGGTCCGGCCGGGCGCCGCTTCCGCCGCGGCGAGCCGGGCGCGTTCCCGCCGGGAGCGCATGACCAGGAGCAGCGCCACGAGCAGCACGATCAGCACGCACAGGCCGGCCACCACGTACCGGACCAGTGAGCCGGCCAGGTCGCCGGCGTTCGCCCGGTGTGCCGCCGTGGTCGACAGCCGCTCGGGTTGGTTTGGCCTGGCTGTGGCGGCGGGCGGGCTGGGCTCCGCGGCGGCGTTGATGGAGGCGGCCAGGCTGACCGCCTGGGCAGCGTCGATGATGCCGCGCCCGGTGCCGGGCGCGCTGGTCCTGCCAGTGGTCGTACCGGTGGTCGTGCTCCCGGTCAGCGACTGGCCGACCTGGGCCGCGGTGAGGTGCGGGAACCGGGACAGGATCAGGGCGGCCACGCCGGCCACGATGCCGCTGGATGTGCTGGTGGAGCTGATCCGCGTGTAGCCGTCGGGCGGGACCGTGGCCGCCAGCCCGACGCCGGGGGCGGTCAGCGACACGTACGAGTGCCTGCTGCTGAACGGGGCGACCTGCCCGTTCCTGGTGACCGCGCCCACCGCGATGACCCCGGTGTAAGCGGCCGGATAGTCGGTCAGGCCGGGCCCCTGGCCGTCGTCGCCGGCCGGGGCCACCAGCACCACGTTCTTGCGCAGCGCGTACGCCACCGCTGCCTTCTCGGCCGGGCTGCCGCCCGCCGCGGCCGGGTTGCCGTGGCCGGTTAGGCCGGCCGTGCCCGGGTCCAGCGGCAGGTCGATGACCCGGGCGCCGTGGTCGACCGCGTAGATGATGCCGCTGGCGGTGGCGCCGGGCAGCCGCCGGGCGATGGCCTGGTTGGCGTTCAGCGGGTCGTTGAACTCCAGGCTGACCCGGATAGACAGGATCTTCGCCGCGGGTGCGACGCCGAGGAGGCCGTCCGCGCGGCCGGTGCCGTGCCCGTGCCCGGCGATGATCCCGGCGACCTCCGTGCCGTTGACACCCCACAACGCCCCGCCATGCGTCCGGCCCGAGCCGCTGAAGTCGGGGCCCGTGATCACCGAGCCGGCCAGGTCCGGGTGCTGCGGGTCGACGCCCGTGCCCAGCACGGCCACGGTGATGCCGGCGCCCTCGGTGGACGGCCAGGTCTGCGTGACGTGCAGGCCACCCAGCCACCACTCCTGCGCCTGGACGCCCTGGCCCGCAGCACCGTAGCCTGCAGCGGCGTGCGCCGGAGCAGTCCAGGAAATGGCAATAGCCGCAACTATCCCTGAGGCGATAGGGACCAGGGTGCTGCGGAACAATCGGTGTGACACTTGGTCAGATATCTCCTCCGAGACTGGCCGAGCTGGCCTGCGGCGGCGATACCCCGACCCGGCCTGTCGTAATCGTGCCACGCGGTCGCCGTGCGTGGAATGCGTCACGGGTGAATAGTTTGGGGTATCGCCGTGATCGATATCTGCGCGCCCGGTGGCAGGCCCAGCCGCTGGGCCGCGTTCCCGCCGTTCACGGCCACGGAGACCAGTCCCGCGCTGTCCGTGTAGACGACAAGCTCGCCGGCCGCCACCGCGCCGAACGTCTCCCGGTAGGGCAGCGTCAGCTGGCGGTGGCCGAGCCGGACGAGCACTGTGCCGCCCGGCTTGACGCCGATCTCGGTCGCGTCCGCCGCGGTAACGGAGAGCTGGACGTTACCGAACCGGTCCACGGTGAGGACCTCTCCCGCGGCGGTGAAATCGCGGACCATCCGCTCCGGGGCGGGCAGCGTGACCAGCCCGCCGATGTCGATCTCTTCCCCGGCCGCGGCCAGTTCCGCGTCCGCCGCCAGGTGCGCCGCCACCGGCATGAAGATGTCCCGGCCGTGGAAGGTCGGCATCACCCTGGTGAGCCACAGGTCCCGGTTGGTCAGGCTGAAGGCGCGGGCCGCGCCGCCCGCCGCGGTTACCGCCCAGGACAGCAGGCCGTTGTCCGGGCCGATGAAGACCGAATCCCCCGCCGCCACCGCGATCCCGCGCCTGGCCGTCCCCACGCCCGGGTCGACCACCGCCACGTGCACCGCCGGGGGCAGGTAGGGCACGGTCTGCGCCAGCACCGCCGCGCCGCGCCTGATGTCGCCCGGCGGGATCAGGTGGGTCACGTCGATGACATCCGCCTGCGGCGCGATCCGGGCGCTGACCCCGTGGCAGGCGGCCACGAAACCGTCCTCGAGCCCGTAGTCGGTGAGGAAGCTCAGGTAGCGAAAATGGGTCACGACCCGTGAGCGTACGTCGCCCGTGCTGGCAGGTACAGGACCCCCGGACACCGCAAACGTCGGGTACCGTCGCAATGACGGGGTCGCGGAGGAGGTGGCATGCCCGAGTTGTCCGAGCGGGACATGCGCATCCTCGCGTTCGAGCGCCGCGGCTGGCGGTCGCCGGGGGTGAAGGAGCCAGCCATCGCCGAGGTGCTCGACATGCCGGCCACCCGGTACTACCAGCTGCTGAACGAGCTGATTGACCGGCCCGAGGCGCTGGCGTTCGACCCGGTGCTGGTCAAGCGGCTGCGCGCGCAGCGGGCCCGGCGGCAGCGGATACGCTCGGCGCGGCCCAAGGGCACCAGGGGAAGCCCCGCGTGACGCTGACCGCTCGGCCCGGCGAGCTTGGCCAGTGAGCCGAACGGGCCGGGCCGGCCGCCTCCCTCAAGACCCGAGCCCGAGCGAGGCGAGCTGGCCGCCCAGCCAGCGGGCAGGCGGATCCGCGGCGGCGGTGGCGGCCAGCGCGGCGCCGCGGCGCTGGCGCTCGGCGTCGGGCATCTCTAGCGCCCGGTGCAGCGCGTCGGCCGTCTCGGTGACGTCGTACGGATTGACCAGCAGCGCGTCGGCGGCCAGCGTCGCGGCCGCGCCGGCCTCCCGGGACAGGACCAGCGCGCAGCCGCGCTCGGAGAGCACCGGGCCCTCCTGCGCGACCAGGTTCATCCCGTCCCTGATCGGGTTGACCAGCAGCACGTCGGCCAGGGCACAGGCGGCCAGTGACCGCGGGTAGTCGTCCTTCACCTCCAGGACCAGCGGATCCCAGTCGGCGGTGCGGAATTCCTCGCTGATCTGCCGGGCGAGCTCGCGTACCTGGTCGGTGTAGGCGCGGTACTCGGCCAGGGCCGACCGGGACGGGTAGGCGAAGGCCAGGTGCACCACCCGGCCGCGCCACTGCGGCCGGGTGGCGAGCAGTTCGCGGTACGCGGCCAGGCCGCGCACGATGTTCTTGGACAGTTCGGTCCGGTCCACCCGGACGATCAGCTTGCGATCGCCCGCGGCCCGGCGCAGCGCGCCGACGTGCGCCCGGACGTCCCCGGCCCGGGCGCGCTCCCGCAGCGCGGCCGCGTCCACCCCGAGCGGGTGCACCGCCACCTCGGTGACGTGGCCCCGGTAGGTCACCCGCCCGACCGGGCCCGGGCCGGGACCAGCCAGCCCGGTCCGGCGCACGTCCGCGCCGAGCACGGCGGCGCAGCAGTCCATGAACGCGGTGGCCCACCGCTCGGCGTGAAACCCGGCCCGGTCCGCGCCGAGGATGCCGTCGAGCAGCGCCCGGCCCACGTCGTCCGGCAGCATCCGGTAGTAGTCGGGCGGCGCCCAGGGGGTGTGGCAGAAGTGCCCGATGCCGGCGGCGGGGTCGGCCCCGCCCAGCCGGCCGCCCAGCCGGCCGCCCAGCCGGCTGCGGAGCCGGTCCCGGAACAGGCGCGGGGCCAGGCACAGGTGGTAGTCCTGGATCAGCACCTGCGGGCTGCCCTCCCCGGTGGCCGCCTCCGGCGTCAGCGCTTCCTCGATCAGGGCGTCGGCGAACGCCTCGTTGTAGGCCAGGTAGGACTCCCAGTCGCGGCGGAACTCACGGCCGAACCGGGGCTGGTTCGGGGTGTCGAAGAGCTGGTGCAGCAGGAACCACAGGGCCGAGTTGGCCACCCGGTTGTAGGCGCGGTCGAAGGTGTCCGGCGCGATGTCGAGCATCCGCACCGAGACGCCTGTCCCCAGGCTCTCGTCGCGCGGGCCGGTATCCCGCGCCCGGGCGACCGCGCGGTCAGCGTCGCTGAGCGCGGCGCAGATCCAGGTCGCGCTCGCCCCGGGCCCGAGTGCGGCCAGCCCGTCGGCGACGCCGGCGATCATCCCGCCGCCGCCGCGGCTTGTAGTCAGCGAGCCGTCGGCGCCGAACTGGTACGAGACCGGGCCGCGGTTGGACGCCACGAGCACTCGCTGATTCATAGTCCGGCAGGCTAGTGCCCCCCGGGGGGGTATGGGGGGCCGGGTAGGCCCCCCCATGGGCGGGGGATCTCCGGGGGGTCGCCCCCGGGCTAGCACTGATACGCTTACAACGTTTGGCCCACAATTGAATAACGCTCATCCAGAGGGGTGGAGGGATCGGCCCTGTGAAGCCCCGGCAACCTAGCGCGCAGTAAATTGCCCGTCGTGAACGGCGAGGCGCGCGAGATGGTGCCAAGTCCGGCCCGCGGTCAGGGTGACCGCTGGGAAAGATGGGGAAGGAAATCCTCGCCGGTGACCACAGCAACGACACGCACGTCTCCCTCAGCCTCGTTCGGCCACGCCACCGGGCTGTCCTGCCGCGAGTGCGGCAAGGTCTACGAACTGGGCCCGCACTACGCCTGCGAGGAGTGCTTCGGGCCGCTCGAGGTCCGCTACGACTACCCGGAGCTGACCCGGTCCGACATCGAGGCCGGCCCGCCGAACATGTGGCGGTACGCGCCGCTGCTCCCGGTCCCGCCCGACATCGCGTCCCGGCCCACCACCGAGCCCGGCTGGACCAAGCTGATCCGCGCCGACAACCTCGCGCACGCGCTCGGCATGCGCCGGCTGTGGATCAAGGACGACCGGGGCAACCCGACGCACTCGTTCAAGGACCGG
>WNGJ01018238.1_pt1 | contig 10220 bp, 10 predicted proteins | sample 5400611 | NCBI WGS metagenome assembly WNGJ01 (sample SAMN13153375, study PRJNA577476) | soil metagenome | isolation source: 40 cm soil or saprolite under Garry oak tree replicate 1 | place: USA:California | collected 2016-06-15
TTCCCAAAGAGTCGAGTTGATTCTTGAGAGCTTTCTTGACAAGACAACCTATGACGACAATCTGCTCTGGTCTAGGATTGAGATTCTGAAGAGTTGAATGAGTGTAATTCCAACATTGTATGAGAATTTTCTTTCTTAAACTCGGGCTCTTGCGATTGATCCCGACAATGCTCCCGTCCATCAACCAGATCCCGGCTTGTCTCAGACCGTGAAGTAGCTCAATTTTCTTCCCAATCCTCTTCTCGGTGGATGTTGAACGCAAGAGGGGGCCGAAGTCCTCTTTTGTCGAGACCTTGTGCAAGCAGCTGTAAAGAATTTTCCAAAACTGCGAGGTTCCAGGGTTCCTAGAAACTGGCGAACAAACCAACGTGTTCTCGCCGTTAGCCAGACAATAGACAAACCTCACGAATTTCCCGTGATAGGGACTACGCGTAGCCTCCCAATCGACAAAGTCTTTCTGGCTCGTGTAAGCATGGGACTCTGCTAGCAAGACGACCCTTACGGTTTCAGGCTTCCAAAACTGCCTAAGCCGAGAGACTTCCTCAGCAACCTCGAACGAATCAATATCAAGATCCGGATCGATCCTTCGCACCCATTCATAGCACTCTCTGAGGTCCATTTCTCTGGCAGACCAGACCGCCATGCGGTTCCTAATCAGCACTTTCGATCTCGTGTCTGAGCAATAGCCGAACGATAGCTCAACCCTACAGATGTCGAGTCAGCGGAGCAACTGGCGCGAACGACTACATGCCAACCCCTCACGAATGGAACAAGAACTAGCCATCAACCTGGAGCATGATCGAATCAACTATCTAACACAAGTCGAGATCCCAATAACAACAGCCGACTTCTACTTCCCACTGGAACCTCGACCATTGATCGTGTTCGTCGACGGCCGGGTCCACCTCAAAACAAGCCAGATGATAAAAGACGAAGAACTTAGAACTCTCCTACGGAAAAGAGGATATCGAATCTTAGAATTATGCTATGATGGCTACTCCGACAGGAAAAGAGACCAACTGTACGAAGAAATTCTACACAACCTAGGAAGGGAGTAATTCAAAGCCGAAGACGCGCTCGATGATCTTTTATCCGGACGTGTTTCGGCATGCCTAAAGATCCATATGGAACGACCCCCTGCCGAATCACCGTTTCAAGATCTTCCGGAAGGACTCGTCGAAGAGATGTTGTCTCAGTATGAGACACTTGGACAGAAATTGTCGGAGGCCATGGAGGAGGTCAAGAAGTCTCGGACCAAGGTCAGAGAATCTCTAGCGGGCCACAAGCTCTTGAAGGGTGATGCTACGATCATTAGATCGCATGTGCACCCAACGAGCTGCGGGATTGATGGATCGTATGCTATAGAGAGATTGCTCTCCACCGACATAGCTGCTATGGCAGCTGTCGCCGTAGAAGGTTTGACTCCACCTTCGGAGAAAAGATATTGGCCTCGACCCCATCACCTTTCCAAGGTTTTCACTGTCCAACATAACGAAACCACCTCTCTCGTCGTCAGGGCGATCATGATAACAATGGAGTTGGAACTAGCAGTCAAGAGTCCGCATGATGTCGTGCTTCTTGACGGATCTCTCTCAACTCCCGCAATTCATCTAAATCAGGCATTAAGCCGGTTGAACGAAGCTTCTCCCGATCTGTCCGAATTACTTGTGGGCAGAATGAGTTCTACCCTGCAAGCCTACGGAGAGATACTCGCGTCCAAGAGAACCGATAAGATCTACGCGGGACTTCCAAAATACACTAGCCGGAATGAACTGTCTGACATAATCGGTCTTCCCAGACATGAAGACCGCGCCGTTTTATCTCAAGTTTTGAACGGAGGCGAAATTGTTGGCCCGTTTGAATACCGATTGCAGCAAACGCCCGATTGGCGGTTTTCCGGATTGCCTCGGGATCTTCAGGACAAGGGAGCAGAAGTGATTTCTCAGATGCGAGGACTGAATGTCATATATTATCGACCTGCAGAGCACTTTCCAACTCTTAGAATAGAGGTCTCGCCTGCGGTGTCCTCAAATCAAAGCCGTTTGTCGATTCTGCTTGAATCCTTGCAATTGCAGTGCAGTGCAGCGGCAATTATGGAGCCCTATCCCCTCTATCTAGCAGATAGAATGGTGAAGCATCTCAGTACTGCTGTTCCGGTTATCAGAAGGGCCACAACCCAGCAAATGGCATCAGCGACCGATCAGGATGTTGGAGATATTTTCTTAGCCATGCACGGCTATAGGACTGAATCTTGAGGGCGAATGGTCTAGTGGAAGACACCCTAAGGCATTCTTTTGATGGGGCTGAAAGAATTGGAGTTGTCGGTTCACCTTCATCTACTCATAGTCTCGTCATCGACATCTTGGGAACTGCAGTCGATAAGAAATTAGTTGGAAGCCTCAGCATGTTCCACTATTCTCAAGACAGTAGCGACCATTACGCGATGGGACAAATCACCGAGATCAGATTGCGAAATGTTTGGAGCGAGGACCCTACGATGAGGGGTCTCATCAGACAAAAGGGACGGGTTGACCCAATCACGGAGAGGCAGGACACGCACAACGCGACCATGCTCGTCAGCTCGGTATTCGGCAGGACATCAAACGGATTTGAACCGAGCATGTTGGGGACAGTCCCCGCTACGGGCACCCCGATCAAACTGATGAACGAGAACATCATGAGGGATCTCTTAGCAGAGTACGAGAAAGACGTCTTCTATCTGGGAAAAGCTTACGGCTCCCCCATCCTTCTTCCCATGTGGTTCAAGCACTTTGGATACGAAGCAGGCGGTGCAGGCGAAGCCTACCACATAGGAGTCTTTGGCAAGACGGGCTCAGGCACACAACTTGGTGCTTTCTGGAAACGAACTCTTTATCCGAATACTTGTATTGTCTGGTTTCCTCGACCGTCTCGCGATCTTTGCAGATGAGAACAAAGACAGGGCGACAGACCAGATCGACCTCATCTTACGAGGAAGGATTGTAAGTCTCAGTGGAACAGGACCTGTGAAACCCTGGGACTTTCACAAGCGTGAAACGTTCAACATGGTCTACGCCGCGTTACTGAGGGATGATGTTCTCTCGAGCATTTACACAGGACCCGAGTACCGAGAACGAGTGAGATCGAAACTGGTAACGTTGGGGCAAGATTTCCTTTATGACCACTGGAGTAGTGTTGCCCGCCTCTTTGCCTACGAGGGTAAGGTGGAGGCGGTAGAAGTGAAAAAGTTGACGAAGAGCGTAACTGCAGAAGCTAAGGGACAGATAATCGTCATCAATTTGTCTGAAACGCAGGTTCCAGATAAGATTTTTTGGAATGACGACGTGCGCATGATTGTTATCAGCGAATTCCTGAAGTCCGTAAGTGCAGAGGCTCAGGCCGTCTACAAGCAAGACAAGACTCTGAATACACTGGTCATTCTAGACGAAGCTCACAGGCTCGCACCGAGGGAGAGGCAAGAGAACCCTACGTTCGAGGAGGTCAAGAATACCCTGAAAGATGCCGTGAGAACCACTAGAAAGTACGGTTTGGGTTGGATGTTCGTTAGCCAAACTCTCTCTAGTCTAGACAAGGAGATCATCAATCAGATTCGAATATACATTTTCGGGTTTGGGCTAGCATATGGGGTCGAATTGCAAGGTCTTAGGGAGATTATTGGTGGGAACGAGGAAGCAATCAGCCTCTATCAGTTGTTCAAGGATCCTCAGAGCACCCCGAAACAGAAGGAATATTCCTTCATGACGATCGGGCCGATTTCACCGCTCTCATTTTCGGGGGTCCCGCTCTTCTTTCAGGCTACGCGGTATCCGACAGAGTTCGTTCAGTCAAATACTCAATCTTTCGACCGCCGTTAATGTTAGAGTTCCCCGTTTGATGAACTGGCAAATCAAATCGGAAACGTCAAGCCGGAAACTCAAAATCATAGCGCCTCATCTCGAATCAGGTGCCACGGCTAAGATCTTCCTCAACCAGCTTTCGCTCGCCGATAAGAAGACAGACCCGTCAAAGAAGCGGGTTTTCTGTATCCGGCGAAACTACCGGTGGGGAGTGCAAGCTAAAGAGTGCCCAAGCATGCACCCTTGACAACGGGGTCCTAAGGCTAACCTTTGAAAGAGACCGCGCAAATATTGTCCCATCATTCAATCGAAACCTCGCCTTCGTAGCCTTCGGTGGCTACATCTATCCATCTCAAAACACTACTATCGAAGCAAGAATTCGATATGAAGAAGACGGTTATCTCGTAAGTGCGGTTCTAGAGAAACAATTTTCCGCGAACAGGTGGGGCAAATTTGGAGTGCACTTCCTTTTCGACATGAACGATGTGAGGACGGGAGTCGGCAAGTTAACGTCGGTCTTGGACCTTAGATCCTCCTACGACTCAGCTCGTATCGACCTCTTTGGAATAGATTTGAATGCAGTACACTACTATCGCGACAAGGACCTATGGAACCGTTTTCAGCAACAAACCTCGATTTACTTACCGGAAATATACTATTTCGATTCCGACGAGGCTTTCTCGATTCGGCCTAATGAATATCCTTATCGCAATTTTGCACCGGGACGCTGTCTGGTTTTAAAGAGCTGCAACAGATGTTCGCGATACTTGCTAGTGGATATAGAGCACGAGAGAACCGTCCTGTCCTATAGCAACCATTGTATATCTCGAGCTCCGTGTCGCCATGCTCTTTTTTCCAATTATCGAATTGTCGAGAACCTGTGTCGGCCGCTGCCTGAGTACATAGCTAGGAAAGGCGTGCAGGGTCCTGAGGCTCAGACTAGCCTGACATCCTCTGCAGCAAATGTGTCTCAAATCAAGACACGGTATGGCTTCCAGCTTGAGTGTCGATCGTGCAAGAAGTTCTACGTAAATGCGCCACTCAACCCAATGAGAGACTCTACACAGCACCGAGAAGACTCTCTGAGGAGAAGAGCACTGGAGGCGCTTGTCGATGAACTGCTGGGCAGGACGTTGATTTTCCATACTTGGAGGCTGGAGCATGGAGAAGAGTTCGACGTTCATATATGGAAACGATTCCACAGGAAATGTTTCAAGTGCAGGAGGAACTTGCGGTCTCCTCGGGAGATGAGGCTAGATCACACGATGCCTCTTGCCTATCTTTATCCATTGGACGATAGTGCCACATGCCTTTGCATAACTTGCAATAGCGAAAAAAGAGACAAGTTCCCCGTTGACTTCTATCGGGAAGAAATGCTGGATCAACTATCTGAAATTACAGGTTTGAGCGCGCGCCTTATTCGGTCGAGAGCAGTGAATCCTCAAGCCCTTGAAAGACTGAGGGAAAGAGTAACTTGGCTATTCGATGATTTCTTGATGGCATCCGACTATCAAAAGGTTAGACACGGTAAGAGGACTTCAGATCTCATCTACAAGTCGATTGAAGCAGCAATCCAAGCCAGTGGGCTCGATCTGGATCTTCTTGCAGAATACAGACGAGAGAACCGGCGAAATCCAACAAGTGTTACTAGTGCCGTGTAGCTTCGGCTCGATCGGCGGGCTAGGAAAGCTTCCTTTCAGGACCGGAGTTTGGCTCAGTCAAGCACGAGATACTTGTGCTCTGTCACGGTTCCTTTATCTCTGATCCCATGCGACTCAAGATGTCTCACGCTTTCGACGAAAATATCCCGTGTCTGGAACCAAGTGGATGCTACCGTTGACAATTCCTTTGCCATGTCAGATTTCCGACTCGCGCCCAAGTGAAGAACCATAACGCCTCTTGGCCGAAGGCTCTCACGGGCCTGTCTGAACACGCTCTCATATACATCGAATCCTTTCTTCTGTCTTTCATCCAGGAAACTCTTGGGCCTGATTTTGAAGTCGGCCGGTCCCCATCCGGCAAACCAAAGTCTGAGCCAGTTCTGCATATAGAAACGAGTACTATCGAAGAACGGGGGAGATGTGATTATTGCGTCAAGTTGGTCCACTTCACTTGGCCACCGACTTGTAGCGTCCTGATCAAAGACGGTTCCCTCCACAAACGAAGGAGGATATTCAAGCCCAAGGTGTCGATTGACTTTTTCTATGAGCCTCGGGATGAGTGGGCGATATTCGAAAGGTCCCGTCGGCGCGAAGGGCGTTATTGGATGGGACCGGCGACTGAGTGCATAGGGTCTGTTGCCATGTAAGATGTGGAGAAGTGAGGCCATAACAAGAGCCCGGGAAGTATTCCAAACCTCGTTCGCGAGAAAATAGTTTCTTGCCAACACAATTTCCTCCAGGGTTCGGGGGTGATAGAACTCTCCCAACTTGTGATTGAAGCCAAACGATTTGGCGTCATTCAATTCGTCCTCTCGTGGTTGGTGAGATCTGATATGCTCATCAAGTCGCGTGATTACTTCCCGACACTCAAGGCTGTTGGGCTGCCCTAGTTTGGCCAACGTCAAGATTCTTGCAGCTGGACTAATTTCAAATGAGAACGACCTAGCTCCAGACATAGCGGCTTCGAAGGGAAGTGTGCCCACTCCGGCAAATGGATCCAACATTCTTCCTCCGCTTGGCACAAACGCTTTGACTAAGAAGTGCGCCAGAGAAGGTTTCATCTTTCCGCCATAGGAACATAGAGAATGAATCGGATGCCCCCAATTTCGCCTTGCGAAAGGATCTCGTTGGTGATCCATTCTCGTTTTGAAATCCGTCCATGCAAGTTCCCATGATCGCTCACCTGGAAGCGAAGCGCTTCCCCCACTTTTCTTGTGGAAAAGCAGCAGCACTTGTCTGAGTCTCGATCCGTCGTGGGATTGTCTCTTTCGGAGGAATATCATCCCGTCTCCGCTGAAGCCGATGTTCTCGCCAATCCGGGCGAGAATGAGATCGGTGGTTATGTGGACGCCCGCGAAAATGGAGTCACCGATATCGATTGCTAAGAGAGCCCCGTTATTCATATGGTGATAGAGGCCCCTCATCACTTTGTCCATATCTGAGAAGTAGTTTCCAATCAACTTTGGAATCCGTTTGTCGTAGGACCTATCGCGTAACCGCTGAAGTGTCTCTGAAAGTTCCGGAGGGCCTACAGATGTTTCATCCTTTGAGCCGATGACATCGTTGATTCCTGCGGTCACAGCTCTGTCGCGAAACCAGCGGAGGTCCTGAGTTGACCGGAGGCATCTCAGGAACCAAAGTTCGAGTTTCGTGTTTCTGAAGTAGTTCGTGCCGTTGGGATAAGGAGGACTTGTTACAACAGCATCAATTCCTAGAGATGGGAGTAGCAGAAGATGCCTAGCATCCTCGCAGACGAGGTTAGACCGGGCATCTTTCACTGTGGGCAAGCGCAGCAGATCCTTCGCAATGAGTACGAGTTTTTCTCCAACAATTTCGTCCAAAGGACGCACTTTGTTTAATTCTGAGCCTCTTCTAAATCGCAGATCCCCCGCCCTTATGAGGAAAGAGGCTGGCGTGAGACTTGAAAGAATGGACAAAGCAAGGAACCTCGAGAGAAGCGGATCCTCAGCCTTGGTCAAATCAACCAAGCTTCTTGCTCGCAACACTTTGTCGAAGTTCTTTGAATCAAAGAAACTACTGTCTCCGAAAGTCTCATGGTAGGAATCCTCTAGTTCCCTATCCTTGGGAGATGCCGTAATGGCGGCTGGTACTCGTTCCGCGAGTTTGGATAATCCATTCGCGAACTCTGACCTTCGGACGGGATCCATGGACAATGCCGCAAATTTTACAAAAGTCAAGTGTTGAAGAACTGGATTAACCTCGCAGTAGAACGACGCTTTTCCCAAGCGGGAGGCCTCTAGAACTGTGGTACCGATACCGGAAAATGGATCCAATACTCTTGCGGATGAATTCGCGAACTTGCTCAATACCGCCTTGACAAAACCCGAGGAATAGCCCTCCAGCAATGGATACCAGTCATGCATTGGCTCACCCGAACCGCCGCGAAATGTGGTGTTTATCGAGTCGACATCAAGGAGAACATGTTTTCCCTGGAGGGTGGCTTGCTGCATTCTTCGCCTGGCGACTCAGCGGAGCAAATGCCTCTCCTATAAGTCATAGTCCACAAAAAGAAAACCGATTCCATGAATAGAAATCCGACGCCCAGCTTTATTCGCTGATCGAAAAGCAATCCCTTTGCGAGATCATGGACGTTCAAGCGAAGAAGCTGATAGATGAATACATTAAGCAAGACTTTCCGAAGGAATACGACGAACTGGAATCTAAAAAGATCTGGCGCGCACAAAGCAAGGTGTTTCAGACCTTTTGGGAATCGCAGGTCATGAGTTCGAGCGCCCCTCTTACTGAGGATGAAATGATCCCAGTCATTCAAATCCTGGACGTAAAAGGGAAGAGAAACACCACGGAGAAGAAAAAGGTGGAGGGCGTCGCGTTTACAAGTATCTTCCAAGGCACCTGATACAATGTCTTCAGAGGCATCCAATCCGACCTTCAAATCAAGACCCTAATCAACGGGATACTTAGAACCCAATCCGAAAAAGGGCAAACGGCCCTGCTGAACGAACTAAAGGAAACGAACACGAGAATAGCTGGGCTCACCGGCGAGAACGCGACAGTCATAAACGATTTCATTTTCGCTTTCAATCCAGACGAGAACATCTCAGTGGTTTCTCTTTCTGATAGATACAAGATCATAGACTTCTTTGAACTCGGCGATTCACGAGACCTGCAGGATCTCACATGGGGGGAAAAGATAGTAATGACAAGAGAAAAAATTCTGTCACTAATTGGCAAACTTGGACTAAAGACAGACGGCAGGGGACTTTGTGCGCTTCTTTACTCAAGCGCAGTTAAGATGCTTTGGAAGCAAGAAGCTCAGAGTGTTGTCGTGGAAAATAGAAAGAACAAGATTGAGATCATACCAAGACTTGCAAGACATCCTCACGTGGTAGGTGAACTAATCAACTTCAGGGGAATGGACTATGGCCCTACGGAGGAAAATGGAGTAATATTCCTCTTCAGCAAGATCACGAGCGATATCGGAATCAAGATAACAAGTATTCAAAAGCACTTCCCAGATGCGGAAGCGATCAAGTACGGAAAAGATGGGAAAGGCCTCAGAGTTTTCATAGAGTTCGAGTACCTCAGCTCAGATTTTCCTAGACATAATCACCTGGAAGAAATCAAGAAGGGAAAGCCTTGTGACATGATCGTCTGCTGGAAACACGACTGGAAGGAATGTCCCTCAGGGATAGAAGTCTTGGAACTAAGAGAATTGTTGAAGCAATTGCCAGAAGAAACCCCCTAGAGGCAATGATGAAGAAAGGAAATCCTCCCTTGTTCGTATAAACAAAGCTTTGATCCAAAGTCAAATGCTCACAATTCACACGTACCTCACCGCCATTCTAGATTGATCTACAGATTGGAGACTTTCGGAAAGCCCTTTCCTGGGATGAATGCTTAGAGTTGATCCACGTCGAGAATACGTCGAGGTCAACTCGTTGCAAGAGCGTGAGGTTGAGTCTCAGAATCCTGCAGTGAAGCTGGTCCCGCAGCTCTCTACAGGCGCTAGGGTCAACGTATTGCTGGTGGACGGCGCGCCAGTAGACATATCTGAATCGGACCATCGTTCTGCCTGCTATTCGTTGGTCTGGTCCCGGGTGGTTGAGAGTCCCGGGGACCCTTTTGCTAGTTTGGACTTTGTGGTGCTGGGTTCGGCCCATGTTGTGTCTGGGCTAAGTTGTTGAGGTCGCGTGATGTCTGATGTCGTTGGTTCCGGTTGGACCCATGTGACGCTCTTCCGGACTGTCGGAATAGGTAGTCCCGGTCTAGCATCGTTGACTCCTTTGTCTGGTGGAGGTAGTGGTCCTTCTCGAGTCTTGTTCTTTGTCATTCTCTCACCTCACTCCGATTTCTCCGGATGACAATCTTCCGGACAGGGGTCTCTTCCTTGGGCTTAGCACCTTCTCGCCATTGCTGGAGCCAGTAACGAGCCTCCTCTTGACTAGGCAACTGGACCCTACCAAAGCGGCCGGTTCTGATTTCGTGGAGGGCTGTCTCGGTTATCTTGATCTTTCGAGTCTCTTTCTGGACCCGGGATTGAGGGAGGGTCTCCTGGGTCCGCTCGTTTGCGAGGATGATCTGTGCTGCGAGGATCTCGTAGGCTTCTCGCGGGTTGTATTTTTCGAGTAGTTTCTTGACCTTCTTCGGGTCTCCAACCGGTTTCTGGGGGAGGCTGCTCATTGTGCGGCCGGGATCCTCCTCGTTTTGGATGCGCTATCGTATCGTTCTTTCATTGCTTTCA
>WNGJ01012657.1_pt1 | contig 10219 bp, 7 predicted proteins | sample 5400611 | NCBI WGS metagenome assembly WNGJ01 (sample SAMN13153375, study PRJNA577476) | soil metagenome | isolation source: 40 cm soil or saprolite under Garry oak tree replicate 1 | place: USA:California | collected 2016-06-15
CAATTGAAGGTACCTGGATGGACAGCTTCCGCTGGCCGACGCGCGCTCCTGCCGACCGGACTTTTCAGCGCGTCAGAAAAGCACTTGTTCGAACACGCGAATCGTGTGTGGCCAGTTTACTTTCGCTACCCGTTTCGCACCCTGGATGATCTCACGTTCGAACTGCCACATGGCTGGAAGGTGGAAACCCTGCCCGCGAGCATGGATAAGGACGGAAAGGCCGTTCAATATACGCTAACGATTGAAAGCAAGGATGGCTCGGTGCACGTGCAGCGGGTCCTGCGCTCCGAGCTGCTGATGGTCGGCAAGGAGCACTATTCGATTCTCCGCAATTTCTATCAGCTCGTGAAAACTGAGGATGAGCAGCAGGTGATTCTGCAACCCGGCGGAACGACCGCGGGCAATTGAGGCATTCATGAAGCGGAAACTGACAACATGTCTTTTGGTCGTTTGGCCAAAATGCGCGGAAGCAGATGCCCCTGCATGGATGCACGCGGCCGCCAACTCCCCGCTTCCCACCTACGACTCCAAGACAAGTGCCGTGCTGTTGTATTCCGAAGATGTGACCACAGTCTCGCCGGACGGAAAAATGAAAGGTATCGAGCGCAGGGTGTACAAGATCCTGCGTCCGGAGGGACGCGAGTACGCAGTAGCTTACGCTTATGTCGGGAGTGATACTCGCGTTGGTAGCATGCGTGGGTGGTGCATTCCTAAAGAAGGCAAAGATTACGAGGTAAAAGATAAGGACGCGATTGAGAGAACGGTCGGTGGGGCTGGTGAGCTTGTAACGGATCTTAAACTTCGGAGTTTGGCAATTCCTGCAGGAGAACCCGGAAACATCGTCGGATACGAAATTCAGTATGACGCCCGACCGTATGTGCTGGAGGACTATTGGCAATTTCAGCGAGAGATTCCGGTCAAGGAGGCTCGGTACACACTCCAGATGCCCTCAGGCTGGGAATACAAGGCAGCATGGTTGAATCACCCCAAGACTGAGCCGAATGCAACGGGTGGGAATCAATGGCAGTGGATCGTTACGGACTTGCCTGCCATTCGCTCGGAAAAAGCGATGCCGCCAGTTCGTGGATTTGCGGGGCGCATGGTGGTGTCCTTCCTTGGGCCCGGCGCCACACAGCGCAAGGGATTTCTGACCTGGGATGACATGGGTAAATGGCAGGCAGGGCTGGCAAGTGGACGTCGAGACGCAACACCGGAAATCAGTGAGAAAGTTTCCAGGCTCACGACGGGGAGAACCACACCACAGCAGAAAATGCAGGGCATCGCGGAATTCATGCAGAAAGACATTCGTTACGTTGCCATCGAACTCGGTATCGGCGGATTTCAGCCCCACTCAGCTTCGGATGTCTTCTCGATGCTGAAGCAGTCAGGGATCGACTCGTACTACGTCATTATCAACACGTCTCGTGGAGCGGTGGGACCAGAAACGCCACCGATGGTATTCCTGTTCAATCATGTCATTCTGGCGATCAAGTTGCCGGAAGACGTGCAAGATTCCCGCTATCAAGCGGTATTGAACCATTCAAAACTGGGCCGATTACTGATTTTTGATCCTACAAATGAAAAAACTCCTATCGGGCAATTGAGCGGTTATCTCCAGGGAAATTACGCCTTATTGGTCACGCCGGAAGGCGGGGAACTCGTAGAGACACCTCAGCTGCCAACAAAGTCAAACGGGTTGGTGCGCATGGCCAAACTGCAGCTTGAGCCGCATGGCTCGTTATCCGGCGAAGTGCAAGAGACGCGGTTCGGAGATTTTGCCGTTTACGAGCGATACGCCCAGCTGGCCGTGAAGTCGAGCAAGGATCGTGTGAAACGCATCGAGCAAGAGGTCTCTCACTCGATCGGCATGTTTGATATCACTGGGGCCACAATGTCGAATCTGGACGCCACAGATTCGCCTTTTGGATACGCGTATACGTTTGTGGCTCCGGGGTACGCCAAACAGATCGGAAATCTACTCGCCGTGCGGCCACGGGTCATGGGAAACCGCTCGAGCGATGTATTGGAAACTAGGGAGCCGCGGCAATTCCCGGTGATATTTGAAGGACCGGAAAAGGACAGTGACACTTTCGAGATCACCATGCCTGCAGGTTATGAGGTGGATGATTTGCCTCCGCCGATAGACGTCGACTATGGCTTTGCGAGTTATCACAGCAAGACGGAAGCCGCGGGAAATGTACTGAAGTATGCGAGGACGTTTGAAATCAAGGAACTGAGCGTGCCGCTAAACAAAATGGACGACTTGAAAAAATTCTATCGGATCATTGCGAGTGACGAGCGGAACACGGCAGTCTTGAAGCCGATCGCGCACTGAGAATGGATCGATGATCTGCAAGAGCTAAGCCGGGGAACGATCTTCATTACAGCTTTCCGCCGCCAATCACATGAAACTTCATGAAGTTTGTCGTGCCGCGTACACCCATCGGTGTGCCGGCAACAATCGCTATGACGTCGCCTTTGCGCACCAGTTTTTCTTCGAGCAATCGCTTTTCGGAAATCTCCGCCAGCTGGTCGACCTTGCGCAAATCCGGAATCTCAAGTGGCACGACGCCCCACAGCAACGCCAGCCGCCTCCGCGTTTCCGCTTCCGGAGAAAATGCAGCGATTGGCACCAGCGGCCGGTATCGCGAAATCAACCGCGCAGTAAATCCGCTATGCGTGAATACAACGATCCACTTCATGTGCAGCTCGCGCGATGCGTGGCACACCAGTTCCGCCACCGTTTCCGCCACTTTTAACTTTTCCTGCGTCGCGGGCCGCGAAAACTCCTTGATGCTTGCTTCCGCTTCTTCGATGATCCGCGCCATCATGCTGACCGCTTCCACCGGATACTTGCCGCTTGCAGTTTCGGCGGAAAGCATTACCGCGTCCGAGCCGTCGAAAATCGCATTCGCCACGTCCGAGGCCTCCGCGCGCGTCGGCCGCGGATTTTCGGTCATGGACTCCAGCATCTGCGTCGCGGTAATCACCGGCCGCCGGAACTCGCGCGCTCGCGCAATTATATTTTTTTGTACCACCGGCACGCGCTCTGGATTCATCTCCACGCCCAGGTCCCCGCGTGCCACCATTACGCCATCCGAAACTCGCAAAATGCCCTCGAGATTTTCGATGGCTTCCGGCTTTTCCAGCTTGGCGATCACCGGCGTCTCCTTGCCCGCACGCCGGATCAGGCTCTTCGCCAACAACACATCTTCAGGACGCCGCACAAAACTAACCGCGATGTAGTCCGCTCCCTGCGCAAGCGCGAATTTCAAATCCGTTTTGTCCTTGGGCGTGAGCGCAGGAACGCGCAACTGCACTCCCGGCAAATTGATTCCCTTGTGTTCACCGAGGGCGCCACCGTTCACCACCCGGCAGTTCACATCTCTCGCGCGCACCGATTCCACGTGTAACTCGATCAGACCATCCGACAGAAGAATCCGATCGCCGCGATGCACTTCCTTGGGCAGCGGCAGAAAAGTCGTGCTCACGCGCGTCGAGTCTCCCAAAATCCTTGCCGTTGTGATCGTAAACTTCTGCCCCGCTCGCAACGCGACAGGGCGGCCACCGGCAAGCGGGCCCGTGCGGATTTTCGGTCCTTGCAAGTCCGCCAGCACCGCGATCGTTTTCCCGAGCTTATTGGCCGTAGCGCGCAGCGACTGAATACACGCGAGATGTTCTGAGTGGCTGCCGTGGGAAAAATTTAGCCGCGCAACATCCATTCCGGCTTCGAGGAGCCGCTTCAAAATGCGTGGATCACGCGATGCCGGACCGATCGTGCAAACAATTTTGGAGTGTCGAAAACTCATCCGCATTGCACCGCCACTATTCTGCGCTCAACACTCGCAGCGACGTATCGTCTTTTTCTTTCTGCTTGAAATGGAAAGGAATGATGGGCAATCTCCGCGGACGGCTTCATCACACGGAAAGTTTCCCGCTCAATGCGAAACCGCGAATTCGTTCGCCAGCCGCACCATCAGGTTCACGCCTTTTGCAAACGCCGCCGCCGGAATTCGCTCGTCATCGCCGTGCATGCGCTTGATGTCGTCGTCCGTCAAGGGAAACGGAACCAGCCCGTAGGCTTGCACGTTGTGCAGCCTGAGCTGCGCCGAATCCGTCGCCCAGGTGGACTGAAACGGCAGCACCGGCACTCCGCCAAATTCTTCCGCGGAGGCTTTGACAATCGCGGCGTAAAATTCCGATTCCAGCGAAGAATCCGGCGCCGCCAATCCCCCATCCGGCTGCATTTCCAGTTTCACCTGCGGATCGTTCACCAGTTTGTTTAGCTCCGCCAAAAGCTCCGTGATTGTGTTTCCCGGAAGCAATCGAACATTGAGAGTGGCCCGCGCTTCCGACGGAATCACGTTTGCACGCACTCCGGCTGCAAGCAGGGTAGGCGAAATCGTGTCGCGCAGCATTGCGTTCCACATCGGATTGGTATCGGAAATCACTCGCGCTGCGTGCTCGCCGCGGTCGGAAGTATCCAGCGAACGAATCCACTTCGCAATTCCGTCGTCCTGGAGAACCGGAGCAATTCCTTCAAAATACCTGCGAACAATCGTCGTGAAATGTACCGGCGCCGTATAGTTGGCGATTTTCGTCACTGCGGCCGCTAGGTGGGTCACCGCATTGTCCTTCAGCGGTATGGATGCGTGGCCGGAAGTCCCCTTTGCAATCACGGTGACATTCACCGACACTTTTTCGCTTGCCTGCACTGCCACGTACTGCACTTTCCCGTTTTTGACAAAAACGTTTCCGCCTTCGTTGATGGAATATTTGGCCGCGATCTTGTCCCAATATTTCGCGATGAGTATTCGGATGCTCGCATCGCCCGAGCCTTCTTCATCGTCCGTGGCCAGAAAAATCACGTCGCGGTTCAAGCGCGCATTTGCACGCTTCAGAGCGATGAACGCGGCCAGGTTCGCTGCCAGCATTCCTTTGTCGTCCACGGCGCCACGGCCATAAATGTACCCGTCCTTTGTCACTGCGCCGAACGGATCGACCGTCCATTTCGCGCGTTCCACGCCTACAACATCCATGTGCGCAACCAGCAGCAGTGCCTTCGATGGATCGGGGAAGGCCGAGCTGGTCAGCCGCGCCACCAGAGCGCTCCGCCCAGGCTCTAGTGGCAGCAGTTCCGCCTTAATTCCCTCTTTCTGCAAAATCCCCGCAAGATATTTCGCGGCGGCTTCTTCATTCCCTGGTGGATTTGTCGTGTTGATTTTGATCAGATCGGTCAGCCACCCTGTTGCTTCCCTTGCAAGTGCGGACGTATCGGCGAGTTGCCCACTTGTTTGCGCCGCAGCCGGAGGCGCCATGCCCGGAACCTGAGCGCGTGCCGAGGTGGCGAAAATGGTCAGCGACAGCGTACACAGCACCAATTTCTTCATACTTCGCATGTACGTCACGGTTTTGTCTCCACTATTTGTCTCCTAGGGGACCGGAATCGCGCGCTAGGCGGTCGATTAGCAAACGTTTTTCATCGAATCTGCTTCATACTAACATGCGATCAGAGAGCGCCCAGCCGCTGCAAGCACTGTGCGTTCCTAAGTTCCACCGTCGGCTACTGGCGTGCCGCACGCGTAGTATATTGGGGGATGGAATGAACGGAATATTCGCGTACGCTTTTCGTCGATTGATTTTGTGCGGAGTGCTTGCCGCGCTCTGCGTTACGTTCGCTTTGGCGCAGGCGCCCACGGGACCTCAGTCCGGCGGGCAACCGCAGCCAACGCCTCCTCCGGCGCAGACGCCGCCCGCGCAAAAGCCGCAAGAGGGCGGACTCTCGATCGCTGTTGAGGTTCCCGTCGTCACCATGGACGTCGTCGCCACCACAAATCACGGCGACATCATCAGCGGCCTTAAGCGCGAAAATTTTCGCCTGTTTGAAGATGGCGTTCCACAAACCGTCACTAACTTCGGTCCCACGGAAGCGCCCATCACCATGGTGATTGTGATGGAGTTCAGCGCCCGTTATTACGGTCAATTTTCCTATCTGGCGAAATACTGGACCGACGCGCTCTTCCCGAATCTGAAGCCCCAGGACTACGTCGCCCTCGTTACCTTTGACATGAAGCCAAAAACGGAAGTCGACTTCACTCAAAATAAGGATGAAGTCCGGAACGCTCTTTATCACTTGTATTTTCCGGGCTTCAGCGAGTCGAATGTCTACGATGCACTGCTCGATACCGTAGATCGCTTGAAAGACGTCCCTGGCAAAAAATCCATCCTATTGGTCGCAACCGGCCGCGACACATTTTCAAAACACACTTACGACCAGACTATGAAGGCCTTACACCAGACCGATGTGCCAATTTTCATCGTCGGAATGAGCAAAGTCATTACAAATACGGCGGAGATGCGTGGCTATCACGGAAGCGAAATTGATTTTCTGCAGGATGAAAACCAGATGAAGACGTTCGCCAAAGAAACGGGCGGCTTTGCGTGGTTTCCGCAATTCACTGGCGAAATCCCCGGAATTTTTCGGGAAGTCGCGGCGTTCCTGCGAAACCAGTACAGTCTCACCTACAGCCCGACCAATCGCAATCGCGACGGAAAATTCCGCAAAGTGAAAATTGATCTTGTCGCTCCGGACGGCTCTCCCCTCACGGTCACGGATCAAAAGGGAAAGAAGCAGAAATACGTCGTATACGCGCGGGAAGGTTATGTCGCTCCCAAGGGCGTGGACTAGATCAGGCGCAAAGCCGTCGCTGTTTTGCATTGCTGCGCTACTTGGCCTCAATATCCCCGGGACAAATCGACTCGGTTGGAAAGTTCTTTTCCGCTAAACCACTCGTCGAGCAATTTCAAAAACAGTTCGGTCTCACGCTGCCATAATCTTTCGCTGATCGCGCTCGTGTGCGGGGTAATAAAAAGATTGGGCGCGCGCCATAACAAAGAATCCGGAGGCAAGGGCTCCGGATTCGTGACGTCCAGCGCTGCGCCGCCCAAAGCACCGTTGTGCAACGCGTTCAACAGTGCGGCCTCATCGAGCAACGAGCCGCGGGCCACGTTGATCAACCGTGCCGTTCGCTTCATCCGCGCGATCTCGTGCGCGCCAATCAGATGCCTGGTTTCGATAGTCTCCGGTGCGGCGATTACAACGTAATCCGCGGTCGGCAATGCTTCATCTAATTCCGCCGCGGGTAAAATTTTCTCCGCGAACGTTGTGTCGCCTTGGCCTGACCGCGTTACTCCCCATACGCGCATGTTGAATGCTTTCGCTCGTCGCGCCAGTTCGCGTCCGATTGATCCATAGCCGACGATCAGCAACACGCTGCCGTTGATCTCCGTCAAATGCTGCGGCTTGTCCCACAAATCCTGCATCGACCATTTCGCCTGGTCCTGGTAGCGCACCGAGTCCGGAAAATTTCGCGCAAGCGCCAGCAACAGGCCCATCGTATGTTCGGCCATGGGTTCAGAAAAAATTCCCCTGGCGTTCGTCACTACAATGCCCGACTGCCGCAATTCCAGATACATTAGCTGGGACACACCCGCCGCGGTCGAATGAATCCATTGCAGCGCCCGTGCATGCGCAAGCTGTTCCGCGCGCAACGAATAGCCCACGAAGATATGCGTGTCCGGCAACTCCTGAGGTAGCGTGTCGTAGTTCGGCAAGTGCAGCACACGCATTTCTGGGTAGCGTGCGCGGATCGATTCCGCGAGTACCGGCTTTGGCCGCCACTCCGTGAACGGGTGCCACACACAAATCACCAGTTTTGTTTCTGCAGGGGTCGCACGAGTCGTGGGGAGCGCGAATGACATTTACGACATGACGCGCAAATCAGTGCCGGTCATATCGGCCGGCTGCTTTTGACCGAGCACCCCGAGCAGCGTTGGCGCGATGTCGCGCAGCGCTCCACCAGGCTTGAGGCGCAGCTTCTCGTCTTCTGTCACCAAAATAAATGGAACAGGATTCGTCGTGTGATACGTGTGCGGGCCGCCGGTGGCCGGATCGATCATCGTTTCGGCGTTGCCGTGATCCGCGGTTATGATCCACGCGCCGCCACGCGGCTTCAGAGTCTGGAAAATCTGCGCGAGTCCCGCATCCACCGCTTCGACAGCCTTGATCGCCGCTTCCAAGTTACCGGAATGCCCCACCATGTCGGCGTTTGCGTAGTTCATGATGATCGCGTCGAATTCATTCTTCTCAATCGCATTCACGACCGTGTCCGTAATTCCTTGCGCGGACATTTCAGGCTTCAGGTCATAGGTCGCAACTTTAGGGGACGGCACCAGAATGCGCTCTTCGCCGAAGAACGGTTTTTCGACTCCACCGTTGAAAAAATAGGTCACGTGAGCGTACTTCTCCGTTTCCGCGGTGCGCAAATTCTTGAAATTCAAATCCGCAAACACTTGCGCAAGGATCTGCTCGAGCTTGTCCGGTTTGATCACGGATTGCAGCCACGGCCACTTTTTGTCGTACTGTGTCATGGCTACGTAAAAAAGATTTTTCGGTCGTTTCGCATCCACGAACTTGTCGAAATCTGGCGCGGCCAACGCATAGGTCATCTGACGCGCACGATCGGCGCGAAAATTGTAAAAAATCACAGCGTCGTCATCGCGAATCAGTCCAACCGGCTTCGCGGCAGTGCTCTCTTCGTTCACGACGACAATGGGTTTGACGAATTCATCACTGACGCCGGCTTCGTAGCTCGCGTTCAGAGCAGCGACGGGATCGGAAGTACGCGTTTCTGCTTCGCCATGCACCATCGCGCGGTAAGCGAGTTCGATACGCTCCCAGCGATTGTCGCGATCCATCGCGTAATAGCGTCCAATCAGCGTCGCGATTTTTCCTACTCCAAGCTCGCGCATCTTCTGCTGAAGTTGCTGCACAAAGTCGCGTCCGCTGTGCGGCGGGGTGTCGCGTCCGTCCATGAAGCAGTGCACGAAAACATTTTCCACTTTTTGCTGCTTGGCCATTTCGAGCAACGCAAAAAGATGTTGAATGTGCGAATGCACACCGCCATCGCTCAGCAATCCGAGAAAATGAAGCTGTCGCAACCGCCCGCGCTCCATCGCTTTTTGAAACAACGGCACTTGGTCCAGTTGCTTATTCGCCACTATAAGATCAATTTTTGTGATGTCCATGTGCACGATGCGCCCGGCGCCAATGTTCAGGTGGCCCACTTCGCTGTTTCCCATCTGCCCCTCAGGAAGCCCCACCGCAGGCCCCGAAGTCTGAATCAGCGTGTTTGGAAAATCCTTGATCAACCGGTCGTAGGCGGGCTTGCGCGCAAGCGCAATCGCGTTTCCCCGCGTTTCCGGTCTGTAGCCCCAGCCATCAAGCACAGTCAACACAATCGGTTTCGGTCGTTTGGTCATTTTTCCTCAAAACTTAAGCTTAGATCCGTCAGCAGTATTCCTATGCTATGGGCCAGAATTGTGGGTGATTTCGGCGGTACAGACTGCGCTCCTTGGATTGGTTCTCAATCTCAAAATGACTGGAGCAAGAATTCGTGATCGATCGTTTGCTCATATTCGCCTTAGTCCTTCACGAGCCAAATACAATCCGACCCGTCCTGCCAGCTGTAATAGCCGATCCGAAAACGTCGCCCGCGGCGTAATGCACCGCGCGACCTTTTCACCAGCACCACCGAGCAAGGCGGAACCGGAGTGCGAAACGGATAGTTCTTTCTGGGACGAAGCGTAAATGGAATGAGTGCTCCATTTATTCGTTTGCGTTTTATGGCTTTCATCTTGCCCTCGGCAACCCAGTCAAAAGAAACTAGGACGTTGAAAAATCTCTCAAGCCAGCCAGTAATCGGTCGACTTCGTCGACGGTGTTGTAGTGCACGAGACCAACGCGAAGAACGCCACCTAACTTTTCAACCCCGAGACGTTCGGTAAGATTCAGCGCATAGAAATTGCCGTCCCACGTGAATATGCCGCGGTCGCCAAGAAATGTCGCAGCATCTGTCGGCGTTCCCTTCGCTAGCCGGAACGAAACTGTTGAGCACCGCTCTTCGAAACGTCTTGGATCGGTGATTCCGAAAAACTTGAGGCCGGGAATCGCGAGCAAGCCTTCGATCAATCGCGTCACAAGAGTGCGTTCGTATGCCACGGTCGAACGATACGCAGCAAGCAGCGCTGCTCGCCGGTCCTTCGCCGAAGGATCGCAGCGCCGCCCCAGCTCGGCGACGTATTCGACCGCCCCTTGAATCCCCGCGATCAACTCCTGCACTTGCGTTCCGGTTTCCCAGCACTCCGGAACGGCGTCCGT
>WNGJ01009776.1_pt1 | contig 10216 bp, 12 predicted proteins | sample 5400611 | NCBI WGS metagenome assembly WNGJ01 (sample SAMN13153375, study PRJNA577476) | soil metagenome | isolation source: 40 cm soil or saprolite under Garry oak tree replicate 1 | place: USA:California | collected 2016-06-15
GTGTGCTTCTGGCGAGCCTGTCCAATCGCGTCACTATCAGGGTATCCCCAGGCCCCAGCGCCGCGATTGCCCGTGCCAGTGCTCTCCTATCGGTCACTGCACCGCTGATCTTCTCGCTGTAGACCTTCTCGGCACCAGCGGCCGCAAGGGCCGCGTGCTGGGCATCGAGGGTCTGGCCATCAGTGCTGACGCGGGCATAACCGATGATCATTGCAAAGACTCCATTTCGTTCATGACATCTGCACAGCGAAAAGCCTTGCGGGTCAGGGCTTCGCGCCGCGTGCGGAATTGTTGAGATTTGCACGAGCTTGGTTGATTAGCTCGGCCCGATGCAGATCGAGATAGGTCCTGGCCGCCCTGACAAGCTCGCTGTGTTCGATCCAATGGACCTTTCGCCCTTGCGCCTGCCACTGTGCTTTGATTGCCTTCTGCGCCAGCCTGTGGGCTTCGGTCATGACAGCGCCGGGCGTGAACCCTTGAAGCGCGACCGGGACTTCGTGTAGCGTTCGCGTAGCCTCAACCATGGCTTCCCTCCAGTTGCCTCTGCGTTGGGGTTAGGGCCTGCGGGCATCGGCAACCAGCCCGCAGGCTCTCTTATTTTAACACACCGCAATCAGCATACCAAACAAATAGTCGAAAAACATGGGCCACGCGGCTGCTGTTCGCGTGTCCTCATTCGCGGCGAGCGTCGGGGGGGTGGGGCCAAAAATCGGCAATCGAAGGCGGGGCAGCGAGTGTGCGCAAATTTTGTGAAAAAATCCGATGGGCCAATTGACCGGTTGAGGATGGCTCGTTCGGTCAAACGCTCTCGTCGAGTGCCGCTCGCAGCATGTTCAAGGTTACCGAATTCGGGTATGCTTCGCTCAACTCCAGGCGCGGACGATATTCGCAATGACGCCTAGGAGCCTTGCCAATGAGGAAGTCTAGGCCTCGAATTCCCGGGGGTTAGCCTCATGCTGGCCAACCTCGTCGTCTTCTTGAGCGTTTCAGTCGCCGCGCTGGCATTTGTCGACTTTCTTCTGAATGATGCTCAGAAGAAGGCTGTCGCCGATAGTGTCACCCGGATGTGGGATTGGCTCGACGAAGCTAAGAGAGTACCACTTCTGGATATGGCACGAACTCGTAAGTCACAACGTATATTATTGGCGATAGCAATATGCGCGGTCATTGCACAGTATTTCGCTATTTGGATGTTGGCTGAGAGACCTGAGTCGTGGAAGCATTCACCTGAGGAGCCAAGTACACAGGCTGCCAATCCCGCCGTCGCGCTAGCAATAATTCTGGGATTCGTGGCCATGATGCTATGGCTTGGAAGACGGCTGATTTCGATGATGTTGCGGGGAAAGACGGCGCTCCAACTTTTTGGCAGGGCAAGCTTAGTGTTTCTGTTGCTCAGCCTTCCGACCCTTCTTATCGTTGGACTCGCAATATACTCCGAAGAAGCTCTGACGCCGGAGAGTCGTGCGGCGTTTGAAGGCAGCGGGTTTTATGTGTTCTTTGTTGTCGTTGCGGGTGTCTTGGCAGTCAGCAGCGGCGTTCTCTGGTTATTTTGGGCTGCGGCAGCCGGCTTAGTTCTCTTCATCTATGTCGGCTCCTTCTGCCTGTACATCGCCGAATTCACGATGCGGCGAATTGCCGAATACCCTAAAGGTCCCATCTTGGCCGGCAGCGTTGCGCTGGGTTCTATCACTGCCTTGATTAAGGCATTTTGGTGAGCGCGAGTGGTTAGTTTTTAGCAGGCGCATTCTTCCAATAGGCAAACGAATTTATTCTTTTGTTCCCTTCTCGAATTTCTTGTGAACCCCGTACACAGCAGGCCACACTATCGCAAACGTCAGCATGAAGCCAAACAGCTTGTAGTAAGGGCCAGCATCGCTCTCCAGAAGAACAGGTCCAATTGCGAATAACGAAATGAGACACGCAACGATCACAAGGCTGAATGCCGTGCGAATGTGAAATGGCACGATCCAGCTCCGATCCAATCGTATCCTTCGAGGCGCGCCTCGATTTTGCGACATAGGGACTATATTCCCTAGAGACTATATGCCCGATGTTGCCCTATCCTGCAATGCAGGATTGGCGGGCGATATTGGGAAGGAATGTCAGACGCTACCGTCAGCAGAGGGGTCTGACGCAGGAGGAGCTTGCCTTCGAGGCAGAGATTGACCTGACGTATGTGGGCGGAATTGAGCGAGGCAAGCGGAACCCGAGCCTGATGGTGATGGCTAGAATTGCTGATGCCTTGTCAGTGCCATTGCCGAAACTCTTGAATGAGTAAACGGATCGTCGAGGCCTAGGGGGCGCTCATTAACACGCAGATGTCCGGTTTTGGGGGGCTAAGCGGAAATGTTATGCTCGATCAGAGGATTACCGGTTTTGACCCACAACGGACTTCGCGGAACCATCTGCACCAAGACGCATCACCTTATTCGATCAGCTCGTCGGCGCGCTGCTGCAATTGCAAGGGCACGTCGAGGCCGAGCGCCTTGGCGGTCTTGAGGTTGATTATCAGCTCAAATTTCGTCGGCTGCTGGACCGGAAGATCCGCTGGATTCATGCCTTTGAGAATTCGGTCAACATAGCCCGCAGTGCGTCGAAAGATATCTATTTCATCGGGGCCATAGGAAATCAGACCGCCATCGGATGCGAAATAACGAAAATAGTAGATCGTCGGTACACGATATTGTGCGGCGAGATCGATAATCCGCTTGCGATGGACCACATTGTGGCTGTCGGGCAAAACGAAGAGGCCGGAGTCCGATCCGCTCCCGACTTTACGAATGACATCACCGATGTCGCTTTCACTATGGACCCGGGCTGCAATTGTCTCGACCCCCAGCGAAGCCGCGCCTGCATTAATCGACTCCAAATACAATCCGTAATAGGGAGCAGTTTTGGGGTTGAAAATGGCAGTGACCCGTCGAACACCGGGCGCAATCTGCTTGAGCATTTCAAGCCATTTGGTGCCAAGTGAAAACTCAAATACCGAGAAACCGGTAATGTTTCCACTGGGACGAGACAGACTTGCGACTAGCCCCTGACCCAGTGGGTCGGTAACCGTGAGGAATACAATTGGTATCGAATGGGTCTGTTTCAGGAGCCCCTTCGCCGACGGAGTGGAATGACCGACCAACACGTCTGGCTGTAGTTCCACCAGCTCCTTCGCGAGAAGATCAATTCGCGCTTCATTTGCATTGCCCCAGCGATAATCGATGCGAATATTGCTGCCATCCTTCCAGCCGAGTTCTTGAAGGCTCTGCTGGAATACGCTAACGCCCGCACGAACAGCGGCATCGCTTTCGGCGACTGCCATCAACACGCCAAGTCGCCGCACCCGGTCGGGTTGCTGCGCACTCGCAACAAGCGGCCAACCAACCGCCGCGCTGCCGCCAAGCACGATGAACTCCCGCCGCCTCATGTGCCTACCCCGCATTGCTAGGACACACGATCCTACATTGATTTCATAGGACGCAGGAGCCCCATTCGACGCCGAGTGCCTCCGAGGTCTGACGTCGGCTCCTGGCACATAGCGGAAGTCCTGCGATGTCCGCTTTCGCGCCGCTGTCAGGGGCATAGCGGACATCAAACGTATCCTGATCCGCGGCACCCCGAGGCCTTCAAGATCGTCAAGGTGCATGGCGCAGCGGACGAGGTCCTGGCCCGGATCGATAACTTCGAAATCTGCAAGGCGGCGTTCGAAAAGGCCCTGTTCGTGTACTCGAAGGAGCACCTGGAGATGCGTCAGGGGGCGCGGATCATTTTGAAATCAAAGGAGGGTTAGTCGGCAAGCATTACCCAGCATTAAGCCGCCTATGCATTTCCTTGCCGGCTCTGAAGAACGGGAATGCCTTCTGCCGCACAGGCACGGTAGTCCCGGTTCGGGGATTGCGTCCCGTTCGCGCCTGTCGAATTTTGACGGAAAACACTCCGAAGCCGCGTAGCTCAACGCGGTTGCCTCGGGCCATCGCGTTGACGATCTGACCGAGAACCGCATCGACAATGTTCTCAACGTCACGCTGGTAAAGATGAGGGTTCGCGCCTGCGATGCGGTGGACTAACTCTGACTTCATCATGGATGTTCGCTCCCCCATGATCAGCGTGCCAAGAAGCCCGATGCGAACCGGTTCCTCCTGGCCAGGCGCAGCATGTAGTCCGCCGCGGCGCGTGCTTTGACCTACGTCAAAGCTCCTGTCCAAAAAAGAGAGGGCCGGCACGAGGTCGGCCCGAAAGGTTTCAGGGGGGAACTCGCCGGAGGCCGCACGACGTAGCGATCCCCGACGCGGGCCCGTGTAACACCCGAGTGTGACGGCAGTACGGCCGCGCGCCCGTAATGAAGAAGGGCCAGGCGCGAGGCCGGGCCCTGAAGACAGCGCTCCGTGAACCTTGGTCCCGAGCAGCGAGGGGGAGCGGCTCGAGACGGTCGGCGTCGAAAGGAGACCAATCCCACGGCTGGGTGAGCAGGCCCCTAGGCTTAGGAATTCGGAACTAGAGGGGGGCCGGAGGGTCCCGAGAAGAAAACCCCCGGCGAGGCAGAGCAGAGCCCACCAATGTGACAGCAGTGGGGCGCGTGTACGCTGTTACCGCGGGTGCAAAAATTTTGAGGCCCTTGTGACCTGCGTCATAGGGGGCCTCGGTCCCCAGGCGCAGAAGGCTGTTCGAGTAACATCCACGTTATCGATCTGCCTGCGGCTAAAGGTCAGCTTCAAATTCGCCCAGTGCAGCATTGTGCCCATGCTCTCGTTATTGCGAGAGCATGGTCCTTGGTCCCGATCCCTATCCCCCGACCCCCCCAACGTCCCCCGAATAGGGGTCGGGACCACTTCACCATCGCCGTTGTGCCGCTCCCCCATTCCAGTAACTGAAATTCAGCTATGGCAGCGCTTTCGCTGCGACCAGGATTAGCCCGTTGACAATGGCGAGCGTGAACGTGCCAAGCATAAACACGGTTATCACGCGGTCGGCCAAAGTTAGTTCGGGCAACTGAACCGTGCTGGTGCTAACCGGACGCCGAAGCTCCGCAACGGTCATAACAGCCATGACCAAGCTGAGCGCAAGGATAGCGACGATCCATCCCATGACCGTCTCCTCCGAGAACTTGTCTGGCCATAAGCAATATCCCGGAGTTGGGCCAACGTAAGACTGTTTTGCGGCGACAATCGGTAGATGTTTAGGTCGGGACCACTACTGCCACGCCGCTAGCCAGTCTCAGCCCTCCGTGCCTGCCGAGACTGCCGGCTGATGCTTGGCGCTGGCGGCTTCCTAGCCGAGGCGCGTTCGAACCGCTCAAGCAGGGCGGCGGCCTCGGCCGGGGAAAGCATGCGCCCCACGTCCTCGGTGGCCAGAGCGGCTCGGCAGTGCTCGTCGAGTAGATGCCCGGTCGTGAAGGCGCCGCCTGCGCCCAGGCCCATCAGCGAGGCTCGCAGCGTCGGGGAACTAAAATCGTGCTCCCGCATTGCCGGGACAAGCGCTGGCGCCGCTGTGAGGATAGGGCAGCGCGCGCAAGGCCCCGAACAACGGCGGCGCCAGCGATTCCTCATTAGCTAAAGCGCGCCCGCCGCTCGGCGGCGGGGCTTGGCAAAGATCGCGAGATAGCAGCCGCCGTCCTCGTCGAAGTATTCAACACGGCGCTCCAAAGTTCGGCAAATTTGCCGACCTATCCCTGCGCACGCCATTGGCTCAATCGTGGCCTGTGGATTCCCTTCGGCGGGCGGCAACCATTTCACTCACAGTCATCCGTCCCGGGCGGGAAGCCTGCCGGTATTGGCTCGAAGCGGGCCCTAGGGTCTTTGCTCCGCCTGCCCCCTTGGGGCGCTTCCCGTGATAAATCTATAATCGAACTCGGCAACGTTCAACTACGTGACTTGCCATGGTCACCTCGGCCGTTCTCCGAGAACTTCCTCCGCGGCCACCTCCGCGGCCGCCGCCGAGACCTCCACGTCCGCCAGGGCCGCCGCCGAGACCACCTGAGGAGCCTCCGCGTCCGGCGGCGTGACGTATCCGGTGATGTGGACGGCTGCCTTCAGGCCCTCTCGAAACACAACCACCACGCGGGATGAATGGTAGCCTCTGCGCCGATCCCCGCAACGGAAGGAAACTGGGGGCCCGCGGAATTGCCACCGACTTTGCCACCCAACCGCCTGGCAACACCTGGCACGCGGCGGGATTAGAGCGATCGTGATCTATTAGAAACCCGCATGAAATCGCATTGTCGGGGAGGGGAGGGGACTATCAGATTTGACTCAGAGAGAGTTTCAAGACCGCTGCCTTAAACCACTCGGCCACCCGTCCGTCATTGGAAGATCAGACACTTAGCGGATAGCTCGACCCGGACGTTCTGGCAACCAGACCTGCCTTGGACGCAACGAGGACCCAAACTGAATTTGAATTTTTTAACGGATAGGTAATGAGTTCAATGGACGCTTGTCGGATGCACACCCCCTGGAGGCAGAACGCCGCTCATTGCCTGGAGGCAATGCGATCCACCACGAATCCAGAAATCCGCGCCATGCTGCTCTCGATGGCAGAGCGTTGGGCCAAGCGCGCCGAGCAGACCGAACACAAGTCTGATCTGCAAGGTGCGTGCATGGAGCCAAACGGCCAATAGCTCGCGGGCTTATGATCCGAAAGGGCGGGGCGGCCTCGGCGTGGTGCATTGGGTCGCCTACGGCATCCCGGCCTCGGTCGCGGGCTTTTCTGAGGGCGAAGTCAGCGGCCCCGTCGAGCAAGTACGTTGGCGGCAAGAGCACACCCGGGCTCGCCCATTACTTCGGCCCGTGCACGCCGCGCGGTGATTGGCACCATTACACGTTCACCCTGATCGCCAGCGACCTCGACCCCAAGGCACTGGAGCCGGGGGCTCACCCGCGAACAGCTGTTCGAGAAACTTGCCGGTCATGCCAAGGATGCTGCGGGCCTGATCGGGCGGTTCACGCACCCGCAGCGCCAGCCAGAGCAGTCAGCGCACCACGTCGCGCAGCCGTGCGATTTCGGCAAGCGTCGCGTCGTCGGCTTCGTCGCCGTCGATCGCCAAAGCCGCCAGATACGCTTCGAGCGCCTCCGCCGGCTGGTCGAGGGCGACGTAGCCCCTGCCGATCTCTTTGAGCACGGCGGCGTCATCGGGCGCGATTTCGCCCGCCTTCACGAGTTTCGCCGCGGCCTCGCTCCTCAGCGTGGTGGCGGCCGAACCGCTCTTCGCCTGGGCCGCTTGCGCGAGGGCCTGCCCCCATCCGGCAAAAGAGAGCGCATGGCTCGGCTCAAGCCTTGCCGCCTGTTCGTACGCCGCGATCGCGGGCTCCGGCGTGCCCGAACCCATGAGCGCGCGCCCGAGGTAATAATGGAAGCGCGCCCATGATGGCTTCGCAACGACCGCCTTGCGAAAATAATCCGTCGCCTTGGCCCAGTCGCGCTGCGCGAGATAAATCTTCCCGGCGGCGGCATAGCCGTTCGGATTCTTGGGATCGGTGGCGATCGCCCGCTCGAATATTTTCGGCGCCTCGCGCTGCTGACCCATGTTGTCGAGCGCTTCGCCCCAGGCGATATAGACCTTGTAGATGTCCGGGTTGTTGGCGTCGGCGTCGATTGCGTGGGCAAGGAGAGCCGCCGCCTGGGCGTAGTCGTTGCGGTCGCGGTGGATCTGCGCCTGCAGAAAATAGGCGCGCGCGAACTTCGGGTCGACCGCCACGGCGCGCTTGAAGCGGTCGATCGCTTGGTCGAGCCTCGCTTCATCTCCGAGGTGCCGCAAGGCGTCCCCGGCGGCCGTGTGCGCCAGCGCGACCTCGCGCCGCTGTATTTGCGTCTTCGGCGCGCCACGGGCATCCATCAACGCGATCGCGCGTAAAGCGTCTGCCAGGCGAACTGCAGTTGTGCCGCCTCCTGCCTCGGCTCGGCCTCGCCCATCGCGATGCGCACGGTCGAGCGGTTCAGGAGCGGTGCTGTTACTTCAGGCCTGGTGGCGTGCAGCCCCGTGAACACCGCAAGCGCCTCCTCATAACGTCCTTGGGCGAGCGCGATCACACCGCCAAGGTTTACGGCAGGCCTGCGATCTTCCGCTTTGCCGCGGTCAAGCAACCGCTGCACCATCCGCTGCGCGCTGTCGAAATCGCTGACCCTGGTATCGACGATGCCGACAAGTTCGCGCAATTGCGCGACGAAGGTGGCAAGCGACACGCCGGCGACAGGGACGTCTATCTTGGGGATCTTGTTCTCGAACGGCAGCGAAGAGAACGCGATTTGATCGTTGAATGTCGCGGCGACGGTTCCAATGCGGATGATTTCGTCGATGAGGCGCTGTGCCACTACGGCCGAGGTGTAACCGCGCTCTTCTAATTCCTTCGGCACGCCGATCGCGTCGATCACGGTCGCGGGCCGGAGCGCGGTGTTCACGATGACCACGAGCGCCAGAATCGCGGCGGCGATCATCATGAGATTGACGACGAACTTGCGGGCATCCTCGATCGAGGGCAGTCGCCGCAGCCATCCTCCAAGGGCACTCAGATAGCGTAGGAGCCAGCCAAACCATATCTTTGTCGCACCAATTCGGCCGGGCGCGGCAGTCTGGCCCGGATCTACGCCGGCGGCAGTCGGGTGCAGCACCACGGGTGCGGGCGACGACGCCGGATCAATCATGGTGCAAACAGCCTGCTCTCGACGACTCGACCAAGCCGAGGCGCAAACAGTCGCCTCACATCATCGTCTGTGCCGGGAGTGTCCGCCTCGTCCGCCTGAGTGCGATACGTGAGGCCGGAAAGAACCCGGATGCGAGAAATGCCGCCTGGAAGGCATTGACCCCGGTCGGAGACGACCCGGCCCCGGCCCCACTCCAAGACGACTGGTGCTCGACCCGGGCCCAAGATGACCGGGGGGCTTCGGTGTGCGAGGACTGATCTTGGCAGAGACAGCGTTCCCGTGGCGTGCGTTGCCGCCCTTGTCCCTGCGGTCTGGACTCAAATCGGAAGATCCGCCTCCGGAGCCTGTTCGAGAACCGTGTCCGCTTGACCCTCCCCGCGAGGTCGAGCCTGACCCGAAATCCCCACGACCGCCACCACCGAAGCTGCCGCCCGAGCGGTTCCCGCCGGGAACGCCCGCGCCGCCGGTCGACAACGGCTGATCTCCGCTCCGAGTCGACCCGGAACGGTTTTCGTTCGGAATACTCGCCTGCTTGTAGCGGGCTTCACCCGCGGATGCTGGGCACCTGTGCCAGGCAGGATCGTCGGTCAATTCCTTAAGCTGGCGCTGCCTCTCCCTCTGTCGGGTCAGGGCCGCCCCGTAGGCGCCGCACGCATCCGCGTCCCGAGCGGCGCCGGGGGGCGTGCATTTCGTTTTCTGCGCCACGGCCTGCTCGGAGAGCGTTGCTACATCGTCCTGAGCCGATTTGATCTGCTGTTCGCGCTGGGCGCAGGTGAGCGAGCGCTGCTGTGCCATTGCGGGAACGACGCACGCGAGCAGCAACGAGAGGCCGCAGCCGGCCACCATCCTCGAACGCATGGTCTTTCCCTTCCTGGCGGTAAGCGCGCGGCTCCTTCTCTCTCGCATCAATGTTGCGAATAGCTCCCGTTGCCGCGGTTCCGTAGCGGCAGCATAGGCCGGCGCACAAATTTAGTATGTGAAGAACCTCACATAGTGACGTTTGGTTGTGGTAAGGGCCGCTTTACCACGTCGCGGGTAGCCTGCTGTGCCCGCCCCAGAAACGGCATTATTTTCGCCGACATAGGGGGAGGGGTCGGCTGCGCCGGATTCGCCCGGCGCGGCCAGATTCGGTCGTCGGAGGACGGTCGGCTCGGGTCGGGGACGGAATGGGGCTTCGCGGCCAGTTCACGGCATTTTCGCTCGGCGCGCGCCTTAGCGCGGCGGCCGCCTGCGCGCTGGCGCTTGCGGCCTGCTCCTCCTCGACGGGCAATTTCGGCAGCATCGACCCGCGCTACGGCGTGGCCGCGAGCCCGCGCGTGGTCGAGCCGGGCCAGCCGGTGCCCAAGGGCGGCGGCGTCTACCGCGTCGGCCAGCCCTACATGGTGGGCGGCCGCATGTACTTCCCTCAGGCCGATCCCAATTACCGCGCGGAAGGGCTCGCCTCCTGGTACGGCTCCGACTTCCATGGGCGCCTGACCGCGAACGGCGAAGTCTACGACATGCATTCGCTCTCGGCGGCGCACCCGACCATGCCGATGCCGTCCTACGCGCGCGTGACGAACCTCGCCAACCGCCGCTCGGTGATCGTGCG
>WNGJ01009778.1_pt1 | contig 10215 bp, 8 predicted proteins | sample 5400611 | NCBI WGS metagenome assembly WNGJ01 (sample SAMN13153375, study PRJNA577476) | soil metagenome | isolation source: 40 cm soil or saprolite under Garry oak tree replicate 1 | place: USA:California | collected 2016-06-15
CTCGAGGGCTTCCAGTCCTTGCAAGATATCCTGGCAGACTTCGACCATGACCTGGGGCAGCCAGTCCTCGGGCCGGGGGTTATCAGCGACGACCTCATCTTCCTCGTGGTCCTCATCATCGATTTCATGCTGGCGACGCCAGGCGGCTTGTTCTGATGAGTCATAATGGTGGTCATCATGCAGGCCGCGCATGCCCTCAGGATGCCAGATAGGAAGTTCAACCCGTTGTTGGAGCGTAAGTGCCTCGGGCTGCAAGCGATTTTCTTGTAACGCCATAGAAATCCCGGGGCGCGTCTCAACGGCGCGGCTGCTGTGTTCGCTTGCACGTAACCTGAGCATCTGCGTCAACGAGAGTAAAATTCCCTCTGAGAGGGATGCTCCTGACCCGTTCAGTGTCAAAGTATAAGAGAGATCAATCACCAGGGGGGGAATATCGCGTGTATGCAGGTGAGGACAATCAGCCTCGGGTTCATGGAAGAAGTTGCAAACACCGGCAGGCCCTTCAAGTGAGAGAGCAGTATCCAGGGTACTCCAGGAAAACGAGACGGTGCAGTTGCTGCGGTTTTCGGCCTCTTCGCAGCTTCCAGTATGACAGGTACAGGCAAATTCGCGTTCAAGCGAACGTGAGTTTATCCAATATTCGGGATGTGTTGTAAGTTCAAGGCTAGCCGACGCCTTCAGGAAACACGTGGTTACATCTTCATAGGTCAACATTTTGTATCTACTCCTCGCCGCCCATCATGCGTATGGGTATCCTACTTCGGCGTGCCTTTATATTACCCATACGACTGGTCAGTGTCAATATGAGAGTTAACCAGCGCTGGCTGGTTAACTCTCATATTGTTGATATTATTACAAACTTCTGACCTTCCTCAGGCGTTCGCATTTGGCCAGGGTGCGAAGGCGTTCTTGACGCTGCGCAGCGATGGTGCCAGGGCGGGGAAATGTCTCAGCAAAACGGTCGACATACTATTGTTGATGATCCAGTTGAGGCCGGTTTGGGTGTAGACCGTAGGGGTGTAATCCGTCGTGAAGAAGCGGTCGCTATTCAGGCGGCGCGACGCCATGAGGATAAAGATGCGAAAGGCCGTATCACTGAAGCCAAACCCCGGCGGGGGGGTCTCCGCATACATGCCGACCATGAGATCAACTTTGTTGATATCGTTGTCGTAAATACGGCGCAGCTGCTCCACCCATTCCTTGTTGTCGGTCAGTTCCTCGAAGCTTGTGACCGGAGGACGATGTACCAGCTTGCGAAACTCGTTGTAGCGCGGCACGCCGCGCTCGCGGTCGCGTATAATTTCTGCCGTCGCTATGTCGTGAAGGTCCCCGTTCGGTTCCTTACGGTATTGCAGGCCGCGCGGATAATTGTGCAACGTGATCACGCCAGGATGCATCGTACCGAACGAGTAGAGCACATCTTTCATGGACATTTGCTGTAAGAGCTCTCGTGCATGCCTATCGGCAACCTCTGCGAGGGTTTTCTCTTGAAGAACGCTGTCATTTTCCAGGGAACGGAAGCTGAAATCGTCCGGCAGGAGGGGATGCATGCGGTAGACGGAAACAAACTCCTCCGTAAGAGAGTAGGGCACCCCGAAGTGATCCTTTTCAGAGCCAGGGATGCCGCTGATGATCTCGCTATTACTGATACGCCCAAAAACTTTGTAGATCTGCTCACCTGCCAATCCCCACCAGTTGGCATGCATGCCAATGTCCAGCGCGGGAGTATTGAGAATGGCCGGTGTCCAGTCGACCGTGTGGATCTTTGCCATGAGGGCCACGTTGATGAGCCGGGCATGGTCAAACAGATCATCGTCTGACCAGGATGGGTATTCGCTGCGCAGGCGGTCGCAGATGGCGTTGTGCTCCAGTGTGAACAGCGTGTGCATCAAACTCAGGCCGATCCACCAGTTGCCATTGACCCCGGTTATTTCAATACCATCGTCTCCGGCGGGAAGCAAACCATCAGTACCAATATTCAGCTTGCCGTCCTTGTGGGAGCGTACGGTGTCCTCGGTATTTTTATCACTGCCGTAAAGCTGGGAGCCATCCCACCAGTGGGTTACAGTGTTGATAAAGGTGGGCGGTAAATCGTTAGAGCCTGGCGAGCGCGACGTGTCTTGTTGCGTACGCAGAATAGTCATCGGATGATCAGGCCAGGGATCGTCGTTACTGAGGGGCACTTGCCATGGGTTTTCTTTCTGACCCTTCCCATGACTGAACCAGTCGTGAATCATGAACTGGATCCAGGCAGCCGCGAAGAGGTTGAGGAACGGCACGGGCTTGAAGGTGTCGCGAGCCAACAATTCAAGGCTGATGGTACGAGGGTTGGGCGTGAGGATTTCCGCGTCATTAGCGGGGTAAGCATATTGCAGTGGGATGTTACGACCGAAACGCGTATTGGCACTACCCATGGCGGGAATGTCCAGGTCGTTGTAAGTTCCATCTGCCGTGCGTGCCGTGAGGTAGCCTTTGCTACCCCCTTCTGGCGGAGTCACGTTTGGGTATGGCGACTTCGCTGTATAAGTACCTGAGAGGTTGCGCTGGCGCAATATGATACGCAGCCCAATGAGCATGAGAAGAGCGATGGGAAGCAGTACTTTGTACCAACCAATTGACTGATCGAGTGCTTGCACCGCCCGTGTGAACAAGCGCGTGAATAGCGAAACCATTTGAGGCCATCCTTTCAGCACAGGGTTCGTCGCTTTTAACGATTAAGTGAGGATGGAGGGGGGATCGATACAGGTGAGGGTACTTACTATCGATGTTTGACAATCTACAATTGTATCATCCTATCTCATCCATGGAATACAGGCTACCAGAGGAAATGGACGTTGTCAAGAGGTATTTTCTTTTTTAAAGTGGAATGGTTTCGCCATTCCACTTTAAAAAAGAAAAGTTATAGCATAGGTTTAATAGAACGAATGCTATAGGTTGTCACTCCACCGGGAGTGGATACGCTGACCTGGTCGCCTGCTTTATGGCCCATGAGCGCTTTTCCTACCGGTGATTGGTCGGAGATTAAGCCAGATTTAGGGTCAGCTTCAAAGGTCGAGACAAGCTTAAAGTCGCGGGTTGCGCCACTATCAGTTTCGACAGTCACTTGCATCCCAATGCGAGCCACTTTTTGTCCTTCTTCGGCACCGTGCATATCAGGTGTCATAACCTCGGACATTGAGAGCAGGTGCTCCAACTCGAGAATCTCACCCTCTACTTTTGCCTGCTCATGCTTAGACTCTTCGTAGGCACTGCTTTCGCTGATATCACCGGCTTCCTTGGCCTCATGAATGTAATCGGCAACCTCCTTACGCTTGACTGTGCGCAGGTATTCCAGGCGATCCTGTTTCCTGGCGAAACCTTCAGGTGTTAAGTGATAAACTTTGCGCTCTGATCTCGCGTCACTCTGTCCACCAATACTCATATTAAATTTCCTCCTGGTGTTGAGACCCGGCCTATTGCTGGCCTCTTTCAGTGATTGAGGCGACAATTCACCACGTACCGGACGCTAACGATACACAGGTCTCAATACATATGAAAGAGATTATACGTTGGAAAGTACCGTACGTCAAGTGAAAAAGCGCGCAAATTTTCTTGTTGGTAGTAGGGGTCAGAGATAAAGGTCTACCCCTATCCCTGTATCTATGTTATAGATACGATGTCGCTCTCATATAGTTTCTTTTGGTGCGTGCGCCTTCTAGCCCCTGTCTGGAAGGCCACAGGGCTTACGGTGCGTATGCTAACCGGCCCATACGGTGTTGTCCTGTACCGCAAAGGGAACATTTTCCCTTGATAGCCGGGTTCCCATTCTTCATGGTCACCTCGTAAGCATCCTGCATGGGAGTCTTCTTTTTGCACTTGACACAGTAGGCCATCAATACTTCTCCTGTCCCGGGCTCTGTTTCACCTGAGCCGGGCTCTTCAGCTGCTGGCTTGCCTGGCTCCTGGGCAACTGGTTCTTCAACTCTGGTTTTCTTCACTTGAGCATTCGTATTTTCAGTTGCTGTTACTCCTGTTTTACTTTCTTCGCTCCAGCCCAGTATATTGGCTACCACCAGTGCCGGGTATTCTTCGTGCACATAGGTTCCGGCATCCTGTATAAGCGCCATCTCTGTTCGTGCCGGCATACTCTGCTGGCCGGTTATAGCCCGGGTGTTATTTAATGCCCTGGCTCCCCAGATAACCAGTGCTGGTTGTTGCAATGTATCAAATTGTTGTGAGGCGTCCACGGCCAGTTTCCCTGCCAACTCTGCCATGGCTGCATATTCAGCACGGAATTGGTGCGTGGTTGCATATAAATAGTCTACATCACACTCTGAAATCTGACCCTGGTGAGGTGAATGTTGCCGGGTTAGTATATAGCGGAGGGCGCTGCGGGTACTGAGAATAGCGTAGAGGAGAAAACCTACCACGGGCTGCTGCATCAGTTTTGACCAGAAGTTTTGTGTGTGTGTATCTCCAAACAAGGCCACAGGTGAGATCAATACCAAACGTGCGCACGTTTCGGGAAAGCGTTTCGCCACAATTACGGCATAATTACAGCTTAATCCACTGGCAAGTAATGTCGCTGGCTGTGCAACCGCCTCGCTGAGGAAATCGTGACACATAGCGATATACATCTCAGCAGAGTAATCCATTTGTGGATGGTCAGAAAGACCAAAGCCGAGCAGATCAAGAGCATACACATGATACTTCTGTGCCAATGCGTCCATAATTTTACGCATCTCATAAGCAGATGCGCCAATGCCGGGCGCGTGAAGGAGTACTAATGGGGGGGCATCTTCATCCCCAAGTGTTTTATAGAAGATATGGCCGCGCTTCCAACGATAGATGTGGGCATTACCTGGCAAGGCACTTTCGAGCGCCTGGGGAGTATTTACTATATGTCGTAGTGCAACCAGCGCCGCCGCACCAAGTATACTCAAAGCACTGAGGCCAAAGAACGTTAAGATTTTCAAAAAACGCTGTACAATTTTACGCATATTCAACCTCCTTGTCTTCCCTAGTATAGCAGGTTACTCTAGTTGACGCCACACGTTATGGAAACTACAATACGGCTATGATCAGGTGTCATATACAGGTGACATATATAAATAAACACCGGGGAAGAGTAGATTACTCCAGGAGCAGTATGCGAATTATTCATAGTTTGGACCAGATGACTCAAACAGCACGAGGATGGCTTACGGACGGAGCGGTTGGTTTTGTTCCTACTATGGGCTATCTTCATGAAGGGCATATAACCCTGGTGCAGGCAGCGCGGCAAGAATGTGCGATCACTGTTGCCAGTATCTTTGTGAATCCTATGCAATTTGACCAGAGCGAAGAATTCACACACTATCCACGCGACCCGGCACGAGACCTGCAATTATTGAGTAATGCAAACGTTGACATTGTCTTCATTCCCCGTACGGAAGATATGTTCCCACCTGATTTTTCTACCTATATCACACCATCTGGGCCCACCGCGGAACGACTGGAGAGCCTGAGAAGCCCGGGATACATTCGTGGAGTTGCTACGGCAGGCACCAAGCTCTTACAACTTGTGCGGCCAGACAAAGCCTATTTTGGGCGGAAGAATGCCCACCAGGTAGTGATTGTGCGCAAACTAGTACGCGATCTGAACCTCGATGTTAGTCTACGTATCCTGCCAACAGTACGCGAAAGTGATGGCCTGGCTATGAGCAGCCGTACCCATGTCTTCTCTCCTGCCGAGCGACAGGCTGCCCGGATCATTTATAGCGCACTACTGGCCGGTAAAACTCTCATCGAGCAAGGTGAGCGGCGCTCCCACGTGATCGAAAAGGCGATGGCCGACCTGGTAGCTTCTGAACCCCTGGTAAGGCTGGACTACGCAGTTGTGTGCCATCCAGATACATTTCTTGCATTAGATGAGTTAACGCCCCCGGCTATGCTCGCGCTTGCAGCGCATCTTGGAACTATAGACCTCATAGACAATATCGTCTGGGCGGGTAATGGACAGTGGCTACTGTGAAACCCCTGGTAATGCTTCATATTTTACTGGCATTTTCTGTCAAATGTAACTATAATTAATGAGGGAAACACGCGCAGGTTTGATGAAGGAGGTAACCATGCCTATCATTCTTGGTCAACTATTACTTGTAGCGATCATAGGTTATCTATGGGGCTCGGTTCCCGCCGGCTACTGGATGGGGAAGCTGCTGCGCGGCAAAAATTTTGATATCCGGGACTATGGCAGTCATAAAACTGGTGCAACCAATGTGCTGCGCACACTCGGCAAAGGCCCTGCATTGATCGTCTTTGCTTTTGATCTTTCAAAAGGAGTTGGACCGGTACTGCTTGCTATGTTAGTGCCCTTTTTGTATGTCTCGGCCTGGGGACCATCTCTGGCAGCTTTAGCCGCTCTGGTAGGGCACTGCTACCCTATATTCATTGGATTTAAGGGTGGGCGTGGTGTCTCGACGACTGCGGGTGCATTGCTCGTCATATCCCCTCTTGCTTTCATAATTTCGGGTATTATCCTCTTCGTTGCCATTGCAGCGACGCGTTATGTCTCGCTCGGCTCGATTCTGGGGTGCCTGTCGGCCATCATCTGTGGCCTCGTTTTTTTCTTTATAAGCCGGTCCAATTCGACGTTTATTGGGCGGGTCATGTTACAACAGTTGCTTTTTATGGTGGCCGGGCCAGCATTCATTATTTTTCTCCACTACGATAACATTGGCCGTCTGCTAGCAGGTACAGAGCGCAAAATCGGGCAAAAAGTACAGGTTGAAGGGGAGCCTGGCACTACTCCCACTACTACTAACAACTCTTCTTCAAATGTTAAGGTGTGAGACTATCATCTTTTCTCATGCTTTTAGCGGATTGCCCCTTCTGGTTCTTTTTGGAAGAGAGGCAAGGCGCCTATCATATATTCTGCGCCCGAAAGTGCCGTCCAGAGCGTAGCAAGGATCAAACCGGCATCAGAAATGAGCAGCAAGATGTTACCGAAGTTCACCGTCTGGCTGGTAAAGTGAAGCATGGGTGGGAAGAGAGAAAGGTCATGTGCGCCCAGGCCTTTGGCAAAGAGCAATAGAGTTATAGCGATCATCGTAATCAGCGTTTTCTGTTTGCCCCACATTCCCGCCGGGATAACCTTGCCTCGCGCCGCAGCTATTGAGCGTAACCCTGTTACTAAAAATTCACGGGCCACGATAATCACCACAATCCAGGCCGGCACAAGGCTGACTTGCACCAGCGCAATCAGGATAGCTGAGATAAAAACTTTATCGGCGGTCAGATCCAGGAAAACGCCCAGCGGTGAAACCACCTTGAAGCGCCGTGCCAGGTAACCATCAAAAAAATCAGTCACCGAGGCCAGGATAAATAGTGCCGTAGCCGTTAGAAAGGCCCAGGGAGAATTGAGCAAGATCAGCACAAATACCAGGATAGTTGTTAGCATTCGGCTAAGGCTGAGCAGATTGGGGATGTTATGCATAGAAATAGCTCCTTATTCTTTAGGTGTGCGATGCCAGAGTGTATATGTGCTACTGCTACTCAGTATACCGCCTGCGGCTTGCACACGTGCAACTTCAGCGGCGGAGCGAATAAAACCGCCAGCAATAAAAGGGCCCGGCAGCAAGCGCTGCAAGGTAGAGGCAACTTCTGGAAAAATAATGCCGGGTAGAATTTCCACGATATCAGGTGCAGCCCGCGCAATCGTCCGTACACCTGTGTCTAAAGCTGAATCATCCACCAGTAGCAAGCGCTGGATCGTTGTCAACCCCTCGGCGCGACCGGCGGAGACGAGCTGCGATCGACTGGTAATGATGGCATCGATACCGATCTGATGTAAGTATTGAATACCGGCTCGATCTTTGCCTATGCCGCTCACCAGGTCAACATGAACTACGACCCCTTTTCCTCGTTGATGAGCCTCGAGTACAAAAGGGCCCAGTTGAAAAGCGTCACCTTTGAGGAGGAACAAAAGCAAGGCATCGGACTCTAAAGCGACCTGCATATCTTCATTCGATTTCATGGCCGCTGCTACCGGATACTGGCGAGCTAAACGTAGAAACTCTTGTTTGATCATGTTACTACATCCAGAGGGATAAAGTTAAACTCTACAAGAACCTTGAAAGTTGGGTTAATAACCCTTGACAAAAGGACATCTGCCGAGTATTATCATTATATGCTAACACAATTTTATTGTATAGCTAGTGTTACCGCGGCAACTGTTTAATCGCGATAGTATGTACTTTTGGAACTATTTTCTGCGCCAACAAGTAACATTTCGAACAGTTACCGGAGACCTGTTTGGACAACTGCATACGTGCATAGGGACAGTGAAATGAAAAGTCCTGAGCCAACCTTTTAACGAGGCTTAGGGCTTTGTTGTTTTTTACTCCTAATAGCCGGAGGTGCAGAATGATTACCCAGTCCAGTAGGTCACTGCTCAATATTTCATCGCAGTGCAAGATCATACCGATTGTAGAAAATCGTATACATTTCACACAGGTTCTAGATACCTCACAAATTAGCGCTATCCTGTTGCGCCATTGTAACCTGTTTGAGTTCACTACCTTACTCCATAATGCTCACCGGCGTGCGTTATCGGTCTATGTAAATATCGATCATATTGATGGCATACATGCTGATTCTGCCGGTCTGCGCTACCTGGCTGAGCAATTACATGTGACCGGTATTATCTCCAATCATCCGCGCATTCTGTCTTCAGGCAAAAGTTTTGGCCTGGAAACGCTTCAACGTATTTTTGCCGTGGACTCAACCGGTTTAGAGATGGCCTTAGAGACGGTGGATAAGGCCTACGTTGATTTACTCGATATTTCTCCAGCGTTGGTTATTCCCTATATCGTTCCAAGCTTGATAATGTCGTTGCCATTACCTTTCATTGCATCCGGTCTGATCTCTACACCTCAACAAGTAAAGGCTGTACTTCGTTCAGGTGCATCAGGTGTTGCGGTTAGTCGGCCTGAACTCTGGCTATAGCAGTTTTTCTTCTGAAGTGTTCGTACCTGCACAGGCAGCGGTGCCTGTGTAGATGATATATCTTGTTTTGTTTTTGTTGCCTGCACAGGCGCCGCTGCCTGTGCCAATGCGATAGGTCGTCGTTTTGTATAGGCGTATGTATTTACTAGAAGAAAGAAGGCAACCATGGCAAAGTATGTGCTTGCCCTGGATCAGGGCACTACCAGTTCGCGGGCAATGGTCTTCGATCATGACGGCTCGATTGTCAGTGTAGCGCAGCAAGAGTTTCCACAGATTTATCCATCGCCAGGCCTGGTCGAGCATGATCCAGAAGCGATCTGGTCAAGCCAAATGGCGGTGGCCCAGCAGGCATTACAGAAGGCGGGAGCCTCGCCCTCTGATGTAGCTGCTTTAGGCATCACCAACCAGCGTGAAACAGCTATCGTCTGGGACAAGACCACCGGAAAACCGGTCTTCAATGCCATCGTCTGGCAGAGCCGTCTAACCGTCCCTATTTGTGATGCCTTGAAGGCCAAAGGCTTCGACAAGGAGATTCGCGAGCGCACCGGTTTGGTGACCGATGCCTATTTCTCAGGTACCAAGGTCAAATGGATCCTGGATAACGTCCCCGGTGTCCGCGAAAAGGCTGAAAGGGGGGAGGCGCTTTTCGGAAATGTAGACACCTTCTTAATGTGGCGTCTTTCTAAGGGACGTGTCCATGTCACCGACCCCTCGAATGCCTCACGTACACTCATGTACAACATCTACAAGGGTGAATGGGATGACGTCATTCTTAAGGAACTGGGCGTTCCCCGGGCTATGTTACCTACGGTGATGCCATCGAGTGGCGTCTTTGGAGAAACAGACCCGGAGTTCTTTGGTGGGGCTATTAAAATGGCCGGTGATGCCGGTGACCAGCAAGCCGCTACCTTCGGGCAGGCCTGTTACGAAGTGGGTATGGCGAAGAACACCTTTGGCACAGGCAATTTCATGCTCATGAACACCGGCACTCAAGGCGTTCCATCGCAGAACGGCCTGCTTACGACCATTGCCTGGGGTATTGACAATCAAGTCATCTACGCGCTGGAAGGGGCCATCTTTATCACGGGAGCAGCGGTACAGTGGTTGCGTGATGAGCTTGGTATCATCAAAAAGAGTGCTGATGTTGAGACGCTAGCAGGTTCGGTCCCTGATAACGGCGGCGTCTACATGGTACCAGCCTTTGTCGGTTTAGGGGCTCCTTACTGGGATTCTTATGCTCGCGGCACA
>WNGJ01011411.1_pt1 | contig 10215 bp, 9 predicted proteins | sample 5400611 | NCBI WGS metagenome assembly WNGJ01 (sample SAMN13153375, study PRJNA577476) | soil metagenome | isolation source: 40 cm soil or saprolite under Garry oak tree replicate 1 | place: USA:California | collected 2016-06-15
GTGGGGCGACGGTCGGCCAGCCAGCTTCCGCGACGCGATCGAGGCCGCGCGCACCGTGCTGCATACCAGTCGGCTGCCCTACCAGATCGTGCGCGGCCGGAGCGAGCCGTGGCATCCCGGCCGGTGCGCGCGGCTCGTGCTGCAGCCCGGCGTGCTCGAGCCCGGTGCCGATCGGGATGCCGGCGAAGCGGGCGAGCCGGTGACGATCGGTTACGCTGGCGAGTTGCACCCGCGGGTGATCGAGGCGTTCCGGCTAGCGCCCCGGGCCTGCGCGGTCGAACTCGACCTGTCGCTCATCGAGCGGGCCGCGGCCGGCCTGGACCCGATCCAGGCTCCGGTCATCTCCGCCTACCCGGTCGCCAGCCAGGACGTGGCGCTGGTGGTGCGCGAGGCCGTCGCGGCCGCGGACGTGGCGGCCGCGCTGGTGGCCGGGGCGGTCGCGGCGGGAGCCGAGGCGCTGCTCGAAGATGTTCGCCTGTTCGACGTCTATACCGGGGAGCAGGTCGACCCCGGGCACAAGTCGCTGGCCTACACGCTGCGCTTCAGGGCGCCGGACCGGACGCTCACCGACGACGAGGTCGCGGTGGCCAGGGACGCGGCGGTCGCCTCGGCGGCCGGGCTGACCGGGGCCACGCTGCGCGGCGGGACCGGCTAGATCGCCGACCGGTAGTTCGGCGCAGGTCATCCCCGGGGTCGGGCACGTGGTGGCTGGCCGGTCAACGATCGAGCTAGGAGGCCGACGGCGATGGCGCCGGCGAGGGCGGCAGGAGGATCTCGAGTATCTCGTCGCGACCGCGTCCAGCGCATGATCTTGACCGGCCCGCCACCGCCGTTGCCGGGCTCCAGGCCGGACCTGATCGCCTTGGCGTAGGCCAGTTCCACCGCCTTCGCTGTGCCGCACGAGATGTGGCCGCTCGCGACCTCGACCGTGACCGGGACGTCGGCCGACGTTCGCGCGGGTCCGCAGGACGTGACGTAGGTGCGGGCCGCCGAGGACGCAGCGGCACCCGGCCCCGCGTGGCCCGTGCTGCACCCGGCCGCGACGGTCATGCCGAGCACGGCGAGCGTGCCGAGCACCACGGCCCGCGAGGCCCGGGCGCCGGCCGGCCGGCCCGCTTGGCCTGAGGATCCGCGCTGGTGCAAGGGCATCTCCTTCCTGCGCGCACAACATCATGCCGTCTGGTGCCCTCGGCCGGTAGGCGGAACCCGCCGGTTCGCGCGCGATCGGGTCAACCGGAGGTCAAGCACGAACCCTGCGTCATCCCGCGGTGACCCACCGCCTTTGCTTTGCATATGCAAACAGCGTCATGCATAATGATGCGAGCGATTCGAGGTTGCAGATCGGCCGGATCGCGCGGAGGCGTCGTCGACCGGGCCGGGAGCCGCGTGGTCGCCGCGCGAGGTCCTGGGCGAAGGGTTGACACCAATGCGGGTCGCGGTGGCCGGCGCGAGCGGGTACGCGGGCGGCGAGCTGCTGCGGTTGATCAGCGGTCATCCGGGCCTGGAGCTGGCGACGGTCACCGCGGACGGCAGCGCGGGCAGGGCGGTCGGCGACGTCCACTCCGGCCTGGCCGGGCAGCGCGCGCTCGCGGAACTGGTACTCGAACCGCACGGCGCCGTCCAGGAGGTGCCCGCCGACCTGGTCTTCCTCGCGCTGCCGAGCGGTGAGTCCGCGCCGGTCGCGGCGGGACTGCCCGACGACGTCGCGGTCGTGGACCTCGGAGCCGACTTCAGGCTGGCCGACGCGGCCGACTGGGCACGGCACTACGACGGCGACTACCAGGGACGCTGGGTCACCGGGCTGCCCGAGCTTCCGGGGGCTCGTTCGGTTGTACGCAACGCAACTCGCGTCGCCGCTCCCGGTTGCTACGCGACGGCCGCCATCGTGGCGCTCGCGCCGCTGGTAGCCGCGGACCTGGCCGAACCGGACGACGTGGTCGTGGTCGCGGCGTCGGGGACCTCGGGCGCGGGCCGGTCGCTGCGGGCCGACCTGCTCGGCAGCGAGGTGATGGGCTCGGTCTCCGCGTACCAGGCCGGCGGCGCGCACCGGCACACGCCGGAGATCGAGCAGGCGCTCACCGAGATCGCCGGGCGGCCCGCCCGGGTCTCGTTCACGCCGATGCTGGCCCCGATGCCGCGCGGCATCCTCGCCACCTGCACGGCGAGGCTCGGGCGCGCCGGTGCCGACACGGCTGCGCTGCGAACGGCGCTGGCCGCCGCGTACGCAGGCGAGCCGTTCGTCACCGTTCTGCCCGAGGGCCGGTGGCCGGGCACCGGCGCCGTGGCCGGGTCCAACGGGGTCCACGTGCAGGCGGCCGCCGACCCCCGCACCGGCCGGGCGACGGTCGTCGCCGCCCTCGACAACCTGGGCAAGGGCGCCGCCGGCCAGGCGATCCAGAACGCCAACCTCATGCTCGGACTGCCCGAGACCGCGGGCCTGACCTCGATCGGAGTAACTCCATGAGCGTCACAGCACCGGCGGGTTTCCGCGCCGCCGGCGTCGCGGCCGGGATCAAGGCCTCCGGCCACCCCGACGTGGCGGTGGTCGTCAACGACGGGCCTTCGGCCGCCGCCGCGGGCGTGTTCACCTCGAACCGGGTCAAGGCCGCGCCGGTGCGCTGGAGTCAGCAGGTGCTCGCCGGCGGCCAGGTGCGGGCGGTGGCGCTCAACTCGGGCGGCGCCAACGCGTGCACGGGACCGGCCGGATTCGCCGATACCAGGCAGACGGCCGAGCACCTGGCGAACCTGCTCTCCGCGCAGGCCGGCCGGATCGCGGTCTGCTCCACCGGGCTGATCGGCGAGCGGCTGCCGATGGACCGGCTGCTCGCGGGCGTCGGCGCCGCGACCGCGGCGGCGACGGCGTCGGGCGGGCCGGTCGCGGCCGGCGCGATCATGACGACCGACACCGTGCCCAAGACCTGCGCCGTCCAGGGCGGCGGCTACACGATCGGCGGGATGGCCAAGGGCGCCGCGATGCTGGCGCCGGCGCTGGCCACCATGCTCGTCGTGCTCACCACCGACGCGGACCTGCCCGCCAGCGACCTGGACAAGGCGCTGCGCGGCTCGGTGCGCACGACATTCGACCGGCTGGACTCCGACGGCTGCATGTCCACCAACGACACCGTCCTGCTGCTGGCCAGCGGCGCCAGCGGCGTGCGGCCCGACCCCGCCGAGTTCACCGACCTGCTGGCGGCCGCCTGCGGCGACCTGGCCCGCCAGCTCCAGCTCGACGCCGAGGGCGCGACCAAGGCCATCGCCATCGACGTGACCGGCGCGGCCAGCGAGGACGAAGCCGTCGCCGTCGGCCGGGCGATCGCCAGGTGCAACCTGTTCAAGTGCGCGATCACCGGCGAGGACCCGAACTGGGGCCGCGTGCTCGCCGCGGCCGGCACGACCAGCGCGGTCTTCGAGCCCGACGAGGTCAGCGTCGCGATCAACGGGATCTGGGTGTGCCGGAACGGCGCGCCGGGCGACGACCGGTCGGGCGTCGACCTGCGGCCGAAGGACGTGACCGTGACCGTCGAGCTGTCCGCGGGCCAGGCCGCGGCCACGGTGATGACCACCGACCTGACCGCGGCCTACGTGCATGAGAACTCGGCGTACTCGACATGACCGGCCAGGTTGCCCACGCCAGCGCGCTGGCCAAGGCGGCGACCCTGATCGAGGCGCTGCCCTGGCTGGAACGGTTCCATGGCCAGGTCGTGGTGATCAAGTACGGCGGCCACGCCATGACCGAGGAGTCGCTGCGGATGGCGTTCGCGCAGGACGTCGTCTTCCTGCGCTACGCCGGGCTGCGCCCGGTCGTCGTGCACGGCGGCGGCCCGCAGATCAGCGCGCACCTGGACCGGCTCGGGATGGAGTCGACGTTCCGGGCCGGGCTGCGGGTCACCACGCCCGAGGCCATGGACGTGGTCAGGATGGTTCTGACCGGCCAGGTGAACAGGGATGTCGTCGGGCTGATCAACCGGCACGGGCCGTTCGCGGTCGGCCTGTCAGGCGAGGACGCGCAGCTTCTGACCGCCCGCCGGGTCGCGGCGACCACCGAGGACGGCCAGGTAGTCGACATTGGCCACGTCGGCGAGGTTGAGTCGGTGAACCCGGGTGCGGTCAGTGCGCTGATCGCCGACGGCAGGATCCCGGTGATCTCCACGGTGGCGCGCAGCGACTCGGGCGAGGTGCTGAACGTGAACGCCGACACCGCGGCCGCGGCGCTCGCGGTGGCGCTCGGCGCGGTGAAGCTGGTGATGCTGACCGACGTGCCCGGCCTGTACGCCGACTGGCCGGGGAAATCGCCAGGGGCCGCCGAGTCGGCCGCGAACGGCTCACGGGAAGCCGAGGGCGGCCGCCCGCCGCAGGTGATCAGCGAGCTGACCGTCAGCGCGCTCGCCGCGATGCTGCCCGGGCTGACCGACGGCATGATCCCGAAGATGCGAGCCTGCCTGAGCGCCGTCCGCGGCGGCGTGCCGCAGGCGCACGTGCTCGACGGCCGGCTGCCGCACGCCGTCCTGCTGGAGATCTTCACCGACTCGGGGATCGGCACCATGGTCGTGCCCGACGGAGAGCAAAGGGCAGCATGAGCGGGAGCACATCATGACGACCTCGGACCTGGTTACGACGACCGCGACCGGCGCGCTGCGGGAGCGGTATGCGGCGGCGATGATGCCGAACTACGGCATTCCGCCGCTCGCGCTGGCACGCGGCGAGGGCTGCGTGGTCTGGGACGTGGACGGCAACTCCTACCTCGACCTGGTCGGCGGGATCGCGGTCAGCGCGCTCGGGCATGCCCACCCGGCGATCGTCGCGGCCGTGAGCGAGCAGGTCGCCAGGCTCGCGCACATCTCGAACCTGTACCTGCACGAGGGCCAGGTGCGGCTGGCCGAACGGCTGCTCGGGCTGCTCGGCGCCGACGGCCGGGTGTTCTTCGCGAACTCGGGCACCGAGGCCAACGAGGCGGCCGTCAAGCTGGTCCGCCGCGCGCAGGGACCGGCCAGGCCGGTGTTCGTCGCCGCCGAGGGCGGCTTCCACGGCCGGACCATGGGATCGCTCGCCCTGACCGGCAAGAGCTCGATCAGGGAGCCGTTCGCGCCCTTCGGGGTTGATGTTCGGTTTGTTCCCTACGGCGACCAGGACGCGCTCGCGGCGGCCGTCGGGCCGGACTGCGCGGGCGTCTTCCTCGAGCCGGGCCTGGGCGAGGGCGGGGTCGTGCCGGCCTCGCCCGGCTACCTTCAGGCGGCGCGCGCGGTGTGCGACGCGGCCGGGGCGCTGCTCGTGCTCGACGAGATCCAGAGCGGCATCGGCCGGACCGGCGCGTGGTTCGCCTGCCAGGCGGCGGGGGTCAGGCCGGACGTGATCACGCTGGCGAAGGGGCTCGGCGGCGGGCTGCCGATCGGCGCCTGCATCGGCATCGGGGCCGCCGGGACGGCGCTGGCCAAGGGTGACCACGGCAGCACCTTCGGGGGCAACCCGGTGGCGTGCGCGGCGGCGCTGGCCGTGCTCGACACGATCGAGCGCGACGGGCTGCTCGGCAACGTCACCCGGGTCGGGGCGGCCCTGTCCGCGGCGATCACGGCCACCAGTCACCCGCTGCTGGCGTGCCCGCGCGGCAGCGGCCTGTGGCTGGCGATCGTGCTCACCGGGCCGGTGGCCGCCGCGGTGGAGGCAGCGGCCCGGGAGGCCGGGTTCCTGGTGAACGCGGTCCAGCCCGACGCGATCAGGCTCGCCCCGCCGCTGGTGCTGAGCCTTGACCAGGCCGCCTCGTTCACCGCTGCGCTACCGCGGATCCTGGACGCGGCGGCCGCGGCCGGCCAGCGGGCATGATGCAGCGACCGGGCAGCGGCGCGGCGCGCCTGGCCGACCCCGGCACGGCGGCGGGCCACGCCGACCGGGTCAGCCCGGCGACCAAGGCCGCCAGGCACGCGAAGATCACGGCCATCCTCACCCAGCACGACGAGCCGGTCAGGTCGCAGGACGACCTGGCCGACCGGCTCGCCGCGACCGGCGTCAAGGTCACCCAGGCGACCCTGTCCCGCGACCTCGACGAGCTCGGCGCCGTGCGGCTGCGCGGACCGGGCGGCGCGCTGGTCTACGCCCTGCCGCCCGACCCGGCCGACCTGGTGGTCGGCGACCCGCGCGACGCTGCCCTGCGCCAGGCGACCGCGGCCGTGGCCGGCCAGGCCGGGTTCGCCGGGTTCGCCGCGGGAACGGCCTCCGCCACCGCGGCCGGGCTGGCCAGGGTCGCGGCGGACCTGCTGCTGTCGGCCGAGGCCAGCGGCAACCTGGTCGTTCTGCGCACGCCGCCGGGAGCGGCCCAGCTCATGGCGTCGATGATCGACAGGACCGCGATGGACGCGGTGCTCGGCACGGTGGCCGGCGACGACACCGTGCTGGTCGTGGCCCGCGATCCGGCGGGCGGTGACGACCTGGCGAGGCTGCTGCTGCGGCTCGCCGAGCGGCGCGGCAGGACGGACCACAAGACGGCCGGGCCGGCCAGACAGGCGCAGGCCGACGCCAGGCAGACACAGGCCGCCGCCGGGCGGCCGACGGGAACCCAGGACAAGGAGGAGTCGTGACACAGCGAGTCGTGCTGGCCTACTCGGGCGGCCTCGACACATCGGTGGCGATCGGATGGATCGCCGAGCAGACCGGTGCCGACGTGATAGCCCTGGCGGTGGACGTCGGCCAGGGCGGGGAGGACCTGGAGACGATCCGGGCGCGCGCGATGGCCTGCGGCGCGGCCGACGCCGTGGTGGTCGACGCCAGGGCCGAGTTCGCGGTCGGCTACTGCCTGCCTGCCCTGCGGGCGAACGCGCTCTACATGGACCGGTATCCGCTGGTCTCCGCGCTGTCCAGGCCGCTGATCGTGGCGCACCTGGCCAGGGTCGCCAACGAGTTCGGCGCCAGCGTCGTGGCGCACGGCTGCACGGGCAAGGGCAACGACCAGGTCAGGTTCGAGGTCGGGCTGGCCGCGCTGGCGCCGGACGTGAAGTCGATCGCCCCGGTCCGCGACTCCGGCATGACCAGGGACAAGGCGATCGAGTTCGCCGCGGCCAAGGGGCTGCCGATCGACGTCACCGCACGGTCGCCGTACTCGATCGACCAGAACCTGTGGGGGCGAAGCTGCGAGACCGGTCACCTGGAGGACATCTGGGAGACCCCGCACGACGACGTCTACGGCTACACAGAAGACCCGTCGGCGGGCAAGCCCGCCGACGAGGTCACGATCGGCTTCACCGACGGCCTGCCGGTCGCCATCGACGGCATGCTGCTGTCGCCGCTGGAGATCATCACCGAGCTCAACGCCCTGGCCGGCGCGCACGGCGTCGGCCGGATCGACATGGTCGAGGACCGCCTGGTGGGGATCAAGAGCAGGGAGATCTACGAGGCGCCCGCCGCGATGACGCTGATCGCCGCGCACGCCGAGCTCGAGAGCGTGTGCCTGGAGCGGGACCTGGCCAGGTTCAAGCGGACGGCCAGCCAGCGCTGGGCCGAGCTCGCCTACGACGGGCTGTGGTTCTCGCCGCTGCGGCGGTCGCTGGAGGCGTTCATGGCCGAGGCGTCCACGAACGTGACCGGGGACGTGCGGGTGCGGCTGCAGGCAGGACAGGCCGTCGTCACCGGCCGGCGCAGTCCGGTGGGGCTGTACGACTACGGGCTCGCGACGTATGACACCGGCGACATGTTCGACCAGAACCTGTCGAAGGGGTTCGTGGAGCTGTGGGGGCTGCCGAGCAAGACCGCCGCCGAGCGTGACCGCAGGGCGGCGGTGGGCTGAGGCGATCTGGCCCCAATTGCCCGCGTAGTAGTGCATGAACGGTCAGCGGTGACAAATGTGCTGCTCTAGGGTGGTGGTTCGCAGCGGAGTGCGGGCGGGAGGGCGGGCAGTGGGACTGAAGTTCAATCCGGCGCCCGGGTGGCCGGTCCCGTACGGGTTCGAGCCGCCGGCCGGGTGGGAGCCCGCCCCGGACTGGCCGCCCGCGCCGGCGAACTGGCCGCTGTGGATCGGCAGCGACGCCCCGCGCGGTCCGTCCCAGCCTCCGCCGGGCGGCGGGTACGTTCCCGGCTACCTGCGCGAGCAGCAAGCGGGCAGCCTCCCGGCCGCGCCGCCGCCGGGTAACTACACCCCGGCCCATGCCTTCAGGCCGGCACCGCGGCCAAGCAACCGCCGGGCAGTTCGCACCAGGGTCATCTTGAGTGCCTTGGTCGCCTTCATCGTCGTCTCCGGGCTGGTGGCGGCCCTGAGCGGCAACGCTCACCGGTCGTCCGCGACCGGCCATATCGACAAGAAGGGCCAGCTTGACGTGTTCTCCCTGCAGGTGGGGGACTGCTTCCATGGCCCGTCGCTGAGCATGCTCGGGCGAGGCTTCGCGGCCGTTCGGGCCGTCCCGTGCGGGAACGCCCACAACTCGCAGGTCTTCGCGCAGTTCGGGGCCGCCGATCCCGGGGACTATCCCGGGCACGCGGCGCTGGCCGGGCAGGCCGAGCACGGCTGCGGGAAGAGGCTCGCGGTGGTCAACAGGTCGAAGGTGCCCCGCGCCGTCAAAGTGGCGTTCATCTATCCCGACTCGGTGGCCTGGTTCGAAGGCCATCGCACGATAAGTTGCTTCATCCGCGACAGTCGCGGGGATCTGACCGGGTCCATGCTGAAGGCGGGCGCGGTCCGCTGAGGCGGCTCGCCAGTCGCCGCGGACACGCCGGCCTGGCCGACCGGAGTCACCCGGGAGAATCGTTATAGCTATAGCTTGTCGGGTGAACGGATGGTGCGGACTGCGGGAGGGGTTGTGAGCGGCGAGCCGGGGACGTCTGCGGTGCGGCTGTGGGGCGGCCGGTTCGAGTCGGGGCCGGCCGAGGCTCTGGCCAGGCTGTCGATGAGCGTCCACTTCGACTGGCGGCTGGCCCGCTACGACCTGCTGGCGTCCGGGGCGCACGCGCGGGTGCTGCACCGTGCCGGGCTGCTCGACGACGACGAGGTGGCCAGGCTGCTCGCGGCGATCGACGAGCTGAGCCGGGACTGCCAGACGGGCGCGTTCCGGCCGTCGGCGGCCGACGAGGACGTGCACACCGCGCTGGAACGCGGGCTGCTCGAGCGGGTCGGGTCACTCGGCGGGAAGCTGCGCGCGGGCCGGTCGAGGAACGACCAGGTCGCGACCGACCTGCGGATGTACCTGCGCGACCAGGCCAGGCAGGTGGCCGCGCGGCTGGCCGAGCTGCAGACCGCGCTGATGGACCAGGCGGAGCGGCACCTCGTCGAGCGGACGCCGGCGCCCGGGATGACGCACATGCAGCACGCGCAGCCCGTGCTGCTGGCCCAGCAACTGCTCGCGCACGTGCAGGCGCTGGCCAGGGACGTGGCGCGGCTGCGCGACTGGGACAAGCGGGCCGCGATCTGCCCGCTCGGGTCCGGCGCCCTGGCCGGCTCCTCGCTGCCGCTTGACCCCGAGGCGGTCGCGGCCGAGCTCGGCTTCGACGCGCCCGCCGCCAACTCGATGGACGCGGTTTCCGACCGGGACTTCGCGGCCGAGTTCTGCTTCGCGGCGGCGCTGGCCGGGGTGCACCTGTCCAGGCTCGGCGAGGAGGTCGTGCTCTGGACGTCGCACGAGTTCGGCTGGGCCGAGATCGACGACGCCTACGCCACGGGATCCTCGATCATGCCGCAGAAGAAGAACGCCGACGTCGCCGAGCTGGCCAGGGGCAAGGCCGGGCGGCTGATCGGCGGCCTCACCGGGCTGCTGACGACGCTGAAGGGCCTGCCGCTGACCTACAACAGGGACCTGCAGGAGGACAAGGAACCGGTGTTCGACGCGGTGGACACGCTGCTGCTCGTGCTGCCGGCGATGGCCGGCCTGGTCAGTTCCATGCGTTTTCATGCTGAACGGCTCGCGCGTGGGGCTGCCGCGGGCCACGCGCTCGCCACCGACGTAGCCGAGTTCTTGGTCCGGCGGGGCGTGCCGTTCAGAGCGGCGCACGAGGCGGTGGGGCACCTCGTCGTGTGGTGCCAGGTCAACGACTGCGAGCTGGGCGACGTGAGCGACGAGGACCTGCAGAAGGTGTCGCCGCACCTGACGCCCGACGTCCGGTCGGTGCTCTCGGTGGCGGGGGCGATCGGGGCGCGGGACCGGACCGGCGGGACCGCGCCGGAGCGGGTCGCCGAGCAACTCGACAAGCTGCGGCGCATTGCGGCCGCCGACGGGGCATGGGCCGCGGCGTGATGGCGCGGCA
>WNGJ01034922.1_pt1 | contig 10215 bp, 6 predicted proteins | sample 5400611 | NCBI WGS metagenome assembly WNGJ01 (sample SAMN13153375, study PRJNA577476) | soil metagenome | isolation source: 40 cm soil or saprolite under Garry oak tree replicate 1 | place: USA:California | collected 2016-06-15
GGGCCGCCGGGGAGTTCTCTCCCACCCCGCCGGTGAACGACACCGCGTCCACGCCGGACAGTGCCGCGACCATCGCGGCGAGGGCCGCCCGCAGCCGGTAGGTGTAGATCGCGAACGCGATGTGCGCCTCCTCGTCGCCACTGTCCATCCGGGACTCGATCTCGCGCAGGTCGGAAGTCCCGCTCAGGCCGAGCAGCCCGGAGCGGTGCTCGAGGGTGTCGCCGACCTCCCGGGCGGACAGGCCGTGCCGCTCCTGCAGCCAGATCAGCATCCCGGGATCGACCGTCCCGGACCGGGTGGCCATCACCAGGCCTTCCAGCGGGGTGAAGCCCATGGTGGTGTCGACCGACTCCCCGGACAGCACGGCGCACATCGACGCGCCGGCGCCGAGGTGACAGCTGACCAGCCGGAAGCCCTCGGTCCCGCGCTCCAGCAGGGCTACCGCACGCCGGGACGCGTACGCGTGGGACAGGCCGTGGAAGCCGTACCGCCGCAGTCCGAAGCGCTTGCGCCACTCCGCCGGCACGGCGTAGGTCGCCGCCTCCACCGGCAGCGTCGCGTGGAACGCGGTGTCGAAGCAGGCCACCGACGGCACCTCGGGCAGCACCGCCCGCACCGCGTCGATGCCGGCCAGCGACGCCGGCTGGTGCTGCGGCGCAAGCTCGACGAGCGACTCCAACTCCTCGCGCACCTCGTCGTCCACCAGGACCGGGCGGATGAAGCGCTCGCCGCCGTGCACCACCCGGTGCCCGACGGCGTCCACACCGGACCCACCGACCAGCTGGTCCAGCGCGTCGGCCAGCTCACCGCGATCCAGTGTGGACGCAGCCCCGAGGTCGAGCCGGCCGGCCACCTCGCCGGTGCTGTCGTCGGTGTCGAGCAGGCGGAGCTTGATCGAGCTGGAACCGGCGTTGACGACGAGGACCCTCACGCGTTGTCCCCGCCGGTGTCGGGGCCGCCCCGGCCTTCGGTGGCGGTGTCGTCGTGCATCGAGCCGGTGGTATCCCGCACCCGGGTGCCGGCCGCGTCGTACGGCCAGGCCCAGCCGCTGACGGACGGGATGTCCTCCCCGCGCTCCCGGGTGTACGAGCGGGCGCGCAGCCGTGCGTCCGCCATCTCCTGCCGGACGTGCGCCACCCGCGCGCCGAGACCGGGCACCCTGTCGATCACGTCCATGACGAGGTGGAAGCGGTCCAGGTTGTTGAGCATCACCATGTCGAACGGCGTCGTGGTGGTGCCCTCCTCGATGTAGCCGCGCACGTGCATGCTGGCGTGGTTGGTCCGGCGGTACGTCAGCCGGTGGATCAGCCAGGGGTAGCCGTGGTAGGCGAAGATCACCGGCCGGTCGCCGGTGAACAGCGCGTCGAACTCGCTGTCCGGCAGGCCGTGCGGGTGGTCCCGGTCCGGCTGCAGCCGCATCAGGTCGACGACGTTGACCACTCGGACCTTGAGCCAGGGCAGGCGCTGGCGGATGAGGTCGACCGCCGCGAGGGTCTCCAGGGTCGGGACGTCGCCGCAGCACGCCATCACGACGTCGGGCAGCCCGTCGTCGTCGTTGGACGCCCACTCCCAGATGCCGATGCCGCGGGTGCAGTGGGCGATCGCGTCGTCCATGGGCAGGTAGTCCAGCGACGGCTGCTTGCCGGCCACGACGACGTTGATGTACTGCCGGCTGCGCAGGCAGTGGTCCATGGTGGACAGCAGCGTGTTCGCGTCCGGCGGCAGGTAGACGCGGACGACCTCGGCCTTCTTGTTCATGACGTGGTCGATGAAGCCGGGGTCCTGGTGGGAGAAGCCGTTGTGGTCCTGCCGCCACACGTGCGAGGTGAGCAGGTAGTTCAGTGACGCGACCGGACGCCGCCAGTCGATGTGGTTGGTCACCTTCAGCCACTTGGCGTGCTGGTTGAGCATCGAGTCCACGATGTGGATGAACGCCTCGTAGCAGGAGAACAGGCCGTGCCGGCCGGTCAGCAGGTAGCCCTCCAGCCAGCCCTCGCACAGGTGCTCGGAGAGCACTTCGAGCACGCGGCCGTCCGGTGACAGGTTGTCGTCGTCCGGTTCCCGCCGCTCCATCCAGACCTTCGAGGTCACCTCGAAGACCGCGTCGAGCCGGTTGGACGCCGTCTCGTCCGGGCCGAAGAGCCGGAAGTTGTCCGGGTTCGCGGCGATCACGTCGCGCAGCCACCTGCCGAGCACCCTGGTCGGCTCGGAAGACGTGGTGCCGGGGGCGTCGACGTCGACGCCGTACTGCCCGAAGTCCGGCAGCGTCAGCGCGCGCAGCAGCAGGCCGCCGTTGGTGTGCGGGTTGGCGCTCATCCGCCGGTCGCCGTGCGGGTTCAGCTCGTCGATCCGCGGCACCGGCCGACCCTCGGCGTCGAAGAGCTCCTCCGGCCGGTAGGACCGCATCCATTCCTCGAACAGGCGCAGGTGCTCCGGGTTGGTGGCCAGCCCGTCCAGCGGCACCTGGTGCGCGCGGTACGTGCCCTCCACCTTGACGCCGTCGACCACCTTCGGGCCGGTCCAGCCCTTCGGCGTGCGCAGGATCATCATCGGCCACTGCGGCGGGTCGAGTGCGCCGTCCACTCGGGCCGACCGCTGGATGTCCGCTATCCGGTCCAGGATCTCGTCCAGAGTGGACGCCATCCGCCGGTGCACGTGCATCGGGTCCTCGCCGCCGAAGCCGCCCTCGACCACGTACGGCTGGTAGCCGTAGCCGCGCATCAGGTCCAGCAGCTCCGGCTCGGGCATCCGGGCCAGCACGGTCGGGTTCGCGATCTTGTAGCCGTTCAGGTGCAGGACCGGGAGCACCGCCCCGTCCCGCACCGGGTTGAGGAACTTCGGCGAGTGCCACGAGGTCGCCAGTGGACCGGTCTCCGCCTCGCCGTCACCGATGACACAGGCGACGAGCAGGTCCGGGTTGTCGAAGGCGGCGCCGGCGGCGTGCATCAGGCTGTAGCCGAGCTCGCCGCCTTCGTTGATGGAGCCGGGAGTCTCCGGAGCGGCGTGGCTGGGGATGCCGCCGGGGAACGAGAACTGCCGGAACAGCCGCCGCATGCCCGCCTCGTTCCGGCCGACCTGCGGGTAGAGCTCGCTGTACGTGCCCTCCAGGTACGCGGTCGCCACGACGCCGGGGCCGCCGTGACCTGGGCCGGTCACGTACATCGCGTCGAGGTCGCGCTCGAGGATGGTCCGGTTGAGGTGGGCCCAGACGAAGGTCAGGCCGGGCGTGGTGCCCCAGTGCCCCAGCAGGCGCGGCTTGATGTGCTCGACCCGCAGCGGCTCGCGCAGCAGGGGGTTGTCCAGCAGGTAGATCTGGCCGACGGCCAGGTAGTTCGCGGCGCGCCAGTACGCGTCGATCAGGCGCAGCTGGTCCTCGCCGGGCGTGGAGCGCTGGGTCGCGGGCGCGGCGGGGACGCCGGTGGTCGTCACAAGGTCCTCCCGGGATCGGTCAGGGACCAGCCTTCCCGCTCCGGACGGTCGTCACCACCACCGGCGCGGGATTGGTTCCTCCCGCCGGTCTCCGCCGCGTGGGTCGTCACCCGGTTTCGGCACCGCGCCGGTCGGTCACCTGGATGTGGCAGCCGCCCGCCGAGGCATAGCCGGCGCCACCCGGTCCCCGACAGTCGGCAGCACCACCACCGGGCAGGGCGGCAGCCGAAGGCAGGACAGGGTGGTCGAGCCCGGTCCCGACTCGCCGCGCGCGCTTCCCGGCCCGCCGGAGACCCGGGTGGCCAGGACGAGCAGCTCGGCGTCCCGGCCGTGGTCGAGCAGGGCCGGGACCGGGGCCCGGTCGTCGACGACCTCGAGGACCGGCACCGGCGGCGAGGCTCCGAAGGCGAGGTGGACCGTCTCGGCCAGGCGGGCGGCTGCTCGTCGCGCCGACTCGTCCGGTGTGGACCGGTCGGTGACCGGAGCGTACGACGCCGGGCGGACGACGTTGCCCCAGGCGTACACGGCGTGCAGCTCGGCGTCCCGCCGAAGGGCCTCGGTGGCGGCCCAGCGCAGCGCGGCTACCGTCCGCGCAGTGCCGTCCACCCCGACCACGACGCGGCGGGTAGTCCGGGGACGCATGGTTCTCGATCCCTCCCAGGGATGCCCGTGCGGGGGCGCACCATAGCGTGCCCCGGCGTACCCGATTCCGGAAGCAGCCACTCCTCCCGCGAGGCGGTACCGTCCCGGGACCCGACCCGGCGGACGGAGGACCGATGGACGGCAAGGCGGCGTACGGGCCCATCGTCGTCGGCGTGGACGGGTCGCCGTTGTCCCGGGAGGCGCTGCGCTGGGCCGCGCGGGAGGCTGTGCTGCGCCGGTGCCCGCTCGACGTGGTGTACGGCTGGCAGGTCTCCACCGAGCCGAGGCCACCGGGGGAGTGGGGCGGGGTCGCCCCGCCGCTGGAGGCCTACCAGGAGCAGGCCGAGCAGAAGGTCCGGCAGATCATCGCCGAGGAGCTGCCGGACGGCCTCCCCGGCGAGGTGAACGTGCACGCGCTGCACAAGCCGGCCGGACGCGCGCTGCTGAGCCTCTGCGACCAGGCGGACCTGGTGGTGATCGGCTCGAAGCCGCACGGCCGACTCGCCTCCTGGCTGCTCGGCTCGGTCAGCGACGACACGCTGAAGAACGCGTCCTGCACGGTCGTGGTGGTCCGGCCGCCGGCCGAGGAGGGCGAGATCGGTTGAGCCGGTGCATGGCTGCGTCCGGCCGCCCGGCACAATCGTCCGTGCCGGGCCAGGAAGCCCGGCGGGGTCGTGGCCGGGGAGGGACGATGAGCCGGGCTGACGAGGTGCGGGCGGCGGTCGCCGAGCACCTGCAGGTCGAGCGCGAGCTGCTCGCCGACGACACATCGCTCGGCGAGGACCTCGGCCTCGACTCGCTGGCCGGGATCGAGCTCGCGACGGCGCTGGAGGACCGCTTCGCACTGCGGATCACGGACGACGAGCTGGCCGCCGTGCGGACCTACGGCGACCTCGAGCGGGTGATGCGGCGGCGACCAGGTCGGCGGCCACGTCCCGGACCCTGCGGCGCTCGCGACGGGAGATCGCCACGAGCAACTGGAAGGCCGCGTCCTCGTCGCAGCGGCGAGCGACCATGAGCATTCCCTTGGCCCGCTCGATCAGGCCTCGGCCCTCGAGCGCCTCCTTCAGCTGGGCGTTCTCCCGGGACAGCAGCTCAACGACGTCGGCGGCCGGCTGGGCGACCTCCGCGTGCTGGTTCAGGAAGGCCGTGACCTCCCGTCCTAGCTGCCTGTTCATGCTCGCCAGCGAGGACACCATGTCGCGGAGGGCGTCGAGGAGCGTCTCGACGCGGGCTACCTGGTCCGCTGTCGAAGCCTGACCGCTCTCCTCGACCCCGGATCCACCATCCACCCCGGCGTGGGCGGCCTGGTCCTTCTTGCCGGATCCAGAACTCCGATCTAACAACGAGGTACGCCCTTCCGTCGCAGCCTGGCTGAGAGTTCACGTTCTCTTCTTGATCACCATCACGCGGCGCAGCCAATACGGTACAGTGCGCTCACGCATGGTGACTCGCAACCGGTTGTGAAGCTGTCGTCACACTGACGTACAACCCCTGTTAGTCTGCCGGCCACGCGGCCCCCAGAGGTTCCGGGTCGCAAAGATGGCGCTCCTGGCTGTGGAGCGCAGAGAACCAGCAGCGGTTCTCCAGGACGTCGCGTCCCCGGGCTCGGGTGAGCTCCGGTGGCGAGGTCGTCGGGTGCTCGCCGGGAAACCGACCCCGCGCGCCCCGACTCGGACCTGATGACGTCCGACCTGGCGCGGCTGGTCCGTCCGGCCCGCGGGTCGCACGCCGTCCAAGCCCGGCACCGACCGGTTCGCTCCGCCCGTGCCACACCCGCGGGCTGGCACCGACAGGCCCGCAGCACCGGGCCCGCCCAGGCGGGTCCGCCCCACGGGGCCGGCACCGACGGGCCCCGCAGCAGCGGCCCGCCCAAGACAGGTCGCACCCGCGGGCTGGCACCGACAGGCCCGCAGCATCTCGCCCGCCCTGGCGGGTCCGCACCCGCGGGCTGGCACCGACAGGCCTGCAGCACCTCACCCGCCCTGGGCGGGTCCGCACCACAGCCATATCGCTGGCGCGCCCTGCCGCGTCGCGTACACCTTCTACGGGCTCCGCCGAGCCGCCGCTGCGCGGCCGGGCCGGCGCGCGCCCGTCCGAGGTCCGGGGGGACTTTCGTGACGCTCGTTGCCAGTTCCGTCCTGTCCGACATCGTGGGATCCGACATCGTGGGAGAGGACGCCGACTACACCTCGTTCCGCCTCTCGGTGATCGTTCCGACCCGGAACGAAGCCGAGAACGTTCCGGCGCTGCTCGCCCGGCTCGGCCCGGCCGTCGCACCACTGTCCGCGGAGATCCTCTTCGTGGACGACAGCGACGACGACACGCCGAGCACCGTGATGGAGCACAGCGGCTCGTGCCCGGTGCCGGTGCGGTTGCTGCACCGGCCGCCGGGCGAGCGCCGTGGTGGCCTCAGCAGTGCCGTGATCGCCGGCGCCCGTGCCGCCCGAGGGGAGTGGGTGCTGGTCATGGACGGCGACCTGCAGCACCCGCCGGAGGCGGCCGCCGCCCTCGTCAGCACCGCCATGCGCCACGACACCGACATCGTCGTCGGCACCCGTTACGCGGCCGGCGGCTCGAGGGACGGGCTGGGCGGCGCCAGCCGCGTCGTCACGTCATCCTCGGCGTCCAAGCTGTCGAAGACTCTGTTCCCGCGCCGGCTCGCGACCATCACCGACCCGATGAGCGGGCTGTTCGCCTTCCGGGCGGCCGCGGTCGACCTGGACCGGCTCAACCCGATCGGGTTCAAGATCCTGCTCGAGCTGCTGGTGCGGCACCCGGCCGCCCGGGTCGCCGAGGTCGTCTACGACTTCGCGCCGCGGGCCGCCGGGACGTCGAAGGCCTCCTTGCAGGAGGGCTTCCTGTTCCTGCGCCACCTCGCCAGGCTGCGCCGCGAGCGGCTGGTCGGCCAGCTGCGGCAACGTCCGGCCTCGACGCAGGAGCGGGCACGGCAGGCGGCCCGGATGACGGCCTTCGGGCTGGTCGGGCTGTCCGGGATCGCGGTGAACACCTTCGCCCTGTGGGCCTTCTACCACCTGCTCGGCCTGCACCACCTGGTCGGCGCTGCGCTGGCCACGCAGCTGTCTACCGGCTGGAACTTCGTCCTGGTCGACCAGCTCGTCTACCGCCGACGTGGCAACGGCACCCCGGGCTCCCGGGCCCTGCGCTTCTTCGGCATGAACAACCTGCTGCTGCTGGCGCGGCTGCCGCTGATGGAACTGCTGGTCCAGACCGGGCTCGGCGTGCTGCTGTCGAACGCGGTCACGCTGGTCCTGCTGTTCGTGGTCCGGTTCTTCCTCAGTGACCGGGTGATCTACGGCTCCGGCGGCCAGGACCAGGGCCGGGATCCCGTCCGACTCCTCGTCGACCTCGCCGCGACAGGTGGCGTGAGCGTGCCGAGCAGGAAGCGGTCGCCGTACCTGACCTACCGGTACGACGTGAACGGCACGGTGACGATCGGGTCCCAGATCCCGCTGCCCGAGCTGGAGTTCTTCCGCGCGCAGTGGGTGTCCGACGCGGACGTCGACATCGCCGTCCGGGTGGGGGACGTCGGCCGGCGCACGCCGCGGCGGCGGGCGGCGATGACCGAGTACACGGACCCGGTGACGCTCCGGTACGAGGAGCACCTCGGCCGCTTCGGCGCGAACTTCCGGGTCGTGCTCGGCGATTCGATCAGCATCGAGGTCGGCCCCCTGCTGGCCCGCTCGCCGCACGTGGTCTACACGAACATCGTGGAGGCGCTGCTGCGCTTCGTGATGGTCTCCCGAGGCCGCATGCTGCTGCACTCCGCCTGCGTCAGCCTCGACGGGGTCGGCGTGATGCTCTCCGCGCTGACCGACACCGGGAAGACGGCGACAGTGCTGCGGCTGGTGCGCGAGCACGGCGCCCGCTTCCTGTCCGACGACATGACCATCGTCGACGCCGACGGGAACGCCTTCTGCTTCCCCAAGCCACTGACCATCAGCGCGCACACCCTGCGTGCCGTGCGGGCGAACGAGCTCACCCGGCCGGAGTGGCGGCGGCTGCAGGTGCAGAGCCGGCTGCACTCCAAGGGCGGCCGCTCGCTCGCGCTGACGCTCAGCCGGTTCAACCTGCCGATCATGGGGATCAACGCGCTCACCCAGATGCTCGTCCCGCCGCCCAAGTACAGCGTCGACCGGCTGGTGCCGTGCCGGATGGAGAGCACCAGCCGGGTGGCGGAGCTCTTCGTGATCGAGCGCGGCGAGCCGCGGGTGTCCGAACTGGACCACCGCACGTCGCTCGAGCGCATGCTGACCAACACCGACGACGCGTACGGCTTCCCGCCGTTCCGCTACCTCGCGCCGTCGATCACGATCGGCGGGCTCGGCTACGCCGAGCTGCGGCAGCGGGAGCGGGAGATCCTCGCCGGCTTCCTGTCCGGTGTCCGCGTCCGGTCGGTGGCGTCGGACTCCTTCGGCTGGGCGGACGACATCCCGCTGCTGCTCGGCTCCCGCGCGGCGGCGGCCGAGACGATCGGCACGGCGGCGGCGGCGTGGCCGCGGTGGGGTGGGCAGCTCGTGCCCGCCGGAGGCGTGGCGTGACCGGGCGGGTGGGCCGCCGAGCGGCGGCCGCCGTGCTCGCGGTCGTGACCGTCACCGCGGTGCTGGGTGTCGCGTCGCAGGCGGAGGCATCCGCGGCCCAACTGCTGCGCTACCCGTACCTCACCGACGTGACCGGTCCCAACGCGACGGTCAGCTGGGCGACGGACCGGTCGGCGGGCACCGGCTATGCCACGTACGGCGCGGTCGGGAGGGAGTCCTGCACCGCACACCGGGCGAACGGGAGCAAGACCGCGATCACCGTCGGCAGCACGCCCGAATACCAGTGGAAAGCGAGGATCATCGGCCTCGCCCCGGACACGGCGTACTGCTACCGCGTCTTCTTCAGCACCCCGACAGTCGACCTGCTCGGGGCGGACGCATCGCCGCAGTTCACCACCTTGCCGCCGGCCGGCTCGACCGGCTCCTTCTCGTTCGCGGTCGTCGGCGACTGGGGGCAGGTCGACGCGGCCGGCGCGAACCCGGACCAGGCCAACGTGATGACACGCCTGGCCGGGAGCGGGGCGCGGTTCGTGCTCGGTGCCGGCGACACCGCCTATCCAGCGGGCAGCCAGACGAACTACGGCGACCTCGCGCAGGTCGGCGCCAACACCAGCGCGGTCTTCGGCCCGTCCTTCTGGAAACCGGTCGGCGCGTCGATGCCGCTGTACAACGCGCTGGGCAACCACGGGCTGACCGGAACCTTCCCGATGGTGTGGCCGCAGACGGCGACCACCGCGGCCTCCGGCGGCCGCTACGCGATGGAGACCTACTGCTGCACCAACGGCACGTCGTCGAAGAGCTACCCGTCGGCCTGGTACGCCTTCGACGCCGGCCGCGCCCGGATCTACGTCCTCGACGCGACCTGGTCCAACAGCAATGTGGGCACCGCGGACCTCTACAAGAACGACTACGACAACCACTGGACGCCGTCGAGCCCGCAGTACCAGTGGCTCGCCGCCGACCTCGCCGCCAGCACGGCGCCGCTGAAGATCGCGGTGTTCCATTTCCCGATGTACTCGGACAACGCGACCGAGAAGTCGGACCCGTACCTGACCGGACCCGGCAGCGTCGCCGAGTTGTTGAGCAGCCACGGCACCGACCTGGTGTTCAACGGCCACGCGCACATGTACCAGCGCAACACGCGAATCGGCGCGGACAGCTTCGTCTCGTACGTGACCGGCGGCGGTGGGGGGACGCTGGAGCCGATCGGGGGGAAGGGGTGCAGCCCGACGGACGCGTACGGCATCGGCTGGTCGAACAGCTCGAGCAGGGGCAGCCGGTGCGGCGCGGCGCCGACGCCCATCGCCAAGGCGCAGGTCTTCCACTTCCTCCTGGTGACGGTGACCGGGACGGGAGTCACCGTCGCTCCGACCAACTCCCTCGGCCAGGCCTTCGACGTGCAGACCTATGCCTTCTAGCGGTCGGCTCGCCGCCAGGGGCGTCACCGACCCTCCCGTCCCGGACGGACCCGCCGACGCGGCCGCAGAGCTCAGCGTTGCCGCGCCGGCGGAGGGTTCGCAGGAGCGTGCCGGCGGGTGGCTGACCCGCGCGCGATCACTGGGCAGGCTGCGTCCGGTCCTGC
>WNGJ01031265.1_pt1 | contig 10214 bp, 6 predicted proteins | sample 5400611 | NCBI WGS metagenome assembly WNGJ01 (sample SAMN13153375, study PRJNA577476) | soil metagenome | isolation source: 40 cm soil or saprolite under Garry oak tree replicate 1 | place: USA:California | collected 2016-06-15
GCCGGGCGTGCAGGAGCTGACGGCCATCCAGGCGCTCGGCCTCCAGCCGATCGCGGTGCGCGTCGACTCGCTGCCGGTCGACACCGGGTTGATCAGCTCCGGGCGCGGCGAGGGCGGGGAGGGCCGGAGCCGCGTGTTCGGGGTCGATGTGTTTCGGCGCACCACCACCCAGTTCATGCCGCTGCTGTCGGGACCGGTCCCCGCTGACTACAAGCTCGGCGCTGGCGACCTGTTCGTGCTAATTCTGACGGGTGACGTAGAGCTCGCGTATACGCTGCAGGTCACGCGCGAAGGATTCGTGCTGATTCCCCAAGTCGGCCAGGTGTACGTCTCGAACTTGACGCTCGATCAGCTGCGCGATGTGCTGTACCAGCGCCTCGGCCGCGTGTACTCCGGAGTAAAGCGCAACGCCAGGGCCACGACGCGGTTCGACGTCTCAGTCGCCAACGTGCGCGTGAATCAGGTCTACGTCGTGGGCGAGGTGTCACAGCCGGGAGCATACCGCATCAGCTCCCTTGGCACCGTGCTCACGGCCCTGTACGCCGCCGGCGGGGTCACGGAGCGGGCCAACATGCGGGGCATCGAGATTCAGCGCCTGAGCAAGACGGTCGCTACGCTCGACCTGTACGACTATCTGTTACGCGGCGATACCCGCAACGACATCCGGCTCGAGACAGGGGACGTGGTGTTTGTCCCGGTGCACGGCACCCGGGTGCAAATCAGCGGGGCTGTGCTGCGTCCGGCGATCTACGAGCTGGGACCGAGCGAGAGTCTGTCGGACTTGATACGTGTGGCGGGTGGGTTCCGGCCGGACGCTGAGCTGCGCCGCATCGCGATTCATCGCATTCTCCTCGCCGGAGACCGCGGGCCCGGGCCGGTGCTCCGCACTGTGGTAGATGTGGCGCTCCCTCTCGCGTCGTCCGCCACCAAGGGCAGCGCCGTGCATCGCGGCGAAGATCCGATGAGCGGCGTGATCATACCGACGGTCGGGTTGCAAGACGGAGACTCGGTGGTGGTAGACCTGGTGCCGTCGCTCGGCGGGAGCTACTACGTGGCGATCGCCGGCATGGTGATCAAGCCGGGACAGTATCCGTGGCACCCCGGGATGACGCTGCGGGAGCTGGTGCTGCTGGCCCGCGGCCCTCGGGTCGGCGCCTATCTCAAGGAGGCCGAGATCGCGCGGTTGCCTGAGGACCGCGCCAAGGGTCAGCTGGCTACCACGATCCGCGAGCCGATGGACTCGACGTACCTGTTCGAACGCGATTCGTCGGGGAGGTTTGTCGGGCCCCCGGGACCCGCTACGTTGGGAAGCGGGGCGCCCGAGGTACAGCTAGAGCCGTACGATAACGTGCTGATCCTCAGGCAACCGGAGTGGGACTTCCAGCGGACAGTGGTCGTGATGGGCGAAGTGCGCTACCCCGGGACGTACTCCCTCCGCACCAAGACCGAGCGGTTGGCGGACATCATCAATCGGGCTGGTGGGCTGACCAGCCAGGCGTACCCCGATGGCATCAGGTTCGTGCGCGGCACGGGGGGCATCGGGCGGATCAATGTGAATCTCACACGCGCGCTGCGAGACACCAATTCGCGGTACAACATCATCCTGCAGTCGGCCGACTCAATCCATGTGCCCGAATATCAGCCAAGCGTGAAGGTGTTAGGTGCGGTGAATTCTCCCGGTAGCGTGCTGTGGGAGCAGGGGCGCGACCTCGACTACTACCTAAGCTCCGCGGGTGGGTTCACCTATAGGGCCGATAAGGGACGAGTGAATGTCCGGTACGCTAACGGCGAAGTGCGTACAAAGCGGAAGACTCTGTTCTTCTCGAGCGTGCCGAGGCCGGGGCCGGGGTCTGAGGTCTTCGTCCCGGTGCGTGACACTACACAGGGGGTGAATTACGTCCAGTTGTTCGGCTCAATCGCGCAGATCATCGCGAGCACGGTGACCGCCATTTACGTGATCAAGCACCTCTAGCGCTATCGGCCGCCGGTTCCCCCAGCCGAGGTCACGCGTGCAGCCGTGGGCGTCCGCAGCTCCAATCCCCTCGGAACAAGCTCGACAAACGCAACCGAGTCAGGGCTGAAGATCGCCCGCTTCTCCCGCGAGAAGAAAGGAGGGGCATGATCACCGACCACGACGAAGCGAGTGGGAGGGAGCCCGGGATTCATGGCGATCGCTGCCACATCCATCGCTACGAGACGATGAATGCGCATGAGCGTGCAGACGTCCGCGAACCGTCGTGCTTCGCTCGACTGCTCGCAATTCAACGTCGACCCCGCGCCACCCGCCGCATCGAGCGGCAAGTGTGAGCTCAGCGTGAGCCAGTATACGAAGCGCCGCTCTCCACTCGGCGCCTCCCTGAGCTCCGTGGCCACGATCCGACTCGCATCGGCGTCGCACGCGCCACGAAACGTTGTGCCGCACAGGCTCACTCCCGGCAGGCGCGTCAACTCTTCGCCGAATAACGTCTGCTGGAACCCGAGTCGCGAGTACCATTGATCGCGGTCAAACAGCGCTTGCGAGTAGCCATGGACCGCAAATGTGCGAAAGCCGTCCTTGCGAAGGAGCTCGGGGAGGCAGCCGCTCCCGTCGACTAGGCGGGCGCTACGATAGTCGGCATCAACTCCGCACAGCTCCCTGAATTCACCATTGGTCGTAGCGCCGTGCGCCGGGACGGTCCCGATACGAACCTCATAGCGATCACGAATGCTGTCTGACAGGAGCGGCGCAAGGACAACCGCATCCCCCTGACCATCGAGAAAGTGGCCCAGCGACTCGACTATGACCAGCGCCACGTTCACCGCCCCTAGGGCACTCGGCTGTCGGCCACTTGTGAGCGCGCGACGCACGCTACCGGTTGCGGATGGGACAGAGGGCACCTTCCTTATCTCGGCGGTCGCCGCAACCGACAATCCTCGGCGGACTGCTCCGACGGTCTTGTAGATAGCCGAAGTCGCGACGTTGGTCCGCAGCCGCGCCGCGTCCGCGTGCGAAAGGGCGCTCGTCCCGGCGAGGACGTCCAGGCCGATGATCAAAGCCGCCACTGCCAGCAGACCAGGCCGCGCAACTGCTCGTTCGCGAAGTCCGGACAACCGTGCGCTCAGAAGTGCCACACAGGACACGCTCACGATCAAGAGGATCGCAAGCGAGCTGAAGGCCAACCTGTGGCCTAACCCGAAGGACAGAGAGAATACGGCGGTCTCCAAATCGAAATGGAATACCGGCGCAAGGCTCACGAACGCGTCGTTCGCGAGGAGCGCGGCGTAGGACAACGTCGCGATCGGCGCCGGTAGCAGGGCCGCTACGCTTCCGAGCAGTAGATAGTCGACATTTATGAGCGGGCGCGTCACATAAACGAAATGCCCGAGCGCAGTGAACAGGAGATTCGGCAGCAGTAGGTACGACGCCAGCGACCGCAGCCACGCGTAGTTCCACCACCCCCGCCTCACTGCAGGTACGTAACCGGAACCGACGAGGAGGCGGCTGCCTCCGATCACTGCTTCGGACATACCCCAAGGGAACTGCATGTTGCGTGCCTTCGACACCCCATGCCAATTCGTTCTAAGAAGTCGGAGCCCCCTCAGGCGGAGAAGTCGCGGCCCCTTCCGACCCCCGCGAGTGTCGCTGTCGCGTGTCAGGGGCCTGCCGCAAGCAGCAACGCGCCCCCTCCTCAGATAATCCACGAGGCTTCAGCTGCCTTGACCCCTGAAGGGCTATGTGCTGATCGGATTGCGCTACGGACAACGGGCGGGACCGCTAAGCGGGGCTCCGTCGTCTTGCGTCACGTCGAACTCGTGGTACCGAACAGCAGGCCGCTGCACGCTCAAGGGCGTGCGAGCAACGACCAAGGCGCGAATATACGCCCCAAGAACCAACCCGCTAGAGGCATCCCGAAGTGTCATAACATCAAGCAAAACGGCATCATACCGCTCCGGTCCTCAACGGACAAAACTCCAACCCCAGTCGGTCGTCACGAATCGAGGGGTAGGCGTAAGCGAGTTCAAATCCAATACACCGGGGGGAGCCCACACCCCTACCATTACGCCCGCCGAGTCAAGGCGAGCGAGCGGTCCCGCCGACGCCTGGTACTGATCGAAGCGAACTCCAATCGCGCTTACCCGACTCGCGATCAGGGTATCCGCGAAGTCCGGGGTCACGACACCGCCATAAGTCATGGTGCGGGCTCCGGGAATGAGAACGACGGCACGCCTGACTGAGGATAGGTCGGAGGCTAGCAAGACTCGCGGCAAGAGCCCGACCTCGTCGACAGCCCTACCGATCCGCGCCCAAGCACTATCGCGACCGAGCGGAGCAAAGGTCTTTACATCGAGCTCGATGTGGTCGAACCCGCACTGCGCGCTGACTGCAAGGAAGTCCACTAGAGTCGGAATCCGCTCGCCCACGAAGATTGGGCTAAACCACGAGCCGACGTCGAGCAGGTCCAGTTGCGCAACAGTCAATTGATCAACGTAGCCGGTGCCGTTCGACGTTCGGCGAATGTCGCGGTCATGCATAAGTACAGGGATGCTGTCCGCTGTGAACCGAACGTCAACCTCGATCCCTGGGAGTCCTAGCTCGCAGGCCACGCGGATTCCCGCCAGGGTGTTTTCAGGCGCAAGAGAGGGCACGCCATGGTGTCCGACAAGGATCGGCGCTGCCCGGCCCTGGTCGAGTACCGCGATCCACAGAGGGTGTTGGCCCTGGATCCCAGGATCCCACTCCGCAAATCCGCGATGCAGAGCGCTGATAGTAAGAATCGAGTCGCCGTCTCCCGGCAGCACTCGAGCGATGCCCACCGGAAAGGCAAGGAAACTCCCTTGCACGCCGACTCCGCTCGGTAGGCTGTACGAACGACCTGATTGAAGCGCGATGTAGCTCGGGTAAGGGCGCGCGTCTACCGGGGACCCCGCGGTCGCGAGCCTCCCTTGGTCCAAGCAGGCTATGGCACCGACGAGCGCCAATGCTGCCCGCGCAACGTGCCACAGCCCTCTTCGGCCGCGTAGCGACCGTGCGTGCGCAGCCGTCGGGGTGCGCACCAGCGGCGGGCCCGCCTCAAGCGCCCCCTTCACCATCCGCACACAGTGTCGGACCCGTTTAAAGAAGCGTTGCTCCGCGAGAACCAGGATGCGGCGCCGGATCTAGCCACCAATGAGACCGCGAGCGGTCCCAACCCAAGGCCGCCGTTACTCCTCTCCCGGCAAATCTACGTCACACTGCGGCCCGCGCCAGACATTACTGCGCCTTGATTTGCATGGGCTCACCCCGTGCCAACACCTTCTTCGTTTGACTACCGCTTGCCAATGGCCCGATATTGCGAGCGCTGTCCGAACGGACGCCGAAACTGAAGGCACGACCTGGAGCCTTACGAACCCGAAGTCACCAGTCGCTAAGAGGACAGCGTGACTCAGAAGCAGGTCGCCACCAACGCCAAGCTGACAGCTGCGCAGATAGTGACATCGGCCGTGGTCATATTCTTCCTCTACCGCTACTTGGTACGCGTAATCGGCATCGAAGCAGTTGGGGTATGGGCGGTAGTGCTCGCAACCACCTCGGCTGGGCGGATTGCCGATTTCGGGGTGACAGGCAGCACCACGCGGTTTGTAGCACGGGCGTTAGGGCAGAAGTCGCCGCGGGCGGCCGCGGACTACGCGCAAACGGCGGCGATTTCGGCCGCCGGAATCTACCTGAGCCTTGTCGTGCTCGCTTACCTCCACGCATAGGCCTGCTAGGCCTTGCATGGGCGCAGGTTGCTCAGGGCGCGGCCCTCTTCACGGGTTCCTGGCTATTGTTGCGCCGTTGCCTTTCGGGCCTGCCTCTCGTGCCTGTTGGCTGGCGCCCCCGCGTGTTCCGGGAAATCATTGGCTTCGGATCTAAACTTCAGGTTATTAGCCTCATGGTGATGCTTTTCGAGCCAACTACGAAGGCTCTACTGTCCAAGTTTGGTGGACTTACCGCAGCGGGCTACTACGAGATGGCTACACGCATGGTCCAGCAAGTCAGAAACATTCTGGTGAGTGCGAATCAGGTGCTGGTACCAACCATCGCTGATTTGCAGGAGCGAGACGGGGAGAGAGTGTTGACGCTTTACAGAGTCTCGTACAGGGTGATGATGTACTTCTCCCTTCCTTCGCTTGCAGGCCTAGTCGCTGCGATTCCCGTGATTTCAGAGTGGTGGCTAGGCCGGTACGAACCGAACTTTGTCCGTTTCGCGATTCTGCTTGCCATCGCCTGGTTCATAAACACGATCAGCGCACCTGCCTACTTCGCTGGTGTAGGGACCGGGCAGCTTCGCTGGAATCTGATGGGGCACGTCACTGTGGCGGTACTGAACCTCTGCTTGGGGGTTGTCCTTGGCGTTAGTTGGGGCGCTGTTGGAGTCGTCGTCGGCGCGGTGACCGCCTTAACGGTCGGTAGCCTCGTCACTGCCTTGAAATACCACGCGCAGCAAGGCCTACCACTCAAGGACCTATTTCCGATAGAAAGTGCAGGGCTAGCAGCGGGGTCCGTTATCACGGCTACGGTCGCCTTCGTGATCTACGACCTCCTTCGTGTTGGTAGGCACTTGGATCTGCGCCTTGTCACGGGTCTTGTAGCGGTGGCGGTACTCTTCCCACTCACCTGGCTAGTGTGGCGGCATCCACTGCGCGAGCGCCTGGTTGCATGGGCCCTCAACGTGCCTCAAAGGGCGGCGGGATGATCCTGAATAGGGAACAAGCAGTGCGTCATCTGAACGCGGCAGTGGCGAGAGCCGATCGGAGCCGAATGACACGGCTGATGGCGCATCCTTGGAAGCTCCTGTACCCACGACTGCTTCGTACCGTTGGTCTCTCTCATGCGACATCCACCAACACGTTCTGGAACGGTCGGTTTGACGTCGTGCTGCCAGAGGTAGTATCAACGCACATATGGCAGTACGGTTTCTTCGAGAGTGACGTCTGCACATTCCTGCTACATAACCTCGTCCCAGGAATGACCTTTGTCGACGTGGGCGCCCACTTTGGATTCTTCACCCTTCTGGGAAGTCACCTAGTTGCCGCAGAAGGCCGTGTCGTAGCGCTGGAGCCGATGCCGCAAACTTTCACACAGCTCAGCAGGAATGCGTCCCAGAACGCGGCGTTCCGAAACATCACTCCGGTTAACGCGGCTGCGTATAGCGTCAACACTACACTCCGGTTTCGCGATTATGGGCTCACCGACGCAGCCTTCAACTCCGCTTTCGGGCAGCGGAAGACTGCAGGAGCGGCGAAGGAGGTTGGAACAGCGCAGGTATCGGCAAAGACGTGCGACGAACTCGTAGCTGAGCTGGACCTCAAGCGAGTGGACCTCATGAAGATCGATGTGGAGTCATCTGAGATGCATGTCTTGAGAGGAGCTGAGGAGCTCATCAAGGAGTTTGGGCCGTCAATCATTCTGGAAATAGGCGATTTCGATCTACCAGAGGTGGCGCGCTCAAGTGACTTAGTCGAATGGCTGTCCCAGCATGGCTACGTCGCCCATGAGTGCGTGCAGGGGAAGATTGTTCGCCATCAAGGACGTGACAGGTATGGGTACGGCAACCTCCTTTTCATCCGCAGTCAGTGATGCTCGTGGTATTGTGCCAATGGCCAGGACCGCTGACGATCGGCTAGCGCGCGTCGCTGGCAGGTGGTTAGAAGGTGAGACCATCCACTGCGGCGGACTTTGTCGCACGTGGGAGCACGAAGAGCAATGAGAGCGACATCGCGGTGTACAGACGGGAGACACCAGCGAACGGAGACATAACCATCGCCCAGACGACCCAGAGCCCGAAGAACCACATGAGGCTGTCATGGCGACCTGGTTGAGTGGCCCGTGCGAGCCTAAACATCATCACGAGCGCGAGGGCCAGCGAGTAACCAAAGAACACGAATCCCACCAACCCCGCTTCTACCCACGCCTGCAGGATCATTGAATGAGCTCGAATCGCAGCACCCTCGGGCGAAAGGAGGGCTCGCCCCTGCAAATCCTGCGCTGTGGCCTCCCTCCCCCATTCCTCTTGAAGAAGCGCCCACGTTTCAATTGCCTCATCGCTCTTGGCCCAAGATCCCTGTCCGATGATCGGTGATTCTCGGATGACCTGTGCGGCGACAAGGAGTCCTGCAAGCCGTTCGATGTTGGAACTCTGTCTGCGAATAGACAAGTCGTGCTTGCTGCCGACCAAACCGACGCCGGAAGCATATAGAAGCACGAAGGCGCCCAAGGCCCCTGTCGCAAGCGCAGCCTTTGCAACTTGGCGCTTAGCCTCCGATCCCTGAAGCCATATGACGACGGCCGCCACTACACAGATGGCGCCGAAAATTCGGTAATCCAGGAGCAGGTGGACTACTCCGAGGCACAGCGTCACAAGGAACGCGAGAATTGGCCTTCTGGAGTCGAGCAGCACCAAGACGGCAACGGTAACCGGATATGCGTACCCGAACTTCCAGTCAGCGGGCCATACCCCAAAGGCCGTCAGAACGAGTTGCGAGACTGCCGTGCCTGCCACGAACAACGCCAAGCGCACTGGACGACGATACCCGAGGACCAGGAGGCCCGCGAAGTCACCGACATAAACCGCCGCTCGTGCCCAACCGCGGGCATAATCCGTGAAGGGGGTGCCCCGATACAGGTCTGTGGCGATCAACCCCAAGAGGTACAGTGCCGCCAGCGCGAAGAACCATCCAAGGAGCTGGCGCTCTCGAGTGGAGCCCACATATGTGAACAGAAACGGGAGTCCGAGGCTGCAAGCGAGCAGAAGCAATTCCCCGAGGTAGAGGCGACCCACGACCTGCACTTCCAGCCAGGCGACAGCGCCAGTGAGGAAAGCCAGGACATCGGCTACCGCAAGGGACATCTGTGCCGCGTCGGGTTGCGAGGCGGTCAGGAAGGTTTGTGAGGGCTGAAGGGATCTCATCACACGGTGGGCATGGGCGCCGTACGCCCGCGTGCCGCTCCCCAATACCATGCAACGTAGGCGGACGAGATACTCACCACCATGCCGACCACGAGGCTCGCAAGGATGACTAGCATGCGGCTCGGCTTCCGTTCGCGGGACGGAACCGCCCAGTCGATGACGCTGATCAGCGGCAGGTCGTTGACCTCATCGATACGCGCGGTCTCGAGATTGCGCCGAAGGGTGAGGTACACCTCCTTCTCGATATCGACCTGACGTTGCAGCTGGCCTAATTGATACTGCAAGGCAGGACTTTGGGACCACAATCGGTTCTGCTCGTAGAAGCCTTTGAGCCTGTCCTCGGCAACGCGGAGCTCCCGCCCGGCCGAGTCCGCCTGCTGCTCCTCCAGCGAGTCCCGTCCCCTGATCGACATGAGGTCAAGCAATGTAACCGAGTCGGATCCCACTGCCGAATCCGTGGAGGCATAGAAGCCCTGGAGGACTCTTTCCACAACGCGTCGGCTGAGAAGGAGGTCCGCATAGAATCGGCCAGACTGCTGCGGATCAGAACCGATCGATACCCCGAACTGTGTCGCGAGGTTTCCGAAGGAAGACGGCAGGCGAGAAGACGACGTTTGCTCAGGTACAAAGGTGGCCACGGCAGCATACTTGGGCGGCCAAACCAGCGCCGCGGCGATGCCCACGACAAGCGCAGAGAGGCAAGTGAACACTATTCCTCTCCGACGTGACCAGAACAGAACGAGGAGCTGCTGTGGAATGCTGGCTGGCTGAACCCTGCCGGTGGCAGTGTCCGGACCTGACGTGAGAAGGGTCATGAGCATACGCGGGGCGGCTTAACCGGCACGCGTGAACGACCCGGTCCGGAGGCAACGCAGGAGATACTGGCGAAAGTTCCCGGCCTTCCATCGGAACACGGCCCAGCGTCCAAGGAGTCCGTTCCTCTTTCCCCAGCGGCTCTGAAGCTGGGCCACCTCCTGCCGTACAACGTGCCGCTCCCGACTGCTGATCTGATCCTGATGAATTCGAAAGGCAGCGACGGAAGGACGCGACACACTGGCGAACCGGTATCCACGGGAGCAAGCACGCGCAAAGAACTCCATGTCAGAAATGGTTCTGAAGCTTTCGTCGAAGCCCCCCAGTGCCTCGAGTAGGCCTCTTCGGAAAACCGCAGCATGGGGCATAAAACCGAAGAAGGGGACTTGGAAGAGCGACCGAAGGGTCTGCGGTTCCGCCGCGTGAAGAGAGTATAGGAAGCGACCGTAGGCATCCACGAAATCGCCATCTCCGTACGCGACGTCAGCCTCG
>WNGJ01009782.1_pt1 | contig 10213 bp, 9 predicted proteins | sample 5400611 | NCBI WGS metagenome assembly WNGJ01 (sample SAMN13153375, study PRJNA577476) | soil metagenome | isolation source: 40 cm soil or saprolite under Garry oak tree replicate 1 | place: USA:California | collected 2016-06-15
CATGAAGACGCCGAAGAGGCGCTGCAAGACAGCTTCGCGCGCGCGTACCGGTCGCTGGCGCGCTGCTACGATCCAGCCCGGTTTGGCGCATGGCTGTATGGGATTCTGGTGAACCGCTGCAGGACGACCGGGGCGCGCGCGGCCCGGCGCCGCCGGATGTTCGTGCGTGACGCCGACGCGTTGAACGGGGCCGCGCATGCCGACCAGGCCGATCGCTTGGAGTGGACGGACAGCGTCGACCGAGCCTTGGCCCGCCTCGCGCCCGAGTACCGCGAGGCGTTTCTGCTCAAGCACGTCGAGGACCTCGAGTACGAGCAGATCGCCGAGCTGACGGGCGCCGGCATATCGGCGCTCAAGATGCGCGTGAAGCGCGCGCGCGAGCAGCTGCAGAAGTACCTCAGAGAGGCCGAGCATGTTTGAACCAGAAGACGACGTTGTCGAACGCGTAATTCAGCAGCTCCGTCGTCCCGTGACGATTGATCCGGGACTCGACGCGCGCGTCATGCGAGCGATCGCCGACGTACCGCCCGCACAGCGCCGCGTCTGGCCATGGTGGTCGCTGTTGGCCGCCGCAGCTGTGCTTAGTGCGCTCCTCATCACGCGTCCGTGGACTCGGGATGCCGGCCAGAGCGGCCCCGACGCGTTTCAATTCATCCTTGTCGCCCCGCAGGCCGCCTCGGTGTCTCTGGTCGGCGACTTCAACGATTGGGACCCCAAGCGCGCGCCGATGCGGACCGCGCAAGGCATCTGGGCGACTGTCGTCAACCTCGCGCCGGGGCGCTATCGCTACGCCTTTCTCGTAAACGGCGTCGAATGGCGCGCGGACCCCGGGGCCCCGGCGGCGAAGGACGACGAGTTCGGTACGCCGAGCTCGGTGGTGACGGTCGGAGGGAGAGGATCATGATCATCGTCGCATTGCTGTTGAGCGCGCAGGTTGCTGCGCAAGATCCACGACTCGAGCGTCTGGATCCCGACACGCGATCTGCGGTCGTCGCTCTGATGGACTCGGCTCGTGGCGACGGCCTTCCTGTTGAGCCGCTGATCCAACGCGCGTTGGAAGGTGCGACAAAGAGCGCCCCCGGAGCCCGGATCATCGCGGCCGTTCGCCGGCTCACGCTGGACCTCGGCACCGCGCGCACAGCCCTCGGAACTGACGCATCATCCCCGGAGCTGGAAGCGGGCGTGGCGGCACTGCGCGCCGGAGCAACGCCCCAGGTCCTGACGCAGCTCCGCACCGTGCGCCGCCCGCCGCTCACCATGGCGCTGTCGGTGCTCGCGGACCTGGTCGCGAGCGGCGTTCCCGCTGACAGCGCCGCGGCCGCCGTTCTCACGCTGGCGCCGAAAGCCCGCGACGCCGATCTCGTGGAGTTCCGGCGGGCGGTCGAGCGCGACATCGCGCTTGGCGCACCACCCGGTGCCGCCTCGTCTGTCCGAGTCAACGCGGGTGCCAACACCATGAGCGACGTCGGCAGTTCGACCCCGCCCCCTCGCCGCCGGCCGTAGCCCAGTCGCATCCGTGTGAGGACGCTCGCACTCATCGCATTGGCGTGTGGGGCGGCGGCCAACAGTCGTACCGTAGGCGCGCAAGTAACGGCCAACGTCGAGGCCGGCATCTCTGACGTGCGGTATGATGGATTCCTGCCGTCCGGTGCGGCGTCTATTGCCCCCACGCTGCGATGGGAGCACCCCAAAGGCCGCGGCTTTTTGACCGCTCGCGGCACGTACCTGCGGTTCGAAAGCGGGCGCCGCAGTCTCGATGCTTCGGCAAATGCCTCGTGGTTCACGCCCCTCGGTCGGCAGTGGCGTGGTGAGCTGGGCGCGACGGCCGGCGCGAGCGACTACGCGAACATCGCCAGCTTCAGCCACGGCCAGGCGGACGCACGCCTCCACTGGATGAACGGGGACCACGGCGGCTGGGTCGCGGCGACGGCGGGAAGCTCCGCGTTCGGAGGCGGACCGCGCCCCGTCTTCGTCGTCGCGCTGGGAACGTGGCTGCTCCGTTCAGACAAGACCGTGTTCACGTCCGTGGATCGTTCCTTCATCGGCGACACCGCGTATACCGATCTCCGGTCCGCAGGGAGGTGGGGCAGCACGGGCATTGTACTCGAGGCCACGGTCGGAGCGCGTTTTTGGAGTCGCGGAGGCGGGCGCGGCGTGTTTGGGGATGGCAGCGCGACCGTGACCATCGCTCCCCATGCCGCCCTGGTCGTGTCCGCCGGTCGCTATCCCACCGACGCGGTGAGCGGAAGCATCGCCGGCCGCTACGTAACGGCCGCACTACGACTGGGAGCGATCGGCGTCCGCACACGTTCCGCACCGGGTCTTCCCGGCAACGTGCACGCCAGTGGAGCGGACGGATCCCTGAGCCTCGGCGAAACGCGGTTGGAGGTGCAGGCCCAACAGGACGAGGACGTGCGGCTCACGCTGTTTGCTCCCGGCGCCACGACCGTCGAAATCACAGGCGATTTCACGGACTGGCAACCCGTGCCGTTGAGCAGGAATCCGGGGAACGGCGACGGATGGCGTGGGACGTTCCGAATTCCGCCGGGGGTGCACCGCATCAACGTCCGGCGCGATGGTGGGCGCTGGCTGGCGCCCGGCGGTACGACGCACAGTGTCGACGACTATGACGGCGAGGTTGGAGTCTTCGTCGTTCCCTAGCGCGCGCCCCCGGCCAACCGCACCGCCTCAGGCCGCCGGCGCAGCGTCAGCATCGCCCACACACCGAGCGACGGTCCGATCGCCAGAACGCTCATGCTCCAGCGCCAGCCGATGACTGTCGCCACCTTCGGCAGCATGTAGATGGTGACGCACGTGAGCAGAAACCCGAGACTGGTCTGCAGCGTCAACGCGGTGCCGACGTAATCGCGCGGTGCCAGCTCACTCACCGCCGCGGAAAACTGTGCCGAGTCCGCGACGACGCTGACGCCCCACACCAGCAGCAGCGGGATCAACAGGGCGAGCGGCGCGGCAAACAGCAGGCCAACGGCGATGGCACAGCACCCCGATATCACCATCGCCGCACTGGTCACGAGTGTCCGACCCCAGCGATCGGCGTACTTCCCGCCGAGCCAACATCCGATCGCCCCACTGCCCACGACCACGAACGTCACGAGCGCCGCCAGTCCGGTAACGTCGGCGAGGGGGCCACGGCGCGCGTGCTCGCTCGCTGCCACAAACACCGCCATCCAGGTCCACATCGCGTACACCTCCCACATGTGGCCCAGGTATCCGAGGTTTGTCAGCAGCACGCCGGGATCCTTTAAGATCCGGGGCGCGGCGGCGAGAGAAAACGGCGGCGAGGCGGCGGCGAAGGGTCCATCGTTTGGCACCATGAGCACCAGCAGTCCTCCCACCAGCGCACTGACGGCGGCAATCACGAGGACGATTCGCCACGCCGCCGGTGCAACTGCCCACCGCAGCAGATGGGGACTGGCGGAGCCGACCGTGAGCGCGCCGACCACAATGCCGATCGCCAGCCCTCTTCCTTCTTTAAACCATCCCGCCGCGATCTTCATCCCGGGAGGGTAGACGCCGGCCAACGCGGCGCCGGTGAGGAGCCGGCAGGCCACGCCCGTTGCGAAGCCGGTGGAGGCAGCGACTCCGACGGTCGCAGCAGCCGCGAGCGCAGCGCAGCCCGCGACCAGGCGCCGCGCCGAGAAGCGATCGGCGAGCGTGAAGATGGCGCTCATGAGCGCGCCAGCCACGAACCCGAGCTGCACCGAAATCGTGAGCCACGACGTTCCGCCGGGCGAGAGCTGCCACACGCGGGCGAGCGTCGGGGCGACCGCGGATGCGCTGAACCATGGAGCCATCGCGAGAAGCTCGGCGATGGCCAGTACGGCAAGCACCCGTCGCGGCGTCACAGCCCGGTAGGATGATCCAAAAAGATCCAGGGCAAATCGAACTTCTTGGAGACGTGCTCCGCCAGCGCTTTGACTCCGACCGTCTCCGTCGCGTAATGGCCGGCGTAGAAAACGTTGACGCCCAGCTCCTCGGCGTCGAAGAAGGTCCAGTGCTGTCCTTCTCCAGTCACAAACGTATCGAGCCCCGCCGCGGCCGCCTGTGGGATCAACGACCCTCCGGAGCCGGTGACGATTCCAACCCGGTGCACGCGCTCGGGGCCGAACGGGAACAGTCGGGGGGCGGTGCCGAGCAACTTGGTCAACGCCCAGTTCAGGTCCTCCCGCTTGCCACTGAATTCGCCCCAGACCCCGGCCGGAGCTCCGTGATACGATCCGAAATCGCCGCGCACCTTTATCCCCAGCATGCGGGCGAGCACAGGATTGTTGCCGACGTCAGGGTGACGATCGAGCGGAAGGTGGGCGGCGTACAGCGCGATGTTTGCCTTGATCAATCCAGCGAGCCGGCGATAGGCGGGACCGACGACCGGCCTGAGACCACCCCAAAACATTCCGTGATGCACGAGGAGACAATCGGCATGTTGTTCAGCAGCCTGGCGGACGGTTGCCTCGCACAGGTCCACGGCGGCAGCCAGTCGGTTGACGTCGCCGGAGTTGCTGACCTGGAGGCCGTTCAGCGCCTCAGGCGCGTCAGCGACCTCCGCCGCGATTCGTAGGTAGTCGTCGAGAAACTGGACCAAACTGTCTAGGCGCACTCAAGACACCGTGAGCACAGTATCGAGACATCCAGACGACTTTCCACATGGGGTTGTCTGTAAGCGATTATCCTACAACCAGTTAGAGAATCCACACGCTGAGTCGGCGGTCGTGTGGATATCTCTAAGCTCGGGCTAAAGCCTGACCGCTGCGCTCGGTAACCTGAGGCGGTTGGCCGGCGTCCTCTCCCATCCGCAGCACGCCGTTCATCTCGCCGCCTTCCTGGATGAGCAGGCGCTTGGTGTGCACGTCGCCGTGGACGACACTCGTCGCTTGGAGCTCGACACGCTCCTCGGCGTAGATCGCGCCGCGCACATCGCCGCCGATGATGGCTTCGCGACTCACGACATCGCCTTCGACTTCCCCGCCCCGCGCGACGAGAACCTGCTTTGCCGCGCGCACTGTCCCGTTCACGGTGCCCTCGATCTTCACGACGCCGTCCGCCGAGATGTCGCCGATCACGCGCATTCCCGCGCCGATGATGGACAGCCCGGGGACGCCTTCACGGCCGGGCGCGGTGGTCCCTGCGCCCTTGTCGGAGAATACCGCCATCAGCTTCCCTCCTTCACGAGATCCAGCGGATCGACCGACTTGTTGTCGCGTCGAATCTCAAAGTGCAAGTGTGGAGCTGTTGATCGCCCCGAGTTGCCGGACAAGCCGATGACCTGTCCCGCCTGAACGTCGTCCCCCTCGGCGGCGACCAGCCGCGACATATGACCATACATCGTCTCATACCCGGACGGATGCCGCAAGAGGACGAAGAGACCATAATCGGCATCATACCCGGCAGCCGTGACCGAACCACCCCCGGATGCCCGCACCGGGGTTCCCAGCGGCACCGCGATGTCGATGCCGGGGTGGGATTCGTCGACCACGCCTGGGCGCACCTGCCCACGCGTCACGAAACCCTGAACGTCCAGTGGCCAATGCGAGGGAACCGACGCGCCTGTCTCAAACCTGGTGCCGGCACCGGGGCGCGCGGCTCGAATCGCCGCCGCCCGCATCAATCCGGTGAAATCCGCGTTGCGGGCGACGGTCCCGCCGGCGCCCGCCCCGCCCGCGCCGGCACGGGCGACCGGGGGAGCTCTGACGCCCAGCATCTGGCGGAGCTCCTGATAGTTCGCTTCCGCGCGATTCAATGCGGACGCGAGCTGCTGGACGCGGCTGTTCTCGACCCGCAGCCGCGAGACCTCGCGCTCGAGCCCTGGCACCCGCGCCGCGTTGCGCGAGATCGGTCCGGCGAAGGCGAAGAACAACACGACCAGGACGGCAATCGCACCGGCTCCCCACTTCCCCGCCATGAGCGCCCAGCGCGGGAGCCGATACTGTTTGGATTCGAGATCGCCGTCGGCGTGGACGACGATCGTCACGCCGCGCGTTGTCATCCGTCGAACGGCGCGCCGAGCATCAGCTCGAGCAGCCGCGCGAGATCGTCGTTCGAATAGAAGGACAGATGAATCTGTCCCTTCCCCTTGGCGCGCAGCGTGACCCGCACGTCGGTGCCGAGCCGGCGGCGCAAGGCGTCTTCGACGCGCCGGACTTCGGGAGCGGCGCCGACGCCGCGTTTCATGCGCGGGCGGCGTTCGGGCGCGCGACCACCACGCACGCGATCCTCCACCTCGCGCACCGAGAGGCCCTGGGCGACCGCCTCGCGCGCGAGGTTCGTGACGATCCGCAGATCCTCGATCGCCAGCAACGCGCGCGCATGGCCCACGGACAGCTGCCCCCCGTGCAGCATTTCCAGCACCACTTCCGGCAGTTTCAGCAGCCGGAGCGCATTGGCGACGGTCGAGCGGTCACGACCCACGGCATCAGCGACGTCTTGCTGCGCGAGTTTGAACTCCGCGATGAGCCGCTCGTACCCGCGCGCTTCGTCCACCGGCGACAGATCGTCGCGTTGCAGGTTCTCGATCAGCGCGAGCGTCAGCAGCGTGCGGTCATCGGCGTCGCGCTGCACGGCGGGGATGCGCTCCCAGCCGAGCTGCTGGCAGGCACGGAGCCGGCGCTCGCCGGCGATCAGCTCGAACGCGCCATTGCCGCCCGGCGCCTTGCGCACGACGATCGGTTGCAGCAGTCCCGCCTGTTTGATCGACGAAACGAGCTCCTCGAGCGCGGTCGGATCGACGGTCCTGCGCGGCTGGAAGGGGTTCGGCCGAACATCCTTGATGGGCAGCTCCACCAGGCTTCCTTCTCGCTCTGCTTCTTCGCGAGTCGGGCCCAGCAACGCCTCGAGGCCACGGCCTAGGCGGCGTCTTCCTGCCGCGGTTTCCGTCATGCGGGCACCTCCGGGGGAGGCAGCGAGGGCAGCGATGCAATTGCGGGGAGGCTGGGCGACGGTGGAGCACCCTGCTCGACCCGTCGAATCAGCTCCTGCCCGACGGCCAGGTAGCTCTTCGCGCCGATCGATTGTACGTCGTACAGCACGATCGGTTTGCCAAAACTGGGCGCTTCGGCCAGGCGCACGTTGCGTGGGATCGTCACAGAAAACATCCGGCCGCCGAAGTATTCCTTCGCTTCGTCGGCGACTTGCTTGCAGAGATTGAGGCGCGCGTCGTACATCGTCAGCAGCACGCCTTCAATCGCGAGCGCCGGATTGAAATTGCGCTGGACGAGCTTGACCGTGTTCAGGAGCTGCGACAGACCCTCGAGTGCGTAGTACTCGCACTGAATCGGAATGATGACGCTGTCGGCCGCGGTGAGCATGTTGAGCGTGAGCAGGCCGAGCGATGGCGGGCAGTCGATGATGACATAGCCGTAGTCGTCGCGCAGGTCCCGCAACGCTTCACGCATCCGGGTCTCGCGCGCACTTTGATTGACCAGCTCGAGCTCCGCGCCAACCAGGTCCTGCGTCGCCGGGACGACGTCGAGACACGGGAAGTGCACGTGCGGGAATCGCGACTGCGCGAGCGGCGAGCCATCAATCAACGCGTCGTAGAGCGACTTGCGGATGCGATCGCGCTCGATGCCGACGCCGCTGGTCGAGTTGCCTTGCGGATCGGCGTCGATGAGCAGCGTCTTTCGCTCAGCGGTAGCAAGCGAGGCCGCGAGGTTCACGGCGGTCGTCGTTTTTCCGACGCCGCCCTTTTGGTTTGCGATCGCGATTACGCGTGACATTATAATTCGTTACAAGATAATGAGTTATCTAACTCGTAAATTCAGACCGGTTGAATATACGTCAGTTTCACGTGAAACGAAAGAGCGTAAGTTTCACGTGAAACTGCAACAAACGCGTCTAGGCAACACGCCGACGCCACCGCGTCGCCTCGAGCACCAGGTTGTGGAGGTCGCTCGGAGTCACACCGGGAATCCGCGCCGCCTGCGCGAGCGAGCTGGGCCGGACGCGATCGAGCTTCTGGCGCGCTTCCGTCGCCAGCGTCCGCAGCTCGAGGTAGGGAAGGTCAGCGGGCAGGATAAACGCAGCCAGCTCGGCGAGCCGACTCGCGGCCTCGCGCTCGCGGGCCAGATAGCCGTCGTACTTGATCTCGATTTCCGCGGCCATGATGGCCTCCGCCGGTATGGACCCGCCAACGCCCGCGGCCGCGAACAACGCAGCGAGTGAGACTCCCGGCCGCTTGGCGATGACAGCCACGCGCGTGCTCTCCGCGATTGGCACTGGAGCCTGAGTCGGAGTGACCGTCGTCTCACGCGCGAGCTCCAACGCCGCCTCCTCGTCACCGAGACGGCGCTCCGCCGCTCGCAGCTCACCATCTGTCAGCAGACCGAGGCCCTCGGCGAGCGGAAGCAGGCGGCGCAGTGCGTTGTCCTGACGGAGCAGCAGCCGGAACTCAGACCGCGACGTGAACAGCCGGTAGGGCTCATCCACACCGCGGGTCACCAGGTCATCGACGAGCACACCGATGTACGCGTCGTCCCGGCCGAGCACGACGGGCTCGGCCCCGCGGATTCTGCGCACGGCATTGATGCCCGCGACGACACCCTGGCCCGCAGCCTCCTCGTACCCGGTGGTGCCGTTGATTTGGCCGGCGAAGAAGAGATGCTCGACGGTCTTCACCTCGAGCCAAGGCGTGAGCTGGGTCGGCGGATAGTAGTCGTACTCGATCGCGTACCCGGGTCGCGTCATGTGCGTTCGCTCGAGACCGGGGACAGCGTGCAGAAACTCGAGCTGCACGGCGACGGGGAGGGAAGTGGAGAGCCCGTTGACGTATAGCTCACTCGTGTCGAGTCCCTCGGGCTCGAGGAAGATCTGGTGGCGCTTGGCGGCCGGGAACTTCACGATCTTGTCTTCGACCGAGGGGCAGTAGCGCGGGCCGCGGCCGCTGATCGCGCCGCCATACAGCGCCGACTCCTTGAGGTGGCGCTGAATGATCGCCTTCAGTTCCTCGCCGGCCCACGTGATCCAGCATGGCACCTGGCGCGGCCGCTCGATCCGCTCGTGGACCGAGAAGCGATATTCGTCGCTGTCGCCGTCCTGCCGCTCGACCTTGCTCCAATTCACCGAGCGCCCATCGATGCGGGGGGGGGTGCCTGTCTTGAAACGCGCCACTGTAAGTCCAATAGATTCAATGACTTGTGCCATCTCAACGGATGGCTGATCGCCGGCGCGGCCCGCCGGGATTTGGGTATCGGTGCCGAGGTGAATGCGGCCGCGCAGGAATGTTCCGGCCGTGATGATGACGGCCCGGGCAGTGAAGCGGCGTCCGTCTCCAGTCTCGACGCCGGTGATCCGCGTGCCGTGGGAATCGAAGAGGAGATTGGTGACCATGCCCTGCATGAGCTCGAGGGCAGGGAATTGCTCGAGCAATGTGCGCACGGCGCGGCGGTAGAGCGTCCGATCACACTGCGCGCGCGGCGCCCAGACTGCCGGGCCCTTGGAGCGATTCAGCATCCGGAACTGGATCGTCGCACGATCCGCGGCGCGGCCCATGAGACCGCCGAGGGCGTCGACCTCGCGGACGACGGTACCCTTCGCGATACCGCCGATGGCGGGATTACAACTCATCTGGCCGATTGTCTCGAGGTTGGAGGTCAGCAGTAGCGTGTGCGCATGGAGACGGGCGCAGATTGCGGCTGCCTCCGTTCCCGCATGACCACCACCCACCACGATGACGTCGTAGTCCAACACCATGCAGCAAAGATAGAGGGGAGCGAGGCGGCTAGGCAGACGCCTAGATGCCGAGACGCCGAGCGGATGCTAGCTGGAGGTGGGAGGTAATCGCGCCGCGCTCGCGCTGATCTTTCGAAGCAGTCCAAAGAGTGTCTTGCCCGTTTCGGTGGCCAGCGCTTCCAACCGCCCGAAGTCTGCTGGCCTCAGGTACTCAAGCTGGAGGGCGAGTCCCAATGCAGTTTCGACCTCTGCAAGAGAACCGTTGGCCGTATCGAGGAACCTTCGATATTCGCGCGAGCCTCGCCGTGAACTGCCTTCCGCAATATTGAGAACCACGCTGTAAGACGCACGCCGTAGTTGGTCGGCCAAACGGAGTTGTTCGTAGTCTGGGAACGATCTGCAGGCCTTCGCGCACTCGATCGCGAGTCGTTCAGCGTGCTGCCAGGCCTTGAGTGTCTTGTAGGGAGCCATGCAGACAAGATGGTTTGAAAAGCGAAAGACACGACACCGAAATCATGCGTGTCGTGCC
>WNGJ01009784.1_pt1 | contig 10213 bp, 10 predicted proteins | sample 5400611 | NCBI WGS metagenome assembly WNGJ01 (sample SAMN13153375, study PRJNA577476) | soil metagenome | isolation source: 40 cm soil or saprolite under Garry oak tree replicate 1 | place: USA:California | collected 2016-06-15
TAGCAACTATGACCGCTAGCTGAACTCTGCTGCTGACGACGATTCCTCGATAGTTGACTAAGAATGCTCCGAGTGTTAGAAGCCCTGCTATCAGGAAGATTTCGGTCCGAGTCAAGGGAAATGCATACGCTAGGTACGATGCTGCGATTACCGTTACTACAGGCGCTCCCGTGACGTACCATAGGATGAACAGCAAGCCCACAGCGCTCGCTGCTCCTGGACCAAGACTCTCCCGGGCAAAGGAGTAGACTCCTCCTGATTCCGGTCTTCGCGCTGAAAGGCTTGCAAATGTGTAGCCAAGTGGATAACTGATGATCGATAGAGCGACCCACGCGACGAGCGAGGCAGGCCCAGCTATCTGGGCCGCAAGTCCAGGGAGGACTAGGACCCCCGAGCCGAGAACCGAACTCATGTAGAGAGCAACAGCATACCTCATCGTCATCGCCTTGCGGAGACTAGGGTTTGGCGCCGACATGTCTGGAGACCTACGCCGGCGAGGACTAGCGCATGATAAGCCCTACTGGATAGATCCTAAGAAACTGAGTTATTCCGTGAATCGTACTGTCAGTTCTTGCGAGTGGCAAGCGCGACTCCTGTGAACATTAGGATTGCGCCTAAGACTGTGAGGACGGTCACACTCTCCCCGAGTAGCACTATTCCTCCGACTAGACTTACTAATGGAACTATGTAGAGCTGTATTGAGAGTCTCGAAACTGATCGGTTACCAATGAGCAGGTATAGGATTACGTTGGCGAGCACCGTGCTTAGAAGTGCCAAATAGATAACTGACAACCACGTTATCGTCGAGAGTGTTTGGATCTGAGTGATGAAGTTCATGCTGATCAAAGGAAGTGTGAATACAGTGCCGATCAATGCGATCCATATCGCCGTGGGTAGCGCTCCATACTCCTTCACTAGTGGCTTTGAGCCAACCGCGAAGACCGAATACATGAAAGCAGAGAAAACAACCGCAAGCGGACCGGTTATTTCCTGAAAGCTCAATCCAGCGTTCAAAGACAACACTACTGCCCCAGTCATCGCTGCTGCCAGCGCCAGAGCGAGTCTCTTCCCTATCTTCTCCTTAAGGAACAGTCCCGAAAGGACCACGACGAAGATTGGTCCCAATGAGATGAGTAGACCTGCCAGACCAGCCGATACAATTGTCTCAGCATAGTTCAGCGACAAGTGATATCCAACGACACTCGCTAAGGACACGACTAGGATTCTAGGAATGTGATGTCTCTGGACCGGTTGCTTCGGTCTTCCGAAGAAAGGCGCTAGAGCTAGAAACCCAGCGGAAGCGATGAGCCAGCGTAGTAATGTCAGATTGATCGGGCTAAGTTGGAAATCAGCGGTCTTAATAGCGACGAAAGCCAATCCCCACGTCACACCCAAAATGACTACTAGACTGTTGGTGAAGATTCGATTATCTCTGAGCGATTTGTACTGCATCTTCGTCTCGAGTCGAGTCTCCAGAGCCATCGGCGAGCCTTCCTCCCCTACTCGTTCGTTATGTTAGGCTGAAGCCTGTTCTCTAGGGATAACAATGTCTTCTTTCTCTTCACTCCCCACGCGTAACCGCGTAGACTCCCGTCTTTTCCGATCACCCTATGGCATGGGATCACGATCGCAACAGGGTTGGTCGCGCAAGCTCTAGCTACTGCTCTCGCCGCTTCAGGCGTTCCTAAAGACTTGGCTATGTTGCTGTAGGTGGCGGTATGACCATAGGGAATTGACTGGATCTTTTTCCAGACTTTCCATTGAAACGCTGTGGCCTGCACGTCTAGTGGTAGGTCTCGCGGAAATTCCCGGCCGTTGAAATATGATAGGAGCGCCTCAGTCCATTTTTTCATGCCCTCATCGTCTCGGTGGAGGTCAGCTGCATAGTAGTCCTCTTTGAGAGCTGCCTCGACCACTTCGTCTGAGGCTCCTATGCAGACCGCGCACGCGCCCCGTTGCGTCGCCGCGAGAAGAACACATCCTATGCGTGAATCAACTATTGTGTAGAAGATGTGTAGTCCTTCTCCACCTCGTCGAAATATTCCTGGGCTGACGCCGAAGTGAGAAGGGGTCTTCTCATAGAGTCTGCTCTTGGAAGTGAAGCCTGCGTCGTAGAGTGAATTGGTCACCGTCTCTCCATTCGTCAAAGAACGTTTCACTTTCTCGAAACGGCGCGCTTCCACGTACTGACGAGGGGAAATGCCGAGTATTCTCTTGAAGGTCCGCTGGAAATGAAAAGGGCTTAGACCTGCTTGACGGCTAAGGATTTCGAGAGTGAGTTTTTCATCGAGGTTGGCCTCGATATACCTGCAGGTCTTCTGGATCAGCTGGGCTCCGGCGGAAGGCCTCGCCTCTTGTGGCTGGCAGCGTTTGCACGCTCGGAAGCCAGACCTTTCTGCTTCATCAGGCTGGGAGAAGAAAATGACTTGTTCCAAGTTCGGGTGTCGAGCAGGACATGACGGTTTGCAGTAGATTCCAGTGGAGCGGACGGCGAAGACGAAGAGTCCGTCCTTAGTCTCATCTCTTTCAACCACCGCTTTCCATTTTTCTACGTCCGTGGCAATGCTTCGCTGGTCTTTCTGCGTCTGCTGTAAGTCAGGGTTGTTCTGTTGAGCCGTCAGCATGAGGAGAGTAGTTGGCTGGATTGAATAAGTAGTTTGACTCCAAATCTTGCTCTCAAACTATAGGATCGCGAACTAAGCGAAAGTATCCTTAGAGGAAACTGTAGTATTCTAATCGTGCAAATTTAAGGCAATTGGAATTTTTTTCGAGCAGAATAGTAGGCGGCTCTTTTCTATCATGAACCTCGACAATGGCTCAAGAGAATGTCCCGAGATCCTGTCAAGTCATCGAGAAACCTATTGTTTGGGGGGATACTTCTCTTCGTGATTGTTGGTTTTGTTGCGATTTCTGCGATAGTTGTCAAGGTTTCGCTCTCAGCTGTAATTCTGGTCCTTGTCGCGTTCGCGGAAGCTGGATTGATAATTCTAGGACTCGTCATGGTCCAGAACCGAGAGCAAGTCTCAGTCGGGAACCAAGAGAACATCTAGCCAAACTAGATGTTATGAACAAGTCGTGAGGGGTAAGACTTAACCCTCCGTTCCGACTAATTCTAGGCTGAGCGTATGAAGTATACCTGTCCCTATTGTGATTCAGCGTTTCTGCAGTTCATAGAGTCGGAGGAGCAGCTGAGGGACCATATGTTGAAGGCTCATGGTCGAGAGCTGAGTTTCGCAGGCAAATCGTTGGGAGAAATGCCTGTTCGGAGCGAAGAAGACAGGGAAAGATAGCCCGCTCAAGGCTCCCTCCTCTAGAGAACATTTTTTTCGAATGACCGATCACCGATTACGGCATGGAATTTGCCAGAGTGGTTCGGAAGCGGCGAATGATCCGCGCGTTCAAACCCGTTCCAGTCCCAGAAACCAAGATACGCCGAGTACTAGAACTGGCTCAGCACTATCCAAGTGCCGGTTTCAGCCAAGGAGTAGCATTCATCCTCATCACCGAGCCTGAAAGGATCCGTAGACTTCGAGAGCTAAGCCGTCTACGGGGAGACGCACCGGCACTGATTGTTCCCTGTGTGAGCGAGAGACTCTACCATAACAGATACCATGAGCCGGACAAGATCAGACAGGATGGGACCGAGATTGACTGGCCAATACCCTACTGGTATTTCGACGCAGGATGCGCTTCCCTCCTAGTGCTACTGGCCGCTGTCGACGAAGGATTGTCCGCGTACCTAGCGGGTGCTTTTCGGCCCGACCTTCTAACACAAGAGCTAGGGATTCCAGATCATTACGTCCCGGTCGGCATAATTTCCATCGGATATCCTGACTATGAGAGACACGTTCCGTCTCCTTCACTCAACCGCGGAAGACGCCCCACAAGCGAAGTTGTCCATTCTCAACACTGGTGACCACAAACATCGAGAAGCCTTAATTCAACCACGGAACTAGACAGAGCTTGGTCGTCCTAGTGCAGGAAGCGGTTGTAAAGACACGAGACCAGATCGTTCTCGACCCCGATGATCTTCCCGGTTCATGGTACAACGTTCTCGCTGATCTGCCAGGCGAGTTTCCGAAACCAAAGGATCCGGAAGAGGGTCCGTCTAGACTCGAATATCTCTCAAAGGTTCTCCTGAAACATTGTCTCCAGCAGGAGGTTTCTACAGAGAGATGGATTCCCATCCCAAATCCGATACAGGACCTCTATCGTCAAGCGGGTCGGCCGCGACCTCTATATCGGGCGCGACGCCTCGAACGTTTCCTTGGGACCCCTGCGAAGCTCTACTACAAGCGAGAAGACCTTTCACCCACGGGGTCTCACAAGGTCAACACGGCGCTTGCACAAGCCTACTATGCGGCAGAGGAAGGTTGTGCTGGCGTTTCAACGGAGACAGGAGCCGGTCAATGGGGGACAGCGCTAGCCTACGCGGCAAGTCTCCAAGGTCTAAAGTGTGTCATTTTCTGGGTGAAGTCAGTCTACGATTGGAAGCCTGATCGTCGAGCCTTGATGCAGTTATACGGTGGCAAGGTCTACGCGTCTCCTAGTAAAGAAACATCCGTCGGGCGGGACTTGCTGGCGAAGAATCCTGACCATGTTGGAAGCCTAGGAATCGCTGTCTCCGAAGGACTGGAATACGCTGAGAAACACCCCGGCTACGCTTATTGTCTCGGCAGCGTACTGAACCATGTCCTCATTCATCAGTCAATTATCGGGTTAGAGACTATGAAACAGTTCGACATGATCGACGAGAAGCCCGATGTGATGATTGGCTGTCTGGGTGGCGGAAGCAACTTTGGAGGCTTCATTCTCCCCTTCGCCGGAGAGGTTGTCAGGGGGAAGAGAGAGTGCAGATTCCTCGCAGCCCAATCCGCGTCCGCGCCCAACCTTTCCAAGGGCGAGTATAGGTACGACTTTGGAGATCATGCAGAGAAGACGCCTCTGTTGAAGATGTACACTCTTGGGCATCAGTCAGACATGTCTCCTATCAAGGCGGATGGTCTGCGATATCACGCGGCGGCGCCTTTCATCAGCTATCTAAAGCATCTCGGACATATCGAATCAACCGCCTATCCACCAGACGAACAAGCGGTTTTCGAAGCGGCTAGGACCTTCGTCCAGGTCGAGGGCTTTCTACCGGCGCCAGAGTCTGCCTATGCGATCCGTGCTGCAATAGACGAGGCTCTGGAGTGCAAGCGCAAGAATCAGTCGGAGGTAATCGCCTTCAACATTTCAGGACACGGATTTCTAGATCTTTCAGCTTACCGGGAGAAACTGAAATTCTAATTCTTCTTCTGAAGTTCATTCGACATAAGGAGTTGTGTGGTACCGGGGGTGGGATTTGGGCCCCATTTTACCGGTACATATAAGCTGGACCGGCCAGAAATAGTTCCGAGCATTTGAGAACTCGGGACTGTCCTATCTGCGGCTATCAACTGGAACGGGACGTCGAATACGAGAAGTCTATAGGCTTTAGCAAGGCCGCGTATCCGGCCACTCTCGAAGCGCACCTTACAACCGTTCATCCAGATTTCTGGTCTTGGGAACAATCCAAGAGACGCCTTGGAATCGGTCTCGGAATCGGAACCGCAGCCCTCACCGGCCTCGGTCTCTTCTACCTATTCGGATTCGTACTACACAACGGACAATACATAGGCTCAGGCTATGGTGTCCTGATCCTTGTAGCATTCATTCTGCCAATTGCATTGATCAATCGCAGAGGCGCGGAACATTTCAAAGCCCAATGGCAGTCAGTGGGGAAAGGTCCACAACCAACACCGTTTAGTCAGAACTTAACCCAACCAACCTTTCTGACAGTCTCCTCTGACCAATCAATTCTGAACCTCGCCAACGAATTGGCCGTAAAGCTGGAACTTCCAAACGTGACATTTTCCAGTCTCCAATGGCAGTCCACTATACCAGCGGGTCGATACATTGCTCCAATACCTGGCGATAGCGCGGTCTTTCGAGACCAGACCCTCTACCTTTCACCAAACATCCAGGACAAATTGTCAACGGACGAGCTGAAACCACTCATCGCAGCTGCACTCATCAACTACCGACGACTGAGGACCAGAAAGATCAAGTCTGTACTGACTCTGACTGTCCCGACGATCGCACTATACCTCATCGCGTGGCTCGTTTTGCCACCTCTATTTCCCACAACGACCAGCTGTGCTAATGGACAGTGCGCAATCAACAACATCGCCTGGGATGTATTGATCATCGGCCTCCCATTCGTGGCGGTTGGCCTGATAGTTGGCAATGTCTTATCGATGCGCAAATTCAAGTGGATTGCTGACCAACAGACGGCGGCTCTGTTTGGGAAAGGTCAGCTCATCGCATCACTGCGAAGAGTCTCCGAAGCCTCCCCATCAGACAACTGGAACGTACAACAAAGGATAAGCAAGCTTGCCTAGGATAGGCTTGTCATTGGATCCGAAACGCACGCGGAGCCCAGCCAGTGTCTCGGGCAACACCCTCGCGGCAACAGATCTGACCCTACTGTTTCTTCTCTCGTTGCTTAGAGCCTATTCCATGAGACGAGATAGGATGAGCCTTTGGTGAGGAGTAAGAGAAGTGGGATTTCAGCACAGGTTTACCGTACATATAGACAGCATTTGGAGGTTGGGTCGGGGGCCTAAACATGTTGTGTCGCAGGTATCGCTAGCTATCTCTAAAACGAAGAACTGGCAAAGTAACAGCGAACTCTTACCCTTTGATTCAGGAGATATGCTTGACTTGAGCGAGTTAGATGCCTATGATAACCTACTCATTGAAGAGGCCCAAGACCTCTGCAAGACCTTCAGCCTAACGACGAAAGTCAGACGAGTGTGCTGGCTCGATCGGATGCTGTGGATCAAAATCAACTCTGACGAGTGCCGTTTCGGTGCCGATGGCGTCTTCTGTCCTGATCGGATGAAAGGAAGATTGGAGCCAGAAGAATGGAAGCCCATAATGGCCCTCTTCCTTGGTGTTCAAGAAAATACTAGTAAGGAATATGTCAGCCAGTTACCTCATTGCCTTACCCGTTCTTTTCGTGGTGTCCCTTATCGGGGCAGGAATCTCGACCCTCTTCGGAAATTACCAGAGTTGATTCTTCCTATTGTTTATTCTGCTAGTAGACGTTCCAATTCTGATCAACGCGATTGCTCGGCACGGAAAGAGCGGAGACTTGAAGTGGATGTCGAAGTTGCAAGAGTTCTTGGGAGAGACCAGTTCTTAGAGATACTTGGTAAGATTGATGGTTTCGGCCTAGACGACGTCGTAAAAAGAACTGAAAAGAGAGGAATCAGCCGCCACTTTTCCGGCAAACCAAGCGTACCCGAAAGGATCGCAAATTTTCGCGCGAAAACATGAATCGTCCGGGAAACTAGAGGACCTCCGGTTTTTCATTTGTACCGGTAAAATGGTGCGGGGGGTGGGATTCGAACCCACGAAGGCCTACGCCACAGGATTTCTCCTGCGAGCCGGATCTTAAGTCAAGCCCCGTTCGATCCCGCGAACGGTCCTGCCCCTTTGACCTGAATCCCGCCACGATAGGACCGGGACCCATGCATGGTCTCGGGAACCCCCGCATCGAACGCCTATTCCTAATCTAGACTCTTAAAACTAAGAAGCATTTCTTCACCATGAAACACGAATACGTTGAGAGTCGTGGCACCCTAAGCTATCTGAGACGAGGGGATTAGTCGTTCGTATTTTCTTGAACCAGGCGAGAACGTTTCGGGTAACGTTTCGAATTAGAGGGAGCTGTTCGCGGCTACTCATTGACTTAGGCTCTTGACCTCTGCCGAATCAGCCGCCATTGCACCTGGGGAGGAAAGGGTTGCGACTGGAGTCGAGGGCTTCGACAATCTCATCGAAGGAGGCTTTCCCCGAGGAGACCTCATCCTACTCGTGGGTCACCCAGGCTCGGGTAAGACAATACTCTCGTCCCAGTTTCTCCATCACGGTGCCTCCAGACAACAAGAGCCCGGCATCTATGTCTCGTTCGCAGAAAACCGAGAAGCCTTCCTACGCAACATGAAACGTTCAAGGATGGATTTCGAGAAGCTGGAAAAGCAGAACCTCTTCAGATTCTTGGATTTTGTCACCGTGAAAGAGGGAGCGATTGATGAAGCTCTCAACACGGTAATGGGGGAGATCGACTCTCTGAAAGCAAAACGTCTCGTGATCGACTCATTCTCTGCGATGTCTCAGGCGTTTTCTCAGAAGATAGATGCTCGAATCGTATTGCACACGGTTCTGGGGAGAATGACTCGGTTGAGCGGAGTAACTACCATACTCATTGCCGAAAAACCTCTTGGATCGGACGCGCTCGGAGGGGGAATGGAGGAGTTTGTCTCCGATGCAGTTGTGATTCTGACCCATGCTCTCGAGAGAGGTTATCTCATTCGGAACCTTGACATTGTAAAGATGCGGGGGACCAGAACAAATCGGGCCCGTGTGAAGTATGACATTGCGGATGATGGAATAGTCGTCTATCCTCCGTTAACACCCTACGCCACGGAAAAAGTGTACAATGAAAGAGTAAGCACCGGCATTGATGGTTTGGATAGAATGCTTAGCGGAGGAGTCTACAAGGGCTCAACAATGCTCGTTATGGGCGAGTCCGGAACTGGGAAGACCACTAGTGCCCTCCAGTTCTTGATCCGAGGCGCCACGAGTAACGACAAAGTGCTGTTCATATCGTATGAGGAGTCGCCCGAGGAACTCATACGGCACGGGCGCTCGTTCGGATGGAAACTCGAAGAACTCATTGAGAAACGCCTCGCCCGGTTTGCCTGCTACTTTCCCGATCCCGGCAGCATCCAACGAGTGTTTTCCGAGACTAGAAGAATAATCGAGGAGTACCGGCCCTCGAGATTGATTGTTGATGGTCTAACAAGCCTGGAGAGGGTAATGGACGAGGATGAGTTCTTTCAGGTGATTAGACGTCTGACAACTCTCGGTAAGTCTACGGGGATCACCTGTCTAGCAACTGCTCGCACTAGCGAGGGAGCCCTTCCTTCAGACTTCTGGGTGTCATCTCTGGCAGATGTGATCCTGTCCTTGAGGCAGGTTGAATCACAGAGCGAGCTGAGACGCGCTCTCGTAATATTCAAGGCCCGAGGGTCAGCGATTGATCCGAGCATCAGAGAATTCGAGATCAGCCAAAGAGGCGTGGTGGTAGAAGACAAGTTCACCGATCTAGATCAGATACTTGGTGGCTCGGCGAGAAAATCTGCAAGGGTTGAAGGCTGGAGCGACGCCTTCGCAGGCAAGCCAAAATCGAAAACTGGAACGCCTGGTTGAGCGTAATGGTCTGCAATGAAACAAAACTCCACGCGAGAGAGTTGATCTGATCCAACTTTGATGGTTTCAATGACGCAGAAGCTGGGCGTTGTCAGCATTCCTGTCTTGGCGACACTCGCGGCCACGTTTGGTGTTTTCGGCATTGCTGCAGGACTAATATTCGAATCTGTGCTACTGGAAACCATACTGAACATCGGAGTGATTCTGTCAGTCTCCGTGGTGGTCGCGAGAATTTCGGCCAAGAGCTTTCTTCAGACAGGTTCCACCAACGTTCTGCTCCTAGGTCTCGCAGTATTCGAGTTCGGTTTCTCGGCGACCCTCGGAGGATTCGTCAGCAGCATTAGCGTTGCCGAGGGCATTGCAATGTATGAGATGGGAGCGTTGACATCCGCTGGTCTCCACTTTGCGAGCGGAATCCTGACTTATCGTGGCAGTCCTCAGAGAACAACTCGGCTCGGTCTCAGGGTCGGAGTCTCATACGTGGCTACGATGATCTTCGTCTCGATCCTGTCCATTCTCGCGCTCGGGATACCGAGCATATCCATTCTTGCCCAGACAGGCTCGATTCCCCAACGAACCGTACTCTCCTTGACTGTCGCCATGTTGTTAGCGTCTGCGTTCTTTTTCTCCCGAGTCTATTCTCGTTCGCACAGTCCGATCGTATACTGGTACAGTCTCGGATTAGCAACCACGTCTTTCTCATTCCTCGCCTTCTTTCTCACACGGACCAACGGAGACTTGGCCACGTGGACGGGCATCGGTGGACTCTGTCTTGGAAGTGTCTATTTTCTATTGTCAGTTTTGGCGGCTCCAAAGGCGCTGGGCGCAAGGAAACCCCTGCAACGAGTTGGGTGAGAGTCATGGTATCAAGTCTGAACGCGCAGGTTCTGGAGTGTGTTGATGCGGGTATGGA
>WNGJ01014514.1_pt1 | contig 10211 bp, 14 predicted proteins | sample 5400611 | NCBI WGS metagenome assembly WNGJ01 (sample SAMN13153375, study PRJNA577476) | soil metagenome | isolation source: 40 cm soil or saprolite under Garry oak tree replicate 1 | place: USA:California | collected 2016-06-15
GCTCCGCTACATCGACATCGGCGATTCGCGGGACGCAGGTGCAACTAAAATATCTTTGGGAAAAATCGGATTATCTGCTGCAGGCCGACCATTAATTGAACCGCAACAAGCCGTTGCGTGTCTGTCTTAGATCAGAAAATGAGAAAACGAACGAACCAATCCGCTTTCACGCTGCTTGAGATCATGATCGTGGTCAGCATCATTGTGATCTTGCTCGGTCTCGCGATTTCGCGAATCGGTAACCCGACTGGCTTTGCTAAACAGACCGCCGTTCGGGCTGACGTTCAGGCGATTGGCACCCAGTTGATGCAATACGAGGCGATGAACGGTTTTTATCCGACCACTGAGCAAGGATTGCAGGCACTTGTGGCTCAACCCGAAGGTGACCCAAGGCCGACGAGATGGTATCCGTTTTTCAAAGACCTTCCGAAAGATCCGTGGGGCACGGTTTACATTTATCGCTGCCCCGGAATTAAACATCCGGACAAATACGATCTGTTTTCAGCCGGACCGGACCGCCAGCCGGACACGGCGGACGGCACTGCCACTCCCGGGTTTTGACCCGGCCTCTGGAAACCAGGTTGCGGTTGGGGCGGGACCACGCCCGGCATCGGCGGACCCGGCTTGTTGGGCAGCGGCTGCGTCAATACTGCCTGATTGAAAGTCAGAGTCGCAAATTGACCGTCCTTACTGATCGTCACCTTGGTTTCGCCAATTTTGTCCGACCATTGGATGTTCGCGATCGCATAACCATCCACCGGATTTTTTGTGGTTAGATATTTTTTAAAGTCCCGTTCGCCGTTGGAAGCGATCGTCACCATGTCGCCATCGGGCGATTTTGCGGCGTTGGCGACGTAAAGATCTTTCGCGAAGTTCGGCGTCGCCGCCGGCGCAACCACTGCGCTGGCGACGGCGAACGGCGAATGATCGAGCATGCCTTTGTAGCGATCGAAGTTTAAGCGCTGCGGTAAATCATTATCGGCGAGCACGGAAATGGTCGTAATCAATGCGAAGATCGACATGTAAATGGAGCCAGCTCTCATAATCAGCCTTTCTTGCGTTGGGCGGGCGCAAACCAGCGCGCGATTTTGAATTTAGCGTGCATCATGGTCGCGTCGTTGCCGTCAATGGCGAGGTTCACACTTTCAAAGACAACAAAGGCGTCCGGTTGTTGAACGTCATAAAGAAAATGAACAAGGTCCGGCCAATGACCGCTGGTCTCGATGGAGGCGAAAACGGCTTGATGGGTCGGTGTTGTTTCGCCGGAACCAATCGCCGGGTTCTCGATCAAAACATTGTATTTGCCGGCGATTTGTTTGAGTTGATCGAGCAAAGTGGAAGCTTCCTCGGCGCCCGTGAGCGTGGGCTGAGTTTTCTGCAACCATTGGTCGCGTTTCGCCCAGAGCTCGCGTTCCTTCATGTAAACGGTTTGCTCGGCGCGCGTGGCTTTGCGCGAGGCCAGCTCGCGTCGCGAGTTGCCAATGGTTCCCAAAACCCATTTCCAAATGAAAAGGTTGATGAGCAGAAGCAAAACAGCGGCGATGGCGAGCGTCATGATGCGCTCCCGCTGGTTCATTCGCTGATACGCAGCTCTCAATTTCTCCATCATCGCGGCTTTCCTTCCAAACGAAATTGCGCATGATTATTCGCCAGAATCCGCGGCGCAGCCATGTCGAACCGGAAGTTCTGCAAACCGGCGTTCTTTTTAATCTTTTCGGCGAATTGATACGCGAGCGCTGCAGTGTTGGCCTCGCCATCGATCGAAAGCTGGCGGGCAGATTGATTGTAAGCCGTGATCCGCACATCCGCCGAGGGCAGACTCGGTCTCGCGAATGAACTGCGTTTGCGGCGCGTCGCGCGCAATCAGGCGATCGAGTCGCGCAATGGCAAAACGCGCGTAGCCCAGGTAAAGCAGAAAGAGCAGGAAAATCGACGCGTAGGCGCCGCCGGCTAAGGTGAGTCGTTTCTGCCACTCGCCGCGCTTGGCAAGTTGCGCCCGCCGTTGCCGCCAGCTGTCCGGCAAGAGATTGAGTTTAACCGAGGCGGGCGGCGTCTCGATTCCCATTAGCTCAGTTCGGCTCGCGAGAATACCTTGGACGGTATCGCGAAGTTCGTAACAGCTTTCATCCAGCAAAACATTTGGAAACGAAGCGTTGATCCCTTGCAATTCGGCACTCAGCGCCAGTTGCGGCAGCTCCATTTGCAATTGCTCCGGCGCGACGCCGTCGAGCGTGCGTGCGAGGCTGACCCTACCGTTTTCGGTCACGGCCGAAACAAGCACCTCGCCTTCGGGATAAATGAATAGCGCTCTGCCTTCGGGCGCATGTGTCGTCGCGCGTTGCGCAGCGTAAACGGTGACCTGGCGCGGGATGATGCCCTTATCGAGCAGCGGCGCGGCGATTTCCGCCAGTCGTTCGTTCCTCACCGCAATCGCGGAAATGACGCTCTCGGTTTCATTTTGCTCGATCAACTCGAAATCGGTCGTCACTTCCTCCGCCGAAAAAGGAAGGGCCTTCTCGATTTGAATCCGGACCATCTCCGGAAATTCCGTCGGATCGACAGTCGGTAATCGAAATCGCTGCGCTAGGACGGCCGAGACCGGCAAGCTCAGGACGACATCGTCCTGTGTGGACACGAGCGGCACGGCTTCGTCGAGCGTGTGCAGCAAACGCACATTCCACGAGCCGTCGCCATCACGCACTCGCAAAAGATTCCAGCCATGCGCGGTCGGCGTGATAAAGACCGGGGTCGAACTTGTCTCGATGACTAAAACTCCTTCCAAGTAATGAGCTGAGGAACGACGCCCACCCGGCGAAACACCATTTGCACCGTGCGCCTGGCTCTTCCGGCTGTTCCGACGCTGACGACGCGCAACACCGGGTCCTTGAACGAAACGAGTCCGTTGAGTTGTTTGAATTGTTCTTCGTTCAATCCAAGCACAACGCGGACCTCGTCGATTCCTCTAAACTGCATGTCATCGTCAGTCCCATCGATTCCATCCGGCCCTTGTCGCACCTGCAAGAACCGATCTACCGCTTCGGGTGTTATCCCTGGCAAAGCCAGCAACACATCGCGCGACGCCCACGCCAAATCCACCGGGCCGCTGCTGTTGAGGGTAAAATCATCATCCCAACCGGGAGTGGACGTAAACTCGGCCCAGCCCGCGACTTTTTTCAACTCATCGATGCGTGTCAGCAAAGTATGCGGCGGATGATAGTCGTCGTTCTCGGGCGGCGCGTTCAATCGATGTAATCCAGCGCTTGGTTCAACCCAATCCAGAAGCGAATCTATCATTGTGTCGCGTTCATTGAGATCGACCCCTTTATGCTCCAGATATCTCCGCAAAATTTCCAAACGATCCGGGGCTTCGCCGGCAACAAGCCAGTTCAAGTTCAAACGACCGCCCTCTCCTGTGAGTCGCGCTTGGTAGGTTGCGCCGTTGTCCAATTCTCCGCTCAGATTTGGCGAACCCGGCTTGACCGCCGGATGCAATGCTACTTCTGCGCCGGAACATGCTACCGCTTCCGCTTTCAGCATCCGCGCCCCGTCACCTGAAAGCGACAGCCGCGAGTCGATGTCCAGCGCCCACGAAATCACCAACGCGCTCAACAAGAACAATGCCCAAAGCGCGAGCATGATCGCGGCACCGGAAATTAATTTCGAATTCGATGAAGGCGTCCTCATAAGATCGACATCATTACATCGGCGTCCTGCCGAGAGGGATGATCGCCTCCCATGGCGCGGCGGCATCAGATCGATTCACGGTTACTTTCACCAACCGCGGCAATGTGCCGGTGTCGGTCCAGCGTTCCACCCACACATTTAAGCGCGCGTCAAAATAGCGGACTTGCAAACTGCGCACATCTTCAATCAGTGGAATCCAGCTTTCATTCACGTTCGTGAGCGATGAATCGTCTTTTGGCTTGCGCAGAAAACCCAGATCGAGCCGATCGCTGTCTTTCTTTTCCGATTGCAGCCGCAACGCGACCACGAAATCGCCGGCGGCATATCGCGTCATCAAGCCCGGTCCCGCGCCGCAAATCCACCGAACTTCGTCCCGCTCGCGATCGTTCAACTTGAACGCATCGCCGAGCAGCGCCCCCCTTCCCGAAGGCAAGCTCTGCCACTCGTTAGCCAGCACTTCGCGCAAACCATCGTAACGCGCGTCGGCCGCGGTCGCTCCAGAAGAAAGACGAATCGCGACCAGGTTGGATTGAACGAAGCGATAGATCGCCAACGCCATCGTGGCCAAAATCGCCACCGCCATAATGATTTCCAACAAGGTGAAGCCGCGTCGGCGATTAACCGGGACGATAAACATAAAATTCGATCTGCTGCGATTGGTCGGCGCCGCCGCGCGTCCACTTTGCCGTCAACGTTACCCGATTCACACCGGCGAGCGGAACCCCGTTGTTTTCCTCCAATCCAGCCGGCGCGCTTTTCTGGATCAGCTTCACCATCCCGTAACCGGTATCGACGGTAAATTCCTTTGCCGCATCCGGAAATCCGGGCGTGGCCTGCACTTCCGCCATTCGATTGGATAAAATTTGCCGAACGCGATTCTCCTCCGCGTTGAAGGTGCTGGCGTTCAGGCAATTCTGCACCGCGCGACCAAGCGCGAGCACGCCGAGGGCGAAAATCGCCAGGCCCATCAGCACTTCGTAGAGCGCGAAACCTGTTTTACTTCGCCGCATAGTTTGCCAACTCGCCGTGGCCGGTCAGCGGCGAATAGTTTGCCGTCCACGTTCCAGCCCTTCCCTCAAAGCGAACGATCGCTGGCTCGCACGTGCCAGTCGGCCAGAAAATCCATTCGCCCGCCGGCTTAGAGGTGAGTGCGGCCGGCAAAGTGAGCGTCAACACCGTTCCATGTGCCAAAGCGAACGTTGCCACCGCTTTTTTTTCTTCGTCTTTGGCAAAAGCCTCCGGTTGCGCAATCACGTCTTTATCGCCCCAAACAATCAAGTAGGCGCGATGCTCGGCCACGCTTCGTTCCTGCGCCTGTCGAACGAGGTTGTTAAATTCATCCAACGATGCGCGCAGCCGCCGATCCGCCAGAACGCCGCTTAAACTGGGTACCGCCACCAAAAGCAAAACCGTCAAAATCGCGACCGCGATGATGATCTCAATCAATGTAAATGCCCGGCAACGCTGCACCAACGAAGTTACGCTCCCTGCGCGAAATCACAAGACACCGAGACCGAGGCAAACCTCAAGATAACGTGGCTTCCTAAATTGCCTTGCAAGTTTGGCCAACGAGTCTGAATGTTGTGACTTAGATATGAGCGTGCTCGCCAGCTTCATGAACCTCGGCGGCCCCGATTTGATCATCATTCTGTTGATCATTCTCGTTCTATTCGGCGCCAAGAAATTACCAGAACTCGCCCGCGGCCTTGGCCAGGCAATCAAGGAATTCCAAAAGGCCAAAGACGAATTCAGTGACGAGCTGCACAAGGCCGGCAAAACCGACACCGCAGCTAAGGGAAATTTGCCACCGTCATCGACCGTCCCGCGAACTGACGCCACAGCTAGCACCGCAGCTAGGCCCGATCAAAATCAAGCGGTTACTCCCGGCGATAAAGCCGATCAGGTGTGAGCTTGCAGGGCGTCGCGCTGTCGACGCCGGCTTTCATTAATGGACACGACGGCTCGTGTCCCTCCAATCACTCGAGTGTTGACCGGCAGGGCCGATTACGACAACTTCGGCGCCGCTAACTTATGTCTGATGCTGACCTACGCGCGCGCATCAAAGAAATGCTGGTCAAAAATTTGATGCTGCAAACCACTCCCGACCAAATCGGGGACGATCTGCCGCTTTTCGGGCCAAACGGCCTCGGATTGGACTCGATCGACGCCTTGGAACTGGTGGTCAGCATGGAAAAAACCTTCGGCGTGGGCGTGCCGAACTCGGAGGTGGCCGGCAAGGCCCTCCGGACGGTTAATACGATCTACGATTATATTCTCGAAAAACGCGGAGAAGTCAGTCACACTGGCGAAAAGGTCGATAAACCCGCGTGAATTTACTTCATCTTGAGAGCAGTGGCAGTTGGGGCGGACAGGAATATCGCACCTGTCTCGAAATCAATTGGCTGAATGCAAACGGCCACCGCGCCTGGCTGATCTGCGACCCCACCAGCGAAGTGCTCACCAAAGCGGGCGAGCTCGGCACGCCGGTAATTCCGATGTCGCTCAAGCATCGAATCAATCCACTCGTTTCATTGCGCATCTGGCTTTTCTGCCGCCGCAATCGTGTTGACCTAATCAAGAGTTACAGCTCAAAAGACCATTGGCTCTGTCTGCCGCTCTTTCTTTGCGGTTGGCCGGTGACGCGCGCCCGCTGCATCACTGATCCGCTCGGCCAAAAGAACCGCGCGTTCATTTACCGACATGGTTGCGCGAAAATTGTCGCTGACGCGCAAGTGATCAAAAAGGAATTCATCGAGCAATACGGGATCGCGCCCGAAAAAATCGAAGTGATCGGATCGGCGGTCGATCTCGAAAAATTCTCGCCGAAACGCGACCCGATGAAATTCCGGCGAGAAGTCGGCCTTTCGGCGGAAACACCGATCATCGCGAACATCGGCATGATTCGGCCGGACAAGGGACAGTTCAATTTAGTCGAAGCCGCGCGAATCGTGCGTCACCAGCGGCCGGATGCGTATTTTGTTTTTGTCGGCGAAGCAACTGGCGGCCGGAGCAGGGAAAAATGGGTGCGAAAGGCGATCGATCGCGCTGGCCTGAACGGCAACGTCCTGATGATGGGATATCGCTGGGACATACCGGACATTCTTGCGGCCGCGAATATGGTCGTAATCGCGTCGCGCCACACCGAAGCGTCGCCCATTGTTTTGCGCGAAGCGTTTGCCAGCGGTCGGCCGGTCGTAGCGACGCGCGTCGGGGACGTGCCGGAAATCATCGTTCACGGTGAAAACGGATTGATCGTTCAACCGAACGACAGCAACGCTTTGGCTACGGCGATCCTGCTCTTTCTCTCCGACGAGAATTTGGCCGCACGCTGCGCCGACAAAGGTCTCCGCTACGCGCGCGAACATTTCTGTTTCGATCGCATGATGCGCGCGAAGCTCGATGTCGATCTTGCCTTGGTCGTAGCGAACAAGAAGCGCCGTGTTCGAACCAATGATCGCGCCGAAACTGCGCCGCTTACATCAATCGCAAGTCCCGAGCCGATTTTACCCGACTGACGCGAGATTGATCGCGTCGATCAACTGGCGTAAGCGGCCGAAGTTGTTGCGATACGGCGTCAAAATAAGCCGCGGCACATTCCAGATTTCTGGTTCATTCTTTTCCTGCCGCAACGCGCTGCCCTGAACAATCGCGCCTTCGCGAATAAGATCCGCGAAATTCTTGTTCAGATCGGCAATCGCGTTTTTCGATAACGGCTGGCAAATGCGCAGCACCAGCTGTTCCCCCACCCAACGTGCAGAGTGATAGATTTTGTAAAACTGCATTATTTCGCTGACCGCTTCGTCGACATCGTGCACGATCTTGAAGAAAGAAAAATCGTCGGATGAAACCAGACCGAGTCTAAACAAATGCTCGGTCAGAAATTTCATCCACGTCTGCCAATAAGTGCCGTTGGGCCGGTCGAGCAGCACGACTGGGATAATGCGCGCCTTGCCAGTCTGCATCAGCGTCAGGACTTCAAAGGTTTCATCCATGGTTCCGAAGCCGCCCGGAAAAAGAGCAAACGCGTCCGATTCCTTAACGAAGTTGAGTTTGCGATCAAAAAAGTAATTGAAATTGATCAACTTCGGATCGCCTTCGATCACTTCGTTCGCCTGCTGCTCGAAAGGCAAACGAATGTTCAAACCAAAGCTACGCTCCCGGCCAGCGCCGCGCTGGGCCGCGCCCATGATCCCTTCCCCACCGCCGGTAATGAGCATGTAATCGTGGGACACCATCGTTCGCGCGAAATCTTCGGCGACCTTCGATTCTGGCGCGTCTGGCGTGGTGCGAGCCGATCCAAACACCACCACTTTTCGGAACTGCGAGTAGCGCGCGAAAACTTTTGCGGCATAACGCATTTCTTTGAGTGAACGGTTGATGAGCTTGAGATCGGCCACGCCCATCTCGTCCCGCGCCATCTTCAGCGCAGTCACGATCATCTCCTCTATCAGTTCGGGATTCCTGTTCGCGCCCCAATCGCGGACCAGATCTTTTACGCGCTGGTCGAACGGCGGATCAACTGTCCACAGTCGTCGTGTGGGCTGATCGTGAATTGCTCCCCCAGTAAAATCTTCCACGCGGAACATTTAACGCGCGCGGCAATGAGCGCACGGGATTTCTGTCTTGGAGGGAGACGGTCGCCGCGGCGACTCGTGTCCCAAAATTAATGGACGCCGATAGCCCGGCGCCCTCCACCGACTGTGATCAAATCTGCCAAGATTTCGCGCATGTGCCGGATCGGAAGCGAATAGTGACCTTCACCTTCCACGTAGCGCGCTTTGCAATCAGGAAGTCGCGCCGCGACGTACTCGGCCACGCGCGTAGAAAAGGCACGATCTTTCGTTCCATGCCAGAGACGCACCGGAACATCGACATCTTCCAGACGAAATCCCCACGGCGCGGCAAAGATTTCCGCGTCGGCGGTCAGCCCTTTAACCGACGCTTGCCAGGCGCGGCGTTGACTTTCGAAACACGCCTCAAACGCGACCGAATCTTCCAGGGACGCCGCGTCGCACGCTTGTAATTGCAAAAGCTTCAACATGAGCGGACGAAAACGAACTGGGGGACGAATCCTCGCAATTGCGCCGGTCAGAAAAAAAAGCGCCCGCAGCGTTTGTGGCGATCGGCCATAGAGCCAGAGCAGTCGGCGGTAAAGCGAAAGCAACCCCGAATGATCGCCAAGATCGACAATCGGCGGAGCGCCACTTGCGATCCCGATTGCCCGGACTCGCTCCGGAATTTTCCACGCGGCGACGTAGGCGTAGGGCGCGCCGCCCGAGATCGCCAAGATTCGAAATTGTTGGATCCGCAAATGATCCGCCAACTGCTCAACGATTTGCGGCCAATCGACCAATTTGCGATTCGGCTGAAAACTGGAATCGCGAATGCCGGGGCGATCAGCTGAAATAATTCTCACGCCTAGTTGGCTAGCGGCCGGGTCGGTCAGCTGCGCCATCGTGCGCGAGCTCGGCCAACCGTGAAAAAAGAAAACCGGCGTGCCCGCAGCGCAGCCATATTCGGCGTAGGCGAGCTCGGCGCCGCTTTTCAACGAGAGTAATTTGCAGTCGTCCATGAAATTCCACCTATTTTCCGCTATCGCGGCCCGAAGCAAAATCCTCTTTCCCGCCCGACCTTCGCGCTGTAACTTTTTGCACGTAGACCTGATTCGGTCTTCGTAATTCAAGTGTATGAAGGAAAAGAAACCGAGTAGTGGAAAAATCGAGCTTCATGGCAACGGAATGGGAGTTCCCTCCCCCGAAGACATCGAGCGACGTGCGCGCGAGATTGCGATGATCGACGAGCGCAATCCGGACGAATTTACCGATGCCGATTGGAGCCACGCGCGCCAGGAATTGATGGGTGCTGAAAATAATGACCCGCCCGAAGAAACACCGGATAATTCGGAAGTGACCGCAGAGTGGCAAGTAACTCCGGACGACCGCGGTCATCGTGTGCCCCGTTCCGGGATTGACGACGAAGAAGAGACGGTCGGTGAACATCTCGTCAGTGACGGACGGGAAGAAGCGGCCCACGATCAAATGCTCGAGGCGCGCAGAGAAGAGCTCGAACAGGAGGGTGGAATTACTTGATCCAAGCCGCGGTCGCAACAGCAAATCGAGAAGCGACCGCGCAAAAGCGTTCGCGGGCGGAGTCGTCTCCAGCTGGAAAACTTCTCGCGCGTTTTAGCGAGGTCCGAAATTTCACCGCCAAATTGGCGGAGAATCTCACTCCCGAAGATTGCGTTGTGCAATCGATGCCGGAGGTAAGCCCGACGAAATGGCATCTTGCGCACACCACCTGGTTTTTCGAGACCTTCATTTTGAAAAAATGGGTGCCGGGCTATCGCGATGCAGTTCCCGAGTACGCCTATCTTTTTAACTCCTATTACAACGCCGCCGGCGCGATGCATCGACGCGACCTGCGCGGACTCATCTCGCGGCCGACAGTGGACGAAACGAAAAAATATCGCGCTTCCATTGATTCGAACATCGAAGCTCTTATTGCCGGTGCCGACGAGAAATTGTTTC
>WNGJ01016343.1_pt1 | contig 10211 bp, 7 predicted proteins | sample 5400611 | NCBI WGS metagenome assembly WNGJ01 (sample SAMN13153375, study PRJNA577476) | soil metagenome | isolation source: 40 cm soil or saprolite under Garry oak tree replicate 1 | place: USA:California | collected 2016-06-15
CCACACGCGCTGGGCCACGCATGGACGTCCAACCGAAGAGAATGCGCATCCCCACCGGGATTGCACCGGCCAGATCGTCGTCGTGCATAACGGCATCGTGGAAAATTATGTCGAGCTGAAGCGCCAGCTTGAAAAAGAAGGGCACAAATTCGTCACCGAAACAGACACTGAAATTATCGCCCACCTGGTGGAAAAACACATGAAGGACGGCGGCCCGCTGGAGGACGCCGTGCGGAGAACGGTGAGACAACTCGCCGGCGTCTATTCCCTCGCCATTCTGTCCGCCCAGGACCCCAACAAAATCGTTGCCGCGCGCACAGGCCCGCCTTCCGTAATTGGCCTGGGCCAAGGCGAGTATTTCGTCGCCAGCGACATTCCGGCGATCCTGGCCCACACCAGGAAAATGTTCTTCCTGGCCGATGGCGACATTGCGGTGCTCACTCCAGAGGGCGTCCGCGTCCTGGATCTCGATGGCAACACCATCGAGCGAGCCGTCCAGCATATCTCCTGGGACCCGATCATGGCCGAAAAGGGCGGCTACAAGCACTACATGCAGAAGGAAATCTTCGAGCAGCCCCGCGCCGTTCGCGACACTCTTCTCGCCAGTGTGGCGCTCGATTCCGCGAAGGTTTTCCTCGACAAGATGGATGTCTCCGAGGAAGTATTCCGAAATTTCACCAATGTAAAGATCGTTGCTTGCGGCACAAGCTGGCACGCGGGACTGACCGGCAAGTTCATGATCGAGCGCCTCGCGAAAATTCCGGTCGAGGTGGACTACGGCAGCGAATTCCGCTATCGCGACCCGATCGTCGATTCGAAGACGCTTACGATTTGCATCAGCCAGTCCGGCGAAACCGCGGATACGCTCGCCGCGCAGCGGGAGGCCAAGCAGAAGGGTTCGAAAACGCTCGCCATTTGCAACGTGTTCGGTTCCATGATCACGCGAGAGGCGTCGGGAACGATTCTGACGCATGCCGGCCCCGAGATCGGCGTGGCATCCACCAAGGCGTTCACCGGGCAGTTAACGGCGCTCATGCTCATGGCCATGTATCTGGGCCAGGTGCGCGGCACGCTCAGCGAAGACTGCGCGAAACATCTCCTGCTGGAGTTCATGCGCCTCCCGCACAAAATGGAGACGGTTCTGCAGGGCGATGAGACGGGGATCTACGAAACGCTCGCCCGGCAGTTCTTCCGGCACACCAATTTCCTGTATCTCGGACGAGGGATTCATTTTCCGATCGCACTCGAAGGCGCTCTGAAGCTGAAGGAAATTTCCTACATCCACGCGGAGGGCTATCCGGCCGGCGAAATGAAGCACGGCCCCAATGCTCTGATCGACGAGAATCTTCCGGTCGTCATGCTGGCGACGCGGGATGAAAACGATCCGGAATCCATGACGCGGTATGAGAAGAGCGTGTCCAACATCAAAGAAGTAAAAGCGCGCGACGGGATCGTAATTTCCGTTGTCACCGGAGACGATCAACTGGCGCGCGAAGCTTCCGATCACGTGATCGTCGTGCCCCACACCATCGAAATGCTCGCGCCGCTGCTCGAGGTCATACCCTTGCAGTTGCTCGCCTATCACATCGCCGTGCGCCGTGGCTGCGACGTGGACCAGCCACGCAACCTCGCGAAGTCTGTCACCGTGGAATAGTTTTGGCCTTCCCCGGCGACAATCATTCCAAGGTCTCGATTTGCGATGGCATCTTGTCGCATACTGCTTGAACAGCCGTTTTTTCTGTTGAAGCGCGCCAGTTTCAAAAAACTAATGAGCACTTAAGACCGTGCAGGCCGACATCGCTCGGCCGGTGAAGTAGGGCCTAACGGGTCGACGGGCTTGGCGCCCCAACCCCTTTCGAACGCCGAAAATCGCAAAAATAGCTCTTGACAGTGGCCAGGGCCGGGTGTTGAATGGCGCCCGGTGTTCCGACGATTGGACCACTTGGGCCCCCAGGAGTTGCCTCTCCATGGCGCTGGCCAAAGTCGAGATCGAGGCTGTCCACAAGACCAAGGTCTATAAGACTGTCGCCGATCAGCTCCAACGCAAGATTCGCGATGGGCTGATGAAGGCCGGCGACTGGCTTCCCCCCGAACGTGAACTTGCCGAGATGTTCCATGTCAGCCGCAGTTCTCTGCGCGACGCCATCCGAAACCTAGAGCAGCTGGGACTGTTGGAAGCGCGCCACGGAGAAGGCACGGTGGTGCGCGATCCCTCCGCAGAGTCCCTGGTCAATCCACTGGCGACCTTGATCGCTAATCAGCGAGAGCTCCTGAGCGACCTGCTGGAATTCCGCCGCATGATCGAGCCCACACTGGCTGCGCGCGCTGCTGCGCACTCCTCCCCTGAAGAGATCACGCAGATGGCAGAGATTTTGGGGCGGCAGAAGGAAAAAGTGGATCGCGGCGAGCTGGCCATCGAGGAGGACTCTGAGTTTCACTACGCGATCGCCTTGGCGGCGCGCAACGGCGTGGTGCTAAAGGTTCTGGACGTGTTCATGGACCTGATGCGCGAGAGCCGGGAGCGGTCGCTGCAAGTCGCCGGCCGCCTGCAAAAGTCGTTCCTGGTGCACGTGCGCATCCTTAGCTCGATCCGGCACCATGACGCGGCCGGCGCGGAAGCGGCCATGCGCCAGCATTTGGAAGACGTGGAAGATATCATCCTGAAGAAGCTGTAATTCGAGGGAGGAATCACCTATGGGACGCTTATTTGCAGTCGAGGTGGTCTACCGCGGGATTTTCCAAAAAACCTTGTCCAAGCGCATCACCCGGGCCATCGTCCTGGCAGCGCATAAAGAAGGTAAGCCCGGCATCTCCTTTGGGCGCTATGGCGACAGCCCGGAGCGCAACGGCATTCCCGCGAAGGCATTCGCCATCGTGGCCACCGATGATATTACGCTCGAAGAGGGCATGGCCAAGTACGAACCCAAGGAAGTGGACGTGAGCATCTGCGTGGACGACACGCTGTGCAAGGGCGTGGAGTCTTGGGCATGGTATGGGTTGCAGCCGATCAACCGTCTGACCAAACCCAACGGCACGCTGATCGTGACCTCGCGCGAAGAGCCCGAGGCACTCGTGGCCATGTGCCACCGCAAGGAAACGCCTTACAAGCTAGCCATCGTCAAGGCCATACCCAGCTATTCAGGATTGTGGGTTTTCAAGGATGACCACACCGACGTCCGCATCCTAGGCGCCCTCTCCAAAATCCTGCCGGAACTATTCAGCCTAGATTCGGTGCAGCAGGTGATCCTGGAGGACAGCAATAATCCGCTGAAGGCCACCTCCGCCGCTCGCTCCTACGAGCGCGTCACAACAGTGACCGTGCAGCCCAACCAAGGGAATCCCGAGGTGCCTTATCAATTTGTACTGCCGAAGTGGCATGAAATGCGCGACGGAATCTCCATTCCCGCCATTGCGCAGGGCCATCAAATGGAGGACCCGATCACCCACAAGACTGGCGGCTTCCAGCCGGCGCGTAATCCCACGTTCAAAAAATTCACCACGCGCACCATGCGACCGGTGGTGAACTTCGACACCTGCATCAAGTGCGAGCTGTGTTGGCTGCAGTGTCCGGACTCCTGCTTCGACGTGACGCCCGAGGGCCTGTACGACGCCAACATGGCGGCGTGCTGCGGCTGCGGTGTGTGTGAAGCGGTCTGCCCGGTAGCCAATTGCGTCACGATGGTCAGCGAAATCGCCTTCGACGACAATGCCAGTCAATGGGAGATGTGGAGGAAGGATAAGGAAGGCTACGGTAAGTGGCTGCAGGGCAAGATCGAGCATCGCTCGGAACGGTCTCACGGTTTCAGATATCGCGGCCAATATCAAGAGCAGGTCCCCGAGATGTTGGGAATTGCCGAGAAGGCCTGAGCTCCGCTAAAGGGGAGAATCACTATGACAGCGACAGCAGTAGCGAGTGGTAAGGATACAGAAACGACCGCCCTGATTACCGGGAGCGAAGCCATTGCAATGGCTTGCAAGCTCGCCGACGTGGACGTGATCACCGGATACCCGATTCGTCCCTACGACACAGTGATCCAGTATATTTCCCAGCTGATCGCCGACGGCCAGCTCGATTGTGAATACGTTGTGGCCGAGGGCGAGCACTCGCAGTTCGAGATCGTCAAGCATGCCTCGACGGTCGGGGCTCGCGTGTTCTGCGGAAGCAGCGGTGTGGGCTGGATGTACGCGTTCGAGGCGCTCACCGTGACACCGGCGCTGCGAGTCCCCATGGTGGTCATGGTGGGGAACCGAGCCTTGGACGATCCCGGAGCCTTCGGCGTGGAGCACAACGACGCTCTGGCCGTGCGGGACTTGGGCTGGCAGCTCGTCTGGGTGGATAGCGCACAGGAGGCACTGGACACCGGGCTGATCGCTTACCGCGTAGCCGAAGACCGGCGCGTCTTCTTGCCGTGTGCCATTAGTTGCGATGGCGCATTCCTGACGCACTCCCAGGGACTGGTGAAAATTCCCTCGCAGGACAAGGCTGACGCCTTCCTGCCCCGCTACAACCGCGGCGACCTGCTCCTTCATCCCGACAATCCCATCACCGTGGCGCCGCAGGCCAATGAGGACTGGCTGATGGAAATCCGCCGCCAGACAGCTGCGGCCATGGAACAGTCCCCCATTGTGATCCGCGAAGCCTATAAGGAATTCGAGAAGATCTTCGGCCGAAGCTACGGGAACCCCTTTTTCGAGGAATACATGACCGAAGACGCAGACGTCGTGCTGATCGGTATGGGCACGCTGTCAACGCCGTGCAAGGTTGCCATCCGCAAGATGCGCCAGGAAGGCAAGAAGGTCGGATTGGTGCGCATGCGCTGGTTCCGGCCGTTTGCCGCCGAAGAACTGGCCAAGACGCTGAGCCGCTTCAAAGCGGTTGGGGTCATCGACCGTGACTTCTCCCTCGGCTCCCCTTATCTCAGCGGCGTGCTGGCCACGGAGGTTCGCGCGGCCTTGTACGCGAGTGCCAAACGACCGCCGCTGGTGGGCTTTATTTGCGGCCTAGGCGGGCGCGAAGTTTTGGTGCCGGACGTAGAGAAGATGGCAGGAATTGTATACGACGCAGCGGCTGGAAAACCGCAGCCTTTGACGCACTGGATCGGAGTTCGCGAATAAAAATTGCTAAGCGTGCCGTCTAGGATGGCGAGGAGGTCAAGAACATGGCAACGATCCCGGAAATTCAGCCCATTCCCAAACTGGACCCTTTCAAAGGGATGAAAGTAATTCCGCTCGATGAGTTTTTCACTTCTGGTCACCGCACCTGCCAGGGCTGCGAGTCGGCGCTGGTGATGAAGTTGATGGCCAAGGCGGCAGGGCCTCGGTCGATCATCCTAGGCAGTACCGGATGCATGTACGTCGCGAACACAACGTACTACAGCACTTCGTGGGTCATCCCCTGGATGCACACGCAGCTCGGCAGCAGCGGCTCGGCGGCACTGGGGACGGCCATGGGTCTGAAGGCGCTGATGCGCAAGGGCAAGATGAAAAGGGAGGCCATCAACGTGATCGCATTTTGCGGCGACGGGGGCGGAGCGGACATGGGTCTTGCCGCGATCTCCGCGACCCTCACGCATCCCGACTATAATCTCCTCATTTTGATGTACGACAACGAGTCGTATGCCAATACGGACATTCAACTTTCCGGCAGCACACCCTATGGCGCGAACACCACCTTCAGCCCGCCGGGAAAAATGAAGCGGATCATGCACCACCGCTGGAAGAAAAACATGGCGGGGATGTTGGCGGCCGGCCACCCCGAGTGCAAGTACGTTGCCACTGTGGATATGTCCTACGGTCTGCAAGCGATGAACTGTGTGCGCAAAGCGCTCTCGATCGGCGGCCCCACTTTCATCCATTCGCTTGATCCCTGCCCAAAGGGCTGGGACTACGACCCGATCCAGTCCCATGAACTGGGTGAGTTGGCGGTGACCACGGGAGTCTGGCCGCTGTACGAGGTGCAAGAAGGTGTCCTCAAGCTCTACGGCAAAACGAGGGAGATCGCCGAAGGCCGCTACAAGAGGGGCCCCGTGCGCGACTATCTGTTGAGGCAGGGTCGCTTCGCTCACTTCACGGAAGAGGACCTCGCCTACTTCCAGAGCAAAATCGACCAGATGTGGGAGAAGTGGCTGATCCCCGGCGTGATTCCCTTCCGCGCTGAAAAGGGGTTCAAGCTGAACCAAATCGAGTAGCGCGCGTCGCACTTCTAAGCCGCGAATCTTGACTGAGGCCGTCCAAGTCGGTTTTCCCGGAGTGTGCTTCCATGTTACGGGAATGCGTTTATCGGGAGCAGCCCTGTTCTAGTGGACGGTAACTCCTCAGCCACAGCACAATTGTGTCGTACATGCCTCTCGCTTGATTTTCACGTATCATTTTAGTCTAGCCCTCTGGAGGAACCAGTGTCATCTGGCCAGGTTGCCTACGCACAAAAGCGTCGAAGTACGCGGATTGACCAAGCCGTACCGCTCGCAGTTCAGGGTCTGGGCGCTTACCGTGAGCCCTACCAGGAGCAAGTTTCTACTCTCTCGATCAGTTGTCACGGCTGCGCGTACCAGTCGAAGTATGAGGTCATTCAGGGTGAGGTCGTCTATTTGGATGTGAGATCGTCCCAAGAAGGCTCTTCTCATGGCTCCAACCGGGCAAAAGTGAAATGGGTGCAAAATCTCGGGGCCAAGGGGGGCTTCCAGGTCGCGGTAGAGTTGGAAGTTGCTGGCAATATCTGGGGGATCGCAACCCCGCCCGAGGATTGGTTTCCGGCGCGCGTGAATATCGCGAGTGATACTTCTAATTCCGGGCGAGAGTTGCATGTGGTTGGCCGGACGGAACAACAAAGTTCTGGCGGGCTCCACGCTTCACCTGAAGCGTTCAGCGTAAAAGTGGCGCCCGCACCCGGTTCTGGCGGGCTCCAGGCGTCGCCTGAAACGTTCAGAGTAAAAGTGGAGCGCGCACCCTTGGCGGTGTCGCCAAACGCAGAATCTGGCCAAATCTCTCCTCTCCTAAGAAACGATACACTTTCGTCACCATTATCTTCACTTTCTCAACTGATGACCGGCTTGGGTGAACAGATTCATGTCATGGCATCGGAAGCTGCAAAAACGGCTCTCACCGAGCAGAAGAGCCGGTTCCTAGACGAGTTTCGCTTGCAGTTGCGGGAGGAAGCAGTTAAAGCGATGCAGTCCTTGATGCTGGCTTCCAAAGCTGATTTCACCGAACTCGCGTTGAGGGAATTGAACGAGGCGAATGAGGCCGGCGCGCGGACCAAGTATGCCCACTGGACGAAAAAGATTGAGCAAGACATGGAAAGCGCCCGGCAGCACATGATGATTCAAGCAAAAGAAGTAAATCAAAGCTTGGATAGCATGGCAGCCAGCACGATCGAGCGGGTGCAACGCAGCATGGAAACCTCCCGCAGTGAAGCGGTGGACCGATTCGTGTCTCGGCTGCGGGACCAGATTGCGCCCATGTTCGTGGAAGCAAGGGAAACCCTGCAATCATTGACAGCTTCCGAAACCTTATTCAAAATAGAATCGCAGACTATTTACGCGGGGCTCGAGAGCCAAATCGAATCGAGCGCCAACGCAAGGTTGGCCAGAGTTCGTAATGAACTAGACAATAACTCCACCGCCATCGCCGCCAGGACCAGCGAAACCTTGCTGAAACTCTCTCAAGACCTCGAAAAAGCCGCGCGAGAGCATTTACAGTCTCTACTCGTTTCCATGGGGAGCCAAGTAACCAAGACTCTGGAAGAGAGAACAGCGGAGATTTCCCGCGAGTTCTCGGTTAGGCTCGAAGGCTATACCCGAAGCTATCTCGAATTCATCGGCAAGTCGATTGCCGAGATTCCGAAGAATTCGCCGGGGCCATCCCGCGAATAGTGGTGTAGACTGCCGCGACACTCTAGGAACCTTGATTAGAGGCGCGGGAACATGCGAATTATACTTGCAGCGCTGCTTTTTTTTCAGACCCTTTCGACAAGCCCCCTGCTGGAAAATGCAAAAGCGGAGAATACCTCGAAGTCGTGATTAAGCCCGGCCATCCGAAGGTGGCGGCCCTACCCGCTGGTACGCCTCCCGCGCCGGCCAACAAGGTTTTGTACGAGGGAAAAGAATTCACAATCTTCGAGGAGAAAATGGAGCCCGGCGAGCTCAGTTCGGGCCACAGCCACAACCAACGCCTGGCTATTTTCCTCAATCGAACGCAAGTTCAACAGTGGACAAATTATTGGCAACGGGAACCCAGCGGGGAATCGGAAACCAGAGAACTAATTCCTGACCAGGTGACCTTCCGGCCGGCCGTGGCTCACATATCCAAAGATGTAGGCATTGTTCCTATTCGCAATATCCTAATCGAATTTAAGCCTCAGATTTTTTATCCAGACCTGCCGCCCGCCCCGCCCCCACAAATGAGACATAAAGGACAGTGATGCAATTGTTGGCAAGTTGTGGCGTCGGCCCGCGTGTTCCTAACCCCTTCGACAAACTACTCACTCTCAATATTTACCGCATAATATGCAACCGTTTTCGTCGGAACTTCCTTGAACCAGTGCGGCGTCTTTGCCGGAATCGTAATCACGTCGCCCTTGGTCAGGTGGTGAGTCACCCCGCCTTCGATGCCCGCGGCCCGCATCTGGTCGGGAGCGGTTCGCTTGGCGTCCACCATGGTTCCCCCGGTGATGAATGTCGCCTCGCCTTCGACCAGGATGAAGACGTGGTTGGTACGGTCATGGTATTCAACCGGTCCCGCTTCCCGGCGATTGGCCAGCACGATCAGCCCCGGGTCGCTCACGATCGGTCCGCCTTTGGCCATTACTGCCGAAACCTTGTCGTGGTCGATGTAGTGAACGGCTGCCGGGACACCGCCTCCCAGGGAGTTCGCGGCTGTGGTTAGCAAAACAGCCAGAGTTAACAATGTCGCTAGTTTCAGTAAGAACTTCATTTCGTTTTCTCCTTTTCGATTCGAATTTTTGTCCCAGCGGTTGCCTAACTATTCAGCATGTCTTCGCTTCGATTCACATAGAGCTTTCCGGCGCGAATGGCCGCCGCGCTCTGGAGTTTCTGGCGCCCCGCGCGCTTCTTCCCGGTGCTGTCCGTAAAAAGAAATGATCCTTCGCGAACCTCGAGGATGGTTATATCCGCCACAGCGCCGGGCCGCAAGCTTCCGAGCTCGGCCCCAAAATTGAACATGCGCGTCGGCCTGACCGTGACCCGTTCAATCACCTGGTCCACGTTCAAACCGAGGAGCAGAAACTTCGAAAGCTCCGTGACCAGATCGTAGACTGGCCCGTTGTAACTTAACCCTCCGAGGTCCGTGCCGATTGTGTCGGGCAGGAAATTTTGTTGCAGACACTTTTCGGCGACGTCCAAGTCCAGATGAGGCCCGCCGTCACCCACATCAAAAAGAACGCCACGTTGCCGGCAATCCAACATTTCGGGGATGATCTTCCCATTTCCATCGAGCGGTCCGTGTGGCCGTCCGGTATAGCAGTGCGTCAACACATCGCCCTTTCGCATTTGGACGAGTATCTCCGGCAGAGTTGAAAAGGAATCCCCCACGTGCACCATCAAGGGCAAATGGGAAATCCTCGATGCCTCCAGCGCTCTTTTCAGAATCTCGAGATCGTTCGAGCCCGTGATCTCTTTTGAAAGCCGGACTTTGATCCCTACGACGTCGGGCTTGTTGGTTTCGGCAGCCCGCGCGGCTAATTGCGCGTTCACCCAATCGAGATTTGCATAGTTCCCGATCAGTCCCAGCAGTGTACCGCGAGCCCCGATGTCCACCAATGCATAGACACGAGTGGCCGAAGGCTTGATCACGTATTGCCGGAATCCGGCGATGTCAGCGTAACCCGTCGAGCCGGCGTCCACCGCCGTCGTAACCCCACGGCCAAGGCAGTATTGATCAGCGTTCAGGCCTGTGGGACCCACTCCTTCGAACACGTGGACGTGCACATCGATGAGCCCGGGCGTCACAATTTTGCCTTTAGCGGAAACGACCCTGACAGCCCGAGCGGCAGCGATGTCCGGCGAGAGTTCCAGAATCTTACCGTCCTTCACCGCCACGTCCAGCGGCGCGTGCTGATTCTGCCCGGGGTCAATGACCGTGCCGCCTTTAATCAGCACGTCGCAATCCGGCGTGGCGGCCTGTTCCGCACCCTGAGCAGGAGAAGCGCTCGCTGCCTCGAAGTTGCCGGAAGCCAGCAGGCCCGAGCCTACAAT
>WNGJ01018987.1_pt1 | contig 10211 bp, 6 predicted proteins | sample 5400611 | NCBI WGS metagenome assembly WNGJ01 (sample SAMN13153375, study PRJNA577476) | soil metagenome | isolation source: 40 cm soil or saprolite under Garry oak tree replicate 1 | place: USA:California | collected 2016-06-15
GGGCGCGGCCACTCTCGGCCAGGCGCGCGTGGCCATGATCGACGGCAAGTGGGCCGAGGCGCAGCCGCTCTTCGAGCGCGCGCTGTCGGCCAGCGATGTCCAGGTCGCCACCGAGGCCGCCTATCGCCTCGGCGAGGGCTATCGGGGCGCGGGCCGTCACCAGCAGGCCGTCGATGCCTACATGACGGCGGCCTACGTCGCCCCCGACACGCCGCTGGGCCGGCGCGCCCTCCTCGGCGCCGGACAGTCCTTCGCCGCCCTCAAGCAGCCCGACTTTGCCGTCATCGTCTACAAGAAGCTCCTCGCCTCGTCGGGCATCGAGGCCGATCTGGCCGAGGCGGCCAAGAAGAACCTGCGCGCCCTCGGCGCCAACTAGGAGACATTCCCACTCGCGCGGAGCACGGAATTACTCGGACAAACTCCTAGCCGCGCCCCGTAGGTATAATGGGCGCCGCTCCACTCGGGAGCGGCCATGACGACCAACGTCGGGATGCTGATGTGCGCGCGCCCATGAAGGGCTATGGCGGGCGGATTCTCTTCGTCGATCTCACACGCGGCACGAGCCGCGTCCAGAGTCTCGACGAGGGCACGGCCCGTACCCTTCTCGGCGGCAACGGGCTGGCGGCGCGGCTCCTCCTCGATCACGTGCCGGCGCTGATCGACGCTTATGATCCGGCCAACGCGGTGGTCTTCGCCGTGGGGCCCGTCACGGACACCACGGTGCCGGGCAATAGCCGCGCCTGCGTTGCCTCGAAATCGCCGCTGACCGGCCTCTTCTTCGACTCGACCTTCGGCGGACGGTGGCCCGCCACCATGAAGCGCACCGGCTTCGACGCCCTCGTCATCACCGGCCAGGCTCCCACCCCCGTCTACCTGAAGGTGACGGAGTCGGGGCTCGAGGTGAAGCCGGCCGCCGGCCTGTGGGGCCAGACCACCCGGGACACCGTGCATGCCATCCAGGCCGTGGAGGGCGACGCCACCGACGTCATTGCCATCGGTCCCGCGGGCGAGCGGCTCGTGCGCTTCGCCTGCGCGGCGACGTACTGGAAGAATCGCGAAGGCGTGGCCGGGCGCGGCGGGATTGGAGCCGTGCTCGGGGCCAAGCGCGTCAAGGCCGCGGTCGTGGCGGGGACGAGGAAGACCGAGGTGGCGGACGCCGCCCTCCTGAAAGCGCTCCTCGAAGAGAAGCGCGATCCGCTCAAGACGGGGACGGCGGCGCTCTCGAAGTACGGCACGTCGTTCCTCGTCAAGCCCATCAACACCCTGGGCGGGCTCGGCGCCTACAACCTCCGTCAGGAGACCTTCGCGGAAGCGGGAATGATCTCCGGGGAGGAGATGCACGCGCACCATCACGACCGTGACACGACCTGTCTCAAGTGTCCCGTCGCCTGCGGCAAGCAGTACGAGATCCGCGACGGCGAGCTGCAGGGCATCAAGGCCAAGATGCCGGAGTACGAGACCATCTTCGCCTTCGGCTCCATGCTGGGCAATGCGCACGCGGGCTCGCTCGCCAAGGCCAACGACCTCTGCGATCTCCTGGGGCTCGACACCATCTCGATGGGCGTGACCCTGGCCTTCGTGGCCGAGGCGCTCGAGCGCGGCTGGCTCACCCAGGCCGAGGTCGGGCTGCCCTTCGGCTGGGGCGACTGGCGCGGCATGCTGCGGCTCGTGGAGATGACGGCGGCGCGTGAGGGATTCGGCGACAGGCTCGCGGAGGGCGCCTGGCGCCTCGCCGAATCCATGGGGACAGAAGCGACGCGGGCCGTCTACGCCGTGAAGCGCCTGGAGCTCCCCGCGCATTCCGCGCGCGCCCTCAAGGGCATGTCCATCGGCTACGCCACGGCCACGCGCGGGGGCAGCCATCACGACACGCGCCCCACGCCCCAGTATGCGCAGGGGTACGATCGCCGCGGCACCGGCGGCAAGCCGGAGTTCGCCGTGCGCAGCCAGCACTTCACGGCGGTGGACGATTCGCTCGTGCTCTGCCGCTTCACCTCCGAGCGTGGCTTCGGCCTCTTCGTGGACGAGCCCTACGCGCGCATGGTCCGCGCCGTCACGGGCTGGGACATGACGGTGGAGGAGCTGGAGAGGGTAGGCGAGCGCGTGATCAATCTCGAGCGGCTCTTCAACGTGCGCGAGGGTGCCCGGCGCAAGGACGACGTGCTGCCCTGGCGCGTCATGAACGAGCCCATTCCCGATGGGCCCTCGGCGGGGATGTACTGTCCGCCGGAGGAGCTGTCGATGATGATCGATCGGTACTACGGCCTGCGCGGCTGGGATGATGACGGTGTGCCGACGAGGGCTCGCCTGGCCGCTCTCGGCATCTGACGTCTCCGTCATGTGACAGGGAAATCTTCCTGGCGTATCGACGTCACCAGCCCCGTCGATCGCAGGACGTCGATCGGGTCTGGGCGCCCGGCCCGGCGGGGTTGACTCGGTAAAAGACGCCACCAGCGAATCGTTGCCTGTCCGAAGAGCCCGAATAGACGTCCTTCGAATTCGGCACGGCGGTTGCCTCAGACTCTTCTATGGCTTCGGGCAACCACGCTGTCCGCCCACTGACACTGCCAGAGAGCAAGGGTCAGCCCGCCCGGCAGGCTCGCGCGCTCCTCGCTCAGCTCCGGCCTTATCTGATCGGCGCCTTCGCCATCCCGATCGTCGCCGCGCTCTACTGGGCGCAGACCGTTCTCATTCCCGTCGCGGTGGCCCTGCTCCTGAGCTTCTTGCTCGGTCCGCCGGTGCGCGCGCTCCAGCGGACCGGTCTCGGGAACACGCGCGCGGGTCGGGTCGGGTCGGTGGTTCTCGTCGTCGTGCTCGTGTCCCTGGTCCTGGGAGGGATCAGTTACGTCGTGGCCCAGCAGATCGTCCTGATCAGCCACGACCTGCCGCAGTATCGAGGAAACCTCAGGCAGAAGATCGCCGATCTGCGCGGTGTGAGAAAGCCGGGGGCTCTGAAGGAGGTCGAGTCGACGGCCAACGAGGTCATCAGTGAGCTCCAGAGACCGGCGCTGCCGCCGAAGCAGGAGTTCGTGCCCGTTCCCGTCACCGTCAGGAACGAGGGCATAGCCTTCCTGCACGTGCCCAGGCTGCTCGACGCCTTGACGAGTGCGGGCTTCGTGATCGTCCTCGTCATCTTCATGCTCATCGAGCAGCGGGACCTGCGCAACCGGCTGATCCGGCTGATCGGGCACGGCCGGCTCGCCACCACCACACGGGCCCTCGGGGACGCGAACAACCGCATCACCCGCTATGTGCTCGTTCAGACCATCATCAACCTGGGCTATGGCGTGGCCATCGGGCTCGGGCTCTATCTGATCGGCATTCCCTACGTCGTGCTGTGGAGCTTTCTCGCCTTCGCTCTTCGCTTCGTACCCTACATCGGAACCTTGATGGGGGCGCTGGCGCCCGTGGTCGTGAGCCTTGCGATATTCCCCGGCTGGCCGCGGCCCCTGCTCACCGTAGGTCTCTTCCTCGTCGTCGAGGCCCTGACCTACGTCGTGGTCGAGCCGCTACTCTACCGGCAGACGCTCGGCCTGTCGCAGACGGCGCTTCTCGTCGCCATCGCCTTCTGGACCTGGCTCTGGGGTCCCATCGGCCTTCTCCTGGCCACGCCCCTGACCGTCTGTCTCGTCGTCCTGGGCAAGCACGTGCCCGCCCTCGGGTTCCTCACGATCCTCATGGAGAATCACGAGCCGGTGCTGCGGGGCCATGTCAGCTACTACCAGAGATTGCTCGCGAGAGACGAGGCAGAGGCGAACGACATCGTCCGCGTCTACCTCGAAAGGCATCCGCCAGAAGACGTGTGTGACGACATTCTCCTTCCTGCCCTGAGCCGAGCAAAGCGGGACCATGACATGCAGCAGCTCACCGACGCGGAGGCCCAGACTATCTACCAGGCGGCCGCGCAGACCGTGGGGGATCTGGTCGCCGCGCGACCCTCGTCACCCGCGGGAACGGACGGCGAGGGCCGTGCCCCCAGCGCCTCGGAGATGCCTGCCTCCAGGCTGCCATGCGTGCAGGGATGCGTGGCGGGAGACGAGGCGGGCGGGGTGGCGCTCGGGATGCTCGAGCATCTCCTGCGACCACATGCCATTGTTCTCGAAGTCGACTCGGCGCATACGCTGCCGGGCGAGGTCCTCTCCCGTGTGGCCGCGAAGAATCCGACCATCGTCTGTGTCGCCTCGATCCGGCCGGGCGATCTCGCCCACACGCGCTACCTGTGCAAGCGCCTCCGCGTTCGATTCCCCCACGTCAAGATCGTCGTCGGACGCTGGGGCGAGAAGGACAGGGGTGAGCAGGACCAGCTGCTCGCCGCCGGCGCGGACGCGGTGAGCGCAACGCTTCGAGAGGCGCGCGATCAGATCCTAGAATACGCGCGCCTCGGTTCCGGGGCTCCCGACGCGCTCCTCGAAGGCACGTGACAGCGGTGCCGGCCAAGCTCGATCGCCTGGCCATCGCGCGAGCGCTCCGGGAGATGAGCAGCCTGCTCGGTCTGACGGGCGGGGAGCCCTTCAAGGCTCGCGCGTACGAGCGCGGCGCCGGCGTGCTCGAGCGCGTCGATGTCGACATCGGTCGCTTGATCGAGGAGGGTCGGCTGACCACCCTGAAGGGCATCGGGCCCGGCCTGGCCAGGACGATCGCCGATCTTCATCTCACCGGTACCTCCCGCGTTCTCGAAGAGCTCCGCCGGCACTTTCCCCCGGGCGCGGCCGAGCTCGCACGTGTACCTGGCTTGGGCATCAAGCAGATTGCCGCCCTGAATGCCCATCTCGGCATCGAAACCATCGCCCAGCTCGAAGCCGCGTGCGAGGCCGGGGAGCTTCGCGTCGTCAAGGGGTTCGGCGAGGCGAGGGAACGGCGCCTTCTCGCCGCCGCACGAAAGCTCACATCGCCTCGGCCCTCGAAGGTGCTCTTGCCTGCCGCTCTCGAGATGGCGGAGGAGGTCGGCGACTACCTCCGCCATGGTTCCGACGTCGGTGCCGTGGAGATGGCGGGCGACCTGCGCCGGTGGACGGAGACGGTGGACGATCTCGTTGTCGTGCTCGGATCGACGGACCCTCGCGCGGCGCTCGAGCACGCCCTCGCTTTTCCTCAGGTGGCCGCGGTGAGCCGGCGGAATGGATCGGGCTGCCGTGTCGTGCTCACCACCGGCCTGCCGCTCGACGTCAAGGTCGCGACGCCGGACCGGTTCGTGACCGAGCTCTTCCACGCGACGGGCGCGGCTGCGCACGTGGAGCATGTGCAGCGTCTTGCGCGCGATTGGGGACTTCGCCTGCAGCCTTCCGGGCTGTCGCGGGCCCGGGGCGGGCGGCGCGTGGGCATCGGCTCGGAGGCCGAGCTCTATCGCCAGCTCGGTCTTCAGTACGTGCCGCCCGAGCTGAGGGAGGACGAAGGCGAGATCGACGCGGCGCTCGCGGGAAGCCTCCCCGATCTGGTCGAGGTCGACGAGATCCGGGGCTTTGTCCACTGCCACACGGACTATTCCGATGGCCGCCACACCGTGGAGCAGATGGCCCGCGCCGCGGAGTCGCTCGGGCTGCAGTACCTGACCATCACGGATCACTCTCCCGAGGCGTCCTATGCGGGCGGCCTCAGCATCGAGCGCCTCAAGGCGCAGTGGGACGAGATGGCCAGGGTGCAGGAGGCGGTCACGATCAAGCTCCTGCGCGGCACGGAGTCCGACATTCTCGCCGACGGATCCCTCGACTATCCCGATGCGATCCTCGAGCAGCTCGACGTCGTGATCGCCAGCATTCATCGCCGCCATCGCATGAGCGCCGAGGAGATGACCCGCCGGATCGCGCGGGCCATGGAGCACCCGTGCTTCAAGATCTGGGGGCATGCCCTGGGCCGGCTCATCGAATCCCGTCCACCCGTGGAATGCCACGTGGAGGAGATCCTCGATGTCATCGCGCGCTCTCGCGCCGCGATCGAGATCAACGGGGATCCCCACCGCCTCGACATGGAGCCACGCTGGGTGCGCGCGGCCCGCGGGCGCGGGATCCGCTTCGTGATCTCCACGGACGCTCACTCCGTCAGCGAGCTCGGGAACCTGCGATACGGCGTGGCCATGGCCCGCCGAGGCGGAGTTCCGGCCCGCGAGGTCCTCAACACCCTCGACCCGGTGGAGTTCGCGCGCGAGGTGTCGCCAGGCCCGCGGCCCCGCGGCGGGAGCGACCGATAGGCATTCTTACCGCTTGCGACGTTTTTTCCCGGTAAGGCCGAGAGCCCGGCGCGACACCCGCGCCCCATGTGCACGTGGATGCGAGCACATGGGCAGCTCCTCCGAGGCACGGTCCTTGCTCCCTCAGCATCACGTTCGGCTGTGTCGCTGCTGACTCATCCGAAGGAGGAACCCAGATGACTGACGAGAGCCGCACGCGGCAAGTTCCCGGGGGGACGCCGACGAAGGCCGAGGTGGGCACCAAGGCGGCCGAAGGCGCAGGGATCGGCGGCACCATCGGCGGCGTGGTTGGCGCAGTGCTGGCGGCGGTCGCGACCACGGCCGCCATCGCCATTCCTGGCTTCGGGCTCATCGCGGCGGGACCGATCGCAGCCGGACTCGCGGGAGCCGGCGCGGGCGGACTCGCGGGCACCATCGTGGGTGCCCTGGTCGGCGCAGGCATTCCGGAGGAGCGCGCGCGGCTCTACCGCGCACAGCTCCACCGTGCGCGGCTCTACGACGAGCGGCGGAGGCAACGCGGCATGCTTCGGAAAGCGCCCCCGCGATCCAGGGCCGCCGCGGTACAGTTCGGGCGCGAATGGAAGAGCCACCGGGGCGGGACCATCTACCCGTAACGCGGCTGTCCGGGCGGGCGCGCAGAGGGCCGCGCCGCGTGGCCGGTCGCGCCGCGCCCGTGTCGCACCGGCAGGCGGCGTTCCGGACGGCGACAAAGGATCGCATCATCCCGCTCGGCGTGAACGTGGTCGAGGTGGCGCTGGCGGATCGGACGGTCACCCTGACCAATCTCCTCAAGCCGTTCTGGCCTCGACTGGGGCTGACCAAGGGTGATCTGCTGCAGTACTACGTCGAGGTTGCCCCGGTCCTGCTTCCCCATCTCCGGGATCGCGCCATGGTGATGAAACGGTATCCCAACGGGGCGGCCGGCCCCTTCTTCTTCATGAAGCGGGCGCCGACGCCGCGCCCGAGCTGGATCGACACGTGCTCCATCGAGCACGCCTCGGGCAGTGTGATCGACTTTCCCATCGTGCAGGATCTGGCGTCGCTCCTGTGGGTGGTCAACCTCGGCTGCATCGACCTGAACCAGTGGTACGCGCGCTGCGACGACGTCGACCGCCCCGACTATCTGCACTTCGATCTGGATCCCGTGCCCGGCGCCACCTTCGACACGGTGAGGGAGGCGGCCCTCCTGCTGCGCGATACTCTCGAGGACCTGGCCGGCTCCAAGGGCATCCACGTTTATGTGCCGATCGTGCGGGGCCCGACCCAGAAGAGCGTGTGGCAGATCGCGAAGACCTTCGCCCAGACCGTGGCGGCGGCGCGTCCCGCTCTCCTCACGGCCGAGTATCACGTGGCCAAGCGGCCGGCGGGCCGCGTGCTCGTCGACTACAACCAGAATGCCTGGGGACGCACCCTGGCCTCTGTCTACTCGGTCCGGCCCACGCCGGGGGCCTCCGTGTCGACGCCGCTCGAGTGGAGCGAGGTCGAGCGCGGAATCAAGATCGAGGACTTCCGCATCGACAATGTCCCCGCGCGCGTGAAGCGCACGGGCGATCTCTGGGCGCCTCTCCTCGCCACCCGGGGACGATTCCGGCTCGACCGTCTGGCATGAGCCTGCCGCTGTCGCCGCCGTACCCGCCGATGGAAGCGCGGCTCGTCGAGCACATCCCGGTCGGAGCGGAGTGGCAATACGAGCCCAAGTGGGACGGCTTCCGCTGTCTCGTCTTCAAGGACGGCGGCTCCGTCGAGCTGCAGTCCAAGTCGGGTCAGCCCCTGGCTCGGTATTTCCCGGAGGTCGTGGAGCACGTGCGATCCGTGCCGGCGGGCGTCTTCGTGCTTGACGGCGAGATCGTGGTCCCCGTGGACGGCCAGCTGTCATTCGACGATCTCCTCCAGCGGATCCATCCGGCGGAGCGACGGATCCGGAAGCTGGCCCAGGAGCGGCCGGCGGTCTTGATCGTCTTCGACATGCTCGTGGATCCGAGCGGCCGCTCCCTCGTGGACTGCCCGCTCCACGAGCGGCGGCGAGCGCTCGAGGCCTTCGCGCGAGAGAAACTGGCGGCGGTCAAGGACGTGCAGGTGTCTCCCGAGACGACGGACATCAAGGTGGCGAGGGGATGGCTGCGCATGGCCGGCGGCTCGCTCGACGGGATCGTGGCCAAGCGCGTGGACTTCGAGTATCGCTCCGGCGAGCGGACGGGCATGCAGAAGGTGAAGCGCCAGCGTACGGCGGATTGCGTGGTGGGCGGCTTCCGCTACGCCAGCAAGGGGCGCGTGATCGGATCCTTGCTCCTCGGGCTCTACGATGGTGACGGTCTCCTGCATCACGTCGGCTTCGCTGCGGGGTTTCCGGCCAGCATGCGCAAGGCCCTGCTCGCGAAGGTGACACCGCTCATCAAGCCGCCGGGCTTCACCGGCCGAGCCCCGGGCGGGCCCAGTCGATGGAGCACGCAGCGGTCGGGGGAGTGGGAGCCGCTCGCGCCCAGGCTTGTGGTCGAGGTTGGCTACGATCACTTCACGGGAGGACGCTTCCGCCACGGGACCCACTTCCTGCGCTGGCGGCCCGACAAGGCGGCGCGTCAGTGCACGCTCGACCAGGTCAAGGTGGCGGCAGCCTCCGCTTCCTTGCTTCCCTCCCGCGCGGTGACCGGCTCCCGGGCGACCTGACTCGGCCGCGGCCGTCCTGCGTCGGCTCCGTCTTCCCGGCGCCTCCCTCACCACCGCCTGGAACAGTCCGTGGGTTTCCCTCGCGCTCTGAGCTAAACTCGCCGGAAGACGTACGCTCAGACGGCCCCCGGTTCTACGCTACCGGGTGCTCGCAAATGATGCGGTGAGGAGCCGTGGATGGGAGCACGTGGGACATACAGAATCTCGTCGATGGCGGCCCGGCTCGGGCAAGAGCGGGCCGTCCCGGGGCCCAGACCCCCCCTCCTCGCCTTCGGCGTCCTGAGCTTTCTCACCCTCGCGGCACTGCCCGTGGCCGCGGCCGGCCCGGAGCTCACGCAGGAGTGGCGCCGGTGTCGTGGGGACGAGGTGAGATCCTCCGAGGTGGCGATTCAGAGCTGCACCGCCATCATCAGATCGGGCCGCGAGAAGGGAGCCAGGCTCGCCGCCGCGTACTACAGCCGTGCCACCGCCCACCGCGTCGATGGCTGGTACGATCGCGCCATCGAGGACTACGATCAGGCGATCCGGCTCGATCCCAAGCATGCGATCGCCTACAACGATCGCGGCACCGCGTATAGCAGCAGGGCCCAGCCGAACCGCGCCATCCAGGATTTCGACCAGGCGATTCGGCTCAACCCGAAGCTTGCCTCCGCCTTCAACAATCGCGGCAATGCCTACAGCAGCCGCGGCGAGCTCGATCGAGCCATCCAGGATTACGATCACGCTCTCAAGCTCGAGCCCAAGTACGCCTTCGCCTTCAACAACCGGGGGAATGCCTATCGCGCCAAGGGTGAGCTGGACCGGGCCATCCAGGACTTCGATCAGGCCATCCGCGCGCACCCGACATACGCGCTGGCCTTCAACAACCGAGGGAATGTCTACAGCAGCAAGGGCGAGCTGGACCGCGCCATTCAGGACTACGACCAGGCGATCCGACTCGACCCCAGGGATGCCTCCGCCTTGAACAACCGAGGACTTGCTTATAGTCGAAAATCGCAACCGGCCCGCGCCATCCAGGATTTCGACCAGGCGATCCGGCTGGATCCAGCCCTCGCCTCCGCGTACAACAATCGCGGCAACGCCTACAGTAGTCGTGGCCAGACGGAGCGCGCGATCCAGGACTACGACGAGGCGCTCCGCCTCGACCCGAAGTATGCCTTCGCCTTCAACAACCGTGGGAACGCCTATCGCAATCTCGGAGAGGTGGACCGGGCCGTCCAGGACTTCGACCTGGCCATCCGCCTCGAGCCGAACTACGCGCTGGCTTACAACAACCGCGGCAACGCCTACAGCAGTCGAGGCGAGATGGCCCTGGCCATTCGGGACTACGACCAGGCCATCGCCATCGAGCCCAACTATGGAT
>WNGJ01051559.1_pt2 | contig 10211 bp, 8 predicted proteins | sample 5400611 | NCBI WGS metagenome assembly WNGJ01 (sample SAMN13153375, study PRJNA577476) | soil metagenome | isolation source: 40 cm soil or saprolite under Garry oak tree replicate 1 | place: USA:California | collected 2016-06-15
CACGGGGCAGCGGCGGATCCGTTCGATCAGGGGAGGGCGGGCGGGCCCGGCACTTCGCGCCGGCTGCCAGGTCCGCCGCGTGCGATCGAGAACCGGCGCCTGGCCATCGAGGCGCCGCGCCCGGCCGATGGCGCGTCATCCAGCGGAACGGGCCCGCTGAGCGCTGCGGCATCCGCCAGCGATGCCGCGTCCATGAGCCGGGCAGCCGCCGGCTATGCCGCGTCCGCCAGCCGTGGCGCATCCCCCAGTCTCGCCGCGTCCGCGAGCCTCGCCGATCCGCTTGCTCACGGCGATCCGCTAACCCGCACCGACCCGCTCGCCCGTATCGATCCGCTCGGTCCAACCGATCCGTCGCGGCCACCCGTTCTGCCGCGCGCCGCCGACTCGCACTCCGCTGCCATCCATCCCGCGGCGGGTCAGGGCGCAGGCCGCTACGCGACGGGCGAGCACGCGAGCGGCGACGCAGGGAGCGGCCAGCAGGCTACGGGCCGGCACGCCGGAACGCCGAGGGGGATCGCCGACCCGCTTCGCCTCATCGACCCGCGCCGGTCTGAGGTACTGCGCCAGGTGGACGGGAGGGCGTCAGCGACCGCCCTCCCGCCCGGCAGCGGAGCAGCGGCCAGCCAGCCGGCGGGCGGTCTCCACTCGACCGGCCAGCAACCCGGGCCGCAGCAGCCAGGAAATGGCCAGCGCCGCCTCGGCGAGAACACCAGGTCGGTCCGCCTGCCCGTGCCCCCGGCGCCTGCGCAGCGGCCGCTCGCCACGCCGATCTACCGGACGGCCGCGTTCGCGTTCGGCTCGAGCGCCGAGTACGCCGCCGTGATCAGCGACGCGGTGCCCGGGTTCAGTTACAGCAGGATCGACAACCCGACGGTCGAGGCGCTCTGCGCGGCGGTCGCCTCTCTTGAGGGCGTGAATCTGAGTTACCAGGCAGCCACCCAGGCGTTCGCGTCCGGTATGGCCGCTATATCCACCGTCTTCTGGGCGTTCACGCGCGCCGGATCGCATGTCGTGGCGCCCAGCGCGATCTACGGCGGCAGCTATGGCTTCCTGCGGAACGTGGCGTCCAGATTCGGCGTGCGGACCGACTTCGTCGACCTGACCGACCTCGGACAGCTGAAGGCAGTGCTCAGGCAGGGCACGTCCGTCGTCTACGCCGAGACGCTCGCGAACCCGACGATGGCGGTTGCCGACCTGGCAGGCATCGCCAGGCTCGCGCATGAGGCAGGGGCGATGTTCGTCGTCGACTCGACGCTCGCGCCGCCGGTGATCTGCCGCCCGCTCGAGCACGGCGCCGACCTCGTGCTGCACTCGGCCACGAAGTACTTCGGCGGGCACGCGGACGTCACCGGCGGCGTCGTCACCGGCCACCCCGAGCTCATCAGGCGGATCCGCGAGGCCAGGATCGATACTGGCGGCTCGCTCGGGCCCGACGACTCCTACCTGCTCAGGCGCGGGCTCGAAACGCTGCCGTTGCGGGTCCGCAGGCAGTGCGCGACGGCTCAGCTGCTCGCCGCAGGCCTGGTCAGGCATCCCGCCGTGCGCACCGTGTACTACCCGGGCCTGACCCAGCACCCAGGGTACGGCCTCGCCAGGCGGCAGTTCGACGCCGGGCCGGAGGGAACGCGGTTCGGCGCGATCGTGACGGTCGCACCGCACGGCGGCAGGGACGCCGGGATGAGCTTCGCGGACCGGCTGCGGCTCGCACAGGTCGCGACGTCGCTGGGCGGCACCCAGACCAAGGTCTCCCATGTGGCATCGACCACGCACCGGCAGATGGACGGCGCAGCGCTGGCCGCGGCGGGCATCGACCCAGGTTCGGTTCGGATCTCGGTCGGGCTGGAGGACGGCGAGGACCTGATGGCCGACACGGTGGCGGCGCTCGACTCGCTGGGCAGGGGGTAACCGCTGGCCGCTGATGGCGAGAAGGCAGGTCGCGGCGCGAGTCGATGCCCGATAATCGGGAGTTCGCGAAATCCGGTTCGGCGAGGTCGGTTTCTACGGGAGGAATCGTGGCCAACAGTCCTGTCCCTGAAGGGCAACCAGGCGAGCGGCGGATCAAGGTCGCCGTGGTGTTCGGCGGCCGGGGACCTGAGCACCCGATCTCCTGCCTCGGCGGCGGCAACGTCCTGCGGGTGATCGACAGAGACCGGTACGAGGTCATTCCCATCGGCATCACCACCGATGGCGCCTGGCTCGAGGTAGCCGATGACCCCGCCAAGCTCGCGATCACCGGGGGCGAGCTCCCCTCGGTCGAGTCGGTGGCCAAGCCCGACGCTCACGTCGTGCCCTGGGCCTACCAGGGCGACACCTCGGTGGTCTCCAGCGCGCCCGGCCACATCCCGCACGTGCTCGGCGACGTCGACGTCGTGCTGCCCGTGCTGCACGGCCCGTACGGAGAGGACGGGACCATCCAGGGCCTGCTCGAGATGTCGGGGGTGCCGTACGTCGGCGCCGGCGTCCTGGCCAGCGCGGTCAGCATGGACAAGGAATACATGAAGCTGATATTCCAGGCCAGGGGGCTGCCGGTCGGTCCTTACGCGGTCGTGCGCGAGGCGGGCTGGCCCGCGGGCGAGCGGCCGACCAGGGAACAGCTTCTGGTGGCCGAGCAGATCGACGCGCTCGGCTGGCCGCTCTTCATCAAGCCGGCCAGGGGTGGCTCGAGCCTCGGCACCTCGAAGGCCAGCGATCCCGGTGAGCTCGCTGACGCGATCGCGCTCGCCAGGCGCTTCGACCCGAAGGTGCTCGTCGAGGCGGCCATCACAGCCAGAGAGATCGAGGTCGCCGTGCTCCAGGGCCTGGACGGAGCGCCGCCGGACACGAGCCTGCCGGGTGAGCTGCGACTGGACGGCGGCGAGCAGTTCTACGACTTCGAGGCCAAGTACCTCGACCAGGCCAGCGGCATGCTGATACCGGCGCCGATTCCGTCCGCGGACACCGCCACGATCCGTGAGTACGCCGGACGGGCGTTCGATGCCGTCTCCGCCGAAGGCCTGGCCCGGGTGGACTTCTTCTACACGCCCGGCAATCAGATCCTGGTCAACGAGATCAACACATTCCCTGGCATGTCGCCGACCTCCTACTTCCAGAAGATGTGGGAGGCGACAGGACTCTCATTCCCGCAGGTCATCGACCGTCTGCTGGAGACGGCGCTGGCCAAGCGCCCTGGCTTGCGCTAGCACGGCCCCGTGGGCCAGCGTTCCCCGCTGATGCAGATGGCGGACGGCCCGCGCTGGCCGTCCGCCATCTGTGCCGCGACCGCTACCTCCGGCCGACGGCGGCCTTCTTCTTGTCGCCATTGACGAGCGCCTTGAAGTCGGCACCAGCCCGGAACTTGGGCACGGACGACTTGGGCACCTTGATGGACGCGCCCGTGGCTGGATTCCTGGCGGTGCGGGCCGGCCTGTCCGACTTCTCGAATACGCCGAAGCCGGTAATCGCCACCTTGTCGCCTTTAGCCACTGCGCCCTGGATGGTGTCGAGAACTGCGTTTACGGCCTCGGTTGCGGTTTTTTTATCCCCCATCCGGCCGGAAATCGCGTCGATCAGGTCGCGCTTGTTCATGTCGTCACTCCTGCGGTCCCCAAACGGGAGGTCACATACCCGATGGCCGCTCTGGCCAGGCTTTCATGACCTCTGACCTGCCTGAACGTAGGCGATGCAGGGGCTCCGCACAATGATCTGTGCAAGAAACTAGGCGTGTCGTTACTGAAACTACGTGCAATTCTGGCATAAAAAGGGCTAGTCGTTCAGGTGGCTTTCTGAATTACTGGCGGCCTACAAGTAATCGCGTGAGCCAGCATCTGGGTCAGCATTATCTACCGAATACAGCTGTGCCGCGGAATCGTCGCGACGCGACTGCTCAGCGTCGGCGATAAGGCGGTCGAGTCGCTCGGCACCGCGAGCCAGGTCCGCCGACGGCAGCTTCAGCGACGTACATATCGCCGCATACCTGAGCTGAAGCCTGAGCCGCATGTCCTGATCGATGCCGGGCTCGCGCCGGTCTCCGGCTGCGCCGGCTCGGACTCAGTCATCGGTTCCACTGTCCCAAACCGGGTTCGCCCGGTCGGCACCGAGTCCGCGCGACGGCCCGGCGACGAGAACAGCCCGCCCAGGTCACAGCGCTCAGAACGCACCGCTGGCGCGTCCCGCAGCCTGAGCGGGCATGACCAGACGGTAAGGTCCTTACTTGGGAAAACTGCGGCCGGGCCGGACACGACACAGGCCAGGCCGCCGCGTCGCGTGAACCCGCCAGGTGAGGTCCCCCGATGAAGGTTGCCGTGGTCAAGGAGACCGGGCCAGCCGAGCGCAGAGTAGCGCTCGTGCCGGAAGCGGTCGCCAAGCTCTGCTCCGGCGGGCACGAGGTTCTCGTGCAGACCGGTGCAGGAGCTGGCGCCTTCTTCCCTGACGATATCTACTCAGAGGCAGGAGCGAGCGTCGTCACCGTCGATCAGCTCGCCGGAGCGGACGCCGTGCTGATGGTCGGCCGGCCAGATGCCGCGCAGATCGGCAGGCTGCGCTCGGGCCAGGCGGTGCTTGGCATGTTCGCGCCGCTCGCCGATCCCGAGCTGGCCTTGAGCCTCGCCGGGACCGGCGCGACGGCCATCAGCCTCGACCTGATCCCGCGGACGCTATCGCGCGCCCAGCCGATGGACGCGCTGACGTCGCAGGCCAATATCGCGGGTTACAAGGCTGCCGTGCTGGCGGCCGCCACGTTCGGCAGGTTCTTCCCGCTGCTGATCACCGCCGCCGGAACTGCCAGGCCGGCCAAGGTTCTCGTGCTCGGCACCGGCGTCGCCGGGCTGCAGGCCATCGGGACGGCCAGGCGCCTCGGAGCCGTGGTCAGCGCGTACGACGTCCGGCCAGAGACCAAGAACGAGGTCGAGTCGCTCGGCGCCTCGTTTATCGAGCTGACCTCGGTTGGTTCGGCGAGCGGCACCGGCGGTTACGCGCGAGCGCTGACCGACGGCGAACGGGCCGCCCAGCAAGCCGAGCTCGCGGACCACATCGCCCGGCATGACGTGGTGATCACCACCGCCCAGGTGCCGGGCCGCCGCCCGCCGCTGCTCGTCACCTGCGAGGCGCTGAAGTCGATGGCGCCAGGATCCGTCCTTGTGGACATGGGCGCGAGCGCTCTCGGCGGCAACGTCGAGGGCTCGGTGCCTGGTGAGACCACTGTCGCCGAGAACGGCATCACGATCATCGGCGCCGAGAACCTGCCCTCGACCATGGCAGCGGCGTCGTCGAGCATGTACGCGCGCAACATCAGCTCGCTGCTGCTCTACATGGTCAAGGACGGCCAGTTCACCGTCGACCTGGCGGACGAGCTGGTCGCCGACGTCGTGGTCGCCCATGACGGCCAGGTCGTGCATCCGGCCCTCGCCACGCCAGCGGCTCACTGATCCGGAGGTCGGTACATGCTTCTCACGGATTTCATCATCTTCGTGCTGAGTCTGTGGGTGGGCTTCGAGGTCATCAGCAAGGTGCCGGCCACGCTGCACACCCCGCTGATGTCCGCGGCCAACTCGATCCACGGCATCGTGCTCGCCGGCGCGGTCGTGATCGCCGCCACCGCTCACAACGTGATCGGCTACATCCTGGCCTTCGTGGCGGTCGCTTTCGCGGCGATGAACGTCGTCGGCGGGTACGTGGTGACCGGCAGGATGCTCAAGATGTTCAAGCGCCGGGTCGCGAGGCCAGCGGCCGCCGGGCCAGCAGCCGCGGGGCCAGCGGCGGCGGTCGGGGCCAGCCCGAACGGCAGTGCCGCGGATAGCAAGACCACGAGCAGCAGGGCCACGTCATGACCGGCACCTTCAACACCGTCATCCAGCTGATCTACCTCGTCGCGGCGTCGTGCTTCGTGCTGGGGCTGCACCTGATGAACAACCCGGCGACGGCGCGCCGCGGCAACCAGGTCTCGGTGGCCGGCATGACCGCGGCGATCATCGCGACCGGCGTGCTGGTCATTCACCTCGGCGTCATCAGCGCTCGTGATCGGCGCTGGCATCCTGGTCGGGGGCGGCATCGGCCTGCAGGCAGCCAGGACCATTCAGATGACGGCCATGCCGCAGCTGGTCAGCATCTTCAACGCGGTCGGCGGCGGAGCCGCGGCACTGGTCGCTATCAGGGACTTCATGGCGATCGGCGCCGGAGTCGGCGCGTCGGTATCCGTCCCGACCGTGCTCGACGTCGTCATCGGCTCGGTCACGTTCTCCGGGTCCATCATCGCGGCGGGCAAGCTGCAGGGCGTGATCACGTCCGCGCCAGTCACGATCCCCGGCGCCCGGATCCTGAACCTGCTGCTCGCGATCGGCGCGGTCGGCGGCGGCGCCTACGTCGTCGTCTCACCGAGCATGGCCGGCCTGGGCATCGTGATCGCCGCATCGCTGATCTTCGGCGTCTCGATGGTCATGCCGATCGGCGGTGCTGACATGCCGGTCGTCATCTCGCTGCTCAACGCGTTCACCGGCACCGCGGTCGCCATGGCCGGCTTCGTGATCGACAACACCGCGCTGATCATCGCCGGCGCCCTGGTCGGCGCGTCCGGCGGGATCCTCACCAAGCTGATGGCCGACGCCATGAACCGCTCGATCGGCAACATCATGCTTGGCGGGTTCGGCTCGGGTGATTCCGCCGTCGCGGTCGAGGGCGCGGCTGGCGCCGGCGTTCAGTCGATCGCCGCCGACGACGCGGCCATCCAGCTGGCCTACGCGTCCAAGGTGATCATCGTCCCCGGATACGGCCTCGCGGCCGCTCAGGCCCAGCACGAGGTGGCCGCGCTCGCCGACCTGCTCGAGTCGCGGGGCGTGGACGTGAGCTACGCGATTCACCCGGTCGCGGGCCGGATGCCGGGCCACATGAACGTGCTGCTCGCCGAGGCCAACGTCCCCTACCCGCTGCTCAAGGAGATGGACGAGATCAATCCGGAGTTCGCCAGGACCGACGTCGCGCTCGTGATCGGCGCGAACGACGTCACGAACCCGGCGGCGCGCCGCGCGGGCACGGCGATCTCCGGAATGCCGATCCTGGACGTCGACGCCGCCAAGTCGATCATCGTGATCAAGCGCTCGATGGGCCACGGCTACGCCGGCATTGACAACGAGCTCTACACGAATCCGAAGACCTCGATGTTCTTCGCTGATGCGAAGAAGGGGCTGGCCGAACTGACCGCCTCGGTCAAGACGCTGGTGGCCTGAGCTGCCGGAAATCCGCCTGTCCCAGGGCCAGCGACTAGCGTTACGCTGCGTTGTCAATATCAAGTCGTATCCATGGCCATACCAGTTGATCAAGGGTTAACATTGACTATTGCTAACTATTAATATGTATACTTAACTATTAATAACTATTATTCAATTAAGCCGCTTTACCGACGAGTATTGACAGATTGCCTATCTTGGGCCATAATGGTACCGGCCGGGGATGGCGCCGTTGTTAGTGCGGCGCATGCGAAGAAAAATGCGGGAGGAATTGCAATGAAACGTCGTCTGGTATTAATCGTTTCCCTTAGTGGCCTGCTTCTCTGCGGCAGCGCGGGTGCCGCGACCGCCGCGACGACCGCGCGTCCTGCGGCATCGAGTCAGGGGCAGAACTGCGTCGCCCAGGCGGAACCAGCAGGAAGCATGGTGACGCCGACGGCCACCTGCTACTCATCGTTCTCCGCGGCCATCAGGGCGGCGACCGGCGGGAGGGTCGTCCTTCCCGCGTCGGCGAAGCCGTCATCCGTGACGCCGAAGGACATTGACGCGTGGAACGCCGCTCCGGCGACGGTCTTCGTGCTGAGCATCGACTACAAGGACGCCAACTTCGGCCCTCCGTCGCTGACGTGGACCCAGTCCTCGGACTGCGGCAAGTTCCAGGCCGCGAGCATGCCAAGCGGCTGGAACGACGTCATCTCGTCCCTGGTCACGGGGACAAACTGCGCGAACTCGCTCTATCAGAACGTCAATTTCGGCGGGATGAGACTCGACATCTCGAAGAACACGGCGAGATCTGGAATCGGATCGTTCAATGACCTGACGTCGTCACAGAAGTGGTGCATGGCGAAGCCGTGCTGATCCGCGGCTAACCGCGGCCTGACTGGCTCGGAGAACCCGAGGGAAGTATTCGGCGTGACGGCCCCGATCTGGCTCAGGGAATCGGGGCCGCCACGCTTGGCCGCAGGCGGCTTGAGCCGTTTCTACCGCCTTGCTGCCGCTGGGAGGCCCAATTTCGCGCAGGTTCCCCGGCGCCCGGGGAAGACAGCGGCCGATTCGTCGCTCCAGGTGCAGACGACCAAGTGCGGACCAGGATGCTTCCCGGCTTTCGGCCTGGCAATCTCGCCTGCTACGCCCTGCTTCAGGTAGCCGCCGTGGAAGAGCGCGGCACACACCGCCCTCGCGTTGTTCACCTGCCCTGCTGATCCCGGCTTCCCGGGCACCGTGATCGTCGTGGCGAAGCCCGAGACGTCGGCTGTGGTGAAGCACCGCGCCAGGTGCTTGTTCGTCACCGGCTGATGGCTGGCAACGGCGAACGCCGCAGCGCCGGCGCCAAGCACAACGATCGCGATCATCGCCGCGATGACCGCGGGCGGACGGCGCTTTGGCCGGGCGGCCGATCGCCTGACGATCTCTTCGAGCTGGAGGCGGGCCGCCGTCCTCCTGCGGGCCGGCAGTACCGGCATCCGCTCGGTATGGAAGTAACTCATGCTTGGCCTCCGGCTAACAGGCGTGCTGGGGACGGGCCGACCGGGACACACCGCTTCTGGCTGTCATCAGCCAGGTCACGCAGGTGCCGGCGAGCTCGGAAGAGCCTGGAGCGCACGGTGCCTTCTGCCACTCCCATGGCCACGGCGGCTTCGGCGTAGCTCAGCCCTGCCCAATCACAGAGCGCGAGCACCTCCTGCTCCGCCTGACGCAGCCCCCCCATGGCACACAACAGGTGCTGGGCCAGACGTTCCTGGTCCACGCGCGCCGCGGCATCGGTCGCGATGTCGGCTTCCTCCCCCGGTGGCGGCAGCTTCGCCAGCAGGAGATTGTGCCGCCGCACCGACCGCTGCGCGTTGCGCGTGGCGTTGTTGGCGACCCCCAGCAGCCACGGCAGCGCGGAGTCGCCGCTGAACCTGACCTCGGCCCGGCGCCGCCATGCCTCGAGGAAGACGACGGAGGTGAGATCCTCAGCCATGGACCATGAGCCGGTCCTGCTGAAACAGTGGGCATAGACGCGGTTGGCGTGCCGCTCGAACAACTCGCCGAACGCCTCGCCGGCGCCATCGTTGGCGGCGCGCGACCACAGGTCCTGATCGCTCGCCGAGGTCAGGTCGATGCCCACACCCCTTTATGTCCGGCAACGGCCACCTAGTTCCCTAACTGTCGGCAGCGGGGTGATCCAGGAGGGAAGATTACTCCCGGTGAGTACTCTCGGTACGAACCTTGATGCGGCCGTACGTCCGGTTATTGCTGATGATCTCGAACTTGGCGGGTATGCCGGAGCACCGCTGACGGCGTCCCCAAGGCCGGCACCTCCGCCCTGCACTCGGCGCTGGCCAGACACCATTCCCTGTACATGTCGCGGGTCAAGGAGCCCAAGTTCTTCCTGACCGACGGTCCGCCGCCCGCCGACGGCGGCCCTGGCGACATCAAGACATACCGTGAGCACATCTGGCGCCGTGCTGACTACGAAGCGCTCTTTGCCGGCGCGCCCGCCGGCGCACTGACGGGCGAATCGACACCGTTCTACCTCTACAACCGGGACGCAGCAACGGATCAGGGCGCTGATACCGGACGCGAAGCTGATCGTCGTCCTGAGGGATCCTGTCGAGCGGGCGCACTCCAACTGGGCACACCTGTGGTCGGCCGGGCTGGACCCGAGCGGCGATTTTCTCGAGGCCTGCGCGAAAGAGGAGCAGCGTATCGCGGCTGGCTGGGCTGATTTCTGGCGTTATACCGGGCTCGGCGTGCACGGGGAACAGCCCGCGGCATCTGTACACCGTCTTCCCCAGGGAGCAGGTCATGATCTTCAGGTACCGCGAACTGCTCACCGATCCGTTGCCCGCGCTCGATAGCGGCCGGCGGCGGGCAGGATTGGTTGCATGGCTGCACTCAAGGACCGGATCCGCGCCGACCTGACCGCGTCGATGAAGGTTCGCGATGTGGTGAGGACCAGGACGCTGCGGATGGTGCTGACCGAGATCTCCAAGGAAGAGGTCGCCGGGTCGGCGTCGCGCGAGCTCGATG
>WNGJ01009789.1_pt1 | contig 10210 bp, 6 predicted proteins | sample 5400611 | NCBI WGS metagenome assembly WNGJ01 (sample SAMN13153375, study PRJNA577476) | soil metagenome | isolation source: 40 cm soil or saprolite under Garry oak tree replicate 1 | place: USA:California | collected 2016-06-15
CGGGTTGGTCCGTGTATGGACTCGATGTGGAATCTTCCCCCGCAGGTAACGTTGAGGAGGAGTTCGCGAGCAGCTGGGGCTTCTCGATGACTCCGGATTCCAAGGACGTTCCCTGGGCGAGGGACATGGACCGAATCTTCGGTGCCCTGAATGTCGTCAATAACTGGGATCTCGCGAAATGGCAAACGGTCTCGGCCTCGGGAGGGACTCTGGGCGCGGGCCTCGGAGCGCCGCGTTCCGCCTGGGCTCCCGCACTCGGTGTGACCCCGTCGCCCATCCCGTTCGATTTCTCCTTGACGAGCAGCACGTTATCGGGCTTCGTTGCGGTGCACGGGGGTTCGGTGAGCACGACCGTGACGGCCCAGCGAACTTTCGGTCCGAGTTATAGCGTCCAATATTCCTGTACCTCGCTGCCCATAGGGGCCACGTGCGCGTTCACGCCGCCCACATGCAGTCCCACCTGCACCGCGAATCTCGTGCTCGCCACATCCTCAAGCACTCCCGGGGGCAGTTACGCTGTACGCCTCCAGGCCACCGATGGCACGATTACGCGTACCTCTGGATTCGTTCTCACGGTCGGCGATCCACTTCTGGCGTACGACATGGAGACCCTCACCGGCAACGGCCTGATGAAGGATCTATCGGGACATGGAAACGATGGCACGATCACAGGCACGATCGATGTCGCCGGGAGGGTCGGTCGGGCGAGGCAGTTCGACGGAATCGACGATGAAATCCAGTCATCGTCCTTGCCCAGATCATTGGATGGTACTTTCGCTATGTGGGTGCGCCCGGATGCCTCGCAAGTTCCACCCGCAGCGGGTAACTATCCGAATTTAATCGGTTGGACCCCGGACCCAGGGCTCTATGTCCAAGCCTCCACGGGGAAGGCATATCTACAGCTCATCTTTCCCACCGCCGGGGTTCGTGCTGTCGTGTCCTCGACGGCACTTTCGTCGTCGGTCTTCCGGCACGTGGTCGGAACGTGGCACTCGGACGGAATCACCACCACGATGCGCATTTACGTCGATGGAGCTGAGGATGCAACAGCAGTAGTGGTCCCCGATAAGATATCAACAAGTAGTTTTGCCATCCGAGTTGCCTCTTCGTCCTTCAGGTTGAAGGGAATCATGGACGAGGTCCTCGTCTACAACCGCGCCTTGTCGGCGCAGGAGATCGCCGTCCTCGTGCCTACGCCGGATGGAGGTCCGGTCCTAAGTTACGACATGGAGACCCTGACGGCGGACGGACGGATGGAGGATCTCTCGGGACACGGAAGTGACGGGACGATGACGGGAACGACGGACGTCTCCGGGAAAGTCGGCCACGGACGACAGTTCGACGGAATCGACAATGTGGTCCAGTCCCTATCCTTCCCCCGATCAGCGAATGGCACATTCGCACTTTGGGTAAAACCGGATGCATCACAAGCCCCGCCTTCAGGCGCATACCCTCAAATCCTCTCGTTCGACGGCGACCCCGGGATTTACATCCAGGCCAACGCGGGACGGCCATACCTACAGATTGTCTTTCCAACAGCGGGAGTGCAGGCCATCGTCGCATCGACGCCTGTCTCGTCGGACTCGTACACGCACATCGCCGGTACCTGGAATTGGGACGGCACGAAGACGGTCATGCGGATCTACGTCAACGCCATCGAGGATGCGCCCCCACAGATTATTGCTGACCGACTCGAATCCACGTCCCGTGCTCTACGCGTCGGTGGTTCCATTGGGACCCCAATCAAAGGAATCGTGGACGAGGTCCTCGTGTACGATCGGGCCTTGTCCAACCAAGAGATCGCCGCCCTCTTGCCGCCACCGGATGCGGGCCCGGTTCTATACTTTGACATGGAGACCTTGACCGCGGACGGGAGGATGGATGACCTATCTGGAAACGGACATCACGGTACGATCGCAGGGACGACGGACTTCCCTGGAAAGGTCGGTCAAGGACGAGGGTTCGATGGAATCGACGATGTGATCCAGTCCCCGTCCTTCCCCCGATCAGCGAATGGCACATTCGCGCTTTGGGTCAAACCGGACGTCTCGCAGGCCCCTCCTTCTTCAGGCACATACCCTCAAATCCTCTCGTTCGACGGCGACCCCGGGATCTACATCCAAGCCAATACCGGACGACCGTACCTGCAGATCGTCTTTCCAGCGGCGGGGGTGCAAGCCGTCGTCGCCTCGTCCCCTGTCTCGTCGGACTCGTATACGCATATTGCCGGTACCTGGAAATGGGATGGCACGAACACCATCGTGGGAATTTATGTGAATGGTGTCGTGGACGCAATTCCGCTGTCAATAGCGGATCATCTTGGACTCTCGTCCCGGACGCTACGCGTAGGGAGCTCTGGCGGCACTCCGATTAAAGGAATTGTGGACGAGGTCCTGGTGTACGATCGCGCGTTATCGGACCAAGAGATCCTGTCTCTCCAGTCTGGGTCGACGCAAGCATCTCTCTACTTTGTTCCTTCTCAGCCGAGCGGAGAAGCCCGTCCGATGTCCATCAGGACGTTTGCATCAGAAACAGTGGGCACGATGGAGGCGTCCCGGGAGGACGTCAAAAGGGTTCTTGACTCAACTGGGTTGGTCATCTCTCCGACCGTAGACGAAGAAAGCAAACGACCTGTTCGCGAAACGCTCGTCCACCGTGAAGGTTGATTCCTCTACCCAATCTTGCGCTGGGGAGATCCCGACTGGGCACCACTCAAACGATAGACGCACCTCACGTTAGTCGGTTCATCGTCGGCCGGTTCCAGGAGACCAACTGCGCACTCAGGTGGTCCAGGTTTGCTCGAGGGCCGATCCTGAACCGTTCCTAAGCGACGGAGATGAACAGCTGGAGCTCTTGAGTGGTAAGGCTGCCATTCTTGTATAGAAAGAACTGGAGCTTCCAGAGTCCGGGATAAGCGACAGAAAAGGTAAATGGTTGGGACCAAGTCTGACCATCACCGAGCGTAACGTCGATCCAAGAGATGGTGGTTCGGTTCATTTCCACCGTACCGTTGGAGCCGGCTTCGAGACTTGACAGGTCGACTCGGATAGAGTATGCTATCGTTGACGCCTCATGGTTGAGGATCGTTAGTATCACCGTACCGGGTTTTGAAGTTGTGAGGTTTGTTGGGTAGTCGGTTACGTTCCCGGTCGAACTGAGTACGAAGAACTCCGTGAAGCGTTCCGCTGGCGTCGGTGTCGAAATTAGGTAGCCGCCGGCAATCAAGGCGACGATGATAGCACCTGAAAGCCCAATGGTGGTTGCTTTGTCCGTGAGCGTAAATCCCTTCCATGATGGTGGCACCAAAACGAGCGTCACCGAGACGCGTTCGTTGACTGGAAGTCTCATTCTTCGCCAGTAGGCAAAAAGCCCAATCGAAATCGTGAAGGACGAAAGGATTGCGACAATCGGTGCGAAACGGAAAGCGAACGGCGTGAAATTCAGGACGAGGCCGAGGATTGGGACCACTGCGATGCTTAGTCCAACCGACAACGCAATCCGCTCAATCCATTCAATCTGACCCTTCCCTGGGTAAATAGCGGCAACCAAGACATATCCTGGAGCGAACAGTATCAGGGGCGTTGCCGCGATGTTCCCAACGCCTGAGAGGAATAATTCCGTCAGAATCACGACGGTGTAACTTATCGCGGCAATCAAGTCCCACGACCGGCCACCAATTGTTAGTTGCACTTCAACCAGCCCCTGGCAGGCACGCGGGGAATAACCACCTTGCGATTCAAAGCTGAAAGTGTCTGGCCTGTCCCTGTCCGATTAGGGCATGCTCATCCGAGGATTCGAAGTTGCCAACCCAAGGACCACAAAATCAGGCTTCCGAAGAGGCCGAACGAGGAGTGGCAAGATTCTGTTCTCCATCCGCTTTGACATGCGAACGCCTGCGGCCGAAAGTTGAATCCGTCTTCGGATCCCCCCTACCGGTCGGAGATGCCAATCTTCCGTGCCCGTAGAAGGAAAGTTGACGACCTCCGCGAAGTAGCCCGCTCTTGTCAACAAGGCTCGCAACGATTTCTCATTCCACCTTGTCAGGGTTCTCGGTGGCGTGGTCCGGACCGGATCATAATTCGTCGGCCCATACGTTGCAATGGCGAGCCTTGCGTCGGGCCACTTTCTCCTGACGCGTCTGATAGTTTCTAAGGGTTGGTCAAAGTGGTGCAATACGAAGAAAGAGACCACTGCATCTGGCCTGGGCCAGTCGTCGGGATAGTCGTCCACAGTGCCGTGCCACACCTTGAAGCCGTCCCGCCGATTGACGACGACCGCGCGTTCAGCCACATCAAGTCCCACGGGAGTGAATCCCAAGTTCTTGAGCGCGCGTAACACGTAGCCCGGGCCGCAACCTAAGTCCAGGACTGTTCCATCCCGGCCGGCGACCTCCCCGAGCCACCTTATTGCTCGTCCGTAGGCCGGTGTCCAGAACCAGAGCGTCGGATCCTTCAGGACCCCGTCACGCTCGTCCAAACGTTCTGCGAAATCTCGCATGCCAGCGACGCTCTCTGCGCCGAGGTAGGCGTTGTTGAAAAGCTCGGCCTGATTCGTTCCGTTCCAGATTGGACTTGCGAACATTAGTGTGCAATCTTCGCAGGATCGCCAGTCTCCCCATCCGGCGATTCCCCCTGTCAGGACCGACTGTCCGCCGCAAACCGGACATACATCACAAGCAGAGCCCGAGTGTTGCAAATGAAGCTTATGAGGCGTTGCTACTTGCGGCGTGTCGCGGTCAACGCGGCCTCGCATTATATCAACCTGCCCCCCTGGCTACGGATTGTGAACAATGACACTCGAGACTCCGTCAGCATACACAACGTTCCAGGCCTGGTTCGACAGGATATCGGGCCGGTAGCCCTCCCAAGGTTTGAATTGGAGCCAGTTGTCTCCGTCTAGGCGGCCTACGTTCCAGGAAAGAACCGCAAACTCCTCACCGTAGGAACCATTTTGGAATCGAACGATACCGGAGTATGCGCTGACGTTTATTGGATGGAACGCAATGGGACGACCGTTTTCAGAGGAGTCGAAAACAATCTTGAAGCCCGAGATCAAGTCGGCCGCGACTGGCTGACCGCCCGTGTGCGCAGTTACCCAGTCACTAAGCGGGTCGTACTCGTGGTAGTAGTCCAAGCTACGCGTCAACCCGACACTCGTCCAGCGCGCGAGTAGTGTGGAAGCGCCCGATACCAATAAGATGGCGAAGGCAACCGCAGTAAGCTTTGTGAGGTACCGAGGAGGGGAGGTCGAAGACGTTGGTTCGTTCTTGCCCTTAGGCTCTCCGCGTGTGTAACCCAGCAAGATTGTGATGACTGCAGGAAACATGAAAAGGATGAATCTCGGCGTGACAACCCCTGCCGACGCATATATCGCCATGTCCGCTGGTGCGCTGACAATCAGGGCGAAAGCGACTCTCCCCTCTGGCCGCCACAAGATCACGCGTCCACTGTGTCTCATGTTATAGAGGAAAAGAGCAAGGGCAACCCCACAGAGCGTTCCGATGAGAACAATGCTCGAGACGTTGAACCACGTGTCAGCCACAACGTATTGATAGGGATTGTTACCGCGCAGTATCAGGCCTGGAAAGTACTTTGCGAGGAATTCAGACGGGCTGTCAACGGCTGCAAACCGCTTGGCCGCCAAGTACGCGTCGTAAATTACACGATTGAAGTACAGTGTCATCGCGAGGGAGGCAAGGCCGAACGACAATCCGAGTCGAGCTGCCTTCCAATTTCGAGACAAGATTGGTGATGCGGCAAGGACGAGCGAGAAAGTGACGATCCAAACGTCAACAGTGTAGGAGTAGAGAAAAGCAGAGATCAACAACACAACCATCACGCCGAGCATCTTCGGACTGGGCGTTCTGAGAAACCTGAAGTAAGCCCAGACGAAGAGCGGAAACAACACGAAGCCCCATCCATGGACCCAAGTCGAGTAAAAAGCCGACCCCGTTCCAACGGAGACGACCATCACCGATGTAGCCGCTAGCGCAAGCGAAAATGACTGCGTAATTCGCTTACACATTACATAGTAGACTAGGGGCAGGACCATTCCATGGATCGGAAGGAATTGAAGGTACCAGACAGGAATTCCGAGGACAAGCCCGAGGATTGACATGATTGAAGTGAAAGCAGGAGTGTAGAGCGGGTCTGCTGCCGCCGGATTAGAGAAGCTTCCTTGCTTGACCACCCTATCAACTGTCGACAACTGGAGAAAGATGAAAGGGTCGGTAACACCAAACCTGCAAAATATGGCAGGGACGAGAGCGAGAACTAGGGCTGTCAGAAAAATCAGCAGAACCCTGTTAAGGGATTTCACGATGTCCCCCCATCGGTTCTTACCTTTTGCAGAAGCCTAAGGTAGTCGCTTTCGGCCGTCATGGCAATCCGACTCCAATCATACCATTCGGAATCCGCAAGCCCCGCAGCCCCGAGTCTCAGGCGGAGGGAGGAGTTCCTCAACACCCTGGTGATTTGGCCAGCAAGCGCACGCGGGTCGTCGCGGGGCGCAACCAAACCGTTCTTCTCATGCTTAACGAACCGTTCGAAAGTCTTGAGATCGCTGACGATTACGGGAAGACTTGCGGCGAACGCTTCGAGAATGACAATTGGGAAAACCTCTTGCGCGCGCCTCGATGGGAGGACGAAAAGGTCGGCCGCGGAAAAATAATCTGTCTTTTGCTTTTCGCTCACATGGCCCTCAAGTCGAACGACATCCGTGAGCCCGAGGACATCTCTCTGTTTCGTAAGCTCCCCCCTGAGAGGCCCATCGCCGACCAAGATTGCGACCGCGTCCGGTGTGTCATCGTGCACGTAGCGCATGGCGTTCAGGAGGCAGTCCGGCCCCTTGTAAGGCGTCAGGGATCCTACAAAGAGGATCACGCTTGCCCCATCGGAGAGCCCGAGCTTCAGTCTAGCAACTTGCTTCTCTGGCCGAACACCTAACTGGTTTCTCCTGAGGCCGTTCGGCAGTTCAAACACTGGGCGGTGAATCTTTCGAAGAATTTTCGAATCGGCCACAAATCCAGCGGAAGGAACGTAAAGTAGGTCCGCCTGAGTAAGCAAGAACGTTAGGGGCCATCCTTCATAGAAGCTGATTGAGGCTCTCCTCAACTTGCCCCCGTGATCGGCTTGTGGATCGCCATGGAGTGTCACGACAAGAGGGATGCCGCGAACTCGCGAATAGAATAGCGCTGCAATGTCTGCAGGGGGACTCGCTGCATGGGCGTGGACGATATCAAACTCGAACCCAAATTGCCGGAACAGGACTGTGGGGGCAATCTTCGCCTGTGACAAAGTCCACCATGTCGCGCATTCGATTATGGTGACCCCGTTGAGCCATCTCTCTCGGCTTTGATGGTCCGGCGATGACGCAAGAACGACAACCTCGTGGCCACGATCCGCCATTGCCTCCGCAAGCCCAGCCGCCGACTCGCCACTTCCCCCCCAGAAGTATCCTAAAGGCTCATCGGGCCGAGGATAGTGCAAAACGAAGTACCCGATTCGCAGCTAATCACCATCCGTCGTAACGAGCTGCCGCGTGTCCTGCCTGGCGCCAGTTCTTTCCCTGCTTTGCCAGATTTTTGCTGTCGTTATCCGCTGCGAGTCGACTAAGTGCCACAAGCTCGGGTTGCGAAGCAGCATAGTCTCAGGACCGTTTATAGCACTCGAGAGTCCTCGCGGCGACTCTTCTCCAGGAGTGTCGTTGTTCCGCTTGCGAGTGGGCTCTCTTTGCCTTTGACACGCTCTCATCCCAACGATCTATGGCCTGTATCATTCCATCGGCCAAACTCCGCTCGTCCCCTGGCCGAACCATCCAAGCGGTTTGGGGGTCGACGATCTCCGTAATTCCTCCGGCGGCGGAGCAAACAACGGGCCTTCCCATCGCCATGCACTCGAGCAGAAATAGACTCGACGCTTCGGCTAGACTCGGAAGCACCCCAACGGTCCCCGCCCCGATGAACTCGGGGATCTCATCGTGAGAAATTCCCCCAAGGAACTCGACCGAGTTCCGGATTTTCAGGCGGTCGGCAAGAGCGAGCAAGCGTTCGTACTCAGGCCCGGAGCCAGCTATGCGGAGAAATGCGTTCCGCTCCCTCAATAGAATCGCGAACGCTCTAAGCAAGAAGTCAACGCCGTTCTTCAAAACGAGGCGCCGGGCGGTAAAGAAAGTCGGGATGTCTCGATGGGCAGGCTCCGTGTACTTGTTTAAGAGTTCGTCCGTCACCCCATTATGAATTACTTCGAGTCGCCCGTGATCGACGCCCCAGCTGCGGACCATGTCAGCGAAAAACTTGTCGGTATGGATTTGGCAATCAACATTTCGCGCGAGGTAGCAAACGATGCGTTTCTCGGCAAACCTGATCAGCGGGGCGAGTCTGGGATTGGCGATTCGATCCCAGACTTCGTAGTATGATCCGTGGATAGTGTTACAAACCGGCACATCAAGCAAGGCCCCGATCCGAAGGGCAACGAACCCCGAGCTATAGACGTGACCGTGTACGACGTCGAAAGACGCAATCTCCCTGAGGAGATCCCTTCGGGAAAGGACGATTGGCGGGAAGAGTATCTGCCGACTAAAACTGAGATTCGAGGCGCTCCAGGTCTTTCTCATCAGCCCAAGTCTGTCTGCCCGACGTATGACCACATCGCCAGCACGTCCGGCTCGTTCGCGACGCCAGCCCATTCCGCCTAGAATCCAGACCTCGTTTCCAAGCGCACTCAACGCTTGCGAGAGCTGGAGGATTGCCAACCCGACTCCCTCAGTTGGGCCTTCCGCCTCCGGGGCGAAATCGTAGATTTGGAGCACCCGCATCTGCTCAGCCTGCCTCGTCCAGGATGCAAACGCCCCGCCATCTCCTCCGCAGCATCCGTTGGCGCATGTTGTGTCTACGCTTTGGCAACGGCTTGTCTTCGCATGGCGTTGAGAACAATCCCCGTAAATATTGTAAGGACCCCAACAACAGAAAAGAGCAAGAATAGCATTGCGTACCCGATCGCAAAGACCCTCAACGCGTAGTAGACTTGGATAGTATACAATCCAAGCAGTCCGGCCAGGAAGAGAAGGATTACACCCGTCACCCCAAAGAAAAACAACGGCCGTCTTTCGGAAACTAGGAGTACCAACCACCCGAGAACCCCTGCCCCGTGGCGTCCGGGAGAGACTGTCGAGCCATCGACATCGTACCGAGCGTCGACACTCACCTCCTGAATCCGAAGGCTCATCTCTTGGGCTTCGAGCAGCATTTGGGACTCGATGGAGAGACCGCTGTTCGTCGGCTCGATTAGGCTCACCGCTCGGGAAGAGAACACGCGGAAGCCGCACTGAGAGTCCGTCAACATACCCTTCTTCGTCGCTGCCGCGGTTGCATAGTCTAGGGCACGCTTGCCGATCCGACGATAGAACGGCATGCCCGATGTCTTCCCCCATCTCACACCGAGGACCACGTCAGCTTCGCCAAGAAGAATTGGCTCGACAACTCGGGGGATGTCCTTCGGGTCGTGCTGGTGATCCCCGTCGAGTAACACCAGGGCCTCTGGATGTCTCTGCCGGGCAAATAGCCAGGCGCTACGAATTGCCGTCCCCTTGCCCAGGTTCCTCGCATGTTGGATTACATGAGCGCCAGCGAGCGACGCTATCTCCGCCGTGTCATCAGTCGATCCGTCGTCAACAACGACGACTTCTTCGGCATGCTGCTTCGCACGGAGGACAACGGACCCGATTGTTGGACCTTCGTTGAAAGCGGGAATCGCGACCAAAACACTCAGTGGTCGGCTCTCTGCCGGAATGCTCTGGCTGGTCGCGGGGGAGTAGTTACTGACTGCCAGGAAATCCCTCCGTGGGGGCAAGGCGCAGTTTCCGTAAGGGTATAAGACGATTTTGCCGCAAGCTGCGCGGTCTGAATGACCCAATCCTCGTCCTGGCCAATCTGCACTTGGCTCTCCTCCGACCCGACTCCGCCCTTCCTCGCGTCTCGATTTGAGGACTTTGATACCGTCGCATCGCAGCTCCGCCGGAATGGTTATATGGGCTGAACAGCGGTCCCCGGGATTGGTCTCGACCATGGGATTTGTCTCTGCCGTCCCGCGATTCGGGTTTCGAGGGCTAGTCCCCATAGCAACCCGCTTTCGTCGTGCGCCGTGGGGCAAGAAGAAGCACCTCGCTCCGCTCCCCATTCTCTCCGTCCTCCTGTTGCTCACCGCGATGGCTT
>WNGJ01009791.1_pt1 | contig 10210 bp, 9 predicted proteins | sample 5400611 | NCBI WGS metagenome assembly WNGJ01 (sample SAMN13153375, study PRJNA577476) | soil metagenome | isolation source: 40 cm soil or saprolite under Garry oak tree replicate 1 | place: USA:California | collected 2016-06-15
AAACGAGCCAATCCGTATCGTTCGAGTGTAGGAGAACCGCGTTGCAAGAACACAGGTTTCAGATCGGCCAGACTGTCTACTTCACGTCGCGTCCGATTGGTCACATGGTCGCCAACAGCACCTATGAGGTGGTGAAGCTACTCCCCTCCGACGGCGCCGATTACCAATATCGCATCAAAAATGCGAATGAGGTGTTCGAGCGCGTGGCCAGGGAAAGCCAGCTCGAGTTTTCCCGCTGAATTAGCTCCACCGTTCCGAGCCGGAACGCATTCAGCAAAGTGGGAGCCGGCTTGTGCGCAAGCGCTCGCGCGTGCGCAAAGGCCCGGCGGGGGTGGCCAGCGCCGCCCCCATTGAGCCATACTCCTCCCCGGAGTAGTGGCTCATGCTCGATCGCGCTGGCGAAACGGCCCTCGATTTGACCGGCATCGTGTCGCTCCCGGTATGGGCGGTTGTCGCCATTGCGGCCGTCCTCGTGCTCGCTTGCGCGCTCGCCCTCGTGCGCGGCCGCGGCGAGGGCGCGAGCGTGTCCGTGGCGATCCTCGTGCTGATCCTCGCCTTGGCCGGATGGTGGGCGCGCGATCATTTCGCCCGCCGCGATCTTGCCGCCGCGCAGCGCGCGCTCGATGCCCGTGGCTTCGAGCTGGCGACGCGCGCGTTCATGCCGGGTTCCGCGTTGGGCTGCCTCGATGCGATCGCGGGCGAGACGGTGGAGGCTGCGTGCGAAAAGGCGCTTTTCGCGAGCCCCGAAGCAACCGCCGCGGCGGTATCCTACGTGGCCGCGCAACTCTCGCTCTTGGCCTCCGCCCGCGAACTCGGGCGCCACGGCGAGGCCGCCTCCGGCATGCTCGCCCTGCGCCGCGCGCTCGAGGCCGACCGCTTCGGCGTCGTGGCGCATGTGCTCGCGCTGCGCGACGGCTGCGCGCCGGATCAGTGCCGCGCCTTCGCCTGGCTGGGAGACACCAGCCGCATCAAAGTCAATCTTGCGGAGCGCCCGTTCGACGCGCGGATCAAGACTTATGCGGCGAACTGGCCGGCCGCCGGCGGCCGGGCGCTGGCGAGCAGTCCGCCGTTCCCTGCACCGAGCGCGGCGGCGAAGGTGCCGAATAACCTCTTCTTCCCGTCGGCAACCTCGATCCCGCCGGTCAATATCATGACCGCGGAACCGCCGCCGGCGCAGCGGCCGCCCCAAGAGCAGCGGCCGCCCCAAGACACGACCGGCGCGGCCGACGCCGCCACACCGACGCCGCCGCGCCGGCCGGCGCAAACGAATTCGCAGGCGCGCCCGCCCGCGAGCGCCGCCCCCGCGCGCGCGACGCCGGTGCCCTCCGCTCCCGCGCAGTAACTGCGCCCATCTTCTGAGGATAAGCTTATTGCGCGCATGGCAACGCAAGCCCCGCGCGCTATGATTTCGTCACAGTTGGTTCGGCAACATCCACCCGTGACCCTTCATCTCATCAAGCTTTGCGTCGGCTGCGATTCGGTCAAAGACCTCGAGGACTGGATCCGCGAGAAACTCAAGCAGCGCAGGAAGCGCGGGCTCTCGCCCGAGCACATGCACAGGACGCGCATGGTGCCCAAGCGCTCCGAGGAGCTGCGCGACGGCGGCTCGCTCTATTGGGTGATCCGCGGCGAGATCATGTGCCGGCAGCGGCTGCTCGATGTGCGCCCATTCGTCGACAAGGAGGGCGTCGGCCGCTGCCATCTCGTGCTCGAGCCCAAGCTCATCCTGGTCGAGCCGCGGCCGTGGCGGGCGTTCCAAGGCTGGCGTTACCTCGCGGTCGGCGATGCTCCACGCGACCTCGACCGCGCCGCGCCGGGCGCCAAGAACATGCCGGAGGCGCTGCGTCGCGAGCTGCGAGGGCTCGGCCTCCTGTGACCTGACGCCCGTCGTCGATCATCGCACCGTGTGCTAGACAGCAAGCAGAAGCCGAAAATCGGCGTCACCACGGGAGGAACGACATGCGATTGAGCCAATTCATGATCGCGCTCACAACGGCCGCGACAGTCGCGCTGAGCGCGGGCGCGGCGGCCGCGCAAGAGGTGGTCAAGATCGGCATGAGCTTTGCCATGACCGGCGCCGGTTTCGCCGCCGCCGGTCGGCAGGCCTCGGCCGGCGCGCGACTTTACCTCCAGCACCACGGCAACATGGTCGCCGGCAAGAAGATCGAAATCATCCTGCGCGATGATGCCGGCGTGGCCGACAACGCGCGGCGCCTCGTGCAGGAGATGATCGTCAACGACAAGGTGCACATCATCGCCGGCGGGATCACGCCGACCGTGCTTGCCTATGGTCCGCTCGTCACCCAGGCGAAGATCGCGACCGTCGTCATGATCTCGGGCGCCTCGGTGACCACCACCGCGTCGCCCTATTTCGTCCGCACCAGTTTCATTCTGGCGCAATCGTCCTGGATCATGGGCGAGTGGGCGGCCAAGAACGGCAGCAAGCGGGTCGTCACGCTGGTCAACGAATGGGCGCCGGGCACCGAAGCGGAGACCGCATTCAAGCAGCGCTTCACCGAGCTCGGCGGCCAGAGCATCGAATCGATCCGCATTCCGCTGGCCAATCCGGACTTTGCGCCGTTCCTGCAGCGCATCCGCGACCTCAACCCCGATACCGCCTTCATCTATTTCCCCGGCACGCAGGCCGGCATTTTCGCCAAGCAGTTCGCCGAGCGCGGCCTGGCCGGTTCCGGGATCAAGATCATCGGCCCGGGCGATCTCACCGACGACGACGAGCTCAACAACATGGGCGATCAGATGCTGGGGATGGTGACGGCGCATGATTATTCCGCCTCGCACGATTCCGCGCTCAACAAGAAATACGTCGAGGACTTCAAGAAGGCGAACAACTTCCGTCCGAACTTCGTATCGGTTGGCGGCTATGACGGCATGCACCTCATCTACGAGGCGCTCAAGAAGACCCAAGGCAAGACCGACGGCGACAGCCTCATCGCCGCGATGAAGGGCATGAAATGGGAAAGCCCGCGCGGGATGATGTCGATCGATCCGGAGACGCGCGACATCGTGCAGCCCATCTACATTCGCAAGGTCGAGAAGATCAACGGCGAGCTGTGGAACACCGAATTCGCCACGTTCGACGACGTCAAGGATCCGCTGAAGGTGAAGAAGTAGCGCCGCGCGCCTTCGCTCGCCGTTATCGCAGCGATTGCTCACACCGCGATATTGTCGATGAGCCGCGTCTTGCCGATGCGCGCGGCCACGAGCAGCCGGATCGGACCGTCCGCAAGCGAGGATAACGGCGCGAGGGTGTCGGCGTGGCGGGCTTCGAGATAGTCGAGCACGAAGCCGGCGCGCTCGATGGCGGCAGCGGCTTCGTCGAGCGCGCGCGCGATGAGCGCCCCGCGCGCAATCTTGCCGGCGCAATCCTCGAGCACGCGGTAAAGCGTGGGCGCGGCCGCGCGCTCGCTTGCCGACAGGTAGCTGTTGCGCGAGGACAAAGCGAGGCCGTCCGGCTCGCGCACGGTCGCGACCGCGACGATCTTCACCGGCAAATCCAGGTCTTCCGCCAGCCGCGTCACCACCAAGAGCTGCTGGTAGTCCTTCTCGCCGAACATCGCGAGGTCGGGCGCGCATTGGATCAAGAGTTTTCCCACCACCGTCGCCACGCCGGAAAAGAACTGCGGGCGAAACTTGTCCTCGAGTCCCGCCGTTGCCGGCCCCTGCGGGACGATGCGGGTGGCAAAACCGGGAGGGTACATCGCCGCCACGGCGGGGGCCCATACGAGGTCGACGCCCATGGCTGAAAGCGCGGCGAGATCGGTGTCCCAGCTGCGTGGATAACTCGCAAAATCCTCATGCGGCGCAAATTGCGCGGGATTGACGAAGATCGAGACGACGACGCGTCGTGCGCGTCGCCGCGCCGCCCGCACCAGCGCGAGATGACCGGCATGGAGCGCGCCCATGGTCGGAACCAGCGCGATCCGCTCGCCCGCCGCCCGCCACCGCATGACGGCGCGGCGCAATGCCGACACCGTGCGCACGACTCGAATGGGCATGGAACAGGCTTCGTGGGGTTGGGTTCGCGGCGGGCAAATTACCAAAGCTGCGGCGGGGAGGCCACGTGTGCCGCGCTGCGCTCGGCACGCCCAGGCGCGGGCATTGCGCCGCAAGCCGGATATGGCCACCTTATGGGCGGGAGTTTCGCCTGTTAAATGCCTGCTGTCATGGCCAACGATCGTCACGACCGCTCACCGACGGATCACAGCCGCGCACCGGCGGCAACCGCCACGCGCGCGGAGATCGACGCGTTCCTTGCCAAGGTGAAGGGCCTCGCTCCGACCGCCGAGCCCGGGCGGCGCGGACGGCTCATCTTCGCGCTCGATGCGACCATGAGCCGCCAACCCTTGTGGGATACGGCCTGCCGGCTGCAGGCGGACATGTTCCGCGAGGCGGCGGCGATCGGCGGCCTCGACGTGCAGCTCGTTTATTACCGCGGCCTGGGCGAGTGCCGGGCTTCGCACTGGGTCTCGCAGGCCGAGCGGCTGGGCACGCTGATGGAGCGGATCGACTGTCGCGGCGGCCATACCCAGATCGGCAAGATCATCGCCCACGCCACGCGCGAGACGCAGACCACCAAGGTGCAGGCCCTGGTTTTCGTCGGCGACGCCATGGAGGAAAAGCTCGACGATCTTTGCCACGCCGCCGGGGCGCTCGGGCTTCTCGGGGTGCCCGCCTTCATGTTTCAGGAAGGCGACGATCCCATCACCGAACAAGCTTTTCGCGAGATCGCACGCCTGACGCGCGGCGCCTATTGCCGCTTCGATCCGGGCGCGGCCCATGAACTCGGCGAGCTGTTGCGTGCGGCCGCCGCCTATGCCGCGGGCGGCATGCGCGCGCTCGCCGATCTCTCGGCGCGACGCCAGAGCGGCGCAACCAAGCTGCTCGAGCAGATGAGACCGTAATGGCCACGATCATTTTCGGCCTGGTGGTGCTGGCGCTGGCTTTATGGGCGCTCAATGCCTTCACCAAGGTCAACCCGCAAACCGCCGCCGTGGTGTTGAAGACCGGCGGCGGGTTGGGTGCGCTCGCCGCGGCCGGGCTGCTCGGGGTGCGCGGGCGGCTCGACATCGCCATCCCGCTCGGCCTCACCGGCCTCGGCCTTTTGGGATGGTTGCCGTGGAGCATTCCCGGCTTCGCCGCGCGCACGCAAAAGAGCGCGGGCCAGGTCTCGCGCGTGCGTTCGGCCTTCATGGAGATGGAGCTCGATCACGACACCGGCGCCATGCGCGGACGCATCCTCGCCGGTCGGCACGAAGGCGCAGCGCTGGACGCGCTCGACGTCGCAACGCTGACCGGCTTCCTCCCCGAGATCGACGAGGAAAGCCGCTCGCTACTTATGGCGTATCTCGACCGCCGGGAGCCCGCCTGGCGTGAACACGCGCAAGGTGACGCGGCACCGGGCACGAACCGCCGGGCGTGGAGCGGCGGCAAAATGACGGAGGAGGAGGCCTATCAGATCCTTGGCGTGGAGCCGGGGGCGAGCGCGGAGGACATCGGGCGCGCCCACCGCGCGCTCATGAAGAAACTGCATCCCGACCAAGGGGGGTCGACGTATCTCGCGGCCCGCGTGAATGAAGCCAAGGAGGTGCTTTTGCGCCGCCATCGCTGAACTCCTTTGATCGACGCGACACTGGCGGCTCCTGTGCGACGCGGGCCCCTGTCATTCGCTTCGACGTCAGTTCTTGACGGTGACGCATTCGACGTCGTTTTTCTTGAGATATTTGCAGGCGGCTTCCGCCTTGTCCTTGTCGAGTCCGGCAAAGCGCGCGCGATAATAGGTGGTGCCTCCCTTATCGACCGTTTCGGTGAAGGCTTCCGCGCCGCTGAGCATTTTCGACGCCTTGCTTTGCACGGTGGAGAGGCGCTGCTGGGCGGCCTGCTCGGCGGGAAACGCGCCGACTTGAATGATCCAGCCCGGTCGGTGCTGCGGCTTTGCGGTAGGCGCGGCTGCGGCCGGCTTTGCCGTCGATGTGGCGGCCGCGACCTTCGCCGCGGGCGGAGCCGGCGCGGGCTTCGGAGTAGGTACGACGGGCGCTGCGGCGGCAACAGGCGCGGGCAGCGCGCTCGACGCGCCCGGACGTGGTGCGTTGGCTGGCTCCGCGGTCGGCTCAGGCTTGGCTGCGGCTGCCGCGACCGCCGCCATGGGTGGCGGTGCCGCGGGCTCTTCCTTCGCCGCGATCGCCGCTGCGGCCGGCGCCGCGGCCGGCTCGGGCTTCGTCGCAACCTCTGGCGGGACGGCGGCGGGCTCTGGTTTTGCCGCAGCCACGGGAGCGGGCGGTGATGCCGGTGGTTCGGCGGCGGCGGGCGCGGGCGGCGGTGCCGCCGGCTCCGCCTTCGCGGCGGCCATTGGCGCGGGCGCCGCAACGGGCTGAGCTTCGGCAGCGGGCGAAGCAACCGGCGATGCCGCGAGCGAGGCCGTCCGCACGCCGGGTCTCACCGTCAGCGTCTTGACCAGCACGGGCCGGATTGGATCGGTCGAGCCGGCGGCGACGTTCGTTTGCGTCAGAGTTCCCGCGACGGCGGGCTCCGACCGCAACGCCGCTGGTTCGGCCGGCGGCGCGGCCGAATTGAAGCGTACGGGCAAGCTCGTTGCGCTGGCGACGGCGAACCGCGGCTCGGCTTTGGCCTCAGCCTTCGGCGCCTCCTTCGGTTCGAATTTGGCCGCAGCAACTTTCGGCTCGGCCTTGGTCACGACCATCGGCTCAGGCTTAGGCTCCGACTTAGGCTCCGCCTTGGCCACGGCCATCGGCGCGGGCTTGGCTTCGGCCTTGGTCACAACCATCGGCTCGGGCCTCACCTCCGGCGTCCCGCTCGCCTCGGCGACCATCGGCGCCGTGCGCTTGATCGACGCTAGCGCGATCTTGTCGTTGATCAGCTCGCGCATGCGCGCGTCGCGGCTGCCGCCGCTGCTGCCGCCCATGACGACGGCGACGAGATAACGATTTCCGCGATGCACCGACGTCACCAGATTGAATCCGGAGGCGTTGATGTAGCCGGTCTTGATGCCGTCGACGCCCTCGACCTTTCCGAGCAGGTGATTGTGGTTGGAGATCGACTCGCCGCGGAAGGTGAACGAGCGGATCGAGAAATATTTGTAATAGCGCGGGAAGCGTTCCTGGATGGCGCGGCCGAGCGTGGATTGGTCGCGCGCGGTGGTGATTTGGTTGTCGTCGGGCAGGCCGGAGGCGTTCTTGTAGACGGTGTTATTCATGCCGAGCGCTTGCGCCTTGCGCGTCATCAGCCTGGCGAAATCGTCCTCGCTGCCCGCGATCGCCTCCGCGACCACGACGGCGGCGTCGTTGGCCGAACGCGTGACCATGCCCTTGATCGCGTCTTCGATCGCGAGCGTGCTTCCGGGCTTGAGACCGAGCTTGGTCGGCGACTGTCCGGAGGCTTCGGCGGAGACCTTGAGCGGCGTGTCGAGCTTGAGTTTGCCGGCGTCGAGCTGCTCGAACAGCAGATAGAGCGTCATGATCTTGGTGAGCGACGCTGGGTGTCGCCGCGCGTCCGGATTGGTGGCGTGCAGCACCGCGCCGGAATTGGCGTCCACGACGATATCCGCGTAAGGCGCGGCGTTTATTGGGTCGGCTGATAGCGTGAGAACTGCAGCAACAAAACCGAACAAACCCCAACGAAGCCCGTAACGGGCTCCGGTCCGGATCCGCAGCATGGTATTTCCCCCGTCCTCGTTCCCCTTCGCGCTTCATGCGAAGCGCTGACACCCCTGTCGTGCCGAGGTGAAGCGATTGGACGAGTCAAAAAGGGCGGTTTTCTGAATTTTTCCGACCTTTTTGGCGTCCTGCGACTTGCGATTTTGAGCCTTGACGGCTCTCCACCCCCGCTCACGCGGCACGCTCGTCGAGGCTAGGGCAGGCCGATTGCAAAACCGTTAAACCCCGGACCGGACTACCATATTGCACTGCAAAATAAGGGCTTGACTTTTTTGTGCACTGCAATATATCCGTGTCATCCGGCTCGCTGGCCGGAGAGTCATCCGGCTCGCTGGCTGGAGACAGGTGGGAAAAGTCACACGCAATCGGCGACGCCGCCGGGAGGTAGAAGATGGTCAGGAATATCGACGAGATGCAGAAGTTGGGGAAGGACAATATGGATGCGACGCTGAAGTCGTTCGGGGCGCTTTCCAAGAGCCTGCAGGCGATCACGGTCGAGATCGCGGACTTCTCCAAGAAGGTGTTCGAGCAAAGCACCGCCGCCACCGAGAAGCTCATGGGCGCGAAGTCGCTCGAAAAGGCGATCGAGGTGCAGACCGACTATGCCAAGAGCTCCTATGAGACCTTCGTGGCGGAGGCGACCAAGCTGGGCGAGCTTTACGCCGACCTCGCCAAGGAGGCTTATAAGCCGTTCGAGAGCCAGTTCGGCAAAGTCGCTTCGGTGAAGTAACGCGTCATACTCGGCGCAGTTCACAAGTGAAGAGCCCGGCCGCACGTGCCGGGCTTTGTTTTTGCACGAAGCTTGCTCGCGCAAGGGGTGGCAATGCGGCGCCGCCGCACAGGCCTCGGCCGGTGATCGCCGGCGGCGGCGTTACAAAGGCGTCTTCTCGCTGCCGGCGGGTTGCGAGCGCATGACGCTTGCAACGGTGCGCGAGAAATCCGCAGGTTTCCGACGAATTTGCCCCGAATTGTCCGCATTTGAGTCGGTCGATTGAGCCGCCGCCGGCGGGCCGGCACGGGTTTTGCAAAACAAAATACGTCGGAATTCCCGACGAATCGCGGGAATATGACAATCTGGAACCGGGGCGGCGACGTCCTTATTATGAAGGATCGATGGTCCGCTGTTCTTGCGCCCCAAAGCTGCCACGTCCTGACCCGTAGAGTACCCATGAGCCGAAGACCAACCGCGATGAATGCAAGCGCCGCAAATAGACCGGGTGCCCCGCGTCAAGGCGATGACGACAACAGCAAACGGCGAGGGGCGGGCGCGCCGGGCACCGCGGTCATCACCAAGACCAAGCCGCAGACCAAGCGGCCCAATCTCTACCGCGTGTTGCTGTTGAACGACGATTACACGCCTATGGAGTTCGTGGTCCATGTGCTCGAGCGCTTCTTCAACAAGGACCACGGGAGCGCCCACCGAATCATGATGCACGTGCATCAGCATGGCATCGGCGAATGCGGCATCTATACGTACGAGGTGGCCGAGACCAAGGTGACGCAGGTTATGGACTTTGCTCGCAAACACCAGCATCCTCTGCAGTGCGTGATGGAAAAAAAGTAACGACGATGGAAAAGCGGGAACGCCGGGGCCATATAACGCGTTGAGACGAGAACCGACATGCCGACGTTTTCGCGCAATCTCGAACAGTCCCTGCACCGCGCCCTGGCGCTTGCCAACGAGCGCCATCACGAATACGCGACCCTTGAACATCTTCTGCTTGCGCTGATCGACGATCAGGACGCCGCCGCGGTCATGCGCGCGTGCAACGTCGACCTCGACAAGCTGCGACGGAGCCTGACCGCTTATCTCGAAAGCGAGCTCGAGAATCTGGTGAGCGACGGCAACGACGATTCCAAGCCGACCGCCGGCTTCCAGCGCGTCATCCAGCGCGCCGTCATCCACGTGCAGTCCTCGGGCCGCGAGGAGGTGACCGGCGCCAACGTGCTGGTCGCGATCTTCGCCGAGCGCGAGAGTCACGCCGCTTATTTCCTGCAAGAGCAGGACATGACGCGCTACGACGCCGTCAACTACATCAGCCACGGCATCGCCAAGCGGCCGGGCATGTCGGAAGCGCGCCCGGTGCGCGGCGCCGAGGAGGATACCGATACCAAGACCGGCGACGAGGCCAAAAAGAAGGGCGACGCGCTCGAGGCCTATTGCATCAACCTCAACAAGAAGGCGCGCGAGGGCAGGATCGATCCGTTAATCGGGCGCTCGGCCGAGATCAGCCGCACCATCCAGGTGCTGTGCCGCCGGCAGAAGAACAACCCGCTGTTCGTCGGCGACGCCGGCGTCGGCAAGACCGCGATCGCGGAAGGTCTGGCGCGGCGCATCGTGCACGGCGAAGTCCCCGACGTGCTCAGGAACGCCACCGTGTTCGCGCTCGACATGGGCACGCTGCTCGCGGGCACGCGCTACCGCGGCGATTTCGAGGAGCGGCTCAAGCAGGTGATCAAGGAGCTCGAGGCCTATCCCGGCGCGATCATGTTCATCGACGAGATCCATACCGTGATCA
>WNGJ01010300.1_pt1 | contig 10210 bp, 7 predicted proteins | sample 5400611 | NCBI WGS metagenome assembly WNGJ01 (sample SAMN13153375, study PRJNA577476) | soil metagenome | isolation source: 40 cm soil or saprolite under Garry oak tree replicate 1 | place: USA:California | collected 2016-06-15
CAAGTAACTCTGTTCTTCAAATTGCATTGGACGAGTTTTCCTTTCGGGGTGTGGGGTGGGTGATATGAGGTGTTGTGTGTAGTGTGAGATGATACGGATAGTGGGTGATGGTACGTATCAATCAAGCACGAAAGAGGTTGGGACTCTTTCTTATTATTAAGTATACCACGAAGGTCCAAATGCTTAAGTCTGCTTTGCCCCACCACGTGTTAGAGCGTAGCTTTACGCGCTGAACTGCTATTTGTTCAACTCGCAAAATCCTCGACGAACCAGATATAGCCCGAGTGATCAACGTAGACGCCGACGCCGACGCGGTGAAATGTCTTACTCGTCAGGTAGATGCGATGCCAGCCCGTCGGGGGCTCGTTAATCATGCTCTCCTGGATTTTGTATACGCCATCCCAGGGAGTTGGATATGGTCCCGCGTAAGCAACCATCCGGGCAGGTATGACTGAATCCACAGTGAACCATGTTCCAGGCATGCAGGCGGGCACCACCCGCCAACGTATTATTCCAGACATATGGGTAGAGACTCCGCACAGCGCGGTCGTGGTTGATCAAAGCAAAGAGCTTCTGCGTCAGGTAAAGCTCTTCGCTTGTTACCGGGGGCGGTGGGCCGTATGGAGCGGCTCCAACGCCGCTTGCAGGCACACTGCCAGGACCGGTGGAAGGTCGCGGGGTAGGGGTAGGGGTAGGGGTAGCTATCTGCGCTGGTATCGTGTATGAAGGCACGGAAGTTGGTTGTTTAATATTTAGCCCGTCGCTCGTCACAGGCTGCGATGGTGCATCCTGTTTTGCCTGTCCAGAGGCACACGCGGTGATCAGCACCACCATCAGCAGGCCAATCAGGTACCAGGGTTTCCTTCCCACGAGCACATTACTCCTAACGAATACTCGATTACAAAAATTTACTCTTCGAGTATAGCATACCCGGCAGCCTGGCCTGCCTGGTAGCTGTGAAGCTGGTACTTCTGGGATGCATTGTTGATCAATTCAGCGTCTTTTGTCAGAAGCGACATACCACGATAATAGCGCTCATGTCATCGGGTTTGGCCCGTAGGGTAACGCTGCGTTCCTGGCGTGAGCGCATAAGCGCCTGTTCCACCAGCACGCGGGCGGCTGTAGTGCGTGGGCTTGTTCTCAAGATAGCTTCTATCTCGTCGTCGGTCAGGTTATCATGAATGCCATCTGTGCAGAGAAGAATGCGATCACCGGGCTGGACAGAGACCTGATCAATATGGACCGTCGGTGGTAAAGGCCCGCCAAGTGCCTGGGTAATGCCTCCACGGAGGCGAAAGTAACTAAACTCCAGGTCTGACAATTGCTCGGCTCGCATCGCCTGGTCAATACGGTGGGCATCTTCGTCGTTCACGATCTGGTTTTCCACCAATCTGGCTAACAGCCCATCATCACTTGTCAGCCGTTTGAGACCTTCTTGTTCGCGTAGCGAGTAAATGCGACTATCTCCGACATGGGCAAAGACCATTGTATGGTGTTTCTGATCAGTCTGGCGGCAAAGCACCGCCAGCGCAATAGTCGTTGCCAGGTCGTCGGTACCGGCGCGTTTGGCTCCCTCAGTACGCACCAGTTCATCTGCATCCAGCGTGAGTGTACGCAGGAGATCGCTTAAGTTGCTGCCATCGCAGTCTGCGAAGGAACTCTGGATATGTTGCCCTTTTTGCATCTGCTTGCGCGCATCCTTCCAACTGAGGTAGACTGCACGCGCGGCTGTTTGCGAGGCTATCTCTCCCGCCGCACTTCCTCCTACGCCATCGAATACAGCTACCAGCCCGTTGTGCTGGTCGATGGTAATGCTATCCTCGTTGCGCTCTGGGTGGCGTTCACAAGCGATGCTAAAACGTGCAAATGTGAATGGGGCATAGGGGCTGGCTGTCCCCCCACCCTGGTTGTTACCACGACTGACAACTGTACGATTACGCCGGCTGGTTCTATTTTGCGACATCGCGTCGAATGCTCCTTGCAAGCTCCACACCACTGCTCCTTCTGGAAAAATTGATACTGAACGTCCGTGTGTGCAAGTATAGCAGAAATACAGACAAAAAGCATCTATATATGGAGTACACCTTTCCTCTTACTCCTCCAGTGCGCTGTCTGGACACAGTGCAGGGTGACGCGGATAAGAGGTGTGGTTGCCTATTTTCTATAATCCACTGATTTTCAGAAAATTCTCAAACATGATACGTGTATGACTACGGAAAGTTGAGTAATAGAGAGAACTCTCCCATTCAAGCCTGTCTGGTACATCAGGCCCCAATGCCTCAATGACCTCACGATCATCGGGCAGGTATTGGAGCCAGTTGTGGAACATGTCAGGGGTCAGCTCGATGTGATATTGTAACCCATAGGCGCGCTGCGCGTAGCGGAAGGCTTGATTGAGTGCGTTGTCATTCGTTGCCAGGCGCACCCCACCCGTAGGAATATCGAATACGTCCATATGCCATTGAAAGACCTTCTGATGATCTGGCAGACCTTGAAAGAGCGGGTCGGCTTTCCCTTCTTCCGTGAGCTCTACCTCGAGAAAACCAAGCTCGATCATATGGTGCTTTGTAACCCGCGCTCCCAGCGCGTGTGCCAGCAGCTGACCGCCCAGGCAAATCCCCAGGTAGGGAATGTCTTGCTCGATGGCTTTACGGATCAGTGCTTTCTCCTGGACCAGGTACGGGTGCTTGTCGTCGGCAGCCGCGTGCTGCGGGCCGCCCAGGACAATGACGGCATTGTATTCTGTGGGATCCGGCAGAGGAGTGTCTTCGACGTTGATGGCATCGCAGACAATACCATGTTCTTGCATAATCTCGCCCAAGTAGCCGGGCGGATCATCCCCGATGTTTACAAGAGCTAGTACTCGCTTCATGAAGATCTCTTTCTGGTATTATTTGCCAAAGTGATCATATTTCGTGCCCGCTACAGCTTATTTCCATGCTCCAGCTTTGCCCCGGCTCCAACAGCAAAGACCAGAGCAAAGTCAAGCAACTGCCCTGGTGGTTGCGCTCAAAGCCTGCCTCTGAACCAGTTACTGTCTCAATGGAGAAGCGCCATAGCGTAGCCGCTTCGCTCAACAAAAAGCCCATATCTTGCCGGATCCATGTGTTGCCGATATGAAATGCCTGTACCTGCGTTACTTCGCCCGTACTGTCGAAATGCTCGTCTTCCAACTCATGACCGTCTACGTGGTAGTAGGCTTGATCGTTCCTGCCTCCGCCTAGCAGATGAAAATTCCACTCGCTGGCAAACCTTGTTTGCAGGCGCGACTGGCCTTTGTTCTGGATAGTATAGTATACCATCAGGCGCTCTTCACCTGGCGGCAAGAAGAGCGTCTTGGTGAGGCGTACTGGCAGTGGACTCAACGCACCTGCTCGCCGCACCTGGCCATCACGTGTCAACGTGATCGTGATGCCACGCTCATCCTGCTGTACTTCGCTCTCGTAGGGAAGTTCTACGAAGTTCCCCTGTTCCTCGAAGCGTACTTGCGCAAAATCTGCCAGTGTCGCGGAAGGAGCGAGAAAATGATCGACCAGGCTGTTGCGGCGATAGCGATCAAAGACAAGGAAGCGGTCCAGGTCAGGCTCTTTTGTACGTATAGTTGTATGAGGTGAGGCAGGCTCTTGACTCGCTGCGCTCGGCACGCCAGATTTCGCTTGAGCTCCTATCGAGTTGGTCTGGGCAAGCAGCCTTGCTTTCGCTTGCGCCTCTCGCTTCCTTCGCTCCTGTTCATGCTCGCATAGCATCCGATGATAGCTCTCTTCGCGGCGCGTCATCACGCACGTCAGGTTATGCATACTGCGCCTCATATCCCACTCGAAGATCGTGCCGCCGCGTAGCAGGTCCAGGTACACGTTCTGCTGGTCACTTTCAATGATCAGTTCATTCTGGCTATCCCGATCAAAGTCGGTAAACTAGTAGCGCTGCCAGTAGCCCGGGCCGAGCCGCACATGGTCCGCCGCATTTTCAGCTTTGATGAGATAGTGATAAATAGCGGAACGCACGTGTCCCATGTAGATCCCGCCAAAGAGACCGTGCCAGTACGTATCATTAGCCTGGGCTTTCCACAACTGCACCAGTCCTGTTTCAAGCGTGGCACCAGCTGCATAGACAGAGTCATGCACACGCAGCATCTTCTTATGCTGGTTGTTTGCCTCGGGGTAACGTACTAAGAAGTTCCGCCAGAAGCCGCCGCGCATGAACTGTAGCTCGTCGTCGCGTTTTTCCTCCTCCAGTTGGTGCAGCAGTTTACCAAATATGTACGATTTTTGTGCTGGCAGGGCCCACTCGGTCATTTCAATGTAGGACGAAGTAGGCAGATAGATACGCCCCAGCGCCGGGTAGTTACGCGCGTACTCGCCCAGGGGTGTTGTATGCAGCCATTCAGCATTCCGTTCAAGTGTGGTGAAAAACTCTTCGATCCAGCCACCCCGGCCCTTAGAGCCCCAGCAGTATTCTCCTGTGCCGGGCCAGCTTCCAAATTTCTCGCCGTCGTCGCCCATCACCATGATTCGCTTCCCATCGAGCGTTGCCAGAGAGCATAAATTCGCAATCGTCTCGGCTGCAGGACGCCAGGGGATCGTATAGCGTAGCGACTTACTGGTGGCATACACTTTCAATGCGCTGCTTTGATCTTCGGTGGCATAGTAACCGTAGAGGTCGCTGTCCTCCAATCCTACGTTCTTGAAATGCACATCATCAAGGATAGTCCACTCGATGTCCGCCTCCCGCAGCAGGCGCGGTAGCCCCGGCTCCCACACACGTTCTGCGATCCACATACCGTTGGGCGTTGTGCCAAAATGATGCTTTATGCGTTCCGTGAGATGATGGATTTGTCCGATTTTATCGGCATCAGGGATGGAGGGGAGGATAGGCTCGTAGTAGCCACCGCTCACCACCTCGACTTGATTGCGTTTCACCAGTGCAGCGATACGTTCTAGGAACTCTGGTTGGGCTTTCTCGATCCAGTCGAGCAATGATCCTGTATAGTGCAGCGAGAGTCGCACTCCAGGGTGCTTTTCCAGTGCCTTAATCATCGGCAGGTACGCTTCCTCGTAAACCTGCTGGAAGACCCAGGGAAAGTTGCCGACTGGCTGGTGATTATGGAGCAACAATCCCAGGTGGATACTACCTGTTTGTCCTATAGCCATTGACCTCACCTGCGATGAAGTGGAGTTGAATATGCCAGTTGTGTGGCGTCACCAACAAGGGATAAGTAATGCACTCACTATAACTCAAAACTTCAGCAGGGGTCAAGCATAGAGCTCGAAGGGATTCTACCACCCTTTGCTCTTCTTATGTATCTCGAGTTCTCTAGCAAAGAAATTAGTGATCTCATCTAAATAAGGGCTTGTCATCGTAAGGCTTTTCAACATAGTGAGCAACGTCCCCTTATCGATTTTGCCCTTTCTATCAAACGCCTCGATGTTCACACGCAGCTCGTCAATAGCTCTATCTTGCATATCTTCCCCAGGTTTGTTGAACTTCGCATACACCTCTTCAGAGATATGTACAAATGCGACCTCGGGTTCCCACTGTGTATTTTCCCCTTCTTTCATTTTAAGACCTTCCTTCATGGTCTCCATTACTGCCAGGCTCCATAGTAACGGCTCCACCGGCGTACTTTCGCCCTCGTCCGGACTAGGAGCAGTGGATCCTAGGTGCAGGAGAATCAAGGCCACCTCGGTCTCAGAATTTTCTGGCACAAGTATTATCTCATAATGCCGCCTATCTGATTGCACAAGTAAACCCGTATCAATGTATCGCGCCAGCGAGCGAAAATGCAGGATGATTTCCTGGGAAAATGGCCACGGTAGAAATACCCGGCAGGTATAGAAGGGAATCTCAGGTCTGTCTGGAAGGTTGAGCCGGATAGGTAATCTTCTCGCTATTTCAAGCACTTCTCTGAACCCTGGTATTTGCAGGAGCTGCTGCATGAGCTGCAGATAGTCACCATGCAGTTCATGATCCTCGCGCAGAAACCCGGCAGTAAATGTGTCAAAATACTTGACTGCGCGCGGTGCCGAGGTCTCCTGCACTGGCCCCAGCCACTCACGCAGCTGCGGAGCAAAGAACAGTTCAAAAAAGTGCTTTCCTACAACCGATTCCCCCAGCAGCAAATGTTGTGCCTTGTTCTCCGCGATAAGATACCACAGCGCATCTTGCCTCAGTTTGGGGTGGTATGAGCGAAAAAAGCGCTCCAGGTCTGCTGCAGCTTGCTTGCTTGCTGCACTGTCCCGCTTCGTATCGTCGGGTAAAATATAGACCTTGTCGCCATACATACCGGTCAGCCTGTCGTATGCTTCCTCCACAGCTGGCAATGTAGCCCGCGTTGGGGTATACATAACCAGAAAGCCGACCTCGTCTTCAAGCCGGTAAATGGTCACCTGAAACTCCAGCAGATTGTTGGCATGCCTGGAGTCTGGAGGCGCAATTTCGAGACAATATTCCCACTCGCGTGCTGGATGCAAAGGGGCAGTTTCGTAGATCCCGGTAAGCTTCGCATCGGCGTTCATGGCAACAATGAAAGGTGCATAGAGGGGCGCGCCCAACTCTAACCTGGCATCCAGGCGCTTCACAATCCCGGCGGTCTTCATATAGAGTTCGATGTTCTGCTCCACCGGAATACGTCTCAAATTGTCGGTCAGGACGTTGAAGTTACTCCTGCCCAACAAAGCATCCGGCCTGATCGTCTCCTCGTAGCCAATGGCATCCCATAGCCAGAAGGCCATCAGGTTAGCTGCCTGGATGATTCCACGCGGATCCAGCATGTGGGCGGGATAAGGGTCTCGTAAAGCCGCTCGTCCCAGTGACTGCTTCACTCTGGGATAGTCGGGCTCAAACATGGCAACCTCCTCTATCCTGTTTATGAGGATATCTGCTGTAACACCGTATTGCTAAGTACAACATGGACATATGTATATATGGATATACTAAAAGATACGAATTCGATGCGTAAAAAGATCAATGGGGTCAATAAGTGAAATGTATAGCATATATCACCTCGGAAAAAATGTGAGAGGCACACAAAACCTGTATACCTGGTCCTGAAACTGGTATACTGTGCTCGAAGAACTTATGATATTCGAGGAATACCGGTATTATGGCAAACATCAAATTATTGCTGGTCGACGACCATGGACCTCTGCGGAAGGCTTTGCGGGAAGGATTGGAGGCTACTGGCGCCGTGTATGTCGTTGGTGAAGCCTCCACCGGACGTGAGGCTGTGACGCTTGCGCTAGAACTGGATATGGATGTCATCTTAATGGACGTGCAGTTGCAGGACACGCAGTCCAGGCACCATAGCCTCAGCGGCGTAGGAGCCGCCATAGCCATTCGTCGCGAGCGTCCCCGCATGCCCGTCGTTTTTTACTCCATTCAAGATGACGACGAATACTATCGTGAGTTTCGCGCCTCCGGCATTCTCACCCATTATGCTTACGTGCGCAAGAGCAACTACTTGCTGCCCAATATGCTCGTACCCCTCCTGCGCGACGCTGTGAATGGTCGCAGCCTGGTTGATCCGGAAATAGAAGATAGAGTGCAGGAAGTGCGCGACCTCGACGAGCAGTCCCCTCGAGCCTTGCTGGAGCCGAACGAGCTACGCGTGGCAGAACTGGTTGCGCAGGGCATGACCAACGAGCAGATAGCCGCTCGCCTTAACTTGCATGACAAGCGTGCCGTAAGTCGTACCAATGGACGTATCTATGCAGCCTGGGGATTAAGCGAAACCGCCGTCGATGACAAGGTTGCGCGTGCGCGGGCAACACTCATCTATACACTCAATCGTATGATCATCTGGGACGAGGACGGCGTTGCCCTGGTACAAGATCGCCGGGGTGAATGGGTCCCCCTCTACAAAGAAGAATAAGATGTCGCTGCAAGACCTGCTTGACCCAGTTCAATTATTACAGACCATTGCCCTGGCAATCTCTATCTTCAACTTCGTTGCCTTCCTCTGGCTGGCGCTTACTGTCTGGCTCAACGGTGATCACCATGCCTGGATTACGCGCTTAGGGGTGGTTGGCCTGAGCCTCTCAGCCCTCTTCTTCTTTATTCACGCGGTGCTCATCTCCACCCCACTTCTACCTGCCGACACAACGGGCTTGACCATACTGGACGTCCTATGGCATCTCCTCTGGCTGCCAGCTCTCGGTGTCCCCTATATCTGGTTCGCTATTGGTCTGCACTATGCCGCTTTGATAAATGCACGCTGGCGCTACCGTCGTCCATTCCTGCTGGCCACCGGCGCTATGCTCGGCTGCCTCGTCTTGTTGCTGCTCATCTTCAACCCATCGACCGTGACTTTTGTCGGCACCTTGCGCCTCTTAGCCTATGGCGATCCCCTGGATTATACTCATTCGGGGTTGTTATCATCGCTTGTATTGTTGCCCACTTTTTTTCTATTCTATATCACATTCTGCGCTATCGGGTTGTGGTTTACTCCGGGCCGCCTTGGCCGTCTCCTGCAGGTGCTCTGGACTACCTGCGTTGAGCGGCTTGTGAACAGAGACGCACGGGGAACCACTGCCCGCAGCAGTGCACCCCTGCGTCAAGCCCTGGCAAAGGCATTCTGGGATGATCCCGCCGATGTAGAGCTGCTGGAAGAGCCGATACTTTCCTGGCTCATGGCTCGGCCTCGATTATTGCTCGCAGCGCTGCTCATGGTCGGCCTCACGATCACTCTTGGTATGCTTGGCATCAACTCGATGCTCAACTGGCTTGCCATCGAACAACACCATCCATTGCCTATGCCGCCGGTGCTCACTACGATCCCTTTTAACCTGATTGTACTGGACCTGATCGCTAATGGTGCAGTCGCATTTATCATTCTGTTGATAGGCTATTCTATCATTCGTCATGGCGTCCTGATCGAGCGTCCTTTGGCGCGCAGGGGATTCTTCGAACAGTGGCGTGGTATCGTCATCGTCGATACCACGGTCGCCATTTTTATTGCCCTGCTCGTCGCCTTGACACAGAGCAGCCTGGAAGGCCTCTTGCTGATTACTGCCTTAGCGACTGTCGCTTACGCCATGTTCACATGGAGCAGCTACACTGCTCATGATCGCTATATTGCCTTGTTAGGACCCTTTCTACGCAGCACAGGCCTGCGTCATTGGCTGAATACAGACCTCCAGAAGACCGAGCAGGGGCTGCAAGACCTGTTTTTCCATCTCTGCCAGGACGTGCTGGCGGTACAATGTGCTCGCCTCAGCGTTATAGCCGGCCCTATGCGGCGGAGCTTCAGCTATCGCTGGCCGGAGCGTGTCTCAATCAGTGAGAGGCAGCATATGGCTCAACCGGGGGGCGCTGAACTGCTTGCGGTTGACCGGCACCAGAGAAATTCGTTTGATCGCGCTGGGTGGAGAGAATTTTTGGAGGCGAGGAGGAAAGCGGTTACAGGGCGCGAAGCTGTGGTAATGCATGCTCATCGCCTGCGTATGAACATAGATGAGCAGCCTATGATCTGCTGGGTCCTGCCCATGCATGATGAACGTGGTCCTGTCGCCACCCTGTACCTTGGGCCACGCCAGGATGGGGGAACCTTCACCGATGAAGATATGGACCTGGCCCAGGCCTGTGGCCAGCGCATCCTGGACACGCTCGGCGATCATGAAGCCATGCAGGCCGTGGCGGGCCTGCTCCGTCGCCGCATTGTGGACGTGAAGTTACTGGGGGCGCAACAACGCCGAGTGCTGCACGATGAAATTCTACCGCAGATGCACCTGGCCCTCCTGCGCCTGGAAACGCTGCGTTTGCACAGGGACGCAGCTGCCCTCGATGAAGCTGTGGGTATGATCAGTGATGCACACCGCCGCCTGGCAGCGATGATGCGTGCCACTTCTTTGGGAGCGCCCCACCGCCTGGAGCGCGATGGTATGATGCCCGCCCTTCGGACGATGCTGGAGCAAGATTTTCAGAACGTGTTCGACGAGGTAGAATGGTGTGTTTCTGAAGAAACCGCAGCGCGTATCGACGAGGTAGTGCCACCCGCCATTGCCGAACTCATCTTCGCGGCCGTGCAGGAGGCCCTGCGTAATGCTGCTCGTCATGCTCGCGGCACAGATGTACATCGTCGCCTGCGCCTTACCTTCAAGGCGTCCTGCGACCCCAATCTAGAAGTGATAGTGACTGATGACGGCGTTGGCATTACTTCTGTGAATAGTTCCACGACGGGCACCGGCGGTGGCCTGCTCACACATAGCGCCCT
>WNGJ01032930.1_pt1 | contig 10210 bp, 4 predicted proteins | sample 5400611 | NCBI WGS metagenome assembly WNGJ01 (sample SAMN13153375, study PRJNA577476) | soil metagenome | isolation source: 40 cm soil or saprolite under Garry oak tree replicate 1 | place: USA:California | collected 2016-06-15
CCCTCGCTGCAATGGCAGCCAGCACAGCCGCGAAAACTGAGCAAATCAACCGGTTTCTCTTCATCACGACACTGCAGATTACCACCGCGCCGTGGTGGGCGGGAATAGGGGACTCCGAGAAAGCCGGGTGAAAACAAAGAGGGCGCTTCGAGGAAGCGCCTTCTTTGCGAGTGTCACTTGAGCCTAGTAGTACAACTTTAAAGCAAACTGGATCTGCCTCGGATCGTGCGGAGCATCGCGGGTCGAGCCGATTTCCCCGAAGGTGTTACTCGTGAAGTTGGTCGATCCGGAGATTGCAACAACACCGTTACCGCCGAATCCTGGAGCGTTGAAGTTCGGGTGATTAAGAATGTTGAAGATTTCCGAACGGAACTGGAGCCGGACGCGCTCGTTGAATGGGAAGTCCTTGAAGACGGAGAAATCCAGCCTGTGGAATCCCGGTCCAGGTATCTGGGCAGGTGGGCCTCCCAATGCGCTGAGGCCGCAATTCGTTGCCACACCGCCTACTAAGGTACAAGGCAGGGGCTGGCTGAAAGCAGAAGAATTTCCAATCCAACTCAGCTTGCCATTGAGGTCAGTATGCAGTCCAAGTTTCGGGCTCTGCCCACTAACAAGGAGATCATAACATCCCGTCCCCTTGCCTGTGCCCGAAGGGCAATTGAGGGTAATCGGTTGGCCGCCTTGAAGTGTCGCGATCCAGTAGACACTCCAGCCTCCGACCAGCTTGTCCATGGCACCAGTGGCGCCAGACAGGAAGTGCTTACTCTTGCCGAGCGGAAGTTGGTAGCCGCCGCTAAAGTGAAAGACATTTCGTATATCGAAAGAAGCCAGGCCGTAGTCACCCTGGATTCCGAAACCTGGAACAGACGGAGCGCGGTAGCCTTGCAGGCTGCCTCCGTTGAGCAAGTCGCCAGCGTCCGAGCGTGTCTTGGAGAAAGTGTAAGTGGCCAGGAAATTCAACCCGCCCGCAAATTGCTTCTCCACCTTAGTCTGCAGGGCATGGTACACACTGTCGCCTTCCGTCGCAGCATAACTCGCGCCTTCTCCGTAATCGGGAAACGGCAGATAGGTAGCAGCGTAGGGTATGGAAGCCGGCAAGTTCGTAGGGACGATTTGGCTCGGGCGGTTAGAGCCTGGAAAGGACTCCAAATGACGCGCCAGCGAGGTCACGTACGCACCTTGGACCGACATTGAAGGAGTCAGCTGGTACTGTAGGGTCAAATTGCCGCCCATAGAGTAGGGAGTAAGATAGTTGAACTGAATACCGCGCAAAGCCAAGCCACTCGCGATGACGCTGAGTGGATCCAACGGAGTGCAGGAAAACCCGGTCTCAAGTGTTGCACTACCAATGGGCGTTGCTGTCGGCGAAGTGCAACCGGCATAGGTAATCGGGTGACCAGCGTCGGGTGGCTGGAACTGGAAATTGAACTGGAAGGGATAGTTCTCTCCAAGGTTCGGCGAGAAACCCCGGTTCTCGAAGCCATTGTAGAAGATGCCAAACCCGCCGCGAGCAACGAGTTTGGGGCTAACTTGATATGCGAAGCCAACGCGCGGGGCAAAATTCGCCTTCTGCGAGTGGCCGAGTCCACTACCGTATGCATTCGTAGCGAGACACTTGATGCCGTCTGCGGCGAGCAAAGTAGTGAAGCTCACAGAGACGAAGGTGTTGTTGCAGGAGTTTTTGCCTCCCGGCATTAAGTAGGTTGGGGCATTAAGCGGACCGCCCGAGGGGATGAAGTTGGCTTGGTTTCCATGGTGCTCAAGAACAAGTCCGAAGAAGTCCCAACGCAGGCCCAGGTTGAGGGTCAGCTTGGGAGTAATTTTCCAATCGTCATTGATATAGCTGCCGTAGTAGTTCTTTCCGTTGTCGGTGAGGGAGATGTTGGATACGAATACGCCGTTGTGGGTTCCTCCGTCATCGCCATTTCCCGAGGGACCACCGACGTAATCTATCCCACCTTGGCCCGCAGCCAACTTCGTGGGGATCGGAGTCAGCAAGAATTGTGCGCGGCCAGTCTTGCCCCCTCCTACTCCCGGGATATCGGTGTAAAGACCACTATAGTCGAATTGTCCTCGAGACCAAGGGGGCTGGAGGGTCGAGAACTTGACGTGCTGGAATTCGAAACCCATTTTGAAAGTATGTTTGCTGTAGATCTTCGTGACGTCGTCGGTGACCTGGAATGTGGAGGTAACTTCATCCGAGGGCAGGAAGGCGTTACTGCCAAGCGTCGCCAGCCCGCTGATGCCGAAGGCGGGAAGCCCGCCATTTTCGGACAGCTGCGGGATTCCTGCGACACCACCTTGGGTCAGCGGGAGGTTGCTTAGGTCGTTGGCTCGCGGAGATACACGCGTAGTGTGCAAGTAGTTCAGACCTGCACGGACTTCGTTAACGAGTGTTGGAGAGATCGTGTGGGTCCAGCCCAGCGCACTCTGCTGAGCGTTCGCCGTCTGATTGCCCTCTTGGAAGCCGCCTCCGTCAGGGATGCCGCCGAAAATGGCGGGGATAAGTTGAGGGTCGTCAACGTAACTGAATCTGAAGAACAGCGTATCCTTCTGACTAAAATTGATGTCTAGCCGCGAATCAAAAGCGTTGCGGTCTTCCCGCAGTGCAGGCGAATCCGCGAAATTTGAGAACAGCGAGTTAACGGCGTTGTTGGTTGGTAGAGGGTAGAGTTTCAATAGGCTGATGGCGTTCCCATCCAACCGGTTGGCGGGGAGATGGTTCAAACCACAGGTACCGATATTCGCGCCAGAAAAATTGATCGTATTGGCCGCACAGGTGCCATTGCTGAAAGGATCGCGAACAAATCCTGAGCTAACCGCGGTCAAGCCGGTTACAGGATCGACCGCGCCAGCTGTAACTGCCCGTGTCGTTGCAGGATCAAGGACGGTGCCGGCTGGGATCACTCGGTTTAGGGCATCGCATCTGCTGCCCAAGTGGGGAGTCACGCTGCAATCAGTCAGCGAGCCTGCCTGCCTGATCAAATCTGTCATGTCTGTGAAGCCGCTGTTCCGCTCGAGAAGACTGGGCACGCTCCCAGAGTGCACTGTTCCCTGCACTCTCCGCAGGCCTTCAAAATCGCCAAAGAAGAAGACTTTGTTGCGGCCATCGAACAGGTGCGGGATTTTGACCGGTCCGCCAGCGGAGAGTCCGAATTGATTCTGGCGATATTCCCCCTTCTTGATGCCGTTGGCATTTTCAAAATAGTCCGCCGCGTCCAACTTGTCGTTCCTGAGAAACTCCCAGATCGTCCCATGCAGTTCGTTGGTGCCCTGTTTGATCGTGGCATTGAGAATGGCAGCCCCGGAGCGGCCGAACTGCGCGCTAAAGCCCGTGGTTTGAACCTTGAATTCTTGAATGGCATCGACCGGTGGAAGAACGACAAAGTTCGTGCCATTCAAGAAGTCCACGGTGTCTGAATTGTTGTCGATACCATCGAGGAGGTAGTTGTTCTGCGCTGGACGCAGGCCATTTGCGGCGAAGGCGCCGTTGGCGGCATTGCCGCGCGTGTCGGCTTGGGGAGTGTTCACGCCAGCAGCAAGCTGAGCGAGGAATGTGAAATTGCGGCCGTTGAGGGGAAGGTCGTTGACGTTGCGCGAGTCTACGACTTGGCCTACAGAGCCGCTCTGGGTTTCAAGAACAGGAGGGGCGGACGAAACCTCTATGACCTCGGTCACGGCGCCGGGCTTCAGGGCGAAATTGATCAGCACGTCCGCACCGACGTTTACTGGGATATTGGTCTGTGTGGTGGTCTGGAACCCCTGAAAGGAAGCCGTGACCTTGTAGCTGCCAATCTTGATGGGCGTGAACTTGTAACTACCGTCCGTTCCTGTCGTAGTCGAGAGGGCGGCGCTCGTGCCTTCGTTGGTCAACGTCACTTTGGCGCCGTTGATGGGCGCCCCCGAGGCGTCCGTGACAGCGCCCAGGATGCTGCCGGTGTCCACTTGAGCATGGAGAGGCGGCGCGCTCAAGAACAGAAGCAACAGCACGGCTGTCATCGTCAAGGATGCTCGCAGGATCCCAGATGAAATGGCCTTACGATTCATAACCGTTCCTCCTCAAGTCTCTCTGCACCAGAACGCAGCAAATTTTGCAAGCGCTTTCACTCTGGGCCGCTCCTCGACCATTGCTAGGAAACCAAAAAACCATTTCCCCGAGCCGCTCGTCTACAGTTCACGCAGACGGGGCCTGACTGATCACCTATACGAATGCGCGAAGCCAAAACACATGGCGCTTCACGGCACCAACGTCTATTTTGTTGAGACCTTTGAGCCGAAGAATGGATGTAAACGGCGATACCAATCGGGCCCCCCAAACCACTTAAACGCTTAACCTAGTGGGTCAGCTAATACACCGTTCATTGCATCTTGTCAAGCAATTTTTTTAATCTATACTTCCGCGGTGGCCAACGGGTTCCCGAGAGCGGAGGTAAATCTGGTCTGCCTGCGAGCGGGCTGAGTAATTGAGTATGGGTCTAACCATTCGTGATGTCGCGAAGGCTGCAGGTGTTTCCACTGCCACGGTCTCCAACGTTTTGAACAAGACCGGCAAAGTGGGACGGCGCACGCATCTGCTGGTCCTCTCTACGGTCAAACGCCTCGGGTACTTCCCGAACGTTCACGCGCGGCACCTTGCTTCGCGAGACAGCCGAACCCTCGGAATCATTGTGTCCGACATCGAAAACCCGTTCTTTCCTGAAGTGATCAAGAGTTTCGAAATCCGTGCCCGCCAGCTTGGCTACGACGCCATTCTTAGCGACACAAATTATGACCCACGCAGAACTCGAAAAGCTGCGGAGCGAATGATGGAACACAACGTCCGCGGCGTCGCGGTGATGACCTCCGAAATCAGCTTGCAATTGATCCACGAGCTTGCCCGGAGAAGGATTGCCGTAACTTTCCTCGACCTCGCACCCGTCCGGAGCTACATGAGCAACCTGAAAATCGATTGTTCTGCCTGGCGACCTGCGCTTCGAAGGAGGTTTGGCGGCGGGCTCGGCTATCGCAAAGCTATCTTCCAAACCCACCGCGGTCGTGGCCGTTAACGATCTCACAGCCGTAGGGGTCATCAAAGGTTTATTGAAGGCGGGCTTCCGTGTGCCGGAGGACATTTCGGTTACCGGCTTCGACAACACGCGGTTGGCCGAGTATAGCAATCCCTCCATTACCACGGTGGACGTTCACCGCGAGATGGTGGGGCAGATGGCCGCCGACGCTCTTCATGAACTCTCCTGCTCCGCTAATCCTCAGGGCAAGGAATATCAGATTCCCGCAGAGCTGATATTGGGAGATTCCTCAGGTCCCGCTCCCTCCGAATAGATGCCTTCGTGTTTGGAACGACCTCACGCGGGTGCTAGCATGAAAAGTTGAGGCGTAGCTGCTCGGACACCTAATAATGGCGCATCGCAAAGACGACAACCAAGTTTTTTCACGTCGCACCTTCTTGAGAGGGATGCGGTGGGCGCCCATCCTTTTTCTTCCCGCTCCTATCCACGGGTTCCCCTTGCCGTCGCTACACCGCGACACCCCCGGAGGTCGGACTGCCGATTTTCCATTCGCTGATTTTCGTTTAGCGCCGCACTATCCCGTGAAATCTCCACTGGATGATATTTTGAGCCGAGTTGTTCCCGGCTCCGATGAATACGTCACGGAAAAGTACGCTTTTGAAATCATGCGGCTCCTCGGTGAATGGAGCCAAGCTCTTAAGTCGTCGCCGCCGGCTCTGGCGGCTGTGGCGAAATTCCTGGATGCCTCAATTAAGGCCACTTCGCTGATCTCGGTCCAGGAAAAGACCCTGCGTTCGGGGAACGGCATCGATGTCTTTCGAAGGCGGTTTTCGACCGAAGTAGTAACGGGCCGCGTGCGATTTCTCCAGACAATTCAGAGTTACCTGGCACCCCTAGCAAGATTGGAGACAGCTGAACTCGAAATTGTCGGAATCAAGGAAAGTGTAGGACTATCGCCGACGGTGCAGATCCATATTCGGTATGACCTTGTCGGAACACGGAAGGACAATGGGCGCGAGGAGCGCATTGGAGCGTGGAAAACTGATTGGGCACGCGATGAATCCGGCGCGTGGCGAGCCATTCGATGGACAGCGACAGGGGAAACCCTGAGCCGGGCGCGCGAGCCGGTTTTCATTGACATTACTTCTCACGCTCTGGGCCAAACGGAATCGTACAGAAATCAGATGCTTCACGGAGTGGATTATTGGCGCACGGTTTTGGACGGTGCGTGCGGGATTGACGTCTATGGGAACAACGGTTTGGCGGCGGGAGATTTTGACGGAGATGGCCTGGATGATCTCTATGTCTGCCAGCCCGCGGGACTTCCCAACCGGCTCTACCACAATCGCGGCGATGGCACGTTCGAGGATGTGACTGAAAAGGCCGGAGTGGGCGTGTTGGACAGTGCGGCTTGCGCTCTCTTCGCGGATTTCGAGAACAAAGGGCTCCAGGACCTTCTCGTGGTTTGCGGCAGCGGGCCGCTACTCTTCTTGAACCAGGGGAACGGAAAATACTTACTCAAACGCGATGCCTTCCAGTTCGTGCGGCCTCCACAGGGGATGTTTACACATGCCGCCATCGCTGACTACGACGGCGACGGACGGATTGATGTTTATTTTTGCCTGTACAGCTATTACGTGGGCCTCGACCAGTATCACTATCCCGCGCCCTATTTTGACGCGCGAAATGGCCCCCCGAACTTTCTGCTCCACAACGAAGGGAATGCCACGTTTCTGGACCGGACTGAGGCGGCCGGGCTGAATGTGGACAACGACCGGTACAGCTTTGCGTGCGCCTGGGGCGACTACAACGGTAATGGTCTTCCGGACCTCTATGTGGCGAACGACTTCGGGCGAAGCAACCTCTACCGTAATAATGGCGGAGGAAAATTCACCGCGGTCTCCGCGGAAGCAGGTGTCGAGGATGTCGGAGCGGGGATGAGCGCTGCTTGGTTCGATTTCGACAACGATGGAAAGCAGGATATCTACGTTGCTGACATGTGGTCCGCCGCGGGAATACGAGTTTCGGAACAGGAGCGGTTTCATGAAAAGGAACCGGAGAGCGTCCGAGCACTCTATCGTCAGCACGCACGCGGCAATTCGTTGTATCGCAATCAGGGGAATGGGAAGTTCGAGAATATTGGAAGCGAAGCCGGAGTTGAGATGGGCCGCTGGGCCTGGTGCTCGGACGCATGGGACTTCGACCACGACGGCTACTCGGACCTTTACATTGCGAATGGCTATATTTCGAGTCCGGAAAAATCCGCAGGAGATAAGAACGATCTTTCAAGTTTTTTCTGGCGACAGCTGGTGGCGAAATCGCCCCAGAACCAAACACCGTCGTTGGGCTACGAGCAGGGCTGGAACGCCATCAATGAGCTGATCCGTTCGGACAACTCCTGGAGCGGGCGAGAGAGAAATGTTTTCTATGCGAATAATCACGACGGCACATTTTCGGAAGTCTCAGGCACAGTGGGATTGGATTTCCTTGAGGACAGCAGAGCGTTTGCACTCGCTGACTTGGACAAGGACGGGCGATTGGAAGTCGTCCTGAAAAACCGCAACGCGCCGCAACTGCGAATCTTGCGCAACGGGATGAAGGACCTGGGCCAGTCGATCGCTTTCCGTTTGCATGGACAAAAGAGCAATCGCGATGCGATCGGTGCTGGCGTAACGGTGGAAACTGAGGGGCATCGTCAGACCAAGTATTTACAGGCTGGTTCGGGATTTCTTTCGCAGCACAGCAAGGAACTTTTTTTTGGCGTTGGAAAGGTCCAAGGAACTGTCCGCGCTTCGATTCGCTGGCCCAGTGGGCTAACCCAGGCCTTCGAGCATTTGCCTATTAACCATCGAATTGAAATTCAAGAAGGTTCCGATAAATTTCTGGCCAAGCCCTTTGCAGCTTCGCCTCCATCTTATGCGCGACGGGGCGAACCGCAAAAGCCGGAGTTTCTGCCTTCATCCTCGGAAACATGGCTCATCGAGCCCCTGAGCGCACCGGAGTTTTCCTTGCCCGACCTCGCGGGCAAGACGCAGGAACTGCGGTCGTTCCGTGACGGCGCGTTGCTTCTGAGTTTTTGGGCGACGGCTTCGCCGCCCTGCCGCGAACAGTTGCGACTCCTGCAGAAATACCAGTCATCTCTAGCTGCCGGCGGCGTTCGCATCCTTGGCATTAACGTCGATAATCCTGGCGATGCGCAGGCGGCGCGAACATTCGCTGCGAAGGAAGCATTTAGCTTTCCCAACGTGCTCGCCACCCAGGAGGTGGCCGGCATCTACAACATTATTTACCGCTACCTGTTCGACCGTCGGTGCGATCTGCCTATCCCTGCCTCTCTCCTGCTCGATAAGGACGGCATGATTGTTAAGGTTCACCAGGGACCGGTGCATCCTGAACGGCTGCTAGAAGATTTGAGATCGGTCCCGCGTACGCGAGCCGAGCGCATTCAGAGGGCGCTTCCTTTCAATGGAATGCTCTACCAGGAGACATTTCAGCGTAACGATTTTACTTATGGAGTGGCGATGTTTCAGCGCGGATATTTGGAGCAAGCGGCGGCGTCCTTCAAGCAGGTCATCGCAGCCAAGCCGGAAGACCCCGATGCCTATTACAATCTGGGAACGCTGTATCTCCGAAGAAACGATTTACGCGGCGCGCGGCAATACCTCGAGCAGACAGTGAAGCTCCGTGCGGACTATCCGGAAGCGTGGAACAATCTGGGAATGGTGGCCGGGCAGGAAGGCCAGACGGACGACGCTATCCGCAACTTCAAACAGTCATTGAGCTTGAGGCCAAGCTATGCCATCGCGCTCGCGAACCTCGGAAACGTTTATCGGCGGCAGGGTGACTTCGATGAGGCGGAAAAACTTCTGAGCCGCGCACTGGAAATTACACCGGATGATCCAGAGGTAAACTACAGCCTAGGAATGCTCTACGCGCGGCAAAACCAGCTCGAAAAGGCTGCTCGGTACTTGGAAAACGCAGTGAGCTTGCGCCCGGATTACCCCGACGCGTTGAATAACCTGGGCGTCCTTTTTGTCCGTGAACGGCGAAACTCCGACGCAGAAGAGCGATTCAAAGCCTGCATCCGCGTCGCGCCGAACTTTGACCAGGCCTACCTCAATCTGGCCCGCCTGTACGTTATCTTGGAGGAAAAACAAAAGGCCAAAGATGTGTTGCTGGCACTGCTGCAACAACAACCGCAGCACAAGGTGGCTCAGAAAGAACTGGAGATGCTACAGTGAGCTTGCGGCAACTGCGATCAGAGCACTCGTGGAGGCATACTGGTGGATGAAGTTCAGTGTTTCAATGCGGCGTTCATCCAGGTTCACGTGTAGGAGGCCCAGATTTAGCCGAATCCTCTCGCTGTCCGTAATTTTCTTATTTCCGGGAGTATCCGACGCTCAGCAATCCGCCCCAAGCGGGAAAACTGCCACGCAAACTGCAAAAATCCAATCACACTTTCCGGAAGTGGAAGAATTGCTCCGCCAAGGTTTGATCGAACAAGCCAAAGAAAAAATTCAGGAAGGGCTTCAGCGAAATCCCTCCAGTGTGGAGGGTTACAATTTATTGGGGATTATCTACAGCGATCAAGAAGATTACGCCAACGCGTTCGAAGCGTTTCAGAGCGCGTTGAAGCTTGACCCCAACTCCACGAAAACTCGCAACAACCTCGCGAATGTATATGTCGCGGAGAAGAAGCCTGATCTTGCCGAGAAAGAGTTCAGAAAGGTCTTGCGCCTCGATCCCGCGAATCGCGATGGAAATTACAACTTGGGTCTGGTCCTGATGACCAAGGGCCAGCCTGCCGAAGCCATTGTCCACTTTCAGCGTGTGCGCCCCGTGAACGTCCAAACTCGCTTCAACCTGATTCGCGCTTACCTCCAGGCGCGCAGGACTGCCGAAGGCCTGAAAGCGGCAACGGAACTATCCGCTCTGAATAAGGACAACGTCCAATTGCATTTCACTCTTGGCGTGTTACTGGCTTCTGAAAAGCAGTACCCGGCAGCCCAACTCGAGCTGGAAAAAGCCATTGCGTTGCAGCCGGAAACGTTCGAGATTCTCTTCAATCTTGGACAGACTTATCTACGGGGTGGTGAGTACACGAAAGCGAAGCAGGCGCTGAATCGGGCTCTGAAACTGAAACCGGATTCACCCGAGACACTTTATCTATTGGCGCAAGTTTACGCCGATCAGACGAGAGCAGT
>WNGJ01009795.1_pt1 | contig 10209 bp, 8 predicted proteins | sample 5400611 | NCBI WGS metagenome assembly WNGJ01 (sample SAMN13153375, study PRJNA577476) | soil metagenome | isolation source: 40 cm soil or saprolite under Garry oak tree replicate 1 | place: USA:California | collected 2016-06-15
TCAGGTCGCGCATGATCGCGCCGGCCTCGATCATCCGCAGCACCAGGTCGGTCGACCCGATCTTGAGCAGGGTGGTGGTCTCGCTCATGTTCGAGTCGCCCACGATCACGTGCAGCCGCCGGAAACGCTCGGCGTCGGCGTGCGGCTCGTCCCTGGTGTTGATGATCGGGCGGGACCTGGTGGTGGCCGAGGAGACGCTCTCCCAGATGTGCTCGGCCCGCTGACTCACGCAGTACACCGCGCCCCGCGGCGTCTGCAGCACCTTGCCCGCGCCGCAGATCACCTGCCGGGTGACCAGGAACGGGATCAGGATGTCAGCCAGCCTGCCGAACTCGCCGTGCCGGCCGACCAGGTAGTTCTCGTGGCAGCCATAGGAGTTGCCCGCGGAGTCGGTGTTGTTCTTGAACAGGTAGATGTCGCCGGCGATGCCTTCCTCGCGCAGCCGCCGGTCGGCGTCGACGAGCAGGCCCTCCAGGATCCGCTCCCCCGCCTTGTCGTGGGCCACCAGGTCGAGCACGTTGTCGCACTCCGGGGTGGCGTACTCCGGGTGGCTGCCCACGTCGAGGTAGAGCCTGGCCCCGTTTCTGAGGAAGACGTTGCTGCTACGGCCCCATGACACCACGCGCCGGAACAGATAGCGCGCCACCTCGTCGGGCGAGAGCCGGCGCTGCCCGCGGAAGGTGCACGTGACGCCGTACTCGTTCTCGACCCCGAATATTCGCCGATCCACACGCCAAGGCTACGTCCCGTTGCCCCCTGACAACAGCATCCCTGGCGTGTTGCCCTCCTGTGAGGTCACTGGTGAGAAAGTTCAGCCAGCAGGTTCTTGTCGTAGACGTACACGGTGTAGGGGCCGGTGCGATAGGTCCTGACCGGACGGCCCAGCGCCGCCAGCGCGGCCGGTTTGGGCTGCCAGTTGTTGAAGAATCCGGGGTGGCCGCCGGTGACCAGGAAATTCGCCTGGTTGTGGCCGGGGTCGTACCAGGAGCTCTTGGCCTCCCACGGGTAGGGCGCCAGTGGGAGGGAGGCCACCGCCCGGATCGTCACGGCTCCGTCACTGCCGACGGTTACCACGCTCGACCCCCAGTAACCGCCGATGCCGCTGGTCAGGTGGTGCGCGGCCAGGAACTTCGCGAGCCGCGCCTTCATCGGGGGGACCGACGGCTGGGCCGCTGCGTAGCCGAGGCCGGCCCCGTAGCAGGCCAGCAGGGCGCCGGCCAGCAGGACCGCGGCCCGTGGGCGCCGACGCACGCTGGCGTGCAGGCTGGCCGCGAGCGTCCGGCCGGCCAGCACCGCGCCGAACGGGAGCACCACGGCGAACTCACGGGCGTTCAGGTCGGTGGCGTTGGCCAGCGTGCTCGGCACGTACGCGACCACGTTGAGCACCATCGCGACGAGCAGGATCTGGCTGATCATGTCCGGCCAGGACAGGAAGCGCCGCGCCACCCGCAGCACCGCCCAGGCCACCAGCGCCACCCCGGCCAGGTGCAGCAGCGCGAAGGCCATCGCGGCGGGCGGCCCCTCGGGCTTGGCGCCGAACAGCGCGAGCAGCCCCTTGCCGGTCACCCAGGCGTGCCCGGGCCAGGTGTGCACCGGGGCGAACTGGTACGCCAACGGGTGTATGTAAGCCTGGAGGAGGCGTCCGGCTAGCGACGCCAGGCCCTGGGCCGCGATGGCCGCCACGGCCAGGGACAGCTCGTACCAGCGGGCACGCAGCACAGCCTGGACCGAAGTGTCCTGCCGCCGGGCCAGGTCACGGGACACGCGCAGCGCGCACACCGCCACCAGGGGCACGACGCCGACCAGGAGGACGAGGGAGTCGGCGATGAGCACCCAGGTCAGCAGCAACCCGACCAGGACCGGTACCCACGGTGCTGGCCCGGGGGGACGACCCCCCGGAACCCCCCGATCACGGGGGGGCTCCCCGCCCCCCCGTACCCCCCTGGCCGGGTCAGCACGGTCGATGACCAGCCAGGTCAGCAGGAGCGGCACGGCCGTGCCGATGTGGCCGAGGGACAGCAGCAGGACGAAGACGCCGACGCCGAGCTGAGGGGCGAACATGAGGCCCGCCGTCAGCAGCATCCGCAGCCGGTTCTCGCGGCGGGGTACCCGGCCCCGGGCCAGCAGCACCGAGAGGATCACGACCAGGGTGTACGTCATCGCCGCCGCGATGTGCGCGGTGTCGGTGTGCAGCCCGAACAGCCACACCAGCAGGGCGTACTGCGGCAGCTCGGTCGTGATGAACGAGACGTCGGACAGGTACCAGCCGTGCAGCAGCACGTTGCCGTGCAGCATGTCCCAGGCCATCAGCAGGTCGTTGGACTCGTCGGAATTCTCCGGGTAGGTCCGGGACACCCGCAGGTAGGCGAGGAAGAGCAGCGCGACGGCCAGCGCGATCGCGGCGGCGGCAAGCAGGCGGCGGGCGGACACCCGGCGGCCAGGCGCGCGCTCCGTCTCGTGCTGGGCGGCGGGCCGGGCACCCTGCCCATCCCCGGCCCCGGCCTGGGCGGCGACGGGCAGGGCGGAGGACGCATCCGGCGTCCCGCTTTTCGGCACGGCAGCCACCATGTCCTCCGGCTCGGTGTCATCCTCGCGAGTGAATGCTATTCGCCGCAGCATGCCACAGCGTATGGCAATGAAGATTGCTCCCGATTCGATCCGTAACTGGAGCTTCATGAACGTGAACGAGCGGCAGGCAGTGGCAGCCAGCTGTGACTACGTACTGATCCGGCAATGCGGCCAAACCGAGATCTGCTTCAGCGGCCGAGAGGCTCAGCCTCAGACCGGGACCGCCGCTGGCAGCCGGCGGCTGCGGGACAGCGCTTACCCATGTTCACTGAACCGCAACGGTCGCTCTGGTAAGCTGCGCGCGCCTGGCCAAGAATTCCCTTCACGCTGAGATAGTCCTGGTGGAGGCCTGCGGTTGCAGCTCACGTCGACGTCGGAAGAGGATAGGTCTGTCCGGCACAGCCCGCCATCGCTATGGTCCAGGTTGAACCGGCCGCTGGTACCGGGGATCATCGCCTTCCTCGGCTGGCTCGGTTTTGCCCTGGCCCGCTGGCAGATCTGGGCCAAGGGACACCTGAGCCTGTTCATCATGGCCGGGCACGTCTACACGCACCGGCCCCAGCTGCCCCGTGGCCTGCTGCTGGTGCCGTCCGCGGGCTATGACGGGCAGTTCTACTACCGGCTCGCGCTGGACCCGGTTAACTGGAACCACACCGCGTTCGGCATCACGATGGACCAGTCCTACCGGTACACCCGCGTCGGGTACCCGATGCTGGCCTGGATCTTCTCGCTCGGCCAGCACCAGCTCGTGCCCGTCGTGCTGGTCGTGCTCAACCTCTTCGGGGTAGCGGCCATGGCCATGCTCGGCGCCATGTTCGCCCGCGACGCCGGCCGGCACGCCCTGTGGGGGCTCGCCTTCGTCGCCTACTTCGGCCTGGTTATCAGCGTGGGCCGGGATACCGCCGAACCGCTGGCCGAGGCGTGCATGCTGGGTGGCCTGCTCGCCTTCCGGCGGGGCGGCACCCGGATGTACCTGCTGGCCACCGCGCTGTTCACGTACGGCGCCATCACCAGGGAAACCATCTTGTTCGCCCCGGCTGCGATCGCCGTCACCCGGCTGATCGCGATGGCCAGGCGCCGCGCCCGCCCGGGCCTGGCCGACCTGACCTGGCTCGTCCCGGCCGCCGGGTACGGGCTGATAGAAGTCGCGGTGCACTTCGTGGTCAAGGGCGAGTTCCCGTTGCTGGCGAACAGCAGCCGGAACCTCACCGTGCCGTTCACCGCGCTCGCCGACGCGCTGAAGCACAACGCCGCGCACATCAACACCGCGCACCTGAGCCCGATCGACATCGCCATGCTCGAGTACGCCACGCTGGCGATCTTCATCCTGGCCGGGTTCGCGGTGCTGATGATCACCTCCGCGCCCGGGCACGAGCGCCTGGCGTTCGTCTTCTTCGTGCTCCAGCTGGGCCTGCTGTCCAGCCAGATCTGGACCAGCACCTTCGGCGAGGGGCGTTCGCTCATCGAGCCCTACCTGATGGCGCTGGTGCTGCTGGTGAGCACGCCGCGGCGCTTCCTGTCCTGGCCCTATCTCGGCATGATCGCCGCCTGCGTGCTGCCCGCGCTGGCCGTGGTGGCCAGGCGCCGCATCCTGTATATGTGACGCCCCCGGTCAGATGGATCCTGCCTTGAGGGCGGCGTCGATCCAGGGGATCACCTCGTCGAGCATCTCCTCGAGTGTGGTGGTGGCCTCGAAGCCGAGGATCTTCTTGGCCTTCTCCGTATCAGGCACCCGGCGCTGGACGTCGTATTCGAACGGCGAGTCGTGGACGAGCCGCAGCGGGACGCCCTCGCCCTTGACCTTGCGCCAGATGGTCTCGGCCAGCTGCCTGACGGTGGTGCCCTCCGCCGTGGACAGGTTGAAGTCCTCGTTCAGTGCGTCCTCATGCTCCATCGCCGTCACCACCGCGGCCGCGAGATCACCGCCGTAGGTGTAGTGCCGCACCTGGTCCCCCGAGCCGAGAATATGCAGCGGGTCCTGGCCCTTGAGCACCTTCTGTACTAGGTCGGGGACCACGTGGCTCATCGCGAGCTTGACGTTCCCGGACAGGATCTCCTGGTCGCCGAGGGCCCGGCTTTCGCCGATGCCCACGCAGTTGAACGGGCGCACGAGCGTGTACGGAAGCTTGTACTGGTCCCAGGCGGCCCGGGCGAAGTACTCCACCGCCAGCTTCTGGAACCCGTAAGAGGACAGCGGCGGCGGTATCTCCCGCTGCTGCCCCTCGTAGGAGGGCCATTCGTCGGCGCTCTCGAAGACCATCGAGGAGGACAGGTAGGTGACCTTGCGCAGGCGCCCGTCCCGGTGCGCGGCGATGGCGGCGTCACACGACGCGGCGATGATCCGCTCGTTGGTCGCGAGCAGGTCATAGGCGTAGGTGTGGAAGTAGGAGATCCCGCCGATCATCGCGGCGCCCGCGATGAAGTGGTCGCAGTCGGCCAGCAGTTCGGTCAGCAGGCCGACGTTCCTGGCGTCACCCTCGACAAGCCGGTAGCGCGGATTGTCGTCGTAGGACTTCCTGACCTTCCCGTACTTAGAGAAGTTGTCCAGGCCTGCCACCGCGTAGCCGCGCTTGAGCAGTTCCTCTACTACGTACCCGCCGATGAAGCCAGCGGATCCGCTGACTAGCACCTGCTCCATTAATCCTCCTGTCTTTCTCCTTGGTCCCGCCGAGGGAGAACGCCGCGGCCCCGTACCTGATCGGGAGTCAGCCGCGGTCCGAACGCGAACCGGTACCAGCGGACGTAGCTGGGCACCCACTTCGCGACCTTGAAGTTCGACATCCCCGCCTGCCGGTCAAGCCAGATGGTCGGTATCTCAGCCACCGGCAGGCGCAGCCGCTTGGCCTTGGCCGTCAGCTCGATGCCGATCTCGAAGCCGTTCCTAGAGTCGATTCCGACCTGCCGGACGAATTCCGTCGAGTAAGCCTTGAACGAGTTGGTCGCGTCCCTGGTGCCGACGTGGGCGAGCGTCCGCAACGATCGGCCCGCTAGGCGGGACAGCGTCCCTTTGAGCAGGGGGCCACCTACCTGCTGACCGCCTGGCATGTAGCGGGACGCGGCGGCTACCGCGACCCCTCGCTCGACCAGCCGGACCAACTCGTCGATCTGCCTGGCGTCATCGCAGCCGTCCGCCATGGTCACCACGACCACGGGCGCGGCAGCGGCGTCGATGCCGAACCTGATGGCGTTGGCGGGTCCCCGGCCGTAGGTATTGACCAGACACCTCAGCCGGGGTTCCTTCTGCCCGTACTGCTCGGTCGCCGGGATGGTCGTGTCATCCGGCGAGTCCACGACCACCAGGACTTCCGACGGCAGCCGGACCGACTCGAACAGCCGGTCAAGTACGCTGACGACCTGCTCGCCCTCATTGTGGGTAGGTACGACCACCGAGACGCGAGGGCGCTCGGTCATACCCGGACCCCATCACCGAGCGCATCCCAGATATCCGCGACCGGCTTGTCCGTCACCAGTCCCCGGTACTCGGGATGCGGCGCCCCCACTACGAGCAGGTCCGACCGGGCGAGCACCTCGTCGAGCGGCAGCAGGTCAGGGTCGACGGTCACGTACGGGTCGGTACAGAGGACTGCACCGGCCTTGAACGCCAGAATCCGCTTGAGCTTGTAAGACAGGCTCGACCGGATGTCGTCCGAGCCCGCCTTGAACGCCATGCCCAGGATCCCGACTGTCATTGACCCCAGGTCGAACCGCCCCTCCAGCCGGTGCACCACATACAGCGGCAGGCCCTCGTTGACGGCCATCGCCGCGTGGCCGAGCGGGAAGTTGTTGTGGTTGAAGGCCGCGAGCTGCATGGTGTCCTTGAACAGACATGGCCCGGCAGCAAAGCCCGCGGCGGGCATGTCCGCGGCCCGCGGGTAGTCCTCGGCCAGCCCTCGCCGGATCCGGTCGAAGTCGAGGCCCTGCTCGTTGGCCATCATGTAGAGCTGGTTGGCGGTTGCGAACTTGATGTAGCGCCACACGTTGGTGAACAGCTTGGCCAGCTCCGCCTCCTCCGGAGACATCAGCACGGTCTTGCTGGTCAACCTGCTGAACAGCGCGGACGCCCGCTTCACCCCCGCAGGCGTGCGGGACGAGATGATCTGGGGCAGCTCGAACAGCTCGGTCATCGCCTTGCCCTCAGCGATCCGCTCCGGGCAGAACGCCACCTCTATCTGCAATCCCAGCCCGGCCATCATCTTTTCCACCAGCGCCGTCACCCCGGGGAACACGGTGCTGCGCAGGATGAGTAGCTGACCGTCGCGCAGGTAGCCCGAGCAGCCGCCGAGCGCCTTGGTGATCGCCGTCTGCTTGGGGTTCAGGTGCTCATCCACCGGGGTGCCGATGACCACCACCAGGTGCTCCGCCGTGGCCACGATGGCGGGATCGGCCGAGGCCTCGAGACGCCCGGCGCTGAGCGCGCGATGCAGCACCTCATCCGCCCCGGGCTCGGCGAACGGCATCCGCCCCGCGTTCACCGTGGCGACAGCGCTCTCGCTCACGTCGTAGATGCCCACCTTGGCGCCGCGGTCGGCGAAGGCAAGCGCGAGCGGCAGGCCCACATGCCCGCAACCCCCGATGACCACCACATCTCGGTCAACCTGATCGAACAAATTCGTCACCTCATGTACCTCCGGCTGATCATGGCAGGCCTCCGGAGGCCACCGGCCGGTGCCCCCCAGCACTCTCTGGCGCTTTACCTTACCGCCCGGCCCGGCCTGGCACGGGTTCTTGTCATCCTCGCCCGGCGCGTCACATGGGGGATTCGCGAAGGCGGGCCGCGCCACGTACGGTAAGCTCTCGCCCGCGATCGAAGAAGGCGGTTTACCGGCCTGGGCCGCCTGTCACGAGGAATTGCAGCATGCCTGGTCAGGAGCAGCCGGCGCCCCGCACGCGGGTCGCGGAATCGGTCATGCCTGACGACCAGGAACCGGCCGGGCCGACTCGTGCTCCGGCCGTCGCGCCCGGCGGCGGGGACAGCGGGACCAGAGCGCAACCGCCCCGCTCGCTGGCGTCGAGGATCAACCGGCCCACCGTGGCCGCCCTGATCGCCACGCTGGCCGCGGTCGCCTTCACCCTGGCTCGCTGGCAGACCTGGGCGAACGGCCGCATCAGCCGGTTCATCCTGGTCGGGCGGCATTTCGCCACACCGTCCCAGCTGCCGCACGGCATGCCGGTGGCCAAGACGTACGGCTACGACGGGCAGTTCTTCTACCGGCTGGCGCTCAATCCGCTTAACTTCCACCACACCGCGTACGGCATAACCATGGACCGGCCCTACCGGTACATGCGGATCGGCTACCCCACGCTAACCTGGCTAGTCTCGCTCGGCCAGCACTTCCTGGTCCCGGTCATGCTGGTCGCGGTCAACATCGCCGCCGTCGGGGCGCTGGGCTACCTGGGCGCCCTGTTCGCCGTCGAGGGCGGACGGCACGCGCTAGCCGGGCTGCTGATGCCCGGCTACTTCGGCCTCATCACCAGCCTGTCCCGGGACACCGCGGAACCGCTCGCCGCCGTCTGCCTGCTGGCCGGGCTGCTCGCGGTCCGGGGCCGCCGTCCGGTGCTGGCCGCCGCGCTGCTCGCCTACGGGGCGCTGACCAGGGAAACGGTCATGGTCGCCGTGGCCGCCATCGCCATCATGCGGATGATCGGCATCCTGCGCGGCCGGACCCGGCCCGGCCGCGAGGACCTGGCCTGGGTGGTCCCGGCCGTGGCCTTCGCGGCCTGGCAGGTCGTGGTGAAGGCCGCGACCGGGAGCGTTCCGCTGCTCGCGGACAGCGGCCGGAACGCGGGCGCGCCGTTCATCGCCCCGCTCCAGGCGTTCAGGCACAACCTCGCTCACGTCCACCTGCACCAGTTCGAGCAGTACGACCTGTGGCTCCTAGAGCTGGCCATCCTGGCCTGCTTCTCGGTAGCGGCGCTGCTCTGCCTGCGGTCCACGAACGCGCCGGTGCACGAACGGCTGGCTTTCATCCTCTACCTGATCGAGATCTGCATCGTCACGCCGAGCACCTGGAACAGCCTGGACGCCGACATGCGGTCCTTTATCGAGGTGTACCTGCTGGCCGTGGTCATCCTGCTGGGCACCCCCCGGCGGACGCTCGGCGCCTGGCTGCTGCCCGAGCTGGCCGCGCTGACGATGCCCGCCCTGATCGTGATCACGCAGCGCAGGCTCACCGGCTCGTGAAGGTCAGGCCTCCGCGGGGGCCGGTTCCCGCCGCGCCTCGATGTAGATAGTGCCACCCGACCGTGCCGCTACCTCGACCGCGGTTGCGGCCAAGGCGAACGGAAGAGCAACCACCGCGGCGGCGAGAGCGTACAGCCGGAAGGCCGGACCCTGGGCGGCCTGACGCGCCTCGGTGCGACGGATGGCTTCGTACAGGTCGGGGTGCCCGGGAAGCTTGCCGGCGAAGCCGTGGACCCATCCGAAGACGACCTGCCCGCCCCGCAAGTAGCTGACCCGCTCCACCCGCAAGCCCAGGGCCTCGATCGTGGACAGCAATGCCGGAGGGCTCAGATGGACGAGATGGCGAGGCAGATCAAGGGCAAGCCAGCGATCGCCGAAGAGGCGGGCCTGGAGGCTGGTCGCATTGGGCACGGCGATGACAAGCGTCCCGCCCGGAGACAGGAGAGCGGCCGCGTGGCTCAGCGCCCGGGCAGGCCGGCGGAGGTGCTCAAGCGAATGCCAGAAGATGACCGCCGACCAATTCCCGTCCACGTCTTCGACCTCGGCGTTGCGGATGTGCGGCCCGGACGCATGCGGCTCAAGACCGACAGCATCACGCCCGTGGCGCACGAAGGCATCCACGAGGGTCCCGTCGCCGGCTCCCACGTCGAGAACCGGGCCGGGCGGCAGGACCCGGTGCAGACGATCCGCAAGCGCTGAGCGCGTGCGGCGAAGCACCTTGTCCCCGAGACCGGAGAACCGGCCCGACTCCGGGCGGTACCAGTCAGCGTAGGCCGCGCTCAGCTGCTCATCGCTGGGCCAGGGCGACGTCGTCGCCACGCCGCAGCGGGCGCACCGCACCCGGCCGGTAAGGTATTCGTCGGTGCCGTCGAACCGGTGATCGCACCAGGCGCACCGGACGGCAGGAGGCGCCTGAGTGCGTGAATACGCCAAGGTGTTGCTTGTTCCTCGCAGCGAACCGCTTTTATCGCGCCTGCCTTCGGAGCGGATTGCCAGCGACTTTGCGTTCGGCAACGGATCGTCCTCCTAGCGTTCCCTCACGGTCGCAGAGAAGCATAGCGGCGGTCTGGCCTCGCCGTGCCTCGATGCCGGCCTCGGCGCCCGGTGAGTTGCGCCCGGTGACCTGTCGCGGGCCTGTCACAGCGGTCACGATATTGTCCAGCGATGAAGAGCCGCCAAGTGAAGGAGTGAGGAATGGAGCCGATCAGCATCGGCGGTGCCTGGACGTTCACGCCCGCCCTTCACCGAGATGACAGGGGTTGCTTTCTGGAGTGGTTCCGGGCCGACGGGCTATCCGAGTCGCTCGGGTACCGGCCGGAGATCGCGCAGGCCAACTGCTCCGTGTCCCGCCGGGGAGTCGTCCGGGGTGTCCACTTCGCAAGCGTTCCCCCCGGGCAGGCAAAGTACGTCACGTGCGTCAGCGGCGCGGTCCTCGACGTGATCGTGGATGTCAGGGTCGG
>WNGJ01010612.1_pt1 | contig 10209 bp, 6 predicted proteins | sample 5400611 | NCBI WGS metagenome assembly WNGJ01 (sample SAMN13153375, study PRJNA577476) | soil metagenome | isolation source: 40 cm soil or saprolite under Garry oak tree replicate 1 | place: USA:California | collected 2016-06-15
TGGTCGCGGCGCTGGCGCACGGCATCGGCGCGGTTCTCGGCCAGGCCGCCGTGGCCGCGAAGTCGAACGAGATCCCCGCCGTACGGGACCTGCTGAGGACGTTCGCCAGCCTGGCCGGCGCCGTCATCACGATCGACGCCCTGCACACGCAGAGCGACACCGCGCAGGTCGTCATCTCCCGGGGCGCGGACTACGTCATGACCGTCAAGGGCAACATGCCGGGCCAGCCCGCGGGCCGCGATGAAATGCCCGATGTCCGCGACAAACGCCCTGGTCATCGGCGCCATCAGCGCCGAGGAGGCGAACCGGTGCCCGCGGTGCCCGACGAAGAACGCCGCGATCCCCGCGCCGTGCTGCAGCCGGGGCTGGTACAGGTTGAGGTACATCCGGTCGATCGCCTCGATCTCGAACAGCACGTGATCGGCCAGCACATCGGCGGCAGAACGAGGTAGCGTCATGACAGGCTCCACCTCAGCCATCACCAGCACCGCTCGTCGGGCGGGGGCGAAGCCCCGTTAGATGGTGGTGACGGCAGTCGCGCTGGCTTAGCTGCTGACCGGGAGGATCATGGTGAACGGTCCTGTGACGCCGCTGTGGGGCGGCTTGGTCGCGGAGCTCGTAGCTACGCGGCCATGTGCTGATGCTGAGCTGATCGAACGGGCCTGCGAGGTCGCGGCCGGGTGCCACCGGGGCCAGCTGCGCCGGAGCGGCGATCCGTACATCACCCATCCGATCGCGGTCGCGACGATCCTCGCCCGGCTCGACGATGCTGCTGGCGTCGATGATCAGATGCTATGCGCGGCCATCTTGCACGGCACCGTTGTGCACACCCCGTACACGCTAGCCGCGATGAGACGCGACTTCGGCGCCGGGATCGCGGCGATGGTGGCCGGGCACATGGCGCTCCACCACCTCGGCGAGCGGCCGGGACGCCAGGGACGCCAGGTGATGGCGGCCATGACGTCCGCCGACGCCCGGGTCGCCGCCACGAAACTGGCTGAACGGTTGCATAACATGCAGACCCTCCAGTTCCTGCCGCAGGCCAAGCAACTGCGCAAGGCCAGGGCAGTCCTCGATACCTTCCTGCCGGTCGCCGAGCAGCTCAACATGCTCACGCTGCAGTCGCAGCTGCAGGCACTCGCGGTCGAAGCGCTGATCCGCAACCAGCCGCTACGCCCGTTCCGCCGCCGGGTCATCGTCGCGCTGGATATCGAGGGTTCCACCAGTCGGCCCGACCCGGTGAAGGCCGAGCTCCGGACCATGATCTACGAGCTGTTCGACGCGGCGCTCCGCTCGGTAGGAATCAGCGCGCGGCACCGCGACCGGTTCGCCGACCGCGGCGATGGCCTGCTCGCCCTTATCGACCCGGCAGATCAGCCGCTGCTGCTCAGCCTCGCCCTCCCCGCTTTCGCCCGGCTGCTGGCCGGCTACAACGCCGGCCTCCCGGATCCGGGCCGGCACGACCGCCGGCTCCGGGTCCGCGTCGTCGTCCACACCGGCAACGTTCATGACGACGACAACGGATGCTTCGGCAAAGCCCTCGACGTCGCCTTCCGGCTACTCGACGCCCCCAGCGTCAAGGAGACCCTCAAAATGGCACACGGAGCCATGCTGCTCGTCGTGACCGGCGACATCCACGACCTGCTCATGTCTTGCCCCGGTGGCGTAGCCGGGCACACAGCCTCCCACCCTGTCACCGTCCGGGTCGCCGGCCACGACCACCAAGGCTGGATTCGCGTCCCTGCAGAGGCCGCTAAGCAGGCCACCGATATCCGGGCCGTACCACGAACCCGCCGGTAGCCACTGGCCGACAACAAAATATCCGCCGATCTGTATCCACAGGCGCTCAGTTGACATGGTCATCCGTGCGGCGCCGAACGGAATGATCTGCGCGGTCTAGTTACTGCGCGATCCCGGCTTTCTGCTTTCGCCTTGTTTCAGAGGGGCCCGCCGGTGGAACTCACTGAGCGTGAAAAGCACTGTTTCTGCGGCGCCCAGCCAACTGTGCCGCCGATCGTAAGCGGGCGCCGCGTTGATCGGTACGCCGTCCACCTCGATCATCCCGTTGTCGTACGCGGTGACCTGAAGCGTAGGGGTGAGGCCCTTACCGCGAGGCGTCGGCTTGACATCCACCTCAACGCGGATGCGTTTGAGGGTTCCTGTCGCCTTGGTCTCCTCGATTGGCAAACTGTGACGGTACGGTGGGTTTCTGAACCGGTCGGAAAGGCGGCATTATTCGCGAACGGCGATCGGCATGTGGCGGGCGTAGTCGGCGAGAGCCCACGGGTCGCAATAGTGGTCACTCCAAGTCGCCCGTCAAGCCGGTGTCGGCGGCTGGGGGGACGACGTGGCGGCGGCGGTCCGGTGGCGCAGGCTCGGGAGCAGGGGATGGCCCTGACCGGGCCTGGCGGCTTGTTGTCCGCGCTGACCCGCCAGGTCATGGAGACTGCGTTCGAGGCGGGGTTGACCGAGCATCTGCGGCCATGAGCACGACGGGACACCCGGTAGCACCTCGGTGTCGAACATGTCCCGCAGGGCCCACTCGTCCCTCAGATAGCGGACGGCCGACGGGCTGACCGCGAGCGCTTAGATGAGCGCCCAGGCGCGGCCCGCCAGTGCTACTGCGGGTGCCGCCGACGGCCAGAACCTGGCGAGCAGGCTGAGCGCGGCGACGGCCGATCCGGCGAGCCCTGCCGAGCTCGCGCGCCGCCGGGCAGCCCTCGCTTACATCCCCTTCGCTGGCACGGCCCGCTAGACTCGGTCTTGCCGTGAGTGATGGATCTAGGACGGTAAGTTAGAGCGCCGCGTGACGGGACACGAGGGTGAGCCACGATGAGCTGATCGTCGTCCTGCCGGGGATCGGGGGGACAGTCCTGGCTGTGCCCGACGGTGGGGGGCGCCCAACCCAGGTGGCGTGGGGTGCGCGTTTGGCGGACGTCGGCCTACTGCGACACCCCGAGCGGTTGAGCATCGACGAGCGCCCGCGACTGGTTCCGGTTGGGCTCGTCCCGACCCAGACTGCGTTCGGGCTGTGGACGGTGGTCCCCGGGTACGACCGCCTTCTCGCTAGGCTGGCCCAGCGGGACGGGGCCGTACTCGACGACGGCACCCCGCCTGGTCGGAACATGGACGCCAACGTTGTCGCGTTCGGCTACGACTTCAGGCTAGGCGTCGCCGGCGCGGCCCAGGCGCTGGATGCCGAACTCCGGCAGCGACTGGCCTGGCGTTGGCCGGAGGAGCGGGACCGCAAAGCCCGGATCGTCTTCGTCGCGCACTCGATGGGCGGACTGGTCGCGCGCTACTGGGCTGCCGTGCTCGGTGGCGCCCCCTGGTGTCGAGGCATGATCACGCTGGGAACGCCGCACCGCGGCGCCCCCAAGGCATTGGAGGTGTTGGCCAACGGCCTGCCTGTCGGGCGGTTCCACCTCACCCGGCCGGTGGAGGTAGTCCGGCAGTGGCAAGGAATGGCGGACCTGCTCCCGCGCTACCCGGCAGTCGAGGATCGACGCGCCGAGGCCGAGTTCGGGAACCTTGCACGGTCGAGCGGCGGGATCCGCAGCAAGGAGCCGCAGAGCCTGCTGCGCCCGCACGAAGTGCCTCTGTCCTGGCTGGCAGGCCCGGCACGAAGAGCCCATGCGATGCATCAGGCGATCGAGCGCGGCTGGCGGGGTCTGGACACGCCCCCGGCGGTCTTTCCGCGGATCGGTTTCGGGCACGCCACCCTGCGGTCGTGCTCCTGGGACGGAACCGGGGTACGCGTGACCCGAGACGTCCCGGCCGGTCCTGAGCTCGGCGGGTGGGGTGCCGACCTAGGCGACGGCACGGTTCCCATGTTCTGCGGTCTGCCCGTCGAGATGGACCACTACCCCCGGACGAACCTGAGGGTCCACCGGCGGCACGGACCCATCGCGGAACTGGAGGAGATTGAATTGTTGCTTGACGCGTTCCAGGCTGACGCCAGCCTGTCGGCCTACCGGGCCGCCGATGAGGGCCAGGTCAGCCTGGGACTCGATCTGGAAGAGTTGCAGCTGCGCGGGCGGCCAGTCCCCCTCGCGGCGACACCCGTCACCGCCGGCGGTCACCTCGTCGAGCCCGGACCGAGCACGGTGTGGGCGAGTGCGCGTCCCCTTCCGGGCGCAGGTGGCGACGGGACGCTGGGAGCGATCGTCGACGTCCGGTTGGAGTGGGACGAGCAGTGGCACGCCTTCCGAGGCGAGTTCCCGGGTCTGGCTCCCGGCCTGGTTGATGTGACGGTCACCGCGCAGACGCTCACCGACCACCCGGCGACACAGGTCGTGGAGGTGCTCGAAGATGCCGACCTGGAGTGACCAGTCGGCGGACTGGCCGAAGTGGTCGGTGGAGGCGGCACCGGGCGACCTGGCCCGGTACGTCGTACCGGACGTCGTCCGCCGCCACGTGGACATCCCGGGCCCGTCGTCGGCTCTGGTCCTGGACCGGCTGCGCGCCGTCTGGGACCGGCTGCGACAGGTCGGGATCGGTTACGCCCACGAACGGTGGGGCAGCGGGCGCGACGGCCAGTGGATCAGGCCGCCCGGCGAGATGCTCGTCGCACCACGCAACGGGACCTGCCTGGATTTGGCCGTCCTGGTGGCCGGGGCTCTGGGCCACGCCGGGTTGCGGACGGCGATCGTGGTCCTCGACGCAGTCGACCCCGGTCGTCCTGGGCACGCTGTGGTCGCAGTCCTTCTCCGCGGCACCTGGCCCGGCACCGCCCCTGACGGCGGCCTGTGGACGGCGCCGCCGCCCGGATTCCTGACCGCGGTACAGACCGGGCTCGACGGCCCGCCGCGGGAGGTCCTGGTCCTGGACCCGAACGGCATGGCCCACGGCCTCGGCGCCACGGTGTCGGGTATGGACGTCGATCTAGAGTCCGCTGCCGTCGCCGGTCACGCTCACTTGACATCGGGGAGCTACCGGTGGCGGGTCGGGGTGATCTGCGATCGGAACGCCGACCCCTACACGCCGTCGCCGGTGCCGCGGGTGCTCCCGCTGCGTGCCGCCTACCGGGAGCCGACGACCGCCGAGTCGGCGCTGCGACTGTTGCGCGCCGAGTACCAGGTCACGCCATTCCAGAGCCGCGATGAGCTAACGGTCCTGTCGGGGCTGTGTGAGGACAGTGTCGATGGGCAGAGCACCGCCCTGGTCGTGGTCACCGGGCGTGGCGGGGCGGGGAAGACCCGGCTCGCGCTGGAGCTGGTCGACCGGATGGGACGCGACGGCTGGTACGCGGGGGCGCTGCGGGAACGAGCCAGGGCGGGGCAGGCGCTGGACTGGCTGGCCGAGGTCACAGCACCCTTGCTGGTGCTGGTCGATTACGCCGACGCGCGGGCGGCCTCGACGATCGAAGTGCTGCGGGTGCTCGCCCGCCGCCGGCGCCCGGCCGTCGTCGTCCTGACCGCCCGGGAACGCGAAGGCGAGTGGCTCAACCAGATCACCGACGCCCTGGTATCAGATTCCCACCCCTACCGGCTGATGACCCTCGAGCTGCCCGACGCCCACCCCCGGCCGAAGGACGTATTCCTGCGCACCTGTACGGCTCTGGACCGACGCCCCGACAGGACCCCCTCGCAGCTCCCGTCGGCGGACAGAGGCACCCGGTGGACGACCCTGGACCTGGTGCTGCTCGGATGGCTGGCCGCACGAACCTCCGGCCCACTGCCGGTCACCCCCGCCGCGCTGTACGACGAAGTCCTGCGCCACGAGCGCCGCTACTGGAACTCCGCGTTCGAGAGCCACACCGGCGTGCCCCTGCGGTACAGCGATCTCCTGGCCGAGGCCGCCGCGTGCCTGACCTTGCTGACTCCGGCCCCGAAGCGGGCGGCCCAGGCGTTGACCGCTGTCGAACGCCTCGTCGACGCCAAAGACCTGCGCGAGCAGGTCGCCGCCACCCTCGTCACCTGCCTGGACCCCGGGCCGGGGGAGTACGTGGCGATCCGCCCCGATCCCATCGGTGACCATCACCTCCTGACGACTCTCGCCCGCCGCCCCGATCTCCTCGAACGATGTCTGGAGGTCGGATCGGGACTGCGCGAGGGCGACGTCGGAGAGGGCACCCTTACCGCCCTGTCGGTCCTGACCCGCGCCGGACGCACCGACAGACCCGCGGCAGCAGCCCACGTAGAGGCCCTGCTACGCACCGAGCCCCACGTAGAGGCCCTGCTACGCACCGAGCCGGGCCGGTGGCCGCTGGCGGCCACTGTGGCCTCGGCGCTGGGCGGTGTCGCCCGGACGGTCCTTGAGGACCTCGCCGCGGCTCCCGAAACCCCGCTACCGCTCGACGACATGTCCGCGGGCTTGCCCTTCGGCGCGGCCGGTCTGTGGCGGCTCGGCCTGGTCGTCGACGAGCGCCGCCTGGAACGGGCGCGCGCACAGGCGCCGGACGACGAGGATCTGGGCGAGCTGTTGTTCCAAGTTAGCCGTCGGCGCCGCGACGCGGGAGACCGAGCCGGAGCCCTGGCCGCCAGTCAGGAGGCGGTGAACCTCTACCGCACGCTGGCTACCGCGGACCCCGACACATCCCTGGTCTCGCCGGGCTACTGAGCGACTTGTCCGTCCACCGGGGGGACGCCGGAGACGTCCAGGCAGCCACGGAGCCGGCCGAGGAAGCCGTCCGGCTGCGACGACAGCTGGCGGCCGACGACCCGCAGGAGGCCGTCCCTGACCTGGCGGCGTCACTGAACAACCTGTCCACCTGCCGCTCCGCCGCCGGTGACCGCAACGGCGCGCTGGATGCGATCACCGAAGCAGTGGCCCTGTACCGAGAGCTGGCGGATGCTGATCCGGACTTCTACAGCGACGACCTGGCCATGTCCTTGAACAACCTCTCCAACTGCAGGGCGGAGCTGGACGACCGGACCGGAGCCCTGGAAGCCATCGAGGAAGCGGTACGTCTACGGCGCGGGCTACACCCCACCACGACCGACGGGCCCTCCCCCAACCTGGCCCACGTCCTAAACAACCTATCCGAACGTCGCTCGGACACCGGCGACTACGACGCAGCCTTGGCCGCCGCCGAGGAGGCTACCGGTCTCTACCGTGAGCTCGTCACGATCAACGTGGCCGCCTTCACCCCGGACCTGGCGATGTCGTTGAACACCCTGTCCGTGTGCCGTTCCCGAACTGGGAACAAGCAGGGCGCTCTGGCTGCGGCCGAGGAGGCCACCGCCCTGTATCGCGGGCTCGTGGCCATCGATCAGGCCGCCCATCTGCCGGACCTAGCGATGTCGTTGAACACCCTGTCCAACCGGCGCGCGGAGACCGGAGACCGCGCTGGCGCCCTGGCTGCCGCGACGGAGGCCGTCGCCCTATACCACAGCCTTCCCGGCGACGATGCCTCAGCGGTCACCGCGAACCGGGCCGCCGCGCTGAACAACCTCTCCGAATGCCGGTCAGCAACGGGGGACAAGCGCGGTGCCCTGGAGGCGGCCGAGGAGTCGACCCGGCTGCACCGAGCGCTCGCCGAGACCAACACCGGCGCCTTCGGCGCAGATCTGGCCCGGTCGTTGAACACCCTGGCGATCCGCCGCTCCGAGATCGGCGATCGAGCCGGTGCCCTGCGTGCCACCGAAGAGGCCGTCGCGGTGCGCCGCGAACTGGCGGCCCGCGAGCCTGCTGCCTTCGAACGTGAGCTGGCGGCCTCACTAAGCACCCTGTCCAACCGGCTCTGGGAAGTGGGAGAACGGGCACAGTCGTCCCGGGCAGGCGGAGAGGCTGTCGCGATCTACCGGGAACTGGCCGAGGCCAACCGAGCCGCCGTGGCCAGCGACCTCGCCGCAGCGGTGAGCAACCTGTCGGTCCAGGTGGCCGACGTCGGCGACCGCGATCGGGCACTGGCCCTGGGGCAAGAGGCCATCGACCTGTACCGCGAACTGGTCGAGAGCAACCACGACGCATGGGCTCACGGTCTGGCCGCGGCCCTGAACAACCAGTCCGTGCAATTGGCCGACGCCGGCGACCACGCACGAGCGCTGGCCGCCGCCGAGGAGGCCGTTGCGCACTACCGTGACCTGGCCGCCGTCCACCGGACGACGTTCCTCGCGGACCTCGCGATGGCCGTCAACAACCTGGCGCGGTGCCGCTATGACAGCGACGACCGGCTCGGAGCCCTGGAGGCCGCCGAGGAAGCTGTCGGCCTATATCGGGAGACATTGGCCGACGAGACAGCAGGGGTCGGGGGCGACGACCTGGCGAGGTCGTTGAACAACCTCTCGATCATGAGGGCCGAGCAGGCAGACTACCGAGGCGCCCTGGCCGCCGCGCTGGAGGCGGTCGACCTCTACCAGGAGCAGATGACGCTGCACCCCGCGGCGCTCGCGCTCGACCTGAGCCGCGCACTGAATAACGTGGGCTCGGCCCGATCGGCCTTGGACGACCGCAGGGGCGCCCTCGACGCAGCACAGGCCGCCACCCGACTGCTGAGAGACCTCGTCCACGAGGAACCCGCCTTCGCCCCGGACCTGGCCGGTACCCTGATGAACCTGTCCTCGGCGTTGTTGGCTACCGGTGACTCCAACGCGGCGCTGGAAGCTGGCAAGGAGGCCGCCGACCTCTACCGGCGGATCGCCGCGACCGACTTCGCGTCGTTCACTCCTTACCTCGGCGGGGCGACCGGTGCGCTGGCCGACCTGCTGACCGTACGGAGCCCTTCCGAGGCACCGGAGGCGTGGGCGGCGTCCGCCGAGGTGCTCCCCTCGACGGCCTGCCGGGCGGAGATCTGGGCGTACGCGGCGGACTGGTATGTCCGGCACGGGGATACGCCGCAGGCCACCGAGTGCCTGCGCCGCGCCGCCGCACTGGCAGGCCCCACGGACGAGCTCTGTCCTACCTACGTCATGAGCCGCGCTCGGCAGGAGATCCGCACCATCGCGATGTCCATCGATCCCGTGCCGCCTGAGCTGCCCCCGTGGGCCGTGCACCACCTGTCCGAACCGGACCTGGAACTGGCCCGCGCCTGGAGCGCCGCACACTCATGGCCCGAGGCCGAAGCGGTGCTCCAGGCCCGAACGACGGTCGTGACCGGCGCGACCCTCGCGGACAGCCTCGACATCCAGATCGTGCTCAACCCCGGCGACAGCGCCCTCCAGCAACTACGCCACCTCGTGGCACGCATCCAGAACGACGGGCTTAAGCCGGTACTCGCCCAGCGACGATGGCAGGACGCCGCCGAGAACCTCGTTCGACAGTGGATCTCGCAGCCCACGTGGACCGAGTCGTTCGCCTACCTTCGAGCTCACCGAGACGAGCTCGGCACCGAGCAGGCGACCGCCTTCATGGCGGACCTCGACAACCCCGCCGCCCGACGGCACGCTGCCATCCTCACCCTGCTTCGCACCCTTCCCGTCGAAACCGTTGAGGATGTCGTCACCAATACCGCGACGGCTGTCGACCATGCCCTCGAAGCTGTGGACCACGGCAAGCTGAACCACGTGGCCGACATTATCGAGGCCAACCCGGACGTCGCCGACGAACCAGGAGCCGGCTTCGTGCTGCGGGCCGTCCTGCTGCTGGCCGACGGCCAGACGGAGCAGGCCGTGAACGTGATCCGGGCCGGGGCCGGCCACACGACCGCGGTACAGCGACAAGCCCGCATCGTGAACCTGAGGCGCCTCGCCGCCACCCAAGACCCCCGTCGACCACCCGCCGTGGATTCGCTCGTCCAGGCTCTGACCACCGACACCAGTTCCAGTTGATGGGAAGCCTTCGTGGGACTGAGGCCGGTACGCTACCATCTAATCTCGCGCACAGAATAGCCGCATCTGTGCGGCACTAGAAACTGTTGAGACGATAATTGGCCACGCCCATAGTCGGCAGTTCTGTAATTGCTTGAGCCAATGACAGTGCATTCGTTTGTCGCGTTGCGTGACCTGCCAGGCATTGTTCATCGCGGCGCGAGCTCATGTTCCTTCGTTGGGTCAGTTGAGGATGGGCCAATCTCAGCAGGCCGTGACCGGCCGCTACCGGTGGGGCCTGTCCCGGTACGCTTGGCCTGGAGTGCTGGATCAAGCGGGTCCTCGGCTGCCGGGGCCTTGCGGGCCGGCACTGGCTGATGACCTGTGGGCTGTCCGGGCGTGGCTGAGTCCTTTGCCGGGTCGGGGGTGACATTGGGCCTTTGTGCGCCCGGGCTCTGCCGCGGCAGCCTGCAGCGGTGGTTGCTGAATTGACGGCTCGCGGTCGTCTGGGACGGGAAAT
>WNGJ01014481.1_pt1 | contig 10209 bp, 9 predicted proteins | sample 5400611 | NCBI WGS metagenome assembly WNGJ01 (sample SAMN13153375, study PRJNA577476) | soil metagenome | isolation source: 40 cm soil or saprolite under Garry oak tree replicate 1 | place: USA:California | collected 2016-06-15
ACGCCGGGAGTGTCCCGGGCCGCCGGGGCGCGGCGGGCGGCGCTGCGGGAGGCGGTGATCCAGGTCGTTCGGCACCTCGTGGTGCGGGCCGTACCCATCTCCCAGCGGGTCCCGCTGTTCGAGCAGGCCGCCGGCCTGCTCGACGAGGCCGGCTGGGGCCTGGACGAGCTGGTCGCGGCGGCCGAGCCTGGGCCGGCCAGGGACACCCTGCTACGAACCCTTGGACTGCTCGATGCCTGACGGATTCCCCTACGAGTTGCGGCTGCCGCTCGCGCCGTACCGGTTCACCTGGCGGGACGAGGCGGCGGTGAGCGCGGAGAAGGACGCCACCGACGCGTACACGCAGGAGCGCTACACCCACGCCGACGGGACGTGCACGATCATCCGCGAGTACCGGGCGGACGGGTCGTACCACATCATGTCCGACCGGGGCGAGATCGAGCTCATCGACAACGCCGCCGACCCATACGCCGCCGACCCGGTGAGCGTGGTCAGGCTCCCTTAGCCGAGGGGCCTAGCTGGCGGCCGGCCTGGGCCGGTGGTAGGCCTGCCGGGTCCGCTCGGTGTGCCTGCGGGCCAAGGCCTGGGCCCGCTCCGGGGCGCCCGCCTCGATGGCGTCGATCATCTCCTGGTGCTCGGTCCAGGACCCGTGCCCGCGCGCCGGGGCCACCATCCGGTAGTACCACTGCACCCGGCGGCCGACGATGTCGGCCAGCTCGGCCAGCACCACGTTGCCCCCCATGACCGCGATCTCGGCGTGGAAGGCGTTGTTGGCCGCCACCGCGCTGCCGAAATCGTCGGCCTCCGCGGCCGTCTCGCCCGCGCGGCAGATCTCCCGCAGCCGGGCCAGCTGAGCCGGCCGGGTCTGCGGGTTCGGGCCGCTGCTGGCCGCGGCGAGCCTGGCCGTCTCGGCCTCGAGCAGGGCGCGGACGTCGAGCAGCTCGTCGACCTCGGAGTCGGTCGGGACGTGCACGAAGGCGCCCTGGCTGGGCCGCAGGTCCACCCACCCCTCGGCCTCCATGCGGTGCAGCGCCTCGCGGATCGGCTGCCTGCTGACGCCGAGCTGGCGCGCCAGGTCGGTCTCGACCATGTGCTGGCCCGGCGGCAGCTCCCCGCCGACGATCAGGTCAATGAGCGCGTCGTACACCGACTGCCGCAGCGGCACCGGCCGCTGCAGGGGACGGATCATCGCCACCGTCATCGTCACCCCCTGCGATATTTCGCCCTAACTCGGGCCCCATCCACGCATGTGCAGTTTATCGGCGACTGTATGCAAAGTGCGATCCCCGAATCCGGGGCTCCCTCGCGAAGCCGGGCCGAGGTTCGCGCGGGGTGTCCCCCACGGGTCAGGCGCCCCAGCCCGGGCCGGGGGGTCGCGGGGGGTGTCCCCCGCGGGTCAGCCGATGTCGCGGCGGCGCAGGCCGGCCAGGCCCGCGGCGGCCAGGGCCAGGACGGCCAGGCTCAGCCAGAGCAGCGGCGCAGCCGTCACCGCGGCCCCGGGGAGCTTGGGCACGTGGGTGAATGGCGAGACGTCGAGTATCCACTGGGACAGCCGCAGGACCTGGCCGAACAGGGCGATGAGCACCAGCACGCCGACCACGGTCCAGGCGCCGGCCACCGACGCCCGGGGCAGCAGCCCGAACAGCAGCACGGCGGCCCCGGCCACGGCGAGCGACGCGGGCAGCTGGGCCATGGCCGCGCCGAGCAGCCGGGCCACCTCGGGTCCGGCCGACCCGGTGCGCAGCCCGTAGCCGAGCCCCGCGGCCACGCCCGCCACGGCGAGCAGGACCGCCGTGCCCACGACGGCGACGGCGATGTGGCTGAGCCCCCACCTGGTCCGGCCGATCGCCGTGGCCAGCAGGGGTTCGGCCTGGCCGCCGGTCTCCTCGGCGCGCAGCCGCAGCACCGCCGAGGTGGCATACGCCGCGGCGGCAAGCCCGCCCAGTGACATGATCGCGGCTAGGTAGGCGTCGGTGATCCCGGCCTGCCCGCCGAGCCGGGTGAAGGCGTTCCTGAGCTGCATGCTGCCGCCGAGCAGCGAGCCGATCCCCTTGGCCGCCGCGCCGCTGGCGGCGAAGGTGAACGCGAAGCCGGCCGCCCAGCCGTACAGCGTGCCCCGCTGCAGCCGCCAGGCCAGGCCGAACGGCCAGTGATGGGCACTGCGCAGGAAAGCCGACGCGGTAGGCCGCCCGGGCCGGTCCGGCAGCAGGCCCGCGCCGTGGTCCCTGAGTACGGCCAGGGCATACGCGGCGGCGGTCGCGGCCACGGTCAGCGCCAGTGGCAGGGCCAGGACCCACCAGCGGTCGGTGGTGTAGGGGCGGGTCAGTTCGGTCCAGCCGAGCGGCGACAGCCAGGTCAGCCACGAGACCCCGCCGGCCCCGGACGCGTCGCCGACCGCGCGCAGCAGGTAGGCGGCGCCGAGCACGCCGATGGCGATGCCGCGGGCCGGACGGGCGCCGGCGGCGAGCTGCGCGGCCAGCGCGGCGATCGCCGCGAAGGCCAGCCCGCAGGTGGTGATGACCAGCGCGAAGGCGACCGAGCCCGCGACCGGCAGGCCCAGCACGATCAGCACGACGACCAGCAGCACCGCCAGCACCGCGTTGGCCGCCAGCGCGACCAGCAGGCCGGCCGTCAGCGCGGCCAGCCGGCCCACCGCGGCCGAGCCGACCAGCTCGAGCCGGCCCGCCTCCTCGTCGGCCCTGGTGTGCCTGACCACGAGGAAGATGCTCATCAGCGCGGCGAAGATGGCCGCCCATACCCCGTACCGCCAGGCGCTCACCGCGCCGAGAGAATCGCCCCAGAGCCGGCCGTACAGGAACACCAGCGCCGGGTTGCGGCCGCCGCTGACGGCCAGGTCGGCCCGGGCCGCGGCGGTGGGGTACAGCTTGTTCAGGCTGTAGGAGTTACTGGCGATCGCCGCGGTGATCACGTACACCCAGGCGGGCAGCATGATCCGGTCCCGGCGGAAGGCGAGCCGGGCCAGGGCGCCAGTGCCAGCTAGCGGAGTCCCGGCGAGGGCGGAAGAGGTCATGGGGTGACCCCCGGCCCGGCCCGTTCGGCCGAATAATGCCGCAGGAACAGCTCCTCGAGCGTCGGTGGCCGGCAGGTGAGGGCCTCCACCCCGGCGGCGGTCAGCCTGGTCAGCACGTCGTTGAGGGCGGCGGGATCCACCTCGCAGTGCAGGTGCGTGCCACGGACCTCCGCCGCGTGCACCCCCGCCAGGCCGTCCAGCAGGACCGGCTCGTGCAGCTCGGCGTCGACCGTGGTCCTGGTCAGGTGCCGCATCTCGGCCAGCGTGCCGGTCTCGGCCGTGCGGCCGTCGCGGATGATCGTCACCCGGTCGGCGAGCGCCTCCGCCTCGGCCAGGATGTGGCTGGACAGCAGCACGGTGCGGCCGCGCTGGCGCTCGTCGTCGACGCACTCGCGGAAGACCGCCTCCATCAGCGGGTCGAGCCCGGCCGTCGGCTCGTCGAGGATGAGCAGCTCGGCGTCGCTGGCCAGGGCGGCGATCAGCGCCACCTTCTGCCGGTTGCCCTTGGAGTAGGCCCGCGCCTTCTTCGCCGGGTCCAGGGCGAACCGCTCGATCAGCTCCTGCCTGCGCTTGGGGTCCAGGCCCGAGCGCGACCCGCGCAGGCTGCCCAGCAGGTCGATGATCTCGCCGCCGGTCAGGCCGGGCCACAGGGTCACGTCCCCGGGCACGTAGGCGAGCCTGGCGTGCAGCGTGGTGGCATCCCGCCACGGGTCGCCGCCGAGCAGGCTGGCCTCGCCGCCGTCCTTGCGCAGCAGGCCGAGCAGGATGCGGATGGTGGTGGTCTTGCCCGCCCCGTTCGGGCCGAGGAAGGCGTGCACCTCACCGGACCTGACGGCCAGGTCAAGGCCGTCGAGCGCGGTGGTCCGGGCGAACGTCTTGCGCAGCGCGCGCACCTCGATCGCGTTCGTCATGAGGGTCAGTCTACACAACTTTCACGATGTTCTGAATCTTTGAAATACGCTATTGTGTACCTGGAGGTGACGGCCCAGTGGCAGACCACGCGGTAGCAGATGACGCGGCCGCCAGCGCGATGGCCGGCGACGCGGGGGCTGACGGCGCCAGCCCGGCGGACGGTGTGGATTCGGGGCCGGGAGACCCTCTGTTCGCGTACATCGAGCGATTCGCCGCCGTCCTGGTCGCCGCCGGCTTCCCGCCGATGCCGGCCCGGGTCTTCGTCGCGTTGCTGGTCACCGACTCCGGCCGGCTGTCCGCCGCCGAACTGGCCGGGATGCTGCGGATCAGTCCGGCGGCCGTGTCCGGCGCGGTGCGGTACCTGATCCAGCTCGGCCTCGTGCACAAGGAGCGGGTGCCGGGCTCGCGCCGGGACTACTACCGGATGCCCGGCAACATGTGGGACGACCTGATCCGGATGCGGGACCAGGTCATGGGCCGGTGGAGCGCGCTGGTCCGCGAGGGCATCGACCTGGTCGGCGCGGACAGCCCGGCCGGCGAGCGGATGGCCGAGCAGGCTGCCTTCCTCGACTTCGCCACCAAGGAGCTGTCCCAGATCCTGAGCCGCTGGCAGGAGTACCGGGCCAGCGGCGCGGCCGACCCTCGATAGCCTGGCCGGTCGGGGATATCTTCGACAAGGACTTCGAGATCCGGGACGGGCACCAGGTCATCGCGCAGGTGTCCCGGTCCTGGTTCCGGATCAGGGACACCTACGGCGTGGACGTGGCGCCGGGCGAGAACGACGCGCTGATCGTCTGCATCGCGATCTGCCTGGACCGCCTCCACCACGACACCGAGCGCGAGCACTAGCCGAGGGCGGTGCATGATCGTGGACAGTAACCCGCGCAAAACGGGGGGTAACTGTCCCACAATCCCGGCCGCCACCCAGCAAGTAACCCCAGCAGCCATACCAGGCCCCGTGGAAACGGCCCGGACGGCCGGGATGGCTGGCGGCGATATTAGCGGCGGGCTGGCTAGCGGCGGGGGATCTGGTCGTCCGGGAGGGTGAACTCGCCGCCCAGGCAGCGCAGCACCGGGTCGTCCGGGGCCGGCTCGCCGTGCTCGGCGATGATCTCGGCGGCGTAGGCCTCCGCATCGTCCTCCGGCTGGTAGCCGAGCGCCCGGGCCTCGGCCAGCGAGACCCAGCCGCCGCGGGTGTTGGCGGAGACGCCGAAGGCGACGCGGAACCCGGGCCGTTCGGCGGTCAGGCAGGCCTCGAAGAGCCGGCCGGCGTCGTCGGGCGACAGCCAGGTGGACAGCATCCGGACGTTCTGCGGGCGCGGGAAGCAGGACAGGATCCGCAGGCAGATCGCGTCCACGCCGTACCGCTCGTGGTACATCGCGGCTAGCGCCTCGACCGCCGCCTTGGAGACGCCGTAGTAGGTGTCCGGCTTGGGGAAGGCGTAGTCGGGCACCGGGAAGTCCGAGCGCGGGGTGAACCCCACCGCGTGGTTGGACGAGGCGAAGATCACCCGGGGCGTGCCGGCCCGCCGGGCCGCCTCGAACGCCACGTAGCTGCCGTTGATGTTCAGCTCGCTGATGCGCTCCCAGGACGCCTCGCCCGGGATTCCGGCCAGGTGGATGACGGCGTCCGCCCCCTGGCAGGCGGCGGTCATCGCATCCATGTCGGTCACCGACGCCGCGATGGCCTCCTCGCCCGGGCCGGCCGTCAGCGGGGCGACGTCCAGGACGCGCAGCGTGCGGCCGGGCCGGGCCAGCCTCGGCCGCAGCATCGACCCGACGAGGCCCGCGGCCCCGGTGATGACGACAACGGACATATTTCAGTCCTTTCGCATCCCGGCCGGGTTACGGACGGGTACCAGGTCGTTTACGCACTCTTTTTATCAGCCTGGCCGTTTCGTAGGCTCGAAATCCTGATGGGCTTTACACGGGGTTCGCTGACACTGCCTCGGATGAACGCTCACCGCCTGGTGATCATCGCGGCAGCGCTCACGGTAGCGGTGGCCGCGGCACTGGCCACCGCGCTGATCACCTTCAGCGGGCAGGCCCTGCCCCGGGCGGTGCGGCACGACCTGACCCACGCCACCGGCACCTCGCTCGTCATCCGCGGCAACGCCAACAACAGCCAGGCCGCGCAGTACACCTCGCTGCTGCCGGGCAAGATATCCACGGCGCTCGACGGCACGGCGTTCGCGTTCTACCGGGGCTACTGGTCCGACCCGCTCGGCTTCGTGCCCGGGGCCCGGCCGGTCCCGCCGGGCGGCACGCACACCGTGCAGATCGCCGAGGCGGCCACGCTCGACGCGGTCACCGCGCACGCGGTGCTGGTCTCCGGCCACTGGCCGGGCGGCCAGGTCGCCGGCCCCATCCCGGCGGCCCTGCCGGCCAGCGTCGCCGCGTTGCTGCACGTGACAACGGGCGACGTGCTGCAGCTGCGCGACCGGATCTCCGGTCACCCGGTCCGGTTCGTGGTCACCGGCCTCTACCGGCCCCGGCAGGTGTCCGAGCCGTACTGGGGGCTCAATGACGTCGCGCTCAGCGGCTCGAGCACGCTGTCCGGCTTCACCACGTACGGCCCGCTGACGGTGCCGTCCTGGGCGTTCGCCGGGCCGCTGCCCGTGAACGGCGGTTCCTGGCTGGCCGTGCCGCGGACCGCGAGCCTGCCCGCCGACCGGCTCAGGGCCATCGCGGAGAACGTGAACGGCCTGCAGGAGGCGCTGGCCCAGGCGGTGACGCTGCCGGACCTCACCCTCACCACCGGCCTGCCCTCGGTGCTCAACGGCACGGCCAGCAACCTGGACGTGGCCCGCTCCCTGCTCGCCATCTGCGCCGTGCTGCTCTTCCTGCTCGCCGCCGCGGCCCTGCTCGCGGTGGCCCGGCTGCTCGCCGGGCAGCGGGAGGGCGAGTCGGCCATGCTGACCGCGCGCGGCGCCAACCGCTGGCAGCTCGTCCGGCTGGCCGCGGCCGAGGCGGTGCCGCTGTGCGTGCTCTGCGCCGTGGCGGGAGCGCTGGCCGGGGTGGGGCTGGCCCGGCTGCTCGCCGGGGCCGGCGCGGCCGGCGTCGGCTGGACCGCGTTCGAGGTGGCCGCCGCGGTCGCCGCGGGCGCGCTGGCGATCATGCTGGTGCCCGTGGTCAGCATCGTCACCCCGGGCACGGCCCGGGCCCGGCGGGGCCGGCAGACGGCCATCGCCGGCGTCACCCGGGCCGGCGCCGACCTCGCGCTGGTGCTGCTGGCCGTGCTGGCGGGCTGGGAGCTGCGCCACTACTCGGCCGTGTCGGCGGGCGCGGGCGGGAACTTCGGCGTGGATCCGGTGATCGTGGCCGCGCCGGCGCTGGCGCTGGCCGGCGGCACCGTCCTCGCCCTCCGGCTGCTCCCGGCGGGGGGGAAGGCCGGCGACCTGCTCGCGGCCCGCGGCCGGCGGCTGACCGCGGCCATGGCCAGCTGGCAGATCAGCCGCCTGCCGATCAGGCAGGGCGGCGCGGCGCTGCTGATCGTGCTGGCCGTGGCGACCGGGACGCTGGCGCTGTCGCAGCGGCAGAGCTGGACGCGCTCGGTCCAGGACCAGGCCGCCTTCACCGCCGGGGCGGACGTGCGGGTGCAGACCAGCCAGCCGCTCACGGCCGGCCAGGCCGCCGCCCTGACCGGGACGCCGGGGGTGCGGCACGCGATGCCGGTCGCCTCCTTCGACCAGCCGGCCACCAACGGGGTGACGATGGCGATCGGGGCCGGCCAGGCCGCGAACGTGACCCTGCTCCGGCCCGATCAGTCCGCGCTGCCCGCGGCGGCGCTGTTCGGCAAGATCCGCACCGCCGAGCCGCCGCCGGGCGTCACGCTGCCCGGCCGGGCCGCTGGGTTCCAGCTGGCCGCGCGGCTGGGCCCGGCCGCACTCCGCCTGGGCACCGCCGCAGTGACCGTCTCGGTCGAGGACGCCGCCGACGTCGTGTACGAGCTCGACGCCGGCTCACTGCCCGCCGACGGCCGGAACCACCTGCTGAGCGTCAGCCTCGGCTCCTCCGCCGCGATATACCCGCTCCGGCTGACCGGGGTCACCGTGACCTACACCCTGCCCGCCACCCGGCCCCGGGAGCCAGCCGTCTTCACCCTGGACGGCGTGTCCGGGACATCCGGCACGGCCCCGCCCGGATCGGCCCTGCCCGGATCGGTCCTGCGCGGCTGGCCGGCCGTCGCCTCGTCGGCCGAACTGGCCGGCGTCCGGCAGACGCTGGGCACGGCCGGGCCGTCCGGCATCCCCGCCGTCTCGTCGGACAGCGCCGCGGGCAACGCGCTGGCGGTCACGTTCAGCCCGGGCTACGGCCTGGCCGCGAGTGACTTTCCCGGCATCGCCGCCAGCGACATATCCGGGCAGCTTGCGCTCGCCCCGGCCGCGCCCGCGGTCCTCCCGGGCCTGGCCACGCAGCGCTTCCTCGCCGCGAGCAACACCAGCGTGGGCTCCACCGTGCAGACCAACATCGACGGCGCGACCATCAGCGTGAAGATCATGGCCGCGGTGAGCAGCTTCCCCGCGGTGACCGGCAGCGGCGGCTCGGCGCCTCGCTGGAACCCGCGCCGGTGAGCCAGTGGTGGCTGGCCACGGCGGGACGCTCCGGGGCGCAGTCCGGCGTGCCTCCCGGCCTGGCCGGCCGCCTGCCGCCCGGCTCGGCCGTGACGAGCAACAGCGGGATAGCGTCCGGGCTGCTGGCCGATCCGCTGTCAACCGTGCCGCAGCAGGGGCTGCTGGCGGTGGCCATCGCCGCCGCCGTCCTCGCCATCACCGGCTTCTGCGTCAGCATCGCGGCCGGGGTCCGGCAGCGGCGCGCGGAGACCGCGCTGCTGGCCGCGCTCGGCGTGGCGCCGCGGGCCGCGGCCGGGCAGCTCTGCCTGGAGAAGCTCATGCTGAGCGTGCCGTCCGCGCTGGCCGGCCTGGTGCTCGGCGTGGTGCTCGCCGAACTGCTCGTGCCGGCCATCACCCTGACCACGGCGGCGACCAGGCCGGTGCCGCCGGTGCTGATCCAGTTCGGCTGGTCGCAGACGCTCCCGCTGGCCCTGGCGGTGGCCGTGCTGCCGGTGCTCGTGGCCGCCTTCACCATCGCGCGGCGCCCCGACGCCGCCGCGGAACTGCGGGCCGCGGAGGCGACATGACGATGTCCACGCTGCGGCCGCCGACCCTGCGGCCGGGAGCGGCAGTCAGCCGAACGGTCGGGACCGCGGCCGGGAGCGCGCTCGCGCTGGCCCTGCTGACCTGCGGCTGCGTGTTCGCCGCCCTGGCCGGGCCCGCGCTCAGCCTGCACACGCGGACCCAGGCGCTGCACCAGACCATGGCCCAGTACCCGAGCACGACCAGGACCGTCCAGGTGGGCGCCAACTGGGCCGACTTCACCGCGGCGATGCTGGACGGGCAGGCCCAGCCCGGCCAGGGCCTGAGCCGCGACGCGCTGCCCCAGTCGACGCAGGACATCGGCCGCGGCCTGGCGTCGACGCCGCTCCCGCTCGCGGGCGGCGCCTGGGCCGCCCTGAGCACCAACCCGCTCATCATCACGGCCGGCGCGGCGCCCAGCGCCATAGCCGCGGCGCCGCCCAAGATGGAGGTCGTCTACCGGGATCCGTTCACCGGCTACGCGCAGCTGGTGGCGGGCTCCTACACCAGCGGGAACGTCCCGCCCGGCGCGGTGGCCGTGGCGGCCACCGCACCGATGGCCGCACGGTTCGGGCTGCATCCCGGCAGCCGCCTGACGCTGACCACCAAGACCGGCCCGGCCACCCTCTACGTCACCGCCATCATCAAGCAGCGGTCCGCCGGGTCCACCTTCTGGCAGCAGGACACGACCATCGTGAAGCCGTCGCTCGAGCAGCAGTCGGCCGCCAGCCCGCCGTACTGGCTGGGCGGGGTCATCGCCGTGCCGAACCAGCTCGCCGCGATCCAGCGCGCGTTCGGCGGCGTCGGCCTGGAGATGAGCTGGGAGTTCCCGCTCGACGTGTCCCGGGTGGACGCGGACCAGGCCCAGCGGCTCTACCAGGCGCTGAACCGCGCCGTCACCACCACGCCCACGCTGAGCGGAGCGCTCGGGCCCGGCGCGAACGCGCTGCAGGTCAGCTCGCCGCTGCTACAGGACCTGGCGCTGTTCCTCGGCACCCAGTCAGCCGTCGAGACGGTGCTGCTGCTCCTGTTCGTCAGCCTGATCGTGGTCGGCGCGGCGGTGATCCTGCTCGCGGCCAGGATGATCGTCGCGCGCCGCGAGGGCGAGCTGACCATGCTGCGGGCCCGCGG
>WNGJ01009798.1_pt1 | contig 10208 bp, 12 predicted proteins | sample 5400611 | NCBI WGS metagenome assembly WNGJ01 (sample SAMN13153375, study PRJNA577476) | soil metagenome | isolation source: 40 cm soil or saprolite under Garry oak tree replicate 1 | place: USA:California | collected 2016-06-15
TGGAGAGCGCGGCGACGAGTGGTCCACCCAGCAGAAGCGACACCGCGAGGCCGGGCCCTACGGCAAAGAAGGTGGCGCATGCGAGGCCCAGAAACCACCCGTTCAGCTCGGCGAGCCCCGTGTCGAGGAATGCGCGCGACGCGCCCAGGCGCTGGGCGGTGAGGCGGGCGAGCACGCTCGCGAGCGTTCCCGCGATCGCGAGCCGGGGTGTGGCGACGGCCAGCACGACGATGCTGACCAGCCCCACCCATGGATCGTAGACGAAGAAGGTCTGACCGATCGAGGCGAGCTGCCGCTCGGCAAGCCGACGCGCTCGCCCCAAGAACGGCTCAGCCACCGAGAGCCGTCTCCGTCCACTGACCATTGACGAGCACGTGCGCGCCCCATTTGAGCGCCACCGGGATCTCGGCGCGGATCGCCACATGCGCGCCGTGGCCAGCCTGCACCGCCGGCTCGATCCAGTTGCCGTCCGTCGGGTCGTATATCCGCGCCTCGTCCGCCCCCACGCGTACTATGCATACTTCGTGGTACACGACGCGCGCGCCGATCCAGTCGAAGGCGTCGGGCATCGCGGCCCACTTGCGGCGCCAGTGCGTGATCCTCTCCTCGGTACAGCTGCGCACGAGCTGCCCTGCGTGCGCCTCGATGCCCTTGGCGCGGAAGAGCTCCAGGGCAAAGGCGCCGAACACGCCGCAGTCGATCGTCTCTGCCTTGACGGCCTCGCACCACGCGATCGGCCAGCGGGTTGGCCCCCACGCCCACCGGTGGGTGAGCCAGCGCGGCCCGGCAAACGCGAGCCCGTCCGTGCAGGAGAAATCATAGGAGCGTCCCATCGCGATCATCCAGGTGCGCGCCCGATCGCAGCACGGGCCGTGATGAGCGAGCACCGACCCTGAGACATGCCGCCATTCTCTGCGCTCAAGGGTATCCGCCACGGCCGAATGCATAGCTCATGCTCCTTTCATAGGCGCCCGCATCGCACACGACCAGCCGATCGCCGATGCTCAGGTTGTCCGGCAGATCCAGGCCGGGGGAGAGAACGTCATCCTCCATGCAGATGCGGCCGAGGACGCGTACCGGGCCACGGGCGACCGGCACCACGCGATGATTGGCGAGGCGAAAAAAACGATGGGGATACACGGCGACGAGAGGCAGCTCGGCGAGGCAGGCATCCACGACGACCTCGTGCAGCGTGCCCTGATGGCGGCGCACGTCCAGCACGCTCGTGACGATGGCCATGGTGGCTTGCGTGAGCGCGCGCCCGGGCTCGATGTAGACCTCGGCGAGGGAGGGCAGGTGCTTCCGGGCGAAGCGGACGATCTCCGGGAAGGGCAGGTGCGCCAGGTCGTCCGGATGGTAGCCGCCGCCGAGGTCGAGGGCACGCACCCGACGGCCGGTCGTGGCCTCGATCGCCGCCCCCCACACCACGGCCGATTCCGCGATGTCGCGCCAGTGCCCGACGCCGATCATCGTGCTTGCCATGTGCACGTGGATACCAAAGGGCCGATCCGCGGGCAGCGCGGCCACCACGGTGCAGAGCCGCTCGAAGGCGGCCGGCTCGTCGACCGGCACGCCGAAGCGCGAGCGAAACCCCGGAATGCGGAGCCGCACCCCCCACAGCCGGTCCGAGCGGCCGGAGGCGGCGAGGCGCTGAAGCTCTTCGACCGAATCGCAAAAGACGGCGCGCAGGCCGTCCACGGCACGCTCGGACGGCGGCCACCACTTGCCGGGGCCATTCAGCACGATCGCGTCGGGGAGCCAGCCTGTCTCCAGCGCGCGCCGCACCTCGAGCAGGCTGATGCACTCTGCCAGCATGCCGGCCATGCGCGCGCGCGTCAGATATTCGGCATCCGGGCTCGTCTTCAGGCTGTAGGCGTAGCGCAGCGGAATGCCTTCGACCGGCGCGCCTGTCTCCAGGCGGGCAAAGGTCGCCTCCGCGGTGCGGCGGAGAAAGAGGCGACGTGGCGTTTCGACGACAGCGGCCATTTCGCGGAGGTCGATCTCGGTCTCCGGCGAGAGCGTGGGGGGCGCGGGACTCGGGGCGTCACTCAGGACGAGCTTCGGCACTATCGCCGAGAGCGAGGCGCCGTACTTGCCGTGGATGCCGAGCTGTCCGTGCTCGGGCTCGGCGGGAAGGGGCAGCGGTAGATCGGCCCGGGCCGGCACTTCGGTGACGACTCGGGTGAACTCCGGATTCTTCGAGCGCACGCGCGGAGCGTCAGGAAGGCCGAGCGCGCGGCGCACGAGGGCGGCCGGCAAGTTCCGCCCAGCCAGCGTGGCGCCGTGGACCCACGCGGGGAAGCGCGGGTTCCATTCGAGCAGCCACAGCCCGCCATCGATGTCGCGCAGCAGCTCGATCTCGGCGCCTCCCGTCCACCCGATCGCGCGCACGGCCGCCTCGATCGGGCCGAGCAGATCGGCCGGCACTTCGCCTACGTGGCCCGCCCAGGTCTTGCCGTCAGGAGTCGTGATGCGCTTGCGCATGTAGATCGCATCGGCAAGCCGCCCGTCGAAAGCGGCGAGGCACACCGACTCCTCGTAGCCGCGCACATGAGCCTGTACCGAGACGCGATCGGTCTGCCAGCCGTCCTTCATCCGGGCGCGCACCTCTTCGAGGTGGCGCCAGTCCCCGACGGCCACGGCGTCATGGTAGGGACCCTTGATCCACACCCGCCAGGAATGCGCGCGGCAGAAGGCGTGGATCGCTTCGTCCGGCGCTGACAAATCGAGCGAGGGCGCCATCTCCAACGGCAGCAACCCGGCGACGCTGGGCTGTGGCTTGAGAGTCGTCACGAGGGCGGTCTCGGACGGTGTGAGAAGTCGAGGGTGGGGCGCGAGTGTCCGCGCGAGCCAGGCAACCTCGAGGTCGAGGGTGGCGATCCAGAAGGCATCACGATCGAGCTCCGCCCGCACTTCCTTGGCATAGAGCTCTTCTTCGATGAGATCCCACGGCGGCTTCAGCCATGTGGCGTCGAACACCTCATGGTGAAGCCCAGAGCTCCCCGGCCAGTAGTCGACACCGATGAGTCGGGACGAGGGGAATGCCGCGCGCAACGATCGCGCGACTCCGAGCCCGGCCGACGGGCTCGGACCAGAATAGAGACCGGATATGAAGATCGTTTCGTTCATCACCGTGCCACGTGGCGCTGCCGATTGTTTGGTCGGGCGCAGGAGTGTGCCGGAGACGATAACGCAAATGAAGAGCCAATTGGGGGATCGTTTTAGGGACAGGGCTTTATCAGAAGCAGCGGCGTCGCGCTCGATCGGAGTGTAAGAAAGGCCGACAGCATCCGCATGCGGCGAGGGAAATTGCAGCAGAAGGGCCTGAGGGTCAGGCTCTCCGGCCCGAGGTCCTGCGCTATGTATCGTGCACAGTCGCGAGGACTGACGGGAGCGTCGCCAGCACCTCCCAGAGACACTGGCGGACACGGGCGATGTTCTCTTCGGCCTTCTCGGGGATTCCCCCTCGGGTCACCAGGGCGATGAACTCCTCACGGCTCGTGACCATCAGGAGCGACGCGTTGATCTCCAGCTGGATCGCGTGGACGCGCCGGGCCCGGGGCTGACCGAACGTGGCCACGATATTGCCGCCGGTATAGCCGCTGACATTCTGGTGCACCTGGAAGCCGTGGCGGGTGAAGATCGCGGCCACGGTCGCCGCGAGCGGCGGGGCGCAGGTCGAATCGTGGCGCGTGCCGATGATCACCTCATGGTTCTTCATCCGGCGCGGGCTGCCGGTGTGGCCATCGAGGAGGATCGCGCACCCGTAGGCATCGCGGAGCTGGGCGAGCAGGTGCTCCAGGGCCGAGTAGTAGGGATCGTAGAGCGCCTGCAGGCGCTGTTCGAGATCGGCAAGCGCGAGCGGACGCGCGAAGATGGGCACGTCGCGCATGGTATGGGTGCGCACCACCCCGCGTCGTGAGCGCACGAGGCCGTCATGGTGCTCGAAGTCGTCGCGGCGGCGATTGACGTCGACGAACATGCGCGAGAACGGCGTGGCGAGGACGGTGGCCCCGTGCTCATGCAGGTCACCGTAGAGCTCGCCCACGAAGGTATCCGCGAAGCCGTAGGCGAAGGTCTCGAACGAGGGCTCGCCGTAGTCGTCGCGGGTGATGTGGGGCAGCGGCTGGGTGCCGTAGTGCGGCACGCTCACCAGCACGGGCGTGCGCCTCCCCGATGCCGGGTGTCGGACTATCGGGAAAGACCGCTCCGTCGCCTGGTCCACGTCACTAGAACTGGGCGGAGATCTTCGCGCCCTTGGATGTCTGGCACTGGCCGGTGCCCCCGCCGCCCATGCCGGCCCCTCCGGCGTCGAGATCGAAGCGGCAGAGCATGGTGGTGCCGCGGTCGCCCTTGAGCCTGGCGACCGCCTTGTTCTCGTACGTCTTGAGGAAGGCCATGGTGTCCCGGCCGGCGCCCCACATGCTGTCGTCGATCTGTCCCTGGTTGTAGCCGCCCGGCTCGTCTCCCGTCCAGGCCGGGTCCAGAGAGGTCCGCGTCATGCCGGGGGCCACCACCTGATACTTGCCCGAGAAGCGCTCGCCGTCGGGCATGACGGCCGAGATCTTCCCGCTCTCGCCGAAGAGCCCCGAATTCCACGTCATGGTGAGCGGCGCGGCCGGCTGGCCGGGCTGGATGACACGACCGGTGACCGCCCCCGAGGCGCAGCCGAGGAGCGCCCCGGCAACGAGAGAGGTACAGGCCACCGACGCCACGTTCCTCCGCCTCATTCACACCTCCCCTCACGACGTGAGTCCCAAGACGTTGGGCCCAGACACTGCTGCAGGCGCGCTCGAGCGCCCGGCGATGATAGACGACCTGCCCGGGGCGAGGCAAGGCGCGCCCAGAGGCTGGTATGCTGTGGCCGGCTTCGCCATGCGCGTCATCGTGGACCGGCTGTCGAAGACCTACCGTGACCGGAGCGGACTGGAGGTGGCTGCCCTCGAGGACATCGCTCTCCGGGTGGAGCCGGAGGAGTTCGTCGCCGTCCTCGGACCCTCGGGTTGCGGCAAGTCCACGCTACTCGGCATCGTGGCCGGTCTCCTGCCGGCGACTTCGGGCCAAGTCTTCTTCGAAGGCGCGCGCCGGGGCGGCCAGCCCCTCACGGCCACGGTCTTTCAGGAGTTCGCCCTGTTCCCGTGGCGGACCGTGCAGGGCAATGTCGAGTTCGGCCTCGAGGAGCTCGCGACGGCGACCGCGGAACGGAAGGCCCGCGCGGCGCGTTTCATCGCCATGACGGGGCTCGAGGGCTTCGAGCGCAAATTCCCCCACCAGCTCTCCGGCGGGATGCGGCAGCGGGTCGGCATCGCGCGGGCGCTGGCGGTGGACCCGGCGGTGCTGCTGATGGACGAGCCTTTCTCGGCCCTGGATGCCCAGACGCGCACCCTGATGATGGAGGAGCTGCTCGGCATCTGGGAGCGGACGCGCACGAGCGTCGTCTACGTCACGCACAACATCCAGGAGGCCGTGTACATGTCCGACCGTGTCGTGGTGCTCTCGCGGCGGCCGGGGCGCGTCCTCGACGTCGTGCCCATCGAGCTCGAGCGGCCGCGGCACGAGGGGCAGATGGGCGAGCCCGCTTTCCTCCAGGCCGCCGAGCGCATCTGGAAGTTGATCAAGTCGCAGGCCCAGGCCGCGCTGCGCGAGGGCGGGGCGTAGTGGCCGTCGAGCGCGTGGCGGTCACCGACCGCGCCGCGTTCCTTCGCCGCCGCGAGTACCGTGCCCTGCGCGTGCTGGCGCTGCTGGGAATCGTGGTCCTCTGGGAGCTGGTGACACGCACCGGCTGGGTGTCGTCGCTCTTCCTCCCGTCGCCGCTGGGCGTGATCGGCGAGCTCGCCGACATGGCGCGCTCGGGCCAGCTCTTCGTCCATCTCGGGGTGAGCCTCCGGCGGCTGCTGTGGGGCTTCGCGCTGGGCGCCGCCGGCGGCGTCGCCGTCGGCGTCTCGACCGGCTTTTTCTCCCGGATGGAGGCCGTGGGCCAGCCGCTCATCGCCGCGACCTTTCCCATCCCGAAGATCGCGCTCCTGCCGCTCCTGATCCTCTGGCTCGGCATTGGCGAGCCGTCCAAGGTCGCGGTCATCGCGCTGGGCGTCTTCTTCCCCATGGTGATCAACACCTACGCGGGCGTGCGCCATGCCGATCCGCTCCTCGTGCGCGCCGCCGTCGCCTTCGGCGCCGGTCGGTGGAGCGTGATCCGGAAGGTCGTCCTCCCCTCGGCCCTGCCCATGATCTTCGCCGGCCTCAAGCTGGGGGCGGGCACGGCGCTGCTCCTCCTCGTCGCGGCCGAGATGATCGCGGCCGACTCCGGCATCGGCTTCCTCGTGCTCCACGCCGGCAACATCATGGACACCACCAAGCTCATGGTCGGCATCGTCTGCCTCTCGGTACTCGGCGTGCTCTCCCATTGGGCGCTCACCGGCCTGGAGCGTGCGGCGATTCCCTGGCGGCACACCTCGTGAGCTTGCTCATGCGCTCGGAGAAGCGGTGGGTCTTGTGTGTGTCACTCGGCGCGCTCATGGCGACGGGCCTTGCCGCGCCCGCGCACGCCCAGCCGAAGACCAGGATCGGCGCCCTCAAGCTCAGCTCCTCGGCGCCGCTCTTCATCGGGGTGGACAAGGGCTTCTTCAAGGAATTCGGCGTCGATCCCGAGCTGGTCTTCTTCCAGGCCGCCGCGCCCATCGCCACCGCGCTTGCCACCGGGCAGATCGACGTGGGCGCCACCGGCGTCACCGCGGCGCTCTACAACATCGTGCTGGGCGGCGAGCAGATGTGGATCGTCGCCGACAAGGGGCGCGAGTGGCCGGGCTATCCGCTCACGGGCATCGTGGTCCAGAAGGAGCTGTACGACGGCGGGCTCCGCTCGATCGGTGACCTCAAGGGCAAGCGCATCGGCATCACCACGCTGGGATCGACCTTTCACTATCACCTCGGCCAGATCCTCGAGAAGTCCGGACTCAAGCTGGCCGACGTGCGCGTAGTGCCGCTGCAGACCATGCCCGCCGCTGTCGAGGCGCTCAAGGGCAAGCAGGTCGACGCCATTCTCCTGCCTCAGCCCTTCCCGGGCACCGCCGAGGCGCAGGGCTTTGGCAAGATTCTCTTCTGGGCCGGGGATCTCCACCCGTGGCAGGTCGCCACCATCTTCTACTCGAAGAAATTCGCGGCCGACCGCAAGCGCGCCGTCGATTTCATGAAGGGCTACGTCAAAGCCTCGCGCTACTACCACGACGCCGTGCTTGGCCAGAAGGACGGGCGGCCCGCTCACGGGGCCAACTATGACGAGGTGGTGACGATCACCTCGAAGTACACCGAGGCCAGGCCCGAGGTGATCAGGCTCGGGTTTCCCTTCCAGGACCGCAATGGCCGCCTGCTCGTGCCCGACATCGATAGACAGATGCAGTGGTGGACGGACAATGGATTTATGAAGCGCGTCATCCCGCTCAAGGGTATCGTGGACACGTCGTTCGTGGAGGAGGCCGCCAGGGCCGTCCCCGAGAAGTGAACCCATCATTCAAGGAGCGCTCTATGCGGTTGCGCCAGATCCTGCTCGCAGGCGTCCTAGTAAGCCTCGTCGCGGCCGGTCCCGCCGCTGCTCTCGAGGTCGGTCAGAAGGCGCCCGACTTCACCCTGGCCGGCGTGGGAGGCAAGCAGGTCAAGCTTGCAGACATGCTCGGCAAGGGTCCCATCGTCATCTACACGTTCATCCAGGCTTTTACCGGAACCTGAACCAAGGAAATCCTCGGCATTGAAGGGGCTCTGCCCCAGTTCAATGCCGCGGGCGCCCAGGTACTGGGCGTGAGCGCCGACCATGTCGCGACGCTCGACGCGTTCGTGAAAGTGAACCCGCTGAAGCAGGGATTCGCCTCGGACTTCCGCCGCACGATGCTCCCGTCCTACGATGCCCTCGTCACGGACGAGAAGAGCCCCATCTACCGCTACGCCAAGCGGGCCTACTTCGTCATCGACAGCAAGGGCGTGGTCCGCTACGTCAAGGTGATGGACAATCCCCTGGACCTGCTCCAGCCCGAGGACCTGCTCAAGGCCCTCAAGGATTCCGGAGCGTCATGATGCGTTGGGCGGCGGTGGTGGGAATGCTGCTGCTCGCGGCGCAGACCGCCGCCGCCGCCCCGAACTGGGCCGCGCTCGATGCCCAGCTCTACGAGTCGCCCAAGCCCGCCCCGGCCTTCGCGCTGCCGGACCCCGACGGCAAGGTGACGCGACTCGAGGACCTGCGCGGCAAGGTGGTGCTGCTCTTCTTCTGGGCGACCTGGTGACCGATCTGCCGGGAGGAGTTGCCTCCCGTCAATCGGCTCTACACGGAGCTTCGGTCGAGAGGGCTCGAGGTCAGGCTCGTGAGCTTCCGCGAGGACGCGGACACGGTCAAGCGCACGGTCGCCGAGCGTGGTTACACGGCGCCCGTCCTCATCGACCGCTCGGGCGACGTCACGGGGATCGGCTACGGGGTTTTCGGCCCGCCGACCGCCTACGTGATTGATCGGCAGGGTCGGCTCATCGCGCGCATGGTGGGAGAGAGGAAGTGGGGCGCGCCGGCCGTGAAACAGCTCCTCATCGAGGTGCTCAAGCAGCCGGCCAGATAGCGTCGCCGCCGCGTTGCTCCCTCCCGAGGGGCCTGCTATTATCTCCCCCGTTGTGACGCCCCTCTTCACGAAGGTCCTGATCGCCAATCGCGGTGAGATCGCGGTGCGCGTCATTCGCGCCTGCCGCGAGATGGGCATCGCGACCGTCGCCGTCTTCTCTGAGGCCGATCGCGAGGCCCTGCACGTGCTCCAGGCCGACGAGGCGGTGGCGATCGGCCCGGCGCCCGCCGCTGAGAGCTATCTCAGTCAGGACAAGATCATCGCGGCCGCCCGCACCACGGGCGCCCAAGCCATTCATCCGGGCTACGGCTTCCTCGCCGAGAATGCGGACTTCGCCGAGGCCTGCGCCGCGGCCGGGCTCGTCTTCATCGGCCCGCCGCCTGCCGCCGTGCGCGCGACGGGTGACAAGCTTGCCGCCCGCCGCGTCGCGGCAAAACTCGGCGTCCCGCTCGTGCCGGGCACGAGTCAGCCGCTGGCCGACGGAGCGGAGGCCGCGCGGGCGGCGGCCGAGATCGGATATCCCGTGATGATCAAGGCGGCGCTCGGCGGCGGCGGCAAGGGCATGCGCCTCGTGCGCGCGTACGCCGAGCTCGAGGGAGCTTTGCGCTCGGCGCGCTCCGAGGCCGGCTCGGCCTTTGGCGACGCGACCGTCTACATGGAGAAGTACATCGCCGCGCCGCGCCACATCGAGATCCAGGTCCTCGCCGACGCCCACGGCGCCGTCGTTCATCTCGGCGAGCGCGAGTGCTCGATCCAGCGCCGGAATCAGAAGCTCGTCGAGGAGAGCCCATCGCCCTGCGTCACCCCCGAGCTGCGGCGCCAGATGGGCGAGGCGGCCTGCAGGATCGCGGCGGCGGCGGGCTACGTGAACGCGGGCACCGTCGAGTTCCTCGTGGATCGCGACGGCAAGTTCTACTTCCTCGAGATCAACGCACGGCTGCAGGTCGAGCACCCTGTGACCGAGTTCGTGACGGGGCGCGACCTGGTGCGCGAGCAGATCAGGATCGCCGCAGGGGAGAAGCTCGGCTACGCGCAGGAGGACATTGCCTTCAGCGGCCACGCCATCGAATGCCGCATCAACGCCGAGGACCCCGACGCCAACTTCATGCCCTCGCCAGGCAAGATCCTGGGACTGCGCGCCCCCGGCGGCCCCTGGGTGCGCGACGACTCGGGCGTCTACGAGGGCTACACGGTGCCGCGCTACTACGACACCCTGATGGCCAAGCTCATCGTCTGGGCGCCGGACCGCGAGGCGGCGATCGCGCGCATGGACCGCGCCCTCGCCGAGTACCACGTGAGCGGCCTGCGAACCACGCTGCCCGTCCTGCGCCGCATCGTCCGGCACCCGGACTTCGCAGCGGGCAAGCTCGACACCGGCTTCATGGAGCGCCTGCCGGGCGGCCACGGGACCGGCTCGCGGCGCACCGTCGCGCTGATCGCCGCTGTGCTGGAGGCCTACGAGCGCGCGGGGCGCCAGGCGGCGCCGGCGGCGGCGCAGGGGCCCGGCCCCTGGGCGCGGGCCGGGCGGCCCGGCGCGTCGGGGTGGAGGAGGCGGTGAAGTTCGCGGCCGAGCTCGACGGCGACGTCATTCCCATCGAGATCACCGGCGCGGGC
>WNGJ01015628.1_pt1 | contig 10208 bp, 12 predicted proteins | sample 5400611 | NCBI WGS metagenome assembly WNGJ01 (sample SAMN13153375, study PRJNA577476) | soil metagenome | isolation source: 40 cm soil or saprolite under Garry oak tree replicate 1 | place: USA:California | collected 2016-06-15
TGTACGAGCGCACTTCGGTCTCGAGACCCCAGGACTTCATCTGGTTCACGACATAGTCGCGCGTTCGCGCCTGAGCGGGAGTTCCGGCCATATGCGGCTGAAATGAAAGGAACCTCGAATGGGCAGAGGCGCTTGCCGGCGTTGGATGCGTGATGACATCGCTTTCCGTTGCACGCTCGATCGCAGCGGATTGTGGCGAATATCCAGGCATCACCTGCGCACCCAGTGGATTGACCAGCACGATGGGAATCAACAGCGCAAGTTGTCTGCGCATTTGCTTGTATTCCTGGTTTGGTGTCAGTGACAGTGGAGTGAAACCTTCATTCGTCCAACTGCTCGAGCGCGGCGGAAATTACCTCCCGGAGTCTGCGTTCGCCTTCCACCCCAGGCGCGATCCCCGCCGCCAACGAATTGAACTTGGACAACATTTCTGAGTCCACGAATTTGTCGATGTCGCGCACGCCGAGTGACTCCAGAGAGCGAACTGCAAGGCGGCGAAGTAACGAAAGAGTTTTCGTGTCCAGTTGCGCCAGGGATTCCGGATCGGCGGGCGTTGCTACTGTCACCCGGTCACGCTTACGCCTCGGAGCATCGAGAAGCGATGAGATTGATCCAAGCTTTACGACGAAAGACCCCGGCGAATGCTCCCGCCATTCGCTCACCACGCCACGTCTGCGCAAATTGGGCAAAAGAGCGACGATCGCCGCGCGCACGGCAGAGACTCCGCCCGGACTCTGGTTGCCACGTCCGGTTATCAGCAGCACCTCACCTGCCCGGCCAATCTGTCGTTCGCGGAGCCACGCTTCGGCCCGATAACGCGCATCGGCTGCCGTCGGGAGCGACTCTCTGAGATTCAGAGTGTTCTTGGGACCGAACGCGGCCTCGTCGAAGGCCTTCCACACTGAGTGAAGAGAAACTTTACTGGATCGCATTCTGGAGTACGTGCCCGTCGGGTTTCAGGGAATCTCCGGTTTTATTTGCACTGCGCGGGTGCGCCAGCCGGCAGGCCAAATGCAGTCGTGACGGCAATCCTCCAGCCTTCCGGAGTCTTCACAAAAATGCGCTCTGAAACACCGCTCGAGGTCGTGTCTTTCTGCGTAACTGTATAGCAGTAAGTGCCGTACACGACGCCCGGTGCAATCGGCAGCACCTGCAGGTTCCTCGCTATCAGAGTGTCCGGCCAGGTCGAATCGCGACGTGCGCTCCAGCCTTCGTACCCAAGCTCAAGTCCCGCAGGTCCATTGCGCCCGAGCAAACTGGTGTGAAGATAAGTCGCGAGATATCGCGCGCGGTCACGCTTGTGTATCGCGTCGATGTTCTGTTCGAACAAGCGTCGCGCCTCGACAGTGTCCGGTACAGCCGACGACGATGACGGACCAGTATTGGCGGGTACAGATGCACAGCCGAGTGCCGTGAAAAGCGCGACGAGGCGGACGGACGCGAGTCTCGTCGATGTCATACATCTCTGCGAGAAAAAGTCACCGCAATCTTAACCAGAGTCGCCACGATTGGCGACTCTGGCTCTGATTACTGACTGATAATCTTTTCGAGGATGTTGACGCCGCGCCGCAGATCGTCTTGCCCCATTATGAGAGGGGGAAGGATGCGGAGTGTGTGTTCGCCGGCCGTGAGCGCGAGCAAGCCTTCGTCCCACCCGCGCTTGACGATCTCATTGGCGGGCTCGACCACATCGAGCCCCCAGATGTAGCCGGTGCCGCGAATCGCCCGAACTTTTCCGGAGCGACGCGCGATTACATCGAGCTCTCCGCCAAGCCATGTCCCGTTTTCACGAACCGCTTTGAGCAAAGAGGGATCTGAGAGCCGGTCAACCACGTAGCCCGCGACGGCTGCCAGGAGGGGCCCGCCGCCGAATGTCGTGCCGTGATCACCCGCTTGGATCGTCGATGCAATTTCTTCCGACACCAGAACCGCGCCCATTGGCAGTCCACCCGCAAGCGGCTTGGCGAGCGTCAGCATGTCGGGAACGATGCCGACGTTTTCGTAGGCGAAAAAGTATCCGGTACGTCCGAGCCCGCATTGAATCTCGTCGAAGATGAGCGCTATCTCGCGCTTCTCGGTCAGAGCGCGGAGTCGGCCCAGAAAATCCGCATCGAGTACGCGGACGCCGCCTTCTCGCCGATGTCCCGCTCGCAGATCGAGACCGCACCCGCGAGTGGCCGGAAGGGCGCGCGGTACGACGGACGGTCAGTCGCAGCGAGAGACGCGAAGAGTCTGCCGTGAAAGCTTCCTCGCAGAGCGATGATCTCGACCTTTGCGTCTGTGCCGATCTTGCGGGCCCATCGCCTCGCAAACTTGAATGCGCCTTCGTTCGCCTCCGCCCCTGAGTTGCAGAAAAACACTTTCGAGGCGAACGAGCGCTCGACCAGCTTGCTCGCGAGCTGCTCACCGGGCGCGGTCCGATACAGGTTTGATGCGTGGATCAGGCCGGTGCCCAGCGATTCGCTGATTGCTCTCGCGATTCCGGGATCTCCGTAGCCAAGCGCATTCACCGCTATCCCGCTTGCGAAATCGAGATATCGCTTGCCATCGGAGTCGATGAGCTCCACTCCTTCTCCCCCTACCAGCTCCATCGGTGCGCGCTTGTATGTCGAAAGAAGCACGGACGTTTCCGAAAAAGCAGCAGCCCCGACTTCGTCACCGACAGGCAATGTGATCGCACTCATAAGGCAACGCTCTGGGACTGGGTAATGAATGTGCCGTGCTCCTCGTTGTCGAAACCGGCAAGGCTGCAGATTCTTACGCGAGTAACTCCCGAAATGAGCGCGGTTTCAGCCGCCTCGAGCTTCGCAGCCATTCCGTTGTTCGCGATACCGCTCGTAACCAGATCATGGGCTGCTTCGGTGCTCAGACGCGAAAGGACCTCTCCTTGACTGTCCCGCACTCCGTCGACGTCTGCGACGAGAAGTAGCTCGTCGGCTCCGAGTCCTGCGGCAATTGCCGCTGCAGCATCATCGCCGTTGACGTTGAGGGCACCACCTTCGGCACTCGATGCGTTGTAACCTACCGGCGAAATCACGGGTAAGTACCTCGATCTCATTAGAGCGCGCAGCAGCTCCGCATTCACCCCGACAGGACGCCCCGCAAATCCGAGCAACGATTCATCTATGAGTTCGGCGCCAATTAGCGCAGCGTCTTCTCCCGATAAGCCCACCGCTGGCAGGCCGGCAGCAACCAACGTGTTGACCAGTCGCTTGTTCACCACACCCGACAGCACCATTCGCAGAACGCCGAGATCTCCCTTCGACGTAACACGACGTCCGCCAACGAACACGGCTTCCCTTCCCAGCGCGCGCTGCATCGCCGACATCTCGTCGCCGCCTCCGTGCACTATGCAGAGCTGACCCGGCATCGCACTCCAGGCGTAACGAATCACGGTCGCCAGGCGGGGATCAGATTGCGCCCGCCCGCCAATTTTCACGACCCGCATTATGCCGGCAGTCCAGTCTGCTCGCTCAAACCGAGCAGAACGTTCGCGTTCTGCAGAGCCTGTCCTGCTGCTCCTTTCATCAGATTATCGATCGCGGATATGAGGACGAGTGTAGGTTGACGGACATTGGCTGCTTTGGCGATGCTCAGACGGACAACATTGCGTCGTACCACGTCGCGAAGTGACGGCGGATCCGCAGCGATTTCAATGAAAGGCTCCCCACTATAGAAATCGCGCCAGAGCGCGGACGGATCGTGAAGGTATTCTCTCACCGGCACCGCGATAGTCGCGAGAATTCCGCGAGCGACAGGAAGCAAATGAGGTGTGAACAATATGTCGTTGTCTCTGCCGCCCAGCTCTTTCGCGACCGCCCGCATTTCGGCGATGTGTCGATGCTGATTTCCCACCGAATATGCGCGAAAATCCTCAGCCACTTCGGCGAACAGCAGATCCTGACGTACGGAATAACCCGCACCCGTAACGCCACTCGCGGCGGATACATTGATCGTAGCCCCCGGTACGATCCAACCTTCCTTGAGCAGGGGAGCGATCGCCACCAGAATCGCGGTCGCGTAACATCCAGGATTCGCGACAACCTGCGCTGCTGGAATCTTCGCGCGCATTAGCTCGGTCAGTCCGTAGGGCGCCTGAATTCCGTTGGTTCGCGCGTCTGACCCTGGTCTGAAATCCGAAGAGAGGTCCACGACGCGCGCGCCCGTCGCGCGTGCATTTCCAACCCATTTGGCTGATGCGCCATGCGGGAGCGCTGTAAAGACGACCTCCGCTTTATTGAGCGGGGCATCCTCCGTAGCGACAAAGGTCACTTCCGAGGCACCGATGCGGACGCGCTGGCCACGCTGCTCATTGGCAGAAGCAAACGAGAGCTCGAGCGCCGGATGCTCGGCGATAAGTCGACACAGCTCCCGGCCCGCATACCCACTGGCGCCAAGGACTCCAACCGGAACTTTATGCATAAAGAATGCATAACATTACACTACCTTTGCGTCAATGATCCCTGCGCTCGGCTCGCGCATTTCTTACTGCGGTGCTAAACTCAGTTCCGTGGCCAACAAACGTGAACGGCACGACACGATCCTGGAGATTGTCGGCTCTCGCGTCGTCAGCAGCCAGGAGGATCTTCGCAAGCTGCTGCTCCAACGCGGGTGGGACGTCACCCAGGCAACACTGTCCCGGGATCTCCGGGAGCTCCGGCTGGCGCGCGTCCCTACACCTGAAGGAGCCAGATACGCGATCACCGACGGCAGCATAGAGGAAAGCAGAGCTGCGCTGGACACACTGCTGCCTCAGCTCTTTCTCCGCATCGATGGAGTGAGCGAGATGCTCGTTCTTCGTACCGTTCCCGGGGGCGCGCAGCCCATTGCCGCTGCCCTCGATGGCGAGGGCTGGGCCGACATCCTCGGCACCGTCGGTGGTGACGATACTATCCTTATCATCTGCCGCTCGGTTGCCGGCCGCGAGCGCGTCCACCGGCGTCTCAAAGCCCTTGCCGGAGAGCCCTGATCCAGTATTGACTGGGTGGCCCCGGCCGATTAAATATTCAGTTATTCTGAATACTTATTGAGGCGGCCGTGATCCGTACAATCGCCCTTGCCTACTCCGGAGGGCTCGACACATCCATTATCGTCCCGTGGCTCAAGGAGCGGTATGGCGCCCGTGTGATCTGCATCGCCGCTGACGTCGGGCAAGGCAGCGAGCTTGACGGCGTTCGCGCGAAAGCAATCGCATCAGGTGCCGAGGAGTGTTACGTCGAAGATTTACGCCAGGAATTCGTGGAAAAGTTCGTGTGGCCCACCCTCCGCGCTGGCGCTATCTACGGCCGTAAGTATCTCCTCGGCACCTCGATGGCGCGGCCTCTCATTGCCCGGCGTCAGGTCGAGATCGCGCGCAAGGTCGGCGCCGACGCGCTTGCCCATGGTTGCACTGGCAAAGGAAACGACCAGGTTCGCTTCGAGCTGACCTACGCCGCCTTCGCGCCGGATCTTCCGATCATCGCGCCGTGGCGTGAGTGGGACATTCGAAGCCGCGAGGACGCGATTGCATACGCTGAGTCCCACCGGATCCCTATCACTGCCACCAAAGAAAAAATCTATTCGCGTGACCGGAATATCTGGCACATGTCTCATGAAGGTGGTGTGCTCGAGCAGCCGGCCGCAGCACCGCCGGCCGACCTGTTCATGCTAACCACTGCCCCGGAGAAAGCGCCTGACGAGGCGGAGGAAGTTACGATTGGTTTCGTCAATGGCACGCCCGTAGCCGTCAATGGCACTGGGTTGGATGCAGTAGACCTCCTGACCGCTCTCAATACCATAGGCGGACGCCACGGAATCGGACGCATCGATCTGGTTGAGGATCGTCTGGTTGGAATGAAATCACGGGGGGTTTACGAAACTCCCGGTGGTACCCTGCTCTACTCCGCTCACAGCGAGCTTGAACAGCTGGTTCTGGATCGCCGCACTCTCGCCGCCAAAGACCTCATCGCGCCGCGGTACGCGGATCTCGTATATGAGGGCCGCTGGTGGACAACAGAACGCGAGGCGTACGACGCGTTCGTTAACACCACCCAAGAGCGCGTAACCGGATCGGTGACGCTGAAACTCTTCAAGGGAACTGCCTCCGTTGTCAGTCGCGAGAGCGAATGTGCTCTTTACGATGAGCGATTCGTTACGTTCGGCGACGATGACGTCTATGAGCAGAGCGATGCCGCGGGCTTTATCAGACTGTATGGGCTCTCCGCGCGCGTGCGCGCAATTCGCGATCAGGAACTCGCAGCAGCACAGCGTGAGCGAGAGACAAAGGCCGAACAGCCTGCGAGTTTGGCTATAGCTTGACCGGCAAGGAGCTCGAAATGTCGGACTACGTATCGCACAAGCTGTGGGGAGGACGGTTCTCGACACCAACTGCGGCTGCACTCGAGGCGGTAAATCGCTCGATAGGCACTGATTTCCGTCTTTGGCCGTTCGATATCAATCTATCTCAGGCGTGGGCGGTTGCCTTATGGGGCGCTGGAGTTCTCACCCTCGAGGAAAGCAAGACAATCGAGCGTGGCCTCGCGGCGGTCGCCCAGAAGCTCGCCGGCGGCGCCCAGCCGCTCTCGTCTGATGAAGACGTTCACACTCTCATTGACCGCATGCTCCACGACGAAGTCGGTGATGTCGCGTCGAAGCTCCACACCGGTCGTAGCCGCAACGACCAGGTCGCGACAGCGACGCGTCTCTGGTCGATGGACGCTTGCGTCAAGCTCGATGCGGCAGTTCGTACGCTTCAGCAGGTAATGGTCGACCAGGCAGCAGCGCTCGAGGACGCGCTGATGCCGGCATACACGCATTTGCAGCGCGCTCAACCCGTATCTGCCACGCATTGGATGTTGTCGCACTTCTGGCCGCTCGAGCGGGATCGAGCGCGCATTGCTTCGGCATCCCGTGCTGCGGCGGTACTTCCGCTCGGTTCCGGTGCAATCGCGGGCTGTGCGTTCCCGATCTCCCGTGTGCTCCTTCAGGGCAGCCTCGGCTTCGGCACTATATCGCAGAACAGCATCGATGCGGTTGGCGACAGGGATTTCGTCGCCGAGCTGTTGTTCGCGGTGGCGATGACGGCAACCCACCTCTCCCGACTCGCAGAAGATCTCATCATCTACGGCTCGAGCGAGTTCGGATTCGTTCAGTTCGGCGAAGCATTCACTACGGGCTCGAGCATGATGCCGCAGAAACGAAATCCTGATGCGCTGGAGCTCGCTCGCGGATCCGGTGCGCGCGCTATCGGTGACCTCACGACGCTGCTCGCAACCCTCAAAGGATTACCCAGCGGCTACAACAAGGACTTACAGGATGACAAGCGTGTCCTGTTCGATGCAGTCGATATGATTCTTCTCGTGCTTCCTGCTGTGAGTGGCGCTCTTCAGGAGATTCGCTTCGATGCCAAGCGAATGCGCAAAGCATTATCGAGCAGCATGATGGCCACCGATCTCGCTGACTATCTCGTGGAGAAGGGCGCGAGCTTTCGCGAGGCGCATGCTGCGATCGGGTCTTTGATTCGCGCGAGTGAGCGAGAGGGTTGCGAGCTTGATGCCCTTCCCCTCGACACGTTCAAGTCGGCGCATCCACTGTTTGGTGATGACGTTCTCGACTGGCTCGAGCCTGCGCGCTCTGTCGCGCGACGTGATGTGCCTGGCGGAACTGGCCCCGCGGCTGTGAGCTCACAGCTGCGTTCTGCGCGTGAAGCCCTCTGGCCAGTCGCCGAGGTGGCACGAGGGAACGAGCTGATTCTTCGCGCAGTGTAACGCGGCTCGGCTTGCCGCAAGAAAGGGCCGCATGGTGCGGCCCCTTTTTTTGTTTTGCTCTTCTTAAAACAGTAGGCCCAACGTGATCGGAACAAATTGGTACACGCCGCCTTTGGAAGCGCTTCGCGAAATACTGTGGTAGCGCGACTCGAGGAATGTTGCGAACGGACCGAACCCGAATGTGGCGCCGGCTCCGGCGTTGACGCCAAAATTGTTTTGAGCCTTCGCGCCTGTGATGTCGGCCTTGGAGTTATAGAGTCCGCCACCGGCAATGATATACACCTTCGCGTTCGCTCCAGGAAATGCAAATACCAGATTTCCGAGCACTCCACTCACGCGGAGATCGCCACCGCCCGGCGCTGAACTAAGGCTGTTGCTGTGCAGAATGTTGTTGTAAATGGCATCTAAGCGCATGCCGAGAGGAAGTTCTGCCACTCCAATTGCCAGGACGGCGATGGCGTTGTAGCCGGTTTTCTGTGAGTCACTGAGTTTGCCCACCGGTATCGCGGCGCCGCCGCCGAAGCCGAGGGCGTATGTCTTTTGGCCACGCGCAGGCGACGAAAGCCCAATCAGCAGGGATAGGAAGATCAGTACTACGAAAAGGAACTGTTTCATTCTGGTCGAGAGGTAAGGGGCCGTGCGGGTGTCGCGGGATCGGCCAATATAACGGTGGAGTCGGTCAGCAGTAGTCTCAGTCAGCTCTTGCAATAAATATCCTATAGAACTAGGATTATTTATGCCGAGAAGCTATACCCTTGCTACTGCGGCACTTGCACTTGAGGTGCCTGTCAAATGGCTCGATAACACATTGTCTCATCACAAAGTCGTCGGAGTACATCAGGAAAAGCAGGGGGTTGCCAGACGTTTGACAATCGACGCGTTGGTCCGACTCGCCGTTGCTACAATCCTGGTCAGAGAGCTCGGAATTCCTTTGCCGACTGCAATCGAAATCGCCGAAGCGGTCACACACAGCGACGGACACTTCACATCCAGCAGCGGCCTCCGCCTCGAGCTTGATCTGAAAACACTCAGGACGACGCTACTCACGCGGCTCGAACACGCTGTAGAAATCGCGCCAATTCCCAAACGAGGCCGGCCTCCGAAAAACAAAACGGGACGCCTCGATTGAGACGCCCCGCCAGATTGTGCCAGTGAAGCCAACGTCGATCAGGACGCCTTCGTCACGTTCTCTGCAGCTGGACCTTTCTGACCTTCGACAATGTCGAATTCTACTGCGTCGCCTTCCGCAAGGGATTTGAATCCCGAGCCGGAGATCGCGCTGTAGTGAACGAAGCAATCCTTCTGCCCGTTGTCAGGTGTGATGAATCCAAAGCCCTTCGCATCGTTGAACCACTTCACTTTGCCGGTCGTACGCATTTCCCTACTCCTGAAAAATTTGTGTCTTGGGGAGCGGAACACGCCCGACCCTCGACAATCTGATACGCGGGTCTCACATACCCCGCACTGGATTTGAGCCCGAGGCAAAGACTCTCGCCGATACCCCTAGCCCGACTTGGCTGAAAAAATAGCAAGGACCGGTTGAGCCGACAATAGACAGATTCAAGGGCCCACGATACGGACGTTTGAAACGAAATACTCTGTCTCCCCAAAGCACGACGATGGGACCCCTCGATGCTGCTCGTACGTCAGTGAAACACGCTTCCCCAGATCCTGCTCCAGAACGCTGGCGAGCGAGTCGCTGCGCACTGTGAAATTGAAGATCTGTGGGGTGAGCGTCCCCGGGATGGGGACCATTGCAAGCTCGCCTTCCCAGGTTTTGCAGAGCCATCCCTTCTTCGAGAGCTTCTGCACGTACCCCGCGCGCTCACCTGTCGAATACACGTAGCCCAGTGTCACCCACACCCAGAGAGAGAAGATCAGAACAGGAATCGCGATGATCGTGAGCAGCAAAATCATCACTCCGCGACGCCATTTCTGGCGTGGAGGAGGCGGTGGTGCCGGAGGAGTTTCTTCAGGTACCTCGGGTGTATCAGCCATCTGAGCTCCAATCAAGGCCGGGAAGGGAAGTAGTGCCTTTAGCATGCACCGCTCGGACCACGGAATTAGCTTTCAAATTCAACACACGCAAGCATCATTGCCCACTATCACGCGTAGAGAGACTGCGACTGCGGTTGTAGGTGGCGTACCCATTGGGTCTGACCACCAAATCGTCGTGCAGTCGTTGACAAACACTGACACCGCCGACGCCTCGAGTACTGCCCTTCAAGTGGCAGAATTGGCGCGGGCCGGCAGTGGTTTGGTGCGAGTCACAGTCAATAACAACGAGGCAGCCCGCGCTGTACCGGAGATCGCCAGCAGACTCACCGACATGGGCGTCTCCGTTCCCCTGATCGGAGACTTTCATTACAACGGTCATCTGCTGTTGGCAAAGTATCCGGCAATGGCGAGATCACTCGCCAAATACCGAATCAATCCGGGCAATGTCGGTGGAAAGCGGCGGGA
>WNGJ01036394.1_pt1 | contig 10208 bp, 8 predicted proteins | sample 5400611 | NCBI WGS metagenome assembly WNGJ01 (sample SAMN13153375, study PRJNA577476) | soil metagenome | isolation source: 40 cm soil or saprolite under Garry oak tree replicate 1 | place: USA:California | collected 2016-06-15
AGTATTGATGCCGCGCAATGCATGAAGCTGGCTGTGCGGGGCAAATACCTCGTGACAGAGCATGCCGTAGAACTGCGGAGGATTATCCCGGCACTGCCGATAGTTGCAGCAGCCAGTGGGTTCTTCCGCACCCGGGGGGAAGCGAGGCGGCGTACGTGCCGACGCATGATTCGGTTTCCATGTGACGGTGCGTGACCTCTCGTGTTTTTGGAGGTGAGCGGCGATCGAGCTGGACAGGACCGTCCCGCCGTGCGCAGACCTGCACGCACGGACCTGGCAGAGAGTCGGCGCGGACATCGCATGAGCGACTAGCTACCCAGGACCGGCTACGCCTGGTAGTCAGCAGGAGGCGGACATGACTTTTCCGAATCCGCCCGTTGCGACGGTGCGTGTCTGTAGGATCACGCAACGTGACACAGGTCAACGGGGGTAACGGGGACACGTTCCAAAACTTCTGCTCCTGGTGGTCGCATTGTCACCGCTGGTGATGGCAATATGGTAACAGTAGACCATATGGGACATCCACGGCAGGCTCCGAATGGGGCCACGAACACAACAGACGCAAGGATCGCAATACAGGTCCAGGAGGAGAGGCCGTCAAAATGTCAGCACGTACCCCAGAGGCCGAGCCGCTGCTTACGCCGGCTGAGGTCGCAACCATGTTCAGGGTCGACCCCAAGACGGTGACGCGGTGGGCCAAGGCCGGCAAGCTGACGTCCATCAGGACGCTGGGCGGCCACCGTCGCTACCGTGAGACGGAGGTTCGTGCCCTGCTCGCGGGCATCCCGCAGCAGCGGTCGGAGTAGCACCCGGCCGCAGCCTGGCGCCCGGTTTGTCGGGGGCGGGCGCGCGTCCGAGCACGCCTAGTGCGGCTCAGCGCAGGAATAGGGGGGTCGGCCCCGGCGGCTAGCGCCGCGAAAGGGCCGTCATGCGCAGAGCGTTGGTGCTCTGGACGGTTCCTGGCGACGACGCCGGGGCCGATCCGGCCTATCAGCTAGCTATGAAGCAAAGTGGCCTCGGACAGCGGGCGAGGCCTGGGGGTAAGGAACACCTTGATCGACTTGGACGTGCATCGGCTTTCGTGCGACGGCAGAGGCCCGATGCGCACACTGACGGTAATGTCTGGTTGGGGCGCGCGAAGCCGGTGCGGTAATGCCTAGACCGTGAGCGCGCGGATGACCAATCTGGCGGTCGTCGAATGATGGGCTCCGCCCGCCCGGAGTCCCTTCTCTTGTCTCGGTTCTCTTGTCTCGGTTGCGCGCCCGCGAGAATGCCGCTGCGCACGGTGTCGGTAAACCGACGCGATCACCTCGACGCCCGGAAGCCCGTATCTCATTGCAGTCGCGTGGCGACTTTAGGTAATCACCCCTGCTGGCAGTGGCCACCAGACCATACTGGTCGCCATGCCGCCCGCGGTGACCCGCAGCCGGCAAAGCAGCGTCGTGCCCGCCGGTGCGCTCGATCGCGCAGCGCAGCCGGGCGAGAGCGCGACATGAGACGGGCGCAGCGAGCGACGCCAGGGGGCCCGCCGTCCGGCGGGAGCGTGCCGTCGCAATGAGGGAGGGATCGCCATGCGGGATCCGGAATTGGTGTTCAGGGCTCAGTCGGCCGCATCGGCGCTCGAACGGGCCTGGCAGCGCTGGCGCGTGGTCCACGGCCTGGTGACGGATCCCATGCCGACGATCTCCAGCTACGTGGGATATTCGCTCGAGGAGCCGTGGGGTCAGCCTCGGGTGGTGTTCGGCCTGTCGGCGGATGACGCTGAGCAGCTAGCCGCGCTGCTTGACCGGCACGACTGCGTTGGGCCCGTGCACGCGATGATCGCGGCGCAGCCTGGCGGGCGGGAGCTTGAGGCAAGTACTGGCGGCTCGGCAGGCGGGCGGCTGCCGGTCCCGCCCCAGGTCCCGTCGCCCGCGGCCGAGCGGCCGGCTCCCGCGGACCGGCCGGCCGGCAGGCAGTCGGGCCGCAGGGCGAGGCTGGTCAGGTCGGCTGGCCAGGGACCGGCTGGCCAGGGACCGGACGACCGGGGATCGGCTGTCCGGGGATCGGATGACCGGGGACCGGCCCGGCCGGCTGCCCGGGGAGACGATCGGGACGGGCCGGTGTTCCGCCAGATGGCCGCAGCGGCGCAGGAGGTCGCTGCCGCGCAGGAGGTCGCTGCCGCGCAGGAGGTCGCTGCCGCGCAGGAGGTCGCTGCCGCGCACGAGGTCGCTGCCGCGCCCGGCAACGTGCGCGAGACTGCTGAGGGCCGAGGCGGCGCGGACGAGGCGCGCGCCGGCCGCGGCGATGCGGGTGAGGCTGCCAGGATCGTGCCGTCCGGGTCACAGGGATGCTGGCCGACGCCGATGACACTGCTGACGAGACCGCCGACCCGCCCGATGCCGCTGACCAGGCCGCATCCGACCTGTCCGCCGACCAGCCGGTGCCTGACCATGTCGGGTCTGACCAGCCCGTGTCTGACCAGGCCGCATCCAACCAGGCCGCATCCGACCTGTCCGCTGACCAGCCCGTGCCTGATCAGCCCGTGTCCAGCCAGTCCGCTGACCAGCCCGTGGCTGACCAGTCCGCATCCAACGAGGCCGCGTCTGATCAGGCCGCGTCTGATCAGGCCGCGTCGGATAGCCGGCGATCCGGCGACCGGGCCACCGCGGGCCGCGGAAGCGCCGGGTCCGCCGGAGGAGCCAGGCTGGGCCGTCGGCGGGCCAAGCACTCGGCCGGGCCCCCGGCCGACGATGTTCAGGCGGGCCCCGGGCCGCTGGCGCTGGCGGCGTCCGCCGCGCGGGTCGAGGCGGAAGCCAGGATCCGGGCGGCGCTGCACCAGGCGCGGCGATCAGCTCCCGAGCGCCGGCCGAGCGGTAACCCCGCCCACGCCGCGCTGCCCGCGCCCGCCGATGCCGCCGATCCCGCGACCGACGAGGCGCCGATGCCGCGACCCGAGGTCGCGTCGGGAGCGCAGCCGTGGCAGGCTGAGCCGCCCGCCGAGCAGCCAGATCCGGGCCAGCCTGACGATGTGGCGTCGTCCTGGGACGGTCCGCAGTTCGATGCCGAACCGGCAGGCGGGGGCGCCGAGATGGAGTTCCAGCCGGAGCCGGAATCCGACGGCTACCTGGATGCCGACCCCGACGACGACTTGCCGGCGGACGAGCCAGCCGACCACGCGCCGTCGAGTTACGCCAGGCGCAGGATCGCTCGCGCCTACTCCATTCCGCGCCTGTCGAGGTCCAAGCGCCCGGGCGCGATCCCCGGCGCCCAGCAGCCCGGCTGACGCGGGCTCCGCAGGGATGCGGGGAAATTCGGATGCGCGCGCGGCCGCGGCGTGGTGGTGTAGCTGCCATGAATCGGACCGAGGTGCTCGCCGCATACAACGGGCAGGTACGGCAGAGCACCGGACCTGACGGCACGGGCGCGACCTTCCAGGCGGGCGACCGCGTCATCAGGCGGTTCGCGGTGCCTGGCCGGGGCGGCTCGGGTGTGTTCTGGTCGCGGCTGAACGCGGGCAACGCCGACGAGGTCATCGCCGCGGAGGTCGAGCTGTTCGCCGGCCGCGGCGAGGAGTTCGAGTGGAAGTTGTACAGCTACGACGAGCCCGGCGACCTGGCGGCCCGGCTGCTGGCCGCCGACTTCGTGCCAGAGGAACCCGAGTCGCTGATGGTCGCGGCGATCGCGGATATCGCCCGCGCGCTGGCCTCGGCCGAGCTTCCGCCCGGGGTCAGGCTGGAGCGGGCCACCGACGAGGCCGGAGTGGACCGCCTGGTCAAGGTGGGCGAACTCGTCTTCGGCCGGGACGAGTCCGAGATGCGGGCGCAGCTGCTCGCGCAGCTAGCCAGCGCCCCGCAGACTACCGACCTGGTAGTCGCGATGGCGGGCGACGAGCCGGTCTGCTCGGCCAGGATCGAGTTTCTGCCCGATACCGAGTTCGCCGGGCTGTGGGGCGGCGGAACGCTGCCGCACTGGTGTCGGCGCGGCATCTACCGCGCGATCGTGCGATACCGGGCCGAGCTTGCTGCCCGGCGTGGCTACAAGTACCTCACGGTCGACGCCTCCGACCAGAGCAGGCCGATCCTGGAGCGGATCGGCTTCGAGTGCCTGGCCATCACGACCCCGTACATGTGGTCGCCCGAGCACGCGGGCCGGTCCGCCCTGGCGCCGTAGACCCGGACGATAATCGGCCGTCCTAGAGACAGCGGGCTGGCGGCGGACGGCCGATCTTGACCGCAGATCCCTGCGTGAGCTTGCCCGGAAACGGCGTCACGCAGGGAACCTTGCGCCTCGGCGGTCTGAGGCGGAGCCTCGCTGGACCGACGACCGGGAAGTCGTTGCTGCTCAGGGCATCAGTGGTGATGAGCGGTCTGGGAGTGCTTGGCCGGTGGTCGGCCAGCACCATCGCGGCCGCCTCCCCCGCCGACGACGGCCCGCCCCCGGACGGCCCGGCCGGGGTCAGCCGGGAAGAAGTCTCCCGCGCGGCGGGAGTCCTGTCCGCTCGAATCTAGCTCTTACCGTGATCCCGGTAACGCCATCTCTCTCGAACCTGTAATCGAAAGCCTAGCACCCGCCACCGACAACTCTCCCGCACCACGCCGACCGCGAGCGGGCGGCGATCAGGATCGGCCCGCTGCCGGTCACGAAAGAAGGCGCCCGCCCCTTGCTGCCGCCTCGCTGGCTAGGCGCCGTTACCCCGGACCGATGACCGCTGCGTGACCGCTGCGCTCGCCGTGGCGGGCGGCAGGGCGGCCGTGCAGTACATGCACCTGGACGCCTTGTACGGGATCAAGCTGAGGCACTCCGGGCACTGCCGCTCCGCGGCCTCCTTGTTGCGCTGGGAGAACGCCAGCACCTTGCTCATCGGGGCGACGAGCAGGAAGTACACGACGGCAGCGATGATGAGGAACGCGATCACCGCGTTCAGGAAGATGCCGTACTTGATCGTAGTGGTGCCGATGGTGACCTTGAGCGAGCCGAAGTCAGGCGACCCTCCCGCCGCCGAGATCAGCGGGGTGATGACGTCCTTCACCAGCGCCTGCACGATGTTGTTGAACGCGACGCCCATCACGACTGCCACGGCCAGGTCGATGACGTTGCCTCGGAGCAGGAACGTCCTGAAGCCCTTCATGCACATCCCTCGCAAGTTCGGTTGCCATGCCCGTGGGTGAGGTTACATCTGCCAGCTTGCCCGATGCTGGCGCAAGGAGAATTTGCGCGTCATGCCGGTAGTGCCGGTCCGGCTGCCCGGTCCGGCTTCCCGGCCAGGCTTCCCGGCCAGCGGCGTGCCAGGCGGCCAGTGCCCGGACCCGGGCAGAAACGCCGTTGCGCCAACGCCGCCCGGTCGGCCAGCATGAGCAGCCATGGGATGGACGCTCACCGACGATGTCGGGGCCTACCGCGCGGCAGCCGACGGCCTGCTCAGATCTGAGCCCGAGCGCAACACCGTGCTGCTGTCCGTGCTCGCGAGCCTGACCAGGCTCGGTCAGGCCGCGTTCGGTGCCGCGCCGCTGCTCGGATGGTGGCCGCAGGACGGAGCGCCCAGGGCCGCAGTGCTCCAGACGCCGCCCCGGCCGATGCTGCTGACGGCGCTGCCCGGCGAGTCGGCCGGGCAGCTCGCACAGGCGCTCGCCGACCGCGGTGCCTCGCTGTCCGGCGTGAACGGTCCCGAAGCCGACGTGACCGCGCTGGCCGTCGCGTGGCGCGGCTTGACCGGGGCGAACGGCCGCACTCACCAGCGGCAGCGGCTGTACCGGCTCGGCGCGCTGGTCCCGCCCGACCCGGCGCCCGCCGGGGCGCCGCGGATCGCGGCCGCGGCCGACGCGGCCGTCGTCGGCTCGTGGTTCGCGGCCTTCGCCGTCGAGACTGGCCAGGCGGATGCCGCCGATGAGGTTGTCACGGACCGTCTGGAGCGGGGTCGGATCATGCTCTGGGAGGTGGCTGGCGAGCCGGTGTCGATGGCCGGCCTGACGGACGTGCTGGCCGGCGTGGCCAGGGTCGGCCCGGTGTACACGCCGGGAGACCGCCGCGACCGCGGCTACGGGGGCGCGGTGACGGCCGCCGTCAGCGCACTCGCGCTCGCCCGCGGCGCCGGATCGGTGATCTTGTTCACCGACCTCGCTAACCCGGCCAGCAACTCGCTCTACCGCAAGCTCGGCTACGAGCCGGCCGAGGACCGTGTGGTCGTCGTCTTCGATACCTGATGCCGACTCTGCCACGTGGTGTCCAGTTGACCGGTCTAACCGCCAATATGATGTCTGTCGCGAGATGATCGGCGAGATGTTCGAGATACACCATCTGTTCCCGTGCACCCCGCTCGTTGTCCGTTTACCGCCGACGTGGTACAACAGGCCGAATGACCGCCAGCACCGGGCCCGCGCAGCCCGCCATCGCCGGACGAGACGGCGGCGGTTCCTCGGCCGTCCGCGTCCAGGGCCTGCGCAAGAACTACGGTCCGGTCGTCGCCCTCGACGGCGTCGACCTCGACATCCGGCCGGGCGAGTTCTTCACCCTGCTCGGACCGTCGGGATCGGGGAAGACCACGCTGCTGAGGCTGATCGCGGGCTTCGAGCGGCCGGAGGGCGGCACGATCGAGCTTGGCGGGCGGGAGATCTCGAGGGTGCCGCCGTACGCGCGCGACATCAACACGGTCTTCCAGGACTACGCATTGTTCCCGCACATGTCGGTTGCGCAGAACATCGAGTACGGGATGCGGGTGAGGCGAGTCCCCAGGCCGGAGCGGCGCATGCGCGCCGAGCGCGCCCTGGAGATGGTTCGGCTGACCGGACTCGGCGGGCGCAAGCCCACGCAGCTCTCCGGCGGGCAGCGGCAGCGGGTGGCGCTGGCCAGGGCCATCGTCAACGAGCCGCAGGTGCTGTTGCTCGACGAGCCGCTCGGCGCGCTCGACCTCAAGCTGCGCCAGGAGATGCAGCTTGAACTTCAGCACGTGCAGCGCGAGGTCGGCATCACGTTCGTCTACGTGACGCACGACCAGGAGGAGGCGCTGTCCATGAGCGACCGGATCGCGGTGCTCAGCCGCGGCCGGATCGAGCAGGTCGGCACGCCGCTAGAGGTCTACGAGCGACCGCGCACGGACTTCGTGGCCGGCTTCATCGGGATCTCGAACGTCATCGAGCGGGACGGCCAGCACATCACCATCCGGCCGGAGAAGATCCGGATGCTGGCCGACGGCGAGGAGCCGCCGGCCGGATACCACGCCGAGGTCGGGATCATCAGGGACGTCGTCTACGTCGGGGTCTCCACGCGGTACACGATCGCTCTCGACGCCGGCGGCGAGCTCGTCGTGGCCAGGCAGAACGAGCAAGCCCCTGACGCGACACACGACATCAGCGGTCGGCCGGCGAGGATCGCCTGGTCGCCAGACCAGACCAGCACGGTTTCGCAGGGGGAGGGCGCGCGTACCTAATCTCAGGCGCGCGGGAACCACCCCCGCGAGAACCACCCGCGCGAGAACCACCGGCGCGAGAACCACCGGCGCGTGAACCACCTCCGCGCGAACTACCGGCGCGCGGCAACCGGCCTCACGGTGCTCGGCGCCGTGGCGCTGCTCGCCGCGTGCGGCAGCAGCGGAAGCGGCGGCAACAACGGCAACTCCGGCGGCACCCCGAGCGGCGGGGTGCCGACCGCGAACCTGCCGGTGCTCAAGCACATCGGCAAGGGCGAGGGTCAGCTGAACCTGATCGCCTGGGCCGGCTATCTGCAGCCGGAGTGGGTCAAGCCGTTCGAGCAGCAGACGGGCTGCCAGGTGAACGCCAAGTACGCCAACACCTCGGACGAGATGGTCGCGCTCATGGCCAACGGTGGCGGCGGCCAGTACGACATGGTGTCGTCCTCGGGCGACGCGGACCTGCGGATCATCTACGGCGGTGACGCGCGCCCGGTCAACATCAACCTGATCCCGAGCTGGAAGGACTTCTTCCCGCAGTTCCAGTCGCCGCCGTTCAACACGGTCAACGGCGTGCACTACGGGGTGTCGCTGCAGTGGGGCCCAAACGTGCTGATGTACTCGAAGAAGGCGTTCAAGACGGCACCCCCGTCGTGGGACGTCATCTACAGCAAGAAGTACAAGGGCCAGATCACCGTGCCGGACAACCCGATCCAGATCGCCGACGCCGCGGTGTACCTCAAGACGCATGACAAGAGCTTGGGTATCACCGACCCGTACGAGCTGACCCAGCCGCAGTTCAACGCGGCGGTGAAGCTGCTGGCGGACCAGAAGCCGCTGCTGAAGTCCTACTGGGCGCTGGCGTCGCAGGAGATCTCGGCGTTCAAGAACGGCGACGTGGTCGTGGGCGCCGGCTGGCCGTACCAGGTCAGCGCGCTGGAGGGGACGAAGTTCCCGATCGGCTCGACGATCCCGAGCGAGGGCGCGACCGGCTGGGCCGACACCTGGATGCTGGCGTCCAAGGCCCCGCACCCGAACTGCGCCTACATGTGGATGCGCTACATCAGCACGCCCAAGGTGCAGGCGCAGCAGGCGGTCAGCTACGGCGAGACCCCGGACAACAAGCTGGCCTGCGCGTACATGAACAAGCTGCAGGCCGGGTCCTGCGCCCAGTACCACGCCAACGCGCCCGCTACGTACCTCAACTCGATCGCGCTGTGGAAGACGCCGGTGGCGACCTGCGACAACGGCAAGCCCGACTGCATGCCGTACTCGGACTGGGTGACCGCATGGAACACCCAGATCAAGTGAGTCAGCGGCCGGGCGGGCCTGGCGTGCGCCAGGCCCGCCCGGCCGGGCGGGCCGCGACGGCGGCGGCCCGCCCACCGGAAGCGAGCAGTCCGTGACGGAGCAGATCGCCGGCCGGCCGGCGGCCGGCGGAGCCTGGTCGAAGGTGGGAGCGGCGCTGTGGCGCCGGCCGTGGGCGCGCGCGACCCTGCTGCTGACGCCGCCGCTGGCCTGGTTCCTGGTGATCTACCTCGCCGCCCTCGTGATGCTGCTGATCACGGCGTTCTGGGAAACCAACCCGTTCACCAACAATCTCGAGCAGATCTGGAACCTGCAGAACTTCGCGCAGCTCTTCCAGACGCCGGCCTACCGCTCGGTCATCCTGCGCACCGTCGGGATGGCGGCGGGGGTCACCGTCGCGGACGGGATCATCGCGTTCCCGTTCGCCTACTTCATGGCGCGGGTGGCCACCAGGCAGACCCGCACGATCCTGTACGTCGCGATCCTGCTGCCGTTGTGGGCCAGCTACCTGGCGAAGGTCTACGCGTGGCAGCTCGTCTTCACCAGGGACGGGCTGCTGAACTGGTCCCTGGCCAAGGTCGCGCTCGGCCCGCTGAACCTGATCAACACCAACTGGGCCGTGTTCATCGCGTTCTGCTACATCTGGCTGCCCTACATGGTGATCCCGGTCTACGCGGCGCTTGACCGGATTCCCGGGTCGATGATCGAGGCATCGCAGGACCTGGGCGGCCGGACATGGCGGACGGCACGCTCGGTGATCATGCCGCTGGCGCTGCCCGGCATCGTGGCGGGATCGATCTTCACGTTCTCGCTGACGCTCGGCGACTACATCACCCCCGAGCTGCTCGGCGGCACCAACTCGGTGTTCATCGGATCGGTCGCCTACGACAACTTCCTGTCCAACAACATCCCGCTCGGCGCGGCGATGGCGATCGTGCCGATCGCGATCATGGTCTGCTACCTGCTCGGGGCGCGGGCACTCGGCGCCTTCGAGGACCTGTGATGGAGTCGGCCGGCCTGAAGGTGGCGCTGCGCGTCTGGGTGGCGCTCGTGCTGGCGTTCCTGTTCGTGCCGATCCTGCTGATCGTGGTCTACGCATTCGACCCGGCGACGGTGGAGAGCTGGCCGATCCACGGTTTCACCATGCACTGGTTCACGGTGGCCTGGCACGACCAGGACGTCCGCACCGCGTTCCTGCTCTCGGTGAAGGTCGGCCTGCTCGCCACCGGGATCGCGCTGGTGCTCGGCTCTGCCGTGGCCTACGCGCTGCACCAGTTCAGCTTCTTCGGCCGGGACGCGATCTCGTTCCTGCTCGTGCTGCCGATCGCGCTGCCCGGCATCGTCACCGGCCTCGCGCTGAACTCGTTCTTCTCCTTCGCCAGCGTCCAGCTTTCGCTGTGGACGATCGTGGTCGGCCACGGCACGTTCTGCATCGTCATGGTGTTCAACAACTTGATCGCGCGGCTGCGCCGGACGCCGGGCTCGCTCGCCGAGGCGTCGATGGACCTGGGTGCCC
>WNGJ01009807.1_pt1 | contig 10205 bp, 7 predicted proteins | sample 5400611 | NCBI WGS metagenome assembly WNGJ01 (sample SAMN13153375, study PRJNA577476) | soil metagenome | isolation source: 40 cm soil or saprolite under Garry oak tree replicate 1 | place: USA:California | collected 2016-06-15
GGCCAGGAGTTCGCCTTGGCTTTGGATCCCGACCCGCCGGACTGGACACGCGACGCGGTGATCTATCAGCTGATGGTCGACCGGTTCGCGCGCCCCGACGGCGACCTGCCGAGGCCCGGTTCATCAACCGCTCTGTACGGAGGCACGCTCGACGGCGTGCGCGCACGCCTGGATCACATCGCGAGTGTTGGCTGCAACACGATCTGGCTGACGCCGATCCACAAGACGCCCTCCCACCATGGCTATGACCATGAGGACTTCTTCCAGGTCGAGGAGCGATACGGCGGTGAGTCCGCGCTGAAACGGCTGATCGATGCGGCGCACGCCCGGGGCATGCGCGTGCTGCTCGACTTCGTGCCGAACCACACGGGTCGCGGTCATCACCTGTTCCGAGACGCGATCAAACACGGCGGCGACGCTGCGGAGTTCTACCGATTCTGGCAGTGGCCTCATTACTACCGCTGCTTCTACGACGTGATCTCCCTGCCCGAGATGGACACCGGCAGCCGCCGCGTGCAGGACTACCTGGTCGACGCAGCCCGACACTGGGTTACCGAGTACGGGGCGGACGGCGTGCGGTGCGACCACGCGGCCGGCGTGGACCCCTCGTTCTGGGTCGAGCTGCGGCGAGGGCTGCGCGAGGTCAAGCCCGACGCCCTCGTGCTCGCCGAGGCAACCGGCCAATTCGCGTGGCTCGCCCGCTACGCGGGACGCATCGACGCGATCTTCGATTTCGATTTCGCTCACGTCGTCAGGGACACGTTCGCGCGCGGCAGCATGAAGCTCGCGGATTTTGCTGCTTGGCTGGACGCCCACGACGACGCGTTTCCAGGTCTCGCCCTCGCCACGCTGCTCGACAACCACGACATGAACCGCTTTCTGTGGATGGCGGGCGGCGACGCCCGGCGCCTGAAGCTGGCGGCGACCCTGCTCATGACGCTGCCCGGCATGCCGGTCATCTATTACGGGACCGAGGTCGGCCTGACCCAGCGGCACGACGGCGTGACGGAGAACGCGGAGGCCCGCCTGCCGATGCTGTGGGGCGACGACCAGGACAAGGACTTGCTCGCCTTCTTCCAGCGGCTGGGCCGTCTGCGACGCGAGTCGCCCGCGCTCCGCCGCGGCTCGAGACGCACGCTGCGCGCCGACGGTGATGTGCTTGTTTACGAGTGCAGGTTGGCCGAGGAGCGGATTGTCGTGACGCTCGACGTCAAAACGCTAAGCGGGACGGTCGTCGACGGCTCCGGTCGCGATCGCCTTCGCCAGGATGATGTACTCGGCGTGGGCCCAGACTAGGGGCCGAGCCGAACCGGTGGGTTCGGATCAGCCCTTCACGCCGCCGACGGTCAAACCGGCCCGGAAGTATCGCTGCAGCCCGAGGAACAGCGCCATGACCGGGATCGAAACGATCAGCGACGCCGCGGCGAAATAACCCCAGGGCACCCGGTAGTCGTTCTGGAGGCCCCACAGTCCGACCGGCACTGTGTACGTGTTCTCGTCGAGCAGAAGGACGGATGCCATCACCCACTCGTTCCATGCGGTGAGGAACATCAGCAGCGCCGTGACCGCGAGCGCCGGGATCGAAAGGGGAAGGATGATGCGCCAGAACGCCTGCGTCACGGAGCACCCGTCGATGAGGGCCGCCTCGTCCAGCTCGCGCGGGATCGTGTCGAAGTAGCCCTTCAAGTTCCACGTGCAGAACACGAGCGCGACCGACATGTAGGCGAGGACCAGGCCGAAAGGCGATCCGACCAGGCCGATCGTCTTGAGGATCAGGTAGATCGGGATCAACGCGAGGACGGAGGGAAAGGCCTGAATCGCGAGCAGCAGTATCAGCGTCATCTGCTTGCCGGCGAAACGAAAACGAGACAGCGCGTATGCGCCCGTCGCCGAGCCGATGAGGCCCGCCACCATCGTGCCCACCGACACGCCCAGGCTGTTGCGGAGCCATGAGGGGAATGGAATCTGCGTGAAGATGTACGTGAAGTTGTCGAGCGTGGGATGGTCCGGCCACAGGCTCAACGTCAGCGTGTAGAGGGACTGGCCCGGCCTGAAGGCTGCTTGGACGACAAAGAAAGCCGGGAACAACGCGAAGATCACCATCGCGCTCAGGAAGATGTAGAGGAGGGCCGGCACCCCAAATCGCGCGAGGACTCTCACCGACCCTCCTCGCGCACCAGGCCGCTGAACCGGAGGCTTCCCAGCGTGACGCCGAACAGCATCACGAAGATCACGACCGCGAATGCAGCGATGTAACCGAAGTTGAACAGCTGAAACGCCTCGCGGAATGCGTACACCATCACGAACTCGGTCGCGCCCGGCTTGGCCGCGCTCTCAAACGGGCCGCCGGTCGTGATCAGGTAAGCCGTGTTCAGCGTGTTGAAGGTGAGGATGGCGCTGAGCACCGTCGCCGGGAGGATGGCGGGGCGCAGCAGCGGGAGGGTGATGCGCCAGAACTTGCGCCACGCGCCGGCGCCGTCCACCGCGGCCGCCTCATAGAGCTCGCTGGGGATGCTCTGCAGCGCCCCGAGGATGACGACCATGAAGAACGGGTACGACATCCATAGGTTCGCCAGGACGATCGAGGCAAACGCCCAGTTGGGATCCGTCAGCCACGGCAGGCCGGCTTGCGGGCCCGCGACCACCCGGTACAGCTGGTTGAGCGTGCCGAACTCGCCGTTGAAAAAGAACTTCCACACCAGCGCCGTGATGTAGCTGGGGACGGCCCACGGCACGATCAGCGCCACGCGCCAGAAGGCCTTGAAGCGGACGGCGGGATGGTTGAGCGCAAGCGCCGCCAGCATCCCGACGCCGAGAAACAATGGAATGCAGATGGCGACGAAAAGGAAAGTCTTTCCGAGGACGATGAAGAAGTCGGCGTCGAAGGTCTTGAGCAGGCTCTGGTAGTTGGTCAAGCCGATGAACGAGTAACGGCGGAAGTGGTAGAGGTTCTGGTTCGTCGCTGAGATGAAGACGTTGTAGAGGATCGGATAGAAGCTGATCAGCCCGACCCCGATGATCATCGGGGACAGGTACACGAGCGTCGTTGCCGCTCGAACCCGATACATGTGTCAGCCGGTGGAGGGCGGCATCGCCTGCCGCCCTCCAACACGGGGCACGTAGCCCCCGGTCATTCGCTTACTTCAGCTGGGCGACGTTTTTCTCGGCCGCGGACTGCGCAGCTGTCAGCGCGGCGTCAACGGATTGCTTGCCTGTCCACACCGCCTCGAGCGCCTTGGCGACCGGGTCCCAAAGGGCGGACATGAATGGAGTGTTCGGCAGCGGCACGCCGTTCTTCACCTGAGCCCCAAAACCAGCGATGTCGGGGATGGCCTGGACCTTGGGGTCGGCCAGGGCCAGCTTGTTCGCCGGGATCTCCTTGGTCGCGAGGACCATGGTGGCCTGGTTGGCCTGGTTGGAGAAGAACTTCATGACGTCGACGGCCAGGGCCGGGTTGGAGGAGGTCGCGCCAAGCATCAGCGTCTTGACCCCGACGAAAGGCGACGCCGCCTTCCCGGCTGAGGTGAACTTCGGCAGGGTGGCAAAGCCGTAATCGACGCCGGCCTTGCCGTAGTCGGCGACCGACCATGGGCCGTTGATGATCATCGCCGCCTTTCCTTCCTTGAAGAGCGTGTCCGCGATCCCGTAGTCAACGCCCGCGGGCATCGCGCCTTTGAAGCTGGCGACGTAGTTGAAGCCCGCCTTGGTGCCGGTGGTGTTCAGCCCGACCGTGCCGTCGGCCTTGACGTAGAAGCCGCCCGCGCCGTAGATCCACGGGGCCTGGAAGTACGCGTCCTTCGGGTTCCAGACCACACCGTAGCTGCCCGGGTGGCTCTGGCTGTAGCTCTTCGAGAAGGTGACGAGGTCGTCGGTCGTCTTCGGGATCTGGTCGGTGGTGATCAGCTTCTTGTTGTAGAGGAGGGTGATCGCCTCCACCGTCTCAGGGATGCCGAATGTCTTACCTTCGAACGTGGCGGCGTCGACGGCCGCCTGGCTGAACTGCGCGTTCATGTAGTCCTTGTTCGCGTAGGCGTCGATGGGTTTGATGGCTTCGAGCTTCACCCACTTCCCGATCTGGTCATCCACCCACGCGACGATGTCCGGTCCCTGGCCCGCTCCCGCCGCAGCGGTCACCGCGTCGGTGAGGTTGACCTTGTGGACGAGGTTGATCGTGACGTTCGGATAGAGCTTGGTGTACTGGTCGTAGATGGCCTTCTTGGCGTCGAGGTAGCTGCCCTCGTAGCCGTGCCAGACCGTGATCGTGCCGCTGCGATTCACCGTGGTGGTCGTATTGGTGTTTTCGGAGCCGCCGCAGGCCGCCACCACCATGGCCGCCATGACGACGAGCGCAACGCCCACCGACCTACCCCATCGATTCAACGCCATCGAGTCGTTCCTCCTTAGGTGCCGCGATCCTCCCCGCCACCCCGCTCGGGCACGGTTAAGAAGCGGGCGTAAATCGGTTTACCGAATCTAGTCGGGAGCCCGAATCCTGTCAAGGACGAATTCGGCGGCGTTCAGGGAACGCTCAAAGAAGTCGGTATCTTTCCCTCAGTGATCCAGCGGGCCCGACTCGGCGGAACCGACCTCGAGTTTTATCCGCTCAACGACCTGGCCAAGGCCGGCATCGAAGACCCGTCTGGCCTCCCGATGACCGTCAAAATCCTGCTCGAAGGACTCGTCCGGCTCGCCGAGGCAGGGGTCACCGACGAGTCGAACATCGGCGTGCTGGCCCACTGGCCCGCGCTGCCTCCCGCCAACGCGGAGCTACCGTTCCTGCCCGCGCGCGTCCTCATGCAGGACTTCACCGGTGTCCCGGCGGTCGTGGACCTGGCGGCGATGCGGTCCGCCATGCAGCGCGCCGGCAAGGACGCCGGACGCGTCGACCCGCTCGTGCCGGTCGACCTGGTGATCGACCACTCGGTCCAGGTGGACTCCTTTGGATTCCGCGATTCGTACACGCGCAACATCGAGAAGGAGATCGAGCGCAACCGCGAGCGTTACTCGCTTCTGCGCTGGGCGCAGCAGGCGTTCCACAACTTCTCGCTCGTGCCTCCGGGCATGGGCATATGCCACCAGGTCAACCTCGAGCACCTCGCGAAGGTCGTCCAGGTGCGGGACATCGGCGGCAAGAAAGTCGCGATCCCCGACACCCTGATGGGCACCGACTCTCACACCACGATGGTCAACGGTCTCGGGGTGCTCGGCTGGGGTACCGGAGGAATCGAAGCCGAGGCCGCGATCCTCGGCCAGCCGGCGTACCTCGCGCCTCCCATCGTCGTCGGCGTGCGCTTCCTCGGTGCGCTGCCCGCGGGCTCGACCGCCACCGACCTCGTCCTGACGCTGACCGAGATGCTGCGCAAGCATGGCGTCGTAGACAAGTTCGTCGAGTTCTGCGGCGACGGCCTGTCCAGCCTGTCGGTTCCCGATCGGGCGACGCTGAGCAACATGTGCCCCGAGTACGGCGCGACTTCGGCGCTGTTCCCCGTTGACCAGCAGACGCTGCGCTACCTTCAGGTCACCAGCCGCGACCGCGAACAGATCGACCTGGTCGAGCGCTACGCGAAAGAGCAGGGACTCTTCAGGATGGACGGCTCGCCGACGCCGAAGTTCAGCGAGCTGCTGGAGCTGGATCTGAGCAAGGTCGAATCGAGCCTCGCCGGCCCGAAGCGGCCGCAGGACCGCGTCCCGCTGCGCGATGCATGGAGCAGCTTCACGACCGTGTTCACGCCTGGACCCAGGCCTGAGCCCGAGGCGATCTCGCGGCTCACCCAGGAAGGCGGGCCCATCAACGGCCGCGCGACGGTTGCCGTCGCCGCCAAGCCGGAGGCGACCGTCGAGAACGGCTCGGTGGTGATCGCCGCGATCACGAGCTGCACCAACACGTCAAACCCGTCCGTCATGATCGCCGCCGGCTTGCTCGCCAAGAAAGCCGTGGAGCTCGGCTTGACGGTCAAGCCTTACGTCAAGACCAGTCTTGCGCCAGGGTCACGAGTCGTCACCGATTATTTGAAGACCGCGGACCTGCTCGAGCCGCTCGAAAAGCTCGGGTTCTTTCTGGTCGGCTACGGATGCACGACCTGCATCGGCAACTCGGGACCGCTGGCGAGCCCAGAGATCGAAGCCGCGGTCAGCAAGGAAGAACTGAGCGTGGTCGCGGTGCTGTCCGGCAACCGCAACTTCGAGGCGCGCATCCATCCGCTCGTCAAGGCGAGCTACCTCGGGTCGCCTCCCTTGGTCGTGGCGTTCGCGCTTGCGGGGACCGTGCACAAGGACCTGACCAAGGATCCGCTCGGGCAAACCGCCGACGGCAAACCGGTGATGCTGTCGGATCTCTGGCCGTCGCAGGACGAGGTGAACGAGGTCGTCCAGCGCTGCGTCAAGGAGGAGATGTTCAGGCGCGAGTACTCGCGCATCTTCGAAGGCGACGAACACTGGAAGTCGATGGAAGCGCCAACGGGACCGATCTTCGCGTGGGATCCGGAATCGACCTACGTGAAGGAGCCTCCGTACTTCGACGGCTTCTCTGCCCAACCGAAAGCGGTCACCGATATCGATGGCGCTCGCGTGCTCGTGATGGTGGGCGACTCCGTGACCACAGACCACATCTCTCCCGCCGGCTCGATCCCGGTCGACAGCCCGGCCGGCCGCTACCTGATCGAGAAAGGTGTCGATCGCTTCGCCTTCAACAGCTTCGGCGCACGGCGGGGCAATCATGAGGTGATGGAGCGAGGAACGTTCGGCAACATCCGCCTGCGCAACGCGCTCGCATCACGCGAGGGTTACTGGACGCGCCACTTCCCGGACGGCGGCGAGGTCACGATTTTCGACGCCGAGCAGCGCTACAAGGCGGAGGGCGTGCCGCTCATCGTGCTGGCGGGGAAGGAGTATGGGACGGGATCGTCGCGCGACTGGGCGGCGAAGGGTCCGCTGCTGCAGGGCGTGCGCGCGGTGATCGCCGAAAGCTTCGAGCGCATCCACCGGTCGAACCTGGTCGGCATGGGCATCCTGCCGCTGCAGTACGTTCCCCGCGAGAACGCGCACCTGCTCGGCCTGACGGGTCGCGAACGCTACACGATTCACGGCCTGAAGACGATCGAGCCGGGGCAGGTCGTCGAGGTCCAGGCCACGGCAGACGACGGCAAGGTGACGAAGTTCGCGACCCGGGCGCGGGTCGACAACGAAACGGAGGTCGGCTACCTACACCACGGCGGCATCCTGCCGCTGGTCCTCCGAGAACTGATCGCGAAGAACTGAGGGCTCGGGACCGTGAGGCCCGGCGTTCGTATCCTGGGTCCCCAACTTTTTGTCAGACCAACGGCTCCTTATTTGAACCCGACTAAGGTCCGGTTAGGCTCGCGGTGGCCGTGGTTCGAAGATGAGTGCTTGCATCGAACGTCCGAAGCGACCGCGAATGTCGCTCAGCACACCTTCCGCAACCCCCGTCCCATCCGGCGAAGCAAATGTGCGTGCCTCGAGGTGGACCCACTCGCCCTCGGGTATCCGGTGTAAATGGACCGTCACTTCGGGGTTGATCGATAGATAGTCGGCTGGATCAAGCCGAAGGCTGATGCCATTTGGAAAGTCGGACGCAGCCAGAGCTCTTTGTAGGGGACTCAACTCCTCACCTTCGACGACAGGCAGCTTGGCCCGGATCCACACCGAGCCTGGTGACATGGAACGGCTGCCATCCCGCGTTCGGATCTCGACGCCGACAGTGTGGAACGCTTCGGCTTCTATCCACGCCCGGAACGGAGGCATGTGCTCGGGACCGTCCTTCAGCGGTACCCCCTCATCGGCGGGGACCTCAGTTGCAACCGTCCGGATCCTGAGTCCGATCACTCGCACAACCTCGCCACCTTCGGAGCTGATGCTCGCCTCCAGAAGCTGTATGCGGCGCCCTGGCCTGATCTGTCGCGCCTGGACCGTCAGGGGCGCAACCGGGACGGGCCGCAGGAACTCCATCGTGAAACGCACGATCCGCATCTCGGTCGGGCTGGGTAGTGCCTCCATCGCGCGGCCGGCAAGCATGGCGACCGGGCCGCCGTGGAGAAAGCCACGGTCCCAGGGTCCCCGCGAGGCATGGGTGGGGACGAATCGGTCGCCGTCCCGCTCGAAGAGAGAGGCTATCGGCCGCATCTTAGGAGCTACCTGGCCGGCCGCTGTGTCCCCGGTTGATGACTTGACCAACGCCTTTACACGACCAATTGGGCCCCAATGGCGCTAACCCGGCCGGGTGAATTCAATCGGTCGAAGCAACAGCGGGCTGACGGGACGACTCTGAGAGTAACTGCGCGAGGGCCTCGCGGGGCTCGATCCAGCCGAGTGTCTTGCGAGGACGTTCATTCATTTCGGCGGACACAAACTCAAGGTATTCGACGCCGTGGACGGATAAGTCGGTGCCTCTAGGAAAGTACTGGCGAAGAAGGCCATTGGTGTTCTCGTTGGACCCGCGCTGCCAGGGTGAGGCAGGGTCACAGAAGTAGATCTCGAGGTGCGTCGCAATGCTGATCTTGGCGTGATTCTTCATCTCCCAGCCCTGGTCCCAGGTCAGTGACTTCCATAGCGTTTGGGGAAGCCGCTTGGTCGCGGCGACCATGGCCTTCTCGACCTCTTCGGCGCTCTGGCCACTTGGCAAGTGCAACAGGATGAGGTAGCGAGTCTTCCGCTCGACCAAAGTCCCGATAGCTGAGCGGCCGTTTTTGCCAATGAGGAGGTCACCCTCCCAGTGGCCCGGGACAGCCCGGTCCTCGACTTCAGCCGGGCGCTCGCTGATGTTGACCATGTTCTGGAGCCGGCCCCGGCGCTCCTGGCTCTTGCGATGTGGTCGGCGCATCGCCCTGCCGGTGCGCAGGCAAACCGCCAGCTCGCGACGCAACGCGCCTCGTCCTTGAACGTAGATCGACTGGTAAATGGTCTCGTGCGAGACCTGCATCTCCGCATCCTCTGGAGACCGCTTGCGCAGCTGCCGGGAGATCTGTTCCGGGCTCAACTTCTTCATCAGCTTGGCCTGTACGAACTCGCGCAGCACGGGGTTCGTCACGAGCTTGGCGGTCTTAGGTCGCGAGGCCAGGCGCTTCGCTCTCTCTTGAGCCCGGCTGGGCCGATAGCGCCAGGGCCGAGTCCGGTGCATGCCGACCGGATTGGCCCGGAGCCGTGAGCGGCCCCGGTAGAGCTGGTGATACATGTTTTGCCGCAGCTCCCTGAGCACGGTCGAGGGAGCGCGACCAAGAAGCTTGGCTATTCGGCGAATCGACTCGCCACGCTCGACACCGGCAAAGATCTCCTCTCGTTCACGGATCGACAGGTACCTGGCCTTCGACGTTTCCGGGACGCTAGCTGGAAGCACTCCGCCAGCCTGACGGAACCAACGCCGAGCACTTGTGGCAGACACACCAGCGCGGCGACCCGCCTCAGTCCGGTCTACACCGGCCCTGACGAGTTCCCAGAAACGAGACTTCTCCTCACGATGTTTCCGCCGCATGCAACGCCTCCTCATCGGGTGGGGTGTTGCAACGACTCCTTGAACCCAAGGCGAGAATGCAGCCATTCGTGCCCAAATGGCTGAATCCCGTCCCTTAGTTACGCCGCGGTTTCGGCCGTTTCGCCCTTGCCGAGCGGAAGCCTGCGCTCGTGCCCGCACTCCGGACACTCGAACAGTCCGACCAGGACGTCCGGCCGGGTAGAGTCGGAGTGCATGGTGCGCAGCCGCATCGTCACGCCCCCTTCGTGCCGATCGCAGGCCGGGGCCTCTTCGTAGGTCATGGCCAGACGGTAGACCGACTCGCCTGACCGGTCCTAGTGACCACCGCACAACTCGAAGCCGGGATTGCTTGTCGCCCATTCACACCTTAAGCTTCGATTAATGGCGGCCAAGAAGCTCGAGACGGAGATCGAACAGCCCCGTCCGACGGTGCGGGAGGCCATGCGCTCGGTGCTGGCTTCGGCCAAGCTCGTCGCCGGCGCCGACGGGCTGGACCGCCAGGTCGAGTGGGTGCGCCTCATGGAGACGCCCGAGGTCCAGCCACGCGCCGGCGACCTGATGTTCACGAGCGGCTTCCCGATCAAGGACGACCCGGACGCCCAGATCCGCCTCGTCGGGCGGATCGCGGAAGGAGGCGGTGCCGGGCTCGTCGTCCGCCCGCTGCCCTACCTGCGCCGGCTTCCGCCCGAGATGATCACCGAGGCAGACAGGCTGAAGGTGC
>WNGJ01015982.1_pt1 | contig 10205 bp, 2 predicted proteins | sample 5400611 | NCBI WGS metagenome assembly WNGJ01 (sample SAMN13153375, study PRJNA577476) | soil metagenome | isolation source: 40 cm soil or saprolite under Garry oak tree replicate 1 | place: USA:California | collected 2016-06-15
AAAATTCCAATGTGTCCCCGGTTCGGCAGGCATTTCATACACCGCCAGAGATAATCATGGTCCAGGTCCTCACTCGAGGGCGATTTGAAGGAATAGACCTCGCAACCTTGCGGATTCACGCCCGACATGACATGCTTAATAGCGCCGTCCTTGCCGGCCGCGTCCATCGCTTGAAAGATCAGCAGCACCGCCCATTTGTCCTGGGCATAGAGTTTGTCCTGCAGTTCGGCGAGCGCCATGACTCCGGTGGCCAACGCCTCCTTCGCTCTCGGTTTGTCTGCTTCCTTGGTGAATTCAAGCGTATCGTTCGGGTCAACGTCTTTGAGACGAAAATCTTTGCCTTTCCTGACTCGAAATGGCTTGGCGAGGTCACGCGCTACTTTGATGGTTTCTTTTGTTTTCATATGCTTTGCGAAAAGGGGTTCATGGGTTTTTGAAAGTGGAGATTCGTGAGATGAGTAAGGGAAAGAGTGCCACCAGCAAAAGAACTCCACTGGCGAGCTGACCGAGCACTACGAGTTGACCATAGCCAGGCCTCGGCGAGTAGTCCGTTAAGGCCAATGTAAAGGAGCTGATGTAAAGGGCATCCAGCGGTGTTTTGCTGGATTGAAAGACTTCCGTTCCAACATACAGCCCGGCAAAGCCGGAAACAACAGCCACAAAGAGCAGCGTGACGACTAAAAGGCCAGTCGTCCTTCGAGGAAAAAAGTCCGCAACCCACGAGTGCCTGTCCAAGAAGCCCTCGTCTTCCGAGCGAAGCGCCGCGAGTAACAACACAATGGAAAGATATAAGTCCGAAATCACTATCACGATCCAGGCCAGAAACCGACAACCCAGAAAGACGGATGCCATGCCAATTGCTGAAACAAAAGCGAAGATAACAATGAGGACAATATCCCTTCTTGTTTCCTCGCTCATAGTGAATTTCAGATATTTGCAGTACCGCTCGCCGTTCTGATTCTGGTTGAATGATTCCTACCTGTTAATCACTCCATAGGTAAACAAGTAAAATCACAAGAAACAAGGTTAGAAAGAGCCACGGGATCAGAATGACCTCGATTCTCAATCTGCGGACCGCCGGTATGTCGTCGGACACATTTGGATCTCTACCGAAGAAGCGGTTGCGATTGCGAAAGATATACGCACCCGCGACCGATATCCGATCACCACTCCATTTCACGCACGCAATGGAAAGGCCGTCAGAACTTGTAAATTGGAATCGCTCCGGCTGAGCCATAGGTCGGCGGCTACTGGTGACAGACTGTGCTCGCTCCGCGAATGGGAGTCCGTATCGGTTCGCGTTGGAAGAGCATTTGCCATGTCCATCTAGCGAGTCCGCACCACGTCATTAAGGGCCGTAAGCTTTCAAATGCACGACGCCGATTTCACTGCCAAATACTGCCATTATCGCCGAATTTCGGGGAACATTGAGGGTTGCGAACGGCCGTCGAACACCCTATTCTCCTGGGAAGTTATGACAAACTCCCGATTTCTTGCGGGGTTTGTAATCAGCAGGTCGTCGGTTCGAGTCCGACTGCCGGCTCCCTCGTAAGATAGGGAGTTGCGCCCAGGTGATGATCTTTGCTTGTCCACTTCTTGGACAGTTTTTCAGTTCCAAATCCTGGACGATACGGGAGTGATCATGTTCCCAGGACAACACGTACCTCGTGACGAAGTGCGTCGTCGCGCAAAGTCACTATCTTGTCGGCCACCGCAATTCCATCTACTTCCACCAGGATGACACCGCTGGAACAGTGGACGGGATTCTCGATCGCGATGCGATAAAGGGTATTCTGATAACGGTATTGCAGACGAAAGCCCGGCCAATCTTTCGGCATGACCGGGTTGATCTTGAGCGTGTCGCCGCGGCGTTGGAATCCCAGAACTTCCTCGAGCCAGACGCGATAGAACCAGGCCGCCGCACCCGTGTACCAAGTCCAACCGCCGCGTCCGACGTGGTCGGCTAACGAGTAGACATCGCCCGCCATGACGTAAGGCTCGACTTTGTAACGCTCGCAACTCTCTTCTTCCCGGGCACGCTCGACCGGATTCAGCATTCGCAAGAGTCGCACCGCTTTGTCGCCATCGCCCCGGCGGGCGAAAGCCATGGCCACCCAAGTGGCGGCATGCGTGTATTGGCCGCCGTTTTCCCGCACGCCCGGCGGGTAACCCTTGATATAGCCAACGTCGGCCGGCGGCGGTCTTGTCAAAAGGAGGAGTGAACAGCAAGATCATGCTGTCTGCTTCACGAACGAGGTCTTCCTCGAGCGATCGCAACGCGACCTCTACGCGATCTGGGTCGCCTGCGCCCGAAATCGCAGCCCAGGTTTGAGGGAGCGAATCGATGCGTGCCTCCGCGTTTTCCTTGGATCCGAAAGGAGTGCCATCGTCAAAGTATCCGCGGCGATACCATGCTCCGTCCCACGCCTGGGCGTCGACCGTGTTTGCAAGCTGGGCGGCGCGGGCGCGGCAGGCTTTTGCTTCCTCATGGAGTTCGCGCAGGGTGAGTAATTCGGTGAAATCATTGAGCACACAACTCTCAAACCAGGCGAGCCAGACGCTCTCGCCCTTACCGCCGAGTCCGACGCGGTTGAGACCGTCGTTCCAATCGCCTCCTCCGATCAGCGGCAATCCATGTGGACCAGCGGTGGCGGAGCGCGCGACAGCGCGCCGGCAATGTTCGAGCAGCGTACCCTGCGCATGGGAAGCGACCGGAATAGAAAGGCTCTCCGTCTGTTGCTTTTCAAGCGGTTTAGATTCGAGGAACGGGACCATTTGATCGAGGATCGCAGCGTCGCCGGTGCTGCGGACGTAATACGCCGTGACGAAGGGAAGCCAAAGGAGATCGTCACTGATCCGGGTCCGGACGCCAGCGCCTGACTCGGGGTGCCACCAGTGCTGGACATCGCCTTCCAGGAATTGTCGCGCAGCCGCGCGCAGGATGTGGTCGCGCGCGATGTCCGGCGCGGTGTGCACGAGGGCCATGACGTCCTGCAATTGGTCGCGGAAGCCGTAAGCGCCGCTCGATTGATAAAGGGCCGAGCGACCCCAGACGCGGCAGCTGAGAGTCTGGTAAAGCAGCCAGCGGTTGAGCAGAAAATTCGTGGAAAGCTCGGGTGTTTCTACTTCGATCGTGCTCAGGAGCCGGTCCCACGAACGGCGGGTTTCCTGGAATGCAGCCTCGACGTTGGCGGGATCGCGAAAACGAGTAACGAGGCTACGCGCTTTTTCTTCGTCGTCCGCCTGCCCGAGGAGAAAAGTCATCTCGGCGGTGTGCCCCGGTTCAATCTCGACCACGACCTGCACGGCAGCGCAAGGATCGAGGCCGGCGCCAACGTCGCCTGTTAACCGTTCGTGCTCCATTGCGGCCGGATCGCGCAGCGAGCGGTTGCGTCCGATGAACACGGCGCGATTACCCGTGAACGAAGCAGGCGTTGGAGTCGAAGTCGCAAAAGTGATGCATTCGCAAAATTCCGGGTTGTAGGAATTGCGGGCAAACACGCTCTGGCTCTGCAAATCCCATTTCGTGACGACATGCATACCGGTTTCCTCTGGATCGGATCCGAGAACGAGCGTGGCGTAGGAGGTGACGGTCAGCTTCCGCCGGCGCGACGAATTGTTGCGCAAACGCAGCCGCTGCAGGCGCACCGGCACCCCGCCGGCGTCATCCAGCGGCACGAAAGTGAGCAGCCGTTGTTCGATCGCGTGGCTGTTGTGTTCAAATGTTGTGTAACCCTGACCATGCCGCGCGCGATAGGCGTCCTTCTCCCGGATCGGTTGGGGCGTGGGCGACCACACGACGCCGATCTCATCATCGCGGATGTAGACGGCGGTTCCGGGCGGATCGGAGATCGGATCGTTGAACCACGGCGTAAGACGATCGTTCTGGCTATTACGGCCCCAGACAAATTCGGCGCCCGACTCGGAAACAAACGCGCCGAACTTCGGATTGGCCATGATGTTGATCCAGGGAAGCGGCGTTTGTCGGCCGGGCCCCAGATAGATGACGAATTCCTTTCCATTCTGGGTAAAGCCGCCGAGGCCGTTGAAGTATTTCAGCTCCATGAACGCCAGGGGCGCGGAGGGCTCTTCGCGAAACTGCCGGCCGGGCAGGAGCAGCCGCGGTTTCACGATGACTGGTGTGGTCGCGGCGAGTTGTTGGCGCAACGTGCCGCGAGCTGCGACCAAGACCATCCGCGCGGCGGCCTGAAGCGCGACCAGCTCTTCCTTCGAAATTTTAGTCGCCGAGCGAAGATAAACGCCGCCGGGTTGATCCACTCCCGTCAGGTGCGCCTGCGCTTCGGTGAGCTGGCGCAGGTGAGCGGTCAACGGTTCATCATAACTCGGCGGTTCCTCGCTTACGAGAACGAGATCGACCTTCAGGCCACGTAGATTCCAAAATGTATGCGCGGTCAAAATTTCGCGCACGACTTCGATGTCGCGGAGGTGACCGATCATGACGACGACAATCGGCACGTCGCCGGAAATGCCTTGTCGCCAGAGCGCACGCTGACCCTCGGCCCGGCGGCCGAGACGCGCGGGCGGCGGTCGCAGTTGTGCCTGCGGAAAGATAATGAGGGCTGCCAGTCGTTGAAAGGTTTGCACATCGCTCGGGCGGATATGCAGCCGGCGCATCTCCAGTTGGGAATGGGTCCAGGCGGTTTCAAAAGCGCGGGCGCAAGTGTGAAACTCCGAGTACCGCTCGGCCAGTGCGACAACCGCTTCGCGCGACTCCGCCGTCACTGTCACGAGTGCAAACTGAAATCGCTCGTTAGGCAGAATTGTAACACGCCGGCGCAGGCTGAAGATCGGATCGAGGACAGCGCCGATACGGTTCGTTAGGCTGCGGCTGATCGCTTCGGGATTTTGTGGCGTCCGGCCTCGACCGAGGAACTGGGCGCGGTCGGTTTCGAACTCGGTCGAGTCGGCGGTGGAGAAGGAGGATTCGGGGACCATGAGGTGCGCGGTCCAGATCGACTGATCATCGGGAGCGCGGAGGCGGCGCCGAGCGATCAGAGCTTCGCAATGCGGCAGCCATTCGGTTTCGATGAAGAGTTTGTTGAAAGCAGGATGCGCGCGATCGGTCCGGTGCGGCGCAAGCGCGAGCTCGAGGTAACTCGTCAACTCCAACCGGCACGATTTGCGCGAAGTATTCACCAAAGTCACGCGGCGGACTTCCGCGTCGTCTTCCGCGGAGACGACAATTTCCGTGATGGTCTCACACGGTCCACTCCTCCGCCGGAACTCGGCTTTGTCCGGCGTGAAACTCCATATGTAACGGCGCTCGGGAGATCGCACCGGTTGATGAGTGTTGCTCCAGATCGCTCCGCTTTCCAGGTCCCGGATATAACAAACCGGGCCCGACACATCGCAGGTCGAATCGGCTTTCCAGCGCGTCACGTCCAGATCCAGCCAACGCAAGTAGCCGCCGCCCGAGTTCGTCACCGTGACGAAACAGGTTCCATTGGAGAGGAGGTGAATGCGCGGCGAGGAGATGTCCGGTGTTTGCGCCACGACCGCGGCGTCGACGATCGGAATCGCACGTGGCAACGGTCGCTCTTCATGCACCTCACCGGTGGTCGGCAAAATTTGTTCCGGGATATGCTCGTGCAAGAGCGGCTCGGTGGCGCGACTGCGCAGGTCAGAATGGAACCGCCGCCGCATCGCATTGTCATGTAAAGCGTTGTCATAGGCGAGGAGCGACATCCCTTGGTGATGCACCATGTAACAGCGGATGATGATGCCGGCCGCACCTCCGGGTTCGGTCCGTCGCGAATAGTCGATGGCCTCGTAGTAGCCGTAGTCGCCAAGCAGCGCAGAGTTACCCAGAGTGGCAAGCTTCCGCAGATTCTTCACGGCGGCGGCTGGTTCCACGCCAAGGGCGAGCGCTGCCGCATACGGAGCCACGACCAGATCGTCTTCCTGCCCACGCTTCAACGCCAGCTCCGGCACGCCAAAGGCCCGGTATTGATAGACGTTGTGCCGGTCGAGCGCACTGAAGGCAGATTCCGAGATGCCCCATGGCACGCTGCTTTGCTGGGCATAGGCAATCTGACAGCGCACGGCGTCGTGACAAGCGCGATCGAGCAGTGAATTCTCGTGCATCTGGGTGAACAAGAGAGGCATCAAATATTCGAACATGGTTCCGCTCCAAGAAAGAAGCGGCAGCCGCCCGTAAGCAGAGCCAAAAGGGCGGCTCAAAGCCCACCAATGTTCCACCGGCACGTCTCCGCGCGCGATGGCCAGGAAGCTTGTCAGGCGCGCTTCGCTCGCGAGCAGATCGTAAAGCGAAGAGTCGAGCCGGCGCTCTGCCACCTGATATCCGACGGCAAAAATCCGTCGTTCCTCATCGTAGAGAAATCGCAGTCCCATGCCGCCTTCCAGTTGCTGACTCTGGGCGATCAATTCGTCCAATTGCGCGAGCTGTTCCGAAGCGCTCCGGCGTGAATGCTCCACCTCGGTGACGAGAAGATCAAGCCACTCGCGCACCGCGGGAGGAATCCCATGGTCCTCGCGTCGCTCATGAAAAGCAAGCAGGGGTACGAGCCCGGAAATGCCCTCGATGGCGATGTTGCGCAGCGAAAAGGTGGCCGCGAGCGCCTCGCGCCGGGATTCGTGCGTCGCCTCGCCTAACGACATCAATTGGGCCGGCGGCGCCATCAGGATTTCTACCGGCCGAAGATATTTGTCGATGACGCCATTCCACGCCGCGACCTGCTTCGAAATTTGCTGGGCCCAGTAAACACGCGGATCGGTTTCCTCCCCGTGGAAGTCGAGCACAAGATCCTGCGCGGGCTGTCGAGCCGCCCGTACGCGCAGGATGACTTCCTCCAGATCAGCCGGCTGACCCGTGGTCAGTTCCATCAGGCGGAGAAACGCCGGAGGAGGTTCCGTTTCCTTCGGTGTGACAGCGATTTGCCGAAGCACGCCAAGCGTATCGGCTATTCCACGCAATGCACTCGCATCGAGAAGTTGGCGCGTGGCCAGTTCGTCGCAGCTGGTCTCGAAAGTCCAGAGGCTGGCGAGCAAATTGCCGCTGTCCACGGTGGAGACGTAGCGCGGACGCAACGGCTCCAGCGTGCTCAGGTCGTACCAATTAAAAAGATGGCCTTCGAAACGCTCGAGCTGACCCAGCGTTTCCAGCGTACCGAGGTTGCGCGCCACCAGGTCGTCGATTGTGATGTAACCAAAATCATTGGCCGCCACGGTCGCCAGCATCCACAGTCCGATGTTCGTCGGTGAAGTGCGCGGGAAAATTTCCCGCTTTGGCGTCTCCTGGACATTGTCCGGCGGCAGCCAGGAAGTTTGTGGTCCGACAAAATCATCGAAGTATCTCCAGGTCCTTCGCGCGGCCGTGCGCAGGAATCGGCGATCGTCCGCCGTTAGGATTCCACCGCGCCAGCTCTTCGCGGGGCGATCGATCACCATCACCGCCACCGGAAAGAGCGCCGACAAAAGAAGGAACGGAGCCACGGCTACCATCGCCGTTGGTCCCCGCCAGGCCGCGGCGGCGAAAAGGATTACGGAGGTAGCGGGGATCCAAAGCCGGCTGAGAGCAAATTGCCACTGCTGACTTCTTGTGCGCCGGTGAGCGTCCAGCGCGGTCTCCCATTCGAGTAGTAACCGATGCGACGTGATTCGCCGGTAAGCGACCCGAGCGATGGCATCGAGTGCCATTTCCGCATAATCCGCCAGAAAAATAACCGCGAACATGGAGCGCAGGAGACGGTCGCGTGGGTCGCGCCAAAATCTCGTCCCGGGTGGCGGCGGATGGAACAGAAGCGCGAGGAGAGCATTCAGGACCGGCCACAACATCAGGCCCGCGATGATCCCGCTCCACAGCATCGGAGCAGGCGTGAAAAACCAGCCCGCCAGGAGGAGGGCCACAGTCGCCGGTGGCACCAGGCTGCGGCGCAGATTGTCGAAGATCTTCCACCGGTTGAAGGCCGAAAGCGGATTGGGTTCCCCCCTGCCGCCACCCAAGGGCACGCGCGGCTTCAGCCAATCGATGATTTGCCAGTCGCCGCGAATCCAACGGTGCTGCCGATTCCACCATGCGATGTAACTGCTTGGAAAGACATCCAACAGCTCGATGTCCGTCGCCAGCCCTACGCGGACATAACTGCCTTCCAACAGATCATGACTCAACAAGTGCGCAGTTGGAAATCGTTCGGACAAGAGGCGATGAAACGTCTGCAGTTCGTAGATGCCTTTGCCGTGATAACTGCCTTCTCCGACCAGATCCTGGTAAACATCGGAGACGGCGTGCGTGTAAGGATCGATGCCACGGGGATCGGCAAAGATGCGTGAGAACCATGTCGCCCTTGCGCTCGGCAGCGAGGCGCTGACGCTTGGTTGAATGATTGTGTAGCCGCGAACCACGCGGCGGCCATCCGGCGAAAGGCGCGCCTGATTCAGCGGATGGGCCAGGGTTTCGACCAACCTCCGGGCGGTGTCGCGCAGCAGTTGGGTATCGGCATCCAATGTGATGACAAACCGAATGCCCTCGAGCTGTGCGCGATCGCCCGCGCACAGAAATCCTTCCAGCTCGGGCGTGGATTCCCCGATGAGGAATCGATTGAGTTGCTCGAGTTTGCCGCGCTTGCGCTCCCATCCGATCCAGCGTTGCTCGCTCTCACTCCACGAGCGGCCGCGATGAAAAAGAAAGAAGCGCCCCGCTCCGTGCCGCCGATTCAGTTCCTCGATTCCTCGCGCCACGATGTCGATATACTCTGCGTCCTCCGGCATGCTCTCCCGCGGCGCGTCAGCAAAATCGGTCAGGAGCGAAAAGCGCAGATTCGCATCCGTATTTCCGAGGTAACGAATTTCGAGGCGATTGAGTTCGTTTTGGATCGCGTCCGGGGTGGTCAACAACATCGGCACCACTACCAGCGTGCGGCAATCATCGGGAATGCCTTCTTTTTTAAAGGACATTTTGGGCAAGACCTGAGGCGGCAGGAGCGAGGTCACGAAATAATTCACGGCCAACACCGCCAGCTCACTCGCGGGCAAGAGCAGCAGAAATCCCAGCAGCCCGTGTGTCAGCCAATGAACCGATCCGGCGCTGAAAACGAGAGGCGCCGCCACCATCGCGGCCGTCAGCAGGAAAATGCTTCCGAAGTACGCGCCCGTCGCGTGCGCGCGAAGCCATCGGCGCGACCGTTCCGCGAGCGGAACTCGCGCGTTCGTCGCCCGCTCGAGCGCCGGTCGGCCCGCGTCGATCAAATAATAGCCAACATGTCGCGCGACTTCGTCCTCCGCCGCTTTCGCCAGCGCCAGCGCCTGGTCGATGGTTTTCTGTTCCGAACACCTTGACCATCGGGCGATTTCCTCCACCGCGCTTCGGCAACGATCGCCCGTTTCAAAATCCAGGTGAGCATAAACTCCCGCGGGATCCGCAGCCAATTCGCTTTCCGCCCAGCTGGTCGATTGGAAAAGTTCCCGCCACTGGATTTGCACAAGGCGGCGGCAACTATTGATCACATTGGTGAGCGCGGTCTGCTGTACGGCCTGGCGCCGATGTTCCTGCTGCATAACCTCGAGCAGCGGCGAACGGAGCGAGCGTTCCAGCCAGCCGCTCACCAGCGGGAGCGCCCCCTGTTCGTCGTAGAGATGGGCCACCAGCTCGCTCGCAAAATGCGGCGTCGGCTCGGGATACCGTTCCACCAGTTCTTCCATCATCTTGAGCAACCGCGGCGAACCGTGGCGCACAGCGGTAATGAGCCGATTCGCCCAAAAGTCGGCCTCCGCGCTCTGGCTTTGCTGTTGTTCGATCTGGATCGCGAGCGCGCGCAGACATTCGAGCAACTGCAATCGCAACATCAGCGGCAGGGCCCAGAGTTCTCCGATGTCCAGCGGCGCGGTCGCCTGAAAAGCGACCAGAAATCTCCGGATGATCTCCGGCTCCAAGGCGCCCCCGCTCTCCGCTACGATTTCCGAGGCCACATGGTAAACCCGCGGCAGCCCTGCCTCGGGGCCGCTGGCGATGAGAGGCAGCTCTCCGTACTGTTTTTGTGGGAGGCTCTCCCGCAGATCGGTCACCTGTTCCCGAATCAAATAGGCGTTATCGAGCAGCCACTCCGCCGAAAGGGTGAAGGCGTGGTGCACCTCGGCCGACATCGTTAGGCTTGCGTTTGCCCATTCCAGCGCGCGCTCGACCTCTCGCAACCGGCGCAGAAAGGATGGTCCGCGCGGCTTCGCTTCAC
>WNGJ01009808.1_pt1 | contig 10204 bp, 9 predicted proteins | sample 5400611 | NCBI WGS metagenome assembly WNGJ01 (sample SAMN13153375, study PRJNA577476) | soil metagenome | isolation source: 40 cm soil or saprolite under Garry oak tree replicate 1 | place: USA:California | collected 2016-06-15
GTGATTGCTACGCAGCTGGCTCGTCATGGCATCAACTCGTGGGCACCTGGATCTGCATCTGATACAGCTGTTGCCCGCTCTTTTCGGTCCAGGTAATCCTTATGGTGTAAGTCGCAGGTGTTCCATCCACTTCGGTAACCGTGCCGGTCGCCGTGCCGCCCACGATTGCCTGCGAGAGCTGCCGCTGCCACCAGTACAGGTCGTCGGCAGCCATCTGCGCGGCACTGCAACTGACGGCTGCCGCTCCGACGCAGTGGTTATCCGCAGCCGCCCCGTTATAGGCACCCGCGGCGCGCCGGTTCGCCCGGATGCGGTCGGCGATATCGGCAGCCAGGTTCACGGCCTGCATGCGGGCAATCGCGCTGCTGCCGGAATGCAGGGAGATGCCAAAGAGGCTTGCTACCCCCAACATACCCACGGCCAGCACGACCAACGCCACCAGCATCTCGACCATGGTGAATCCCCGCGGCCGGGCAGGGCGCTGCTGCATACGTCGTGGTTCCGCGCTGGGGGTCACCGGCAGCCTCCTATGGACAGGCGCCGGCGGCGGCCGCGGCGGCACTGACGTCAGCGCTGGTAGCGCTCACGCGAGCGCGTCCGGTGGCTGCGATCAGCACGGCGCGCTCGACGGAATTCGTGCCGACCATCTGATTGCCTCTGATATCGCAGAGCAGGATGTTGCGCGTCGGGTTCCTGGCCCCGGCGGGGCTTGCGAATCCCGTCGCACCGTACATCTCGATGCCGTCATTGTCCTTTTTGACCGTTACCGAGCTGTCGAGAAGCACGTGCCGCTCGAAGATCGGCTGCCCGTCGTTAGGGACTTGCCAGGTGAAGTTACTATCCTGGAAGACGATCCAGCCGTTGAAGGCGCCGTAGCTGCACGTGGGAGCCGCCGCCGTGGGGACGGCCGAAGCGCACACGGCCACATTCGTCTGGTGCTTGATCGCCTCCGTGCGTGCCAGGTAGAACGATCGGAGCAGATCGTTCGAGGCCGCGCTCAAGCGATTGTTCTGCAGGAAGGTGCGCATGTTCGGCACGGCCACCATCGCCAGGATACCGGCGACTGCCACCGTGACCATGAGCTCCGTGAGCGTGAAGCCCCGTTGCGTTCTCACGCTCGCCGGGCCGTCGCTCGATCGGTCCGTTACCAACATGTTCTCCTCAAGCATCATTCGCAGGGGCCACTCGCTTTCGTCTTGGCGGTGCAATCTACTGGAGCCGACACCGAAAGGGGTGAGTGTCAGTTCACGCTCGCGGGACTGGTCCGACGAGCGGTGTCATTTGAGTCCCAGGCGGTCATCGGAAGGGATATGTAAGCCCGCGCACCGCGTTTTTGGGCCGTCCGGGGGCCCCGGTATGACCTATGACGAAGTGCGCACAAGGCAGGCAGCGCGTGCCGGCGGAGGAGGGGGCCGCACCGATCTGTCGTCCCATGATCCAGCGTATGGGACGGTTCGGGCGCGCGCACCGGGCCGGGGGTGCGCCCCGGCCCGGACGTGAGCCTACTCGCCGCCGATCGGCGGCGTCAGGCCGGTGAAGTCCCCGACCACTTTCGCGTCGTAGGGACCATTGAGGCGGTTGAAGCCCTTTCCCGGCGTGTTGAGCAGCCCCTGCGTGAACACGATGTCCTTGGCGGGCGTGACCTCGATGACGCGCTGGTTGAACTGGTCGCTGATCAGCGTGTTGCCGTTGGCCAGGCGCACGGCGCGCGTCGGCAGCGGAGCGGAGTTGCTGCCGGACTCGGTGTTGGTGAGATATTCCCATACGGGTGCGTCCGCGGCATCGACCTCGACGATGCGATTGTTATTCGCATCCGTGATCAGGGTATTGCCGTTGCGCAGCCGGCTGGCGAACGCCGCGCCGCTGACCGTGCCTCCCGCGGTGAACTGCCGCACGAGCTGCTTGCCCGTCGTCACTTCGATGACGCGGTTGTTGTTCTCATCGGCGATCAGGACGTGACCGTTCTGCAGCAGCTCGGCGCTGTTCGGGTTGTTGAGCTGGTTGGCTCCCGCCCCCGGCACGAGCGTCATGCCGTACTGCCAGACGATCTGATGCGTGAGATTCACCAGAATGACGCGTGAGTTCGCCTGATCGGTGATGAGCACGTGCAGCCCCCGATGGCCGGGGAATGCGGTCGTAACGAGGGCGTGGACGGGCGTGTTCAGCTCGTTGGGGCCGAAGCCGGCGACGCCGGCCTGGCCGTACTGCCACACGATGCGGCCGGCGGGGGTGACGATGATCACCCGGTTGTCCGGGCAGCCATTGACCGGGTCGGAACAGCCCGGCAGCGGCGGGCTGGCCGGCGGGATGCCGGTTCCCGAGATCAGCGTCAGGGGTCCGAACCGCTCGGCGTCGTTCGTTCCGACGATGCTGTGGGGACCGGCTTTGTCCGAGCCGTTCCCGAACTGCCACAGGATGGCGTGGGTGTGCGGGTCGATCTCGATGACGCGGTTGTTGAACTGATCCGCGATGACGATGTTGCCCCGGTCGTTGAAATCCGCCGCCATCGCTCCGGCCGCACACAGCAGAGCGGCCGGGAATGCACACATCAGGACGCCGCGGCGCGAGCCGCGTACGAGTACCTTGCTCATGATTGCCTTCTCCCGAAAGATTATTCCGACGCTTGAGCCTGAACGCCGCCGCGGGTGCGGCGGCATCCCCTGCGTGTGAGTAGCGGCGACTCGCGCGGCGGTTCCCGCACCCGACGTTCCCGGCCGATGCCCAGGCCCGTTCCACATCCGGCCCCGCGCAGATAGAGTTCAGGCCATTGCGATTTGCAGCCTTAAGCGCCAAGGTTGACCTGTGGATTTCAGATCACTGCACTCAGCGTCGTGAGGAGGCGAACCATGAGCAAGGGTATGGACAGGAAGAAGGAAGCGAAGAAAAAGCCAGCCAAGTCTCTGCAGGAGAAGCGCGCCGCAAAGCGGGAGAAGAAACAGAGCCGGGGATTTCAGGTCTGAAGAGGTCTGCGGCCGCAGGCTCGCGACCCGCAGCGGGTCGAAGTGCGTAGCTAGATTGCGCATGATGTATCGCGTGTAAGCTGCTGAGTGCGTTGTGATCTTTAGGTGCGCGCATGGGCGCAACACCCCCTGCGCTTGAACGCCCCGCCAGACGTGGAATGGGGCTGACTGCGTATTGACGCAACCCTCGGACACCGAGATCTTGGGGGTGCTTGACCGCTATCGCACGTGCTCCGGAACGTGAATCCTGTCACGCGCCGGTGGGACCGTGCGCCAGGACACAGCGGGCCTGCTTCACAGGCTCTCCTGGAGCTTTCACCGACCAGGTCACACGCCTTCAAACAGCCAGCGCACCCGCTGGCACTACCCGTCCAGCCTGCGGAGTGGGTCCACATTCCGCAGGTCCACGCTGTGAAGTGCATCCGCCGCCACAGCGCCCGGAAAGGGCAACCATGAGCATTGAACGCTCGCATCACAGCGACTGCCTAATGGTGTGGGAGCACGGACAATGATCCCGATCATCTTCGTCATCTTCGGGGACATGGACTCAGCCGCTAACGGCGCGCTGACCGTCGCACTCGACTGCCCGCGGCAGTATGAGTGCGGCGGGGTGATCTATGAGGACTCGGGGCACCATTACCACGTGAGCGCCCCGCTGACGTCCCACAAGCACTTCGGGCTGGTCATTCCCCAATACACTGAAGGTGTACCCGAGAGCGGCTGGCGGATCGTGGCGGACTATCACACTCACATCTGCTCCGACCACAACCGTCTGTTCGCCAACTTCTTCTCTCCCGCTGACGCGATTGTTAACGGGGCCTTCCACACGGTGGGCTATATGCTCAGCCTCTGCGACGGCAATGTGAGACGCTATGACCCCTCGCAGGACGACCGGGATGATGAGGTCGTGCACTTCACCAGCGGGCGGGAGATCTACCTCACCTGCGGGCACATCTCGGGGTGGATAGAAGAGGCTCGAGCGCCCGCCCTCGATGCGTGGGCCTTAGCGGCTCGCGCCGCGCCACGCCAGCCTGAACTCGCCGATGGGCCTCTCGGCCTCTGGCATGCTAGTTCGCAAAATGAATACAACGGTCACGACGTTGCCGTCGCTGACCACGACGGTGACGACGAATAACAACGGCTGTCCACTGATGGAACGTGCAGCAGCCGGGGCGATGCTGCAGCAGGAGCATCCCATTCTAGTTCGCATAATGTATATTATGGTAAATTAGGCATTCCCGCGGATCCAGGGCCATGCGCCCCAATCAGGACTTGGACGTGGGTTTAGCCCGCCGCGCCCGACGCTGCGCGTGGGCGCGGCGCTGATCGGTGACGAGTGTCAGGATCTGCGGCCAGCGTCGCGTACGAAATTCCTCACTCGGAACACGGTCTGCCGGTACCGCGGCCAGGAGATCAAGTCCGTATCCGTAAAACACACTCTCCAGACTCTTCTCCTGCGCCATGCGAGCCACACGGTCGATGGCATTGAAAAGCCGCCGCGGAGGCCCCTCGCGCAGAAGTTGCTCGAGGAAGCACCTTACAACATCGATCGCCAAGTGCGCCTGCGCGATCCCCTGGGGAGCGCGTTTGGAGGGTAGCTCGGCCAGATTTTTTAGGCGGCTTTCGAGCACATCCAGAGGATGCAACACGCGGATGCGCATGCCATCGGCGAGATTGAGCACGGTGGCACGCTGCTGGATGCCTTCGGTCTTAAGGCCAACGATGCTGCCAAGAAAGTCGATCTGCTTGATGCCCTGCCCCTCGATCCGCTTGGTGAGCTTTGCCGTTTGGGATGTCGCATCGTCAGCGGAGGGCTGCCAGTACCTCCAGCCCATGGGCTTCAAGGACCGCCAGAGGTCGCGCGCCACCTGTGCGGCACCGACGAAGTCGGCGTCGCTCGTCACGTTGGCCGAGAGCACTCCAGGGACCCTGAGCTGATAGTGCTGCGCCCAGAAGGCCAGAGCCTGTCCGCCGACGAGCAATGCCCGTCCATCGCAGCTGCGCAGAATCTGATCGATCTCCTCCTCCGTGAGAGCGATTTCGGGCAGCGGCTCAGGCATCGATCAGCGGTGCATCCGGCCACTCGATGCGTGCACCCCGCAGACGCTGGGGCCGCAGCAACAGCATCGCCTCCGCTGGCGCCTCACTGCGCGCCGCAAGCGCATGATCGCGCGCCTGCGCCTTGCGCTTCATGGCCCACATCTGCTTCCCCGAGATCACCCGCACACCGGGGTCGCGCACCGCAAAAGGCAGACCGCCGCGGCGCACGACCTGCCGTAGAAAGAGCCGGATGGCATCACTGAGCTCAAGGTCATTGGCCTTCAGTACCGCCGCGGCCTGCACCTTGAGCTCTACATCAATTCGAGCGCGAACAACTGCCTCTTTCATGGTACCCCATTGTAGCTACAAAGCAGCTGTATATTCAACTCCAGGCCGCACCAGGACGAAGTACCGCTGCGCGGGGCGCCGTGCACCGGAAGCCGCCACACGGCCCGCGCGGCACCAATGTGAACGCGTTCGCGTCGTGCACGCTCGGAGGGCCTGGTGGTCCCGGAGGTGCGACACAGTTCGCTGTCCCCGGTGGGCCGCGGTGCTGGAATTCACGTCTCTTTGCCAAAGCCACGCCAGCGTTGGCTTGCCCTGGAGATGTCCGCCCCACTGCTCTCGCCCATGAATATCGTGTCACGCCTGACATCCCCCGGCCCGAGCGACGGAGTGCTGCTATGAAGATCGCAAGCGCCGAGACCGCCGTGCTTCCCGCTCTCACGGAGCCGCTGGAGACACCCGCGCACTTCGGGCAGGTGGAAGCGCTGTTTCGCAACACCGTCGAGCATGCGCCGGTCGGCATTGCCTTCGCGAACCCCGACGGCGGCTTCCGTCACTGCAATCGGGCATTTTGCTCGATGCTCGGATTCGGTGTCGCAGAGCTCAGCCGCAAGTCGATCGCGAGCCTCACACTCACAGAGGACCGCGAGTCCACGATCGCCGGTCACGCGCGCTTGTGGCGCGGCGACATCGCGCACCTGGACGTCGAGAAGCGCTACGTTCGCAAGGACGGCAGCGCGCTGTGGGTTCGCGTGAGCACCTCGCTCGTCCGCGCCGGCGGCGCGGAGCCGGTGTGTTCGGTCGAGTTCCTGCGCGACATATCCGCGCGCAAGGAGATGGCGGCGGCGCTGCTGCAGAACCAGACGCTGCTCGCGACCGTGATTGCCGAACTGCCGCTTGCGCTGCTGGCCTGCGATGTCACCGGACGGGTGACGCACTACAACCGCGCGGCGGTCGAGCTGTTTGGAATTCCCGCGGAGGACACCACCGCCCTCCCCCGCGGCGCCTACCCCGTCACGTCTCAGGTCTATCAGCTGGATGGCACGACGCCGGTACCCCCCGAGGACCGTCCCCTGGCGCGGGCGCTGCGCGGCGACGAGGTCAGCGACACCGAGTTCGTCATCGTCACACCAACAGGGGCCGTGCGCACGGCGCTATCGAGCGCGCGACGGCTCGTCGGTCCGGCCGGACAGGCACTGGGCGCCGTTGCGGTGGTGCAGGACATCACCGAACGGCGGCGCGCCGAACAGGAGCTCGAGAACGTACACAAGCAACTGCTGGTCGCGTCCCGGCAGGCTGGCATGGCCGAAGTAGCCACCAACGTACTACACAACGTCGGCAACGTGCTCAAAAGCGTGAATGTCTCGGCCAGCCTGGTCACGGAGCGCATCGCAAAGTCCAAGTGCACCAGGCTCGGGCAGCTCGCCGCGCTGCTCGCCGAGCATGCAGGCGACCTGGCGAGCTTCCTGGCGGGAGCTCAAGGCAAGCACCTGCCGGGCTACCTGCGCGAGCTTGCCGATGATCTGACGGGCGAGCGTGATACCGCCGTCGCGGAACTGTCGGCGCTGCGCGGCAACGTCGAGCACATCAAGGAAATCGTCGCGATGCAGCAGAGCTATGCCAGACGTGGCGGCATCATCGAGACACTGGACATACGTGAGCTGGTCGAGGACAGCCTGCGGATGAACGACGGAGCCTTCAGCCGCCATGGCGTGACGACCATCCGCGACTACCGCGACGTGCCGCTCATCCAGGTCGATAAGCACAAGGTGCTGCAGATCCTGGTTAACGTGATCCGCAACGCCAAGTACGCCTGCCAGGAAGCGAGGCCGGCCGAAAAACGTGTGACCGTGCGGATCCGCGCGACCGATTCGTCGGTGCTCATCTCGGTGATCGACTCAGGCGTCGGCATCCCCAGGGAGAACCTGGAGCGGATCTTCAACCACGGCTTCACGACGCGCTCGGACGGCCACGGCTTCGGACTGCACAGCAGCGCGCTCGCGGCCAGGGAACTGGGCGGCTCGCTGCACGCGCAAAGCGCCGGCCCGGGTAAGGGCGCCACCTTCACCCTGGCGCTGCCGCTCGCCTCGCCGGAGTCGCCCGATGTCCGGTGACGCCGACTCCCTCACGCATCGGGTCCTCGTGATCGATGACAACGCGGCCATTCACCAGGATTACCGCAAGATCCTGGTGGCCGGCGACAAGACGCTGATGTCGGCGGCCGAAGCGGGGCTGTTCGGGGAGCAGCAGCCCGAGACCGGGCGCCCGACCTTCGACGTGGATTGCGCCCTTCAGGGACGCGATGGAGTCGAACGCGCCCGTGTGGCACTCGCCGAGGGCCGTCCGTACTCAGTTGCCTTCGTCGACATGCGCATGCCACCCGGGTGGGATGGGCTGGAGACCGTCGAACACCTGTGGCAGGTCGACCCGGACGTACAGGTCGTCATCTGCTCTGCCTACACCGACTACGACTGGCTGGAGCTGCTGGCACGACTCGGGCACTCGGACAAGCTCATCGTCGTGAAGAAGCCCTTCGAACCGATCGAGATCCTGCAGTGCGCGAGCGCGTTGAGCCGCAAGTGGCAGAACGCCCGCGCACTCAAGCGCCATGTCGAGAGCCTCGAACTGGTCGTCACCGATCGCACCAAAGGTCTCGAGGCGGCGAACCGGCAGCTGAGGCATCTCGCTTCCCACGATGCACTCACGGGCCTGCCGAACCGCCTGCTGCTCGATGACCGCATTGCGCAGGCCATCGTTCAGGCACAACGGCACGCGCATGAGTTCGCGGTTCTCGTGGTCGACCTCGACAGATTCAAGCTCATCAACGACTCGCTCGGGCACAGGGCGGGCGATGAACTGCTGCGCGAGGCGGCACAGCGCCTCAGTCACGCGGTTCGCGCCGTTGATACCACTGCACGCCTGGGGGGCGATGAGTTCGTGATCCTCCTCGGCGGACCGGTGACAGAGGCGGAGGCGGTCGAGATCGGCAAACGGGCGATTCAGCTGATGGAACCCGCCATGCGGCTGCTCGGAATCGACGTCCACATTTCCCCCAGCATCGGCGTCGCGTTCTTCCCGCGCGATGGGGCGACCGTGGACACCCTGATCGCGCGCGCCGACGCCGCCATGTACAGCGCCAAGGAACGCGGGCGCAATAATGTGCAGTGCTATGCAGATGGCATGAGCTCGGTGACGCAGGAGCGCGTCAAACTCGAGAGCGATCTGCATGAGGCGCTGCGCAGCGGGCAGTTCGAGCTGCACTATCAGCCCAAGGTCGACACCGCGAGCGGTCGGGTCAACAGTGCGGAAGCCCTGATCCGCTGGCGGCATCCGCAGCGCGGCCTCGTGCCGCCCGGCGATTTCATTGCGATCGCCGATGAATGCGGCCTGCTCGACGCCATCGGCGAGTGGGTGCTGTTTGAAGCCTGCCGCCAGGCGAAGGCGTGGCAGAGCGACGGGCTGCGTCCTTTGCGCGTCGCAGTCAATCTTGCACCCTCGCAATTCCGGCTCATCAGCCTGGTCGATCAGATTCGCCGCGCGCTCGAAGCGGTCGCCCTGGAGCCCCAGTTCCTCGAGGTCGAGCTCACCGAGAGCGCGGTGATGAGCGATGCGGAGGAGTCGATACGCATCCTGGAGGCCATCAGCCGCATGGGGGTTCTGGTATCGGTCGATGACTTCGGCACCGGGTACTCGAGCATGAGCTACCTGCGGCGCTTTCCGATAGACAAGCTGAAAATCGACCGCTGCTTTGTCGAGGACATGACCCGGCGCCCGGAAGATGCGTCGATCGTTCGCGCGATCATCTCCCTGGCGCACAGCCTGCACCTGAAAGTGATCGCCGAGGGCGTGGAAACCTCAGAGCAGCTCGCCTTACTGGCGGAACTGGGATGCGATCAGTACCAGGGGTTTCACTTCAGCCCGGCGCTGCTCCCGGAGCGATTCGCCGCTCTGGTGCGACAGGAGCCCGATCTGCCCGAGGACGAGGCAGCGCGAACGCACAGCAAGCTTGCAGCCTTGTCGCGCGCTGCGGGCTGAAGCGAGGCCTCCACCCGCCGGACAGGGCTATCCGGACCTTGTTGCTCGGAAGCATCATCTGACCGAGCTCCGTGTCAGGATGTAACCGCAACGGTCGCGCTTACGCCTCGAGCCGCACGGCGTCGTCGCTCGGAGCCCTGGCCCCCGGGGCTCAGCACCCCCAAGCCTTCCTTGTAGACCGGTACGTGTGGAATACTCCGTCTGCTTGCTCTGTGTGGTAGTAGCGTCAGAACGACAAATCCACGCTCACCCGAGGCGCATCCCGTGGCCGCGACCAACCTGCCTGCGTACGAATCGGGAATCGACAAGGCGCATCGCCGTGCGTCAACCGGCCTGTGCAGTGATCTGAAGGGACTGGCGTGGCGCCCTGAGCGCTGCGCATGGTGTTGAACTCATCCACTGGCGATCTAGGGGAGGACTGACAGTGAGTTACGCGAACGCGTCCTGTAATAAGAACGAGTCCCGGGGCCGCGGTACTCGCGGCATCAGCCATCGGAGAGGCGCATGGATGCTCGTGGCCAGCCTGGCCGCGGCGGCCCCTCTCGCCCAGGCACAGGCCACCGGCGCCCCGGCGGCGAAGGCCGCCGACACCAGCTTCACCTGGAACGGGATCACGCTCTACGGCATCGTCGACATCGGAGTGCAGTACCAGACGCACGGGGTGCCGGCGAGTGATTACTTCCCCGCCGGAACCGAGGCGATCATCCTGGCAAACAGCAACGGCTCGGTCACGGCGGTCACCCCAAGCAACCTGAGCCAGTCGCGCATCGGGCTCTCGGGGAAGGAAGCGCTGGTGGGCGACTGGTCGGGGGTGTTCCGCTTCGAGACCTTCTTCAACCCGCAGTCCGGCAATATCAGCGACGCGCTCAAATCGCAGGTGCTGA